>Ga0182017_10004691_pt1 | contig 10141 bp, 12 predicted proteins | sample 712E3DmetaG_FD_120492 | JGI IMG/M metagenome (GOLD analysis project Ga0182017, IMG submission 120492) | Permafrost microbial communities from Stordalen Mire, Sweden - 712E3D metaG | ecosystem: Environmental > Terrestrial > Soil > Wetlands > Permafrost | place: Sweden: Stordalen | collected... | reverse complement strand
TTGATTTAGATGAATAGAGAAAATAAATTCCACCAATTATTAAAATTAAAATAAGTATTGATGTAAGGGCAAACCCTCTTTTATTCATAACTAATCATATATCAAAATATAACCTGAGATGGATTATAAATCCCTCCATCAAGTGGAGCCAGATAGGTACAAATAGAACCTTCTGATATACTTCAGAGTATGAAAATAAATGAATATACAAGACAACTGGAAGGCCTGGTGATGAAGATTGCTAGGGCAGCAAAAGAAAACAAAAAGGAATACCTGATTGGAGGAGGTCTTGCGATTGACTTATCCTTGGGAAAAATCTCCAGGAATCATCATGATATAGACTTTCATCCGATGTTGGATGATTACTCTTGGTGGATAAAGTGGTTTAAGGACCGAGGTTACAAGGTTAGAAATAGACGAGACCATAAATTTCCGGAAACTTGGTGGGTCTATAACTCTAATGAAGAAGCTATAGTAGATATGTGGCCATTTCAATTGAAAAATGGAATTCTGCTTATCAATCAAGAAGGTAAATATTTAGATGCAGGGAGACACTGGGAAGAAACGAAGTTAATAAATTATAAAAATATAGATATCAGAATCGAAAACCCGCTACGAGTATTGGAACAAAAGACCCGTCATGTAAGTCAGGGTCAAAAGTATCGACCTGTTGACATACACGATTTCAAACTCTTAGGGAAAGAGCCAAAATAGGTTCTGAATCTCTCCATCAGGTGGAGCAAATTAACTTCAAAATTGACTTCTTTTTTGATTGAGAAGACAATGGGTCTGAGAGGAATATTATGAAACTCACAACAAGTCTTATCGTTTTTGCTGCAATTGTTATATCTGTTAATAATTTCGTGCTGTTTTTTGCCATTAAAAACAATGGAATACATTCGAAAATACACTCGCTTGGCCTCACGATATTCTTGATTAGTCTAATAGAAATTGTGGCAATCATAATTTGGGCTTATATCCACCTCAGATGAATAAAATTTCAGAAGGCGTAGTCCATAAAGTCCCTACTGATTTGAAAGAAGCTCTGATCTCTGACCCCAAAGCACTAGCCATATGGGAGGGTCTTACTCCTTTGGCCCGAAACGAATGGATTTGTTGGACGATTCTTGTTAAAAAGGAAGAAACAAGGAAAGATCATGTAAGACGAGTAGTCTCGGAACTTATAGAAGGAATGCGTCGTCCTTGCTGCTGGATTGGCTGCATTCATAGGAAAGATAAGCCATTAAGCCCTTCCGTAAAAAATATGCTCAAAAGCAGATCACTCCTCCAACGTTGAAGTGTCACCTAAGTCTCCACCCACTTCTTTAGCACGAAGAACTCTACGCATTATTTTTCCGCTCCTGGTTTTAGGAAGTTTTTCAATAAAAACAATTTTTTCAGGCCTGCCGTGTTTTCCGTAAGTGTTGCCAACGTGCTCTGTGATCTCACCTGCCAGGCCCTCGTTGGGGTTTTCCCCTTTCATGAGAGTTACATAGGCAACAATTTTATTACCCTTGATGTCATCCGGAATTGCAATAACTGCAGCCTCAGCCACTTTTTTATGAGATGCGATCACAGCTTCAAGTTCTGCCGAACCAATATTGTGTCCCGCAACGACAATGATGTCGTCGCTTCTGCCTAAAATTCTTATGTAGCCAAATTTGTCCTTGGTGGCGATATCACCCGTAAAGAAAAAGCCTGGAATTTCTGTCCAATATTTTTTGAAACGTTCGTGATTGTTCCAAACATCCCGTAAAACCGATGGCCAATTACCCTTGATCACTAAAAATCCTTTTTCTCCGGCCGGAAGTTCTTTGCCTAATTTATCAACTACCAGCGCCCTTGTTCCAAAATGCGGATATCCGGAAACTATCATATGGCCTCCTGTTTCAGTCTGCCACCAGGTATCTACTACTGGGCATTTGTCCCCTCCTACAAACTTACTGTACCAATCCCAAGCGGATTTATTTAAAGGTTCGCCAACTGAACCCAATACCTTTAATGATTTCAAATTAAACTTTGTAGGAAGTGTTTCTCCAAAGGACATTAACATTCGGATCGCAGTTGGAGATGTATAAAAAATTGAAACTTTATATTTTTCAATTAGTTTCCACCAGACCTCGGGAGTTGGAAAATCCGGTGCACCCTCATAAATTACACTTGTTGCGTGATTTGAAAGCGGGCCATAAATAACATATGAATGCCCCGTAATCCAGCCAACATCGGCTGTACACCAAAAAATATCATTATCTTTTAGATCAAAAGTATATTTTGTGGTGAGATGGGTAAAAAGATTATAACCGGCTGTGGTGTGAACTATCCCTTTGGGCTTACCTGTTGTTCCCGAGGTATAAAGAATAAAAAGTTTGTCTTCCGCGTCCATTGGGGTTGCCTCAAACTTCTGACTGCATTTTGAAACCTCCTTTTCAAAATCAAGTTCATTGCTTTCCAACCTAGTATCTTTTTCTCTCTTAAAAACAATTATCTTTTTAAAATTTTTAACTCCTTTTATTCCCTCACGGACGGTAGATAAAAGATCTATTTTCTTTCCTTTTCTATAAGTAAAATCTGATGTGACTACATACGGGCTTTCGGCATCAATTATTCTGGTGTTTAAGGCTTGGTAGCTAAACCCTGCGAAAACAACCGAGTGAATTACTCCGATTCTGGCACAAGCAAGAACAGTAACAATTTGTTCAATTGTCAGAGGCATATAGATTGTTAGTGTGTCGCCTTTTTTAAGTCCAAGATTTGTGAGGAAATTTGCAGTTTGGTTTACTTTGTTAAGAAGTTCTTTGTAAGTAATCTTGATCTCGTCACCTTTTTCATTTGTCCATATGTAGGCCAACTTTTCGCCCCCGCCATTCTCAATATGGCGATCCAAACAATTGTAAGTAATGTTGATTTTGCCGCCGAGAAACCATTTGTAATCAAACTTACTATTCTCAAAAACTTTGTCCCATTTTTTAAACCAGGAGAGCTCTTTCTCGGCCATTTCTCCCCAAAACTTTTCCGGGTTTTCCAGAGATTTTTTATACAAAGAGGAAAAATCTTTATTCATACAGACGTTTCAAGCCCCTGATAAATAAATTGCTTCATTAGAGTCTGGTACGGAATATCTTTTTGATGAGCTCTAACCTTAACCCTATTCAGAAGCGAATCAGGAATTCTAATTGTGATGGGACTGGAAGTCAATTTCAAATTTGGAAAAATCCATTTTTCGGGCTTTGAATAATCCACATATTCAGTCGAGTCAACTTTCCACCAGAACTCCCGTTCTTCTTTTTCTGATTTAAAATTAGGTATCTTTTTTAGCTTTTTCATATTTTTTCACCTCACTTTCATGCATGCGTCGTGCTGAAATTATTCGAACTTTCTTACCCCTCATCGTAAAAATGATAAACAGATTTTTATTCTCTAGAGTTTTACCTAAAAGAATAAATCTTTCTTCAGTTTTTGAATGTTTTACGTCTGAGAAAAAATAGGACCCATCGCTTATAAAGGCTTCTTCTGCTTCCTCGGGTGTTGTCCCGTGTTTTAGATAATTCTTTTCAATATTCCACTTATCCCATTCAAACCTGACCAGCTTACCCTCAACCTGCATGTACATATGATATATGTACAGATGGAGGTTGTCAAGGTCTCATTTGACATTCACACCCACACTACCTACAATCCTGTCTGTGGCAAAAATAGAGGCAGGAACTTATGACTGTGCTAATGGTGATGGAAGCGTTGAGATTACGGATAACGATCTCACTAACCCAGCCAACTTAAACAAACAAATCGCAAACGCTACAGATATCTATGCCGCCAAATGCAACAGGGCAAACTGCCCATCCAATTGCAAAATCAGGCAACTTATAGATGAGGCGAGTCTCTAATCCAGATAGTCCTGCAATTTTTCGTTAAGTTCTTTATCAAAAGTAATGATTTTAGATTTGTTTTGCTTTGAACAAGCCAGCAAATAACTATCAACAAAGTGCAGGTTTTCTCTATACCAATGCCACATAGATAAAAGAGAACTCCTGTCTTCAACTTTCAACCATTTTTGGGACAAAAAAATCTCCATACTATCCGCTATTTCGTGTTTGTTCTTTTTATAAAACGATTCCAAAACATAGCAACATTCAGCAATTATCACTACCTTTATGTGAATTTCTCTCTTACCCTCTTTGGCTTCTTCAAATATTTGTTTTGCCTTTTGATAAAGATTTTCGTCGTCACCTACCAGATATCGGAGTATTATATTTGTATCAATTAGATCAATCATTTTGTGCCCAATTCCTAGAGAAACTCTCCCTAGCCTCTTTTAACTGAGCATCCGTTAGCTTAACACTAGACTTTAGAGATCTTCCCAACGACCAAAAGTCCTTCTTTGGACTTATAACAAGGGTTTGTCCTTTTCTTTCTATAATTGCTTTCGTTGCCGATGTAATACCCAATCCTTGCAAAAAAGACTTCGGGATCGAAAGCTGCCCTTGACTGGTTATCGAGGCAATCTGTAACATACAATTATTTTACAATAATTACATTATTTTGTCAAGCTGCATTATTTTTAGTCTAAATAGTCTTGAAGTTTTTTTCGCCTGCTTGGGTGCTTTAATTTTCTTAAGGCCTTAGCCTCAATTTGACGAATACGCTCACGGGTAACACCAAAAACTTTTCCAACTTCCTCCAACGTCATTGCCTTACTTCCCTCCAAACCAAATCTTAATTTAAGAACTTTAGCCTCTCTTTCTGATAATGTTCCCAAAACTTCTTCCAAATGATCTTTCAAAAGCTGCTTACTGGCCTGGTCAACCGGGGAAAGAGTTGTCTCGTCCGGAATAAAGTCCCCAAGGAAGCTTTCCTGGTCTTCACCGACCGGGGCTTCAAGAGAAGTAGTTTCTTGGGCAATTTTAAATATTTCGCGGACCCGATCGCCTTCCAAATCCAACGGTTCTCCAATTTCTTCCGGAGTTGGTTCTCTCCCAAGTTCCTGCATAAGCCTACGACTTGTGCGATAGATTTTATTGATAGTCTCAACCATGTGAACAGGAATTCTTATGGTCCTGGCCTGATCAGCAATTGCACGGGTGATGGCCTGTCTGATCCACCAGGTGGCGTAGGTTGAGAATTTATAACCCTTCCTCCAATCGTATTTTTCAACTGCACGGATAAGTCCCTGATTTCCCTCCTGAATCAAATCGAGAAGTGAAAGACCACGCCCAATATATTTTTTGGCAATTGAAACTACAAGTCTTAAGTTACTTTCTGTTAATTTATCCTTAGCTCTTTTGTCAGCTTTCTCATAGCGCTTAGCAAGCTCCACCTCGTCCTCAGCCAAGAGGAGCGGAACACGTCCGATTTCCCTGAGATACTGACGGACCGGGTCGGTTGACTCAATTCCCTCAAGTTTGGTTAGAAGTTCAATTTCGCGGTCAAGTTTCTCTTTAGCCTTTTCGTCTGACTCAATTTCTCCGGGAGTTACCGACTCGAAAACGTCAAGTCCTTCCGCCAAAAGTTTTTCATAAAGATCATCAAGTTCGGGAATCCGATCTTCTGCATCAGGAAAAACTTCAAGAATTTCTTCTTGGGTAACAAAACCTTGATCACGGCCTTTTTTAATTAAATCAAGTACTGGTTTTCGTATCATTCTTCTTTCTCGTAAGCCGAGCGCATTTTCGTAAGTTTACCGAATTCTTTTTCTACCTCAAGAAGCTTTTCTTCTTCGCCTCTTTTCTCAAGTTCTCCCATCAGGGATTGCAACTGCCCCGATTTTTCCTCTATAGAGAGTATTTTAAGCCTTTTTCCTGTTAATTCCAACTCTTTCTTTAATTCTTCAGCATTTTCATCCGGATCCCGTTCTTCGAGAAGTACCATTTTGGTAAAACCGTCTAAAAGTTCTTTGGGAAGGTTTTTACCAAAACTTGAAATATCGGTGTCTCCTTTTTTGGAAAAACTTTGATATTCCTCAATGAGCCGAATGTTGAATGGTAGCTTAATAATCCCTTTTGTCTCTTTTGACAAGACCGACAATGGGTCTGAGACAAAAGCTAGTTTTAAAAAATTTTCTTCAAGGACTTCTCTTTTTGATTCTTTCTGTGTTTCCTCAGGAGAAACTGACTGAGTGGAGACTTGCGGACTTGCAAGCTTTGCAATCTCTCCTGTAACGGCTTCCAGTGGAACCTCAAGCTTCCGGGCAACAATATTGGCATAGTGTGCCTGAACAATTTTGTCCGAAATTTCAGTTAAGATTGGAATAATTTCCTTTGAAATTTTAGCTTTTGTGGCCCCACTTTCTCCAGAATTTCTCTTAAAAACCGAGTCGATAAAATAATCATAGATTCCTTCCGCGTGAATTAAATCGTTTTTGTAACTTTCAAGATTCCCCCGGGCGGCATCATCCGGATCTTTATACCCCGTAATCCTTGCAACTTTAACCTCAACTCCAATTTCCCCGGCAACTTTAATACCACGCCGGGCAGCAGCGTCTCCTGCCATGTCGCTATCAAGCGCGAGGATAAACTTTGGAGCAAATCGCGAAAGGAGCCGAACCTGTTCTTCGGTTAACGCTGAACCCTTAATGGCAACTATATTTTTTATTCCCGCCTGATATGAAGAAATCAAATCGATTTCTCCTTCGACAACGATGGCCACTTTTTTCTTCTTGATAAAACTGCGGGTCAGGTTTAAGCCGTAAAGCACACTGCTTTTGTGATAAAGAGGTGTTTCAGGACAGTTTATGTATTTTCCAGTATCACGCTTATCCCAGGGCAAAATTCTCCCGGCAAAGCCAATTGGGTTCCCCCTATGGTCAAAAAGCGGAAAAATTACCCGGCCGTTAAACCGGTCGTAGATATTACTCCCCCTGATAAGTCCGATTCCTGCATGTTCGACTTCACTCGGGGTAAACTTTTTCTTATCGACCAAATACTGTTTTAATGCATATGAACTTTCCGGTGAATAGCCTACCTGGAACTCTTCAATCGTTTCTTTTTTAAGTCCTCTCTGATTAAGAAGATAGTCTAGAGCTTTTTTGGCAACCGGGTGATTTAAAAGAATGTAGTTATAAAAATGCATGGCACTTTCGTTGACCTCAATTAATTTTTCTTTCTCGGAAGGAGCACCAAAATTAGTTTTTTCCAGTTTTACTCCGGCCCGGTCGGCCAAATATTTTAAAGCCTCGGGAAATTCCATACCTTCATATTCCTCAAGAAAAGTAAAGACATCGCCGGCTTGTGAACATCCGAAGCATTTGAATATTCCAAGCTCGGGTGAAACCATAAACGAAGGAGTTTTTTCGCCGTGGAAAGGACAAATGGCTTTATAGTTTCTGCCGGCTTTCTTAAGTTCAATCCGCTCACCAATAATGGAGACTATATCTGTTTTTGCCTTTATCTCATCAACTTGATTATTCATATCCTCCCGATTATATCTTAAAAATGCAAATTGGGCTTTTCTAAGATAACAGACACGGAGTCTTGATACTCTATTTTCCAATTATCCTTAATTAATTTCCCATAAAGGATGTCTTTCGGGCTGGCTTTCTCTTGCTGAGCAGACAATAAAACAGTAGTAATATTGTATTTATCAAATTCAATTTGGTATGGAATTTTCCCGGAGAGGATTTTCAAATAATCCCCCATTGCGTCCATCGATTCACCCTTAATGTTCTCCTGCCATCGCCAACTCGGCATCATGCCATAGATAAAAACTTTCTTTTCCGGCAGTTTCCAAATTAAATAACCACCCCAATTGTACCCGGAAAATATTTGACCCGATGCCGGATTCTTTTGCAAAAAGGAGATTGCTCCATTGGAAAACCAGGCATTTTCATTATGGGAATATAAATATGTATATCCTATCTGCGCGCACTGAAAAATAAAAATTACGGCGACAAAAATCATGGCAAATCTCGAGATAATCAAAAATCTTTTCTCTCTAATTTTTCCTTTTACAGTTTCGGCGTAAAAGTGATTTACTGCAATCGCAACCATCGGCAAATCAAATAAAACCCAGTAAACGAGATTCCTGACTGCGAATATTGCCTGAACAAAAAATATCACATTCAAAATCAGCATCTCTGCTTTAAATTTTTTGCGGTACTTAAAAAGTAAAGTTGCAGAAATTGCAAACAAGAAAAGTGTTAAAAAGGAAAGGCCAAGCGGGTTGAAAAAAATCGGCTGCCATTCTGCAATTCTATATTTAAGTAGAGGGTCTGAAACTGTCTGCCAGACGACCTTCCAAAGACCAAATCCATAAGGATTAATTAAAGTTGCCAAAAAACTCAAAAATGTCATTAGAAATCCTTTCAACCAAAGATGTTTTTCCCTGAAACTCTTACAAATAACTATTGTTAAAAGAATTATCAGCGCCTCAGAGAAACTCCCATGCAAATTGGTCCACAGGATAATGACAAGAGGTATATATAACCAATATTTTTTCCAAAAATAGTCCTTAAAGACTGCAAAAATAAAGATCGCAAACAAAAGCCAGGAAAAAACCTTTGGTGAAACTGTAAAAAACGGAATTAAAGAAGATATTCCAACAAGAAAAAATACACTTTTTAGTTTTTTGAATTTAGAAAGAGAGATCCACACTGCCGACAGACATAAGGTAGAGAAAAGGACTGATAGTCCCAAAAGTCCTACTAGCGGATAAAGTTTAGCAAAAACAATATCGGCCAACCATTCATGCTCGATGAATGGAAACGAGGGCATGGTGTAGGAAAAAGGATCGGTTTTGGGAAAACCCGATTTTAATATCAAACTCCCCGTAGCAAGATGCCAACCAAAATCTGGATCTATAAAAGAAAAGGCCAAAAAGAAAACAACAAGTCCGATAACTAAATAAAAAAGAACTTTAAGTACCTTTTGTTTATTCATCCGAAGATTCAAATCTCAAAATCTAAAATTAAAGGCAGGTGATCGGATATTTCCATATAGGGAACCTCAAAGCTTTTGATTTTGACGTTGGGCAAAACGAAGCAATAGTCAGAATCATATTGTTTGACATACCCGGGCTCGTTTTCAAACCTATTCCAGGCAACTTGATTTCGAGTCGCTTTCACTCCAAAATCTTTAATTAGGTTTCTGTATCCGGCATTTTCAATCATCTGAATACTTTTAGTATTTCTTAATAGATTAAAATCCCCAATAATAATTTTGTTTTTATCTTCTTTGAACGACTCAATAATAGTTTCGGACTGCTTTAGTCTCGTATCAAAATCTTTTTTATCAGTTGGGGTCTTAGTGCCATGGATGTTTTCAATTGAAACCAACTTACCGTTGATATTTAGGGTTGTCTTTAATAAGAAACCGACATCGTCAGTTTGAATTTTGTGAATAATTATTTTTTTAAAACTGAGTATCTCTAAGCCCTTTTTGGCAAAAGTCGATTGACCAGATAATTTGCCACTGTCTGTTATTAAGCCTCCAATTTCAAATACAGTTGAAAAATTTGTTAGAACTTCAGAGAATTTCTTTTGAAGGTCTACCGACACCTCAGAGAAGCAAAAGATATCAGTAACCAAACTTTGTTCCGTGATGAAATCAAGCAGGGGCTTTAATATCTGACCGGAATAACAATTTAAAAAAATTATTCTCACTTTTTATTAAAAATTATCATTTTAGCCTCCTTGAGGAATGTTAAATCCCTTTCCTGAATGAATTTACCCTCGTAGTTTTTGGGGCTATCGGTTTCTAGTGTCTTTATTGCCTGTTCTAATGTTAACCACTTAAGTTCAAAGCCTTCGTCAATTTCTCCCTGTTCGAGCTCTTGCTTACCTTTAGAAACAATCTTTCCAAGATAACAGTAGGAAGTTTGTTTCAATTTATAGTCAGGGAAGAAATCTCTATACTCAATAATCTTTCCAATTTCTTTTTCATCTTCGATAGTGCATCCAACCTCCTCTTTTATTTCGCGCTTCAAAGCTTGAACCTTATTTTCTCCCTTTTCAATCCCCCCACCTGGAAGCTTGTGATAGTTTTGTGTTGATACAAAAAGAATTGGAACTAAGTTGTTTTCATCAAGTAGAACCCCTCTAGAAGCTTCTCTGATTTTGAAGTCGTCACCCAAATCTTTATCTTTGATTGTTTTTAATAGCTTCATATCAAGGCGGAACATGTGGTACTTTGTTAGAATCAATTATTCTAAC
>Ga0182017_10004688_pt1 | contig 10147 bp, 11 predicted proteins | sample 712E3DmetaG_FD_120492 | JGI IMG/M metagenome (GOLD analysis project Ga0182017, IMG submission 120492) | Permafrost microbial communities from Stordalen Mire, Sweden - 712E3D metaG | ecosystem: Environmental > Terrestrial > Soil > Wetlands > Permafrost | place: Sweden: Stordalen | collected... | reverse complement strand
TGAAAGTTTCGATTGGATTCCTTGTTTCCATAATGATTTTTTCACCCTTTAGAAACTATTTGTCATATGACATAACAAGTCTGTTTGCACAATATGAAAGAGATCTGTCTTCCGACAAGAAAGCTGCGGTTATATATTACAACAGAGCCGCTAAGCTTACACGTGTGCGTAGAATCATATCTTATACGTCAATAGTATTATGTGTGGTAAGCCTCATTCTATTGTCCCTTGCTGTAAATAGTATGTATTTAGACTAAGTTAATCACTCAATGAACTCCCTCACCCCCTCCACCAAAATAACCCTCCGCCAATCACACATCCCCGGCGCGGGGCGGGGGATATTCGCCACCAAGAATATCCGTAAAGGCGAGATCATCGAGACTTGTCCGGTTATTGTGGTGTCCAAAAGAGACCCTTCCAATGTGGACGGCGGCGTCATGCTCCGGTATTTCTTCTACTTCGGCCCTGGCCGCAAGCTGAAGAGCCAGATATCGGTAGTGCTCGGCTTCGGGTCGCTCTATAACCATTCATACGAGCCCAATGCCAAATATGTGAGGAGAGTATCGAAAAGGGTAGTCGAATTCGTAGCCGAGAGGGATATAAAGAAAGGCCGCGAGATCACCGTCAATTACAATTTCGGCAACCCCAACGACAAGAGTAAGCCGTGGGGGCATCATGATATACCGGTGTATAAAAAGGGGAAATAAAACACCCGCCAGGACTGGCCTGACGGGATTTGCGATATTTTGATCTGATTAAGCGCCGAAATAATGCTCCAGGCCTTTCACGAAACCAAATGGAATAGCCGTCGCATGAAGTTCGACCAGCTCGTTACGTTCCTCGTCTGCATCGACGAGAAATCCGGCTTTTTGTTTTGCACGCACCTGCGTGCCGCGTTTAGTCAGATCATATCCGACAACTTTTTTCATAACTGACGGATACGCCGCATCTGCTCCTGTCGCTGATGGGAACGCCCTGACGAATCTGCAGAGGTCATTCTCATACATTTCCCATATCTTTGCGGAATCGTCATCTGGAGAGATTCTCTTTGCCCGTTTCCCGAGGATTGCAAAACCAAGCAACATCAGTCCAATAGGTGAGATCACCAGCGCCTGATTTCCCTTGAAGGTAAGCGCTAATATAAGCATGATTATAAACGTGATTGCCACGATAACCATGCTACCCATGAAGTCGATTTTACGCCGCCTGTTCCGGCGTTCGAGATAGTCCTCATAGTCTTGCATTGCGTCTTTTTCATTGATCTCTTGCCAAGACGAATGCATCATGCGCAACCAGGGATCGCGTATGTGCGAATTATAGTCGGTATTCATAGTTTTAATGTCCAATCTTTCAATGCCTCGATAAACTTCCGGATCCAGGGGAGTCATTCCCGTCCTTGTGCATGGTTTCAGGCATGCGGGATTTTCAGTATCCGAAGCGAGCTTTGGCGTGCTCATCTATAATCGATAGTACCATATGATTGAATATTGTCAAGATATGCTGTAATGGTTTCAATAGCTTGAACGCGCCGAATAGGTTGGGAGAGGGTCAAGCGTCAATCTTGACTTTAACCGTGAAGGGAATAAAATTCCAGTATCAACAGGCCCGAAGGCGGGTCTTTTTGTTACGGTTTAGGAGAGAGCCGTTCGTTTACAAGTTAATAATTTAAACATATGAAAGACAACATAATCATCTATGAGAACAAGAATGGGACAGTCGAATTGAGGGCGGATATCGAGAAAGACACGATTTGGGCGACGCAGGAGCAGATCGCGAAACTTTTTGATACCACTAAGCAGAATAGTGGAAAACACATCAGAAACATACTGCGTACTGGTGAACTAAAAGAAGATTCAGTTGTAAACAATTTGTTTACAACTGCCCAAGACGGCAAGCAGTATCTCACTAAATTCTATAATCTCGATGCAATAATTGCTGTTGGCTATCGCGTCAATTCCAAGAAAGCCACTCAATTTCGCATTTGGGCTACAGGAGTATTGCGTGAATATCTGAAGCAAGGTTACGCGCTCAATCGATATAAATTGGAAAAGGCACCAGAAGCCGTAGAAGGTCTCGACGAAACATTAGCTCTGATGGGATCTCCGAAATATTCCGGAAAACTGAAAGGCAAACTCGTCTTCAAACTCACGAAGACAATGGAGCCTAAGAAGTAACATGCATATGTGCAAAATTTGCACGTATGGCCTCAACTATTCGGAACTTCCGAAAAGTTCAAAAAGGTTTATATGCTTATATAAAGCCAAACTAACTCCAGTTGTTAAAGATTCCTTAACAACTGAAAAACGCGCTATACTACACCCATCATGCTAACAACCATCATCATCGTAGTAGTCATCCTCTTATTCGCCTCGCTCCGCGTTGTCAAAGAATACGACCGCGGCGTCATCTTCTTCCTCGGCAAATGCACTGGTGTCAAAGGGCCTGGATTGATCGTGCTCGTGCCCGTCTTCCAGCGCATGACCAAGGTGACCCTGCGCACCATCACCATGAATATCCCGTCGCAGAAGATCATCACCAAGGACAATGTCTCCATCGACATCGCCGCCGTGGCCTACTACCACATCGTCGACCCGAAGAAATCCGTCATCGCTATCGAGGATGTATATTCTGCAGTCAATCAGATCAGCCAGACCACCGTCAGAAATATTGTCGGCAAATTCTCATTGGACCAGCTCCTGTCGCAGACGGGTGACATCAATGTCCAGATCAAGGACGTCATCGACGCTCACACCGAGCCGTGGGGTGCGCAGGTGACCGCCGTGGAGATCAAGGACATCACCTTGCCTGACAATATGCAGCGCGCCATGGCCAAAGAGGCCGAAGCCGAACGCGAGCGCCGCGCCAAGATCGTGGCCGCCGAAGGCGAGTTTCAGGCATCCGTAAAGCTCGGTCAAGCCGCCGATATCATTGCCCAGCATCCTGTGGCATTGCAATTACGCACACTCCAGACCATGTCGGAGATAGCTACGGAGAAGAATTCCACCATCATATTCCCGGCCCAGTTCATGACCACAGTACAGGAGGCCATTGCCACTATTCGAGGCGATTCGGCCAAAGGGGATTCCAAGAATAAGTAATCGACTGGGGATTATCGGATGAAAAACGGGAGAGGGTATAGTATACTGTACCCATTATACCCATTAATATACGCTGAAATTAAGCAGCGACTAAACCAATGAAAAAGATCCCTCGCGCAGTATGGCCCATTGCCGGAGCTCTCATAGCTTTCGCTGCAGTGGCTTTCGCCTCGACGACCATTTCTACCGATATCAACACGGCAGGGAATCTGACGGCGGGTACCAGCACCTTGGCCAATCTAACCATAGGAAATACCTCCACTTCCACTCTTTGCGGGAGGACTGAACATCACGTCCGGATGTTTGGCAGTCAGCGGTACATGCCTCTCGTCTGGCAGTTCAGGAACGCCAGGCGGAGTCCCATCTACCGTCCAATACAACTCTAATGGAGCATTCGGGGGCAATTCCAATTTTACTTTTGATGGCACGACGGCCACCTTGAATAACCTAACAGTGAACGGTTCGGCCATATTTAACGGCGCTCTCTCGGCTGACATCATCCCTCTGCAAGATACTGCCGCAAATCTCTCTACTGTCGTTGCCTCATCCGGTCAGATGGTCTACGAGACCGATACGAAATATTCCAAATCAGGTGATGGCGTGACGGCTCTCGGTAGCATCCCTCCTATAGGCTTTTGGAAAAATAACGGATCGAACATCTTCTATTCCAATGGCAAAGTTGGTATCGGCACGACTTCACTGGTATCCATGCTCTCTGTGGGCGGCGACATCACGGCTACGGGAACGCTGTATATGACTGGTAGTAATATTACTGGTAGTACCCCCCAAATTGATTTGAGTAATGCCCCGGATGCTACTATATTATTAAATACCAACGAAGATGCACCCAGCCAAATAGATTACTACGATGGCTACAGTCTGTCCATTATGGCAGGGAACAGTGATGACGGCTTGAATTTTACAAACCTGAATCTTAGTGCAGCCGGGAGTATTTATTTAAATTCTTCTAGCTTTACGACGCATATTACTATGGGGGGACTTTCTATTGAAGGAATAGATAAGGTATCAGCTCCATCCAACGGCTTGTATGTAGCAGGCAAAGTCGGTATCGGTAGCTCTACCCCCGCGGCCAGTTTACAGGTTACGAACACGGCGGCAAACGCGACAACGACCGTAGAGATCGGTAAGTCAGGCCAGAATAAGGGATCATGTTTAAAGCTCTACCGCAGCGACGGTTCGGCCATCTACGCCTCTGTATCGGCGAGCGCCACGACATTCACCCTTTCAACGACTGCCTGCGCTACAGTCACCGGATTCTAAGATGAAAAAATTTCTTATAACAATCACAGCTCTCGTTTTTCTCATGGGGGTATCACAAGTCGAAGCGGTGACTTTTCCATCTATACACATCAATCATTCTACATCTGGACATCAGATAATCGGCCGCCAGCTATTAACGACGACATTAGTGAACGCGACCGCGAATGATTTCTCGGTCGGAATTGTCTCTACCAGTACGGTTATCGTGGGCACATCGAATGGGACTACATCGGTCCAAGACTTCGTATACAACTATTACAATCCGGGCAGTATAAAGTATTGGTGTAATTATATTCACACTTCAGCGTCCAATCCTGTCTTCACGGCAGTCAATCCTTCCATAGGAACGGTTGATTCAAGCGGTAACGTGACTTATGTTTCAGACGGGACTGCTAATTTCAATGTGACCGTGAATGATCGAACGAAAGATGCCGCATGTTCCATGTCTCATACGACCAATAAGTACAGCACCACCTTCAACGGTTTCGTGTCAACATCTACTGCCAAAAACATTGTTAGTCAGATGGATGCCATGATCTCCGGACTGACCGCCTCTCCCGCGACATACGATATATATTCGGCCATCAATGATTCCACGCATACCTATACCAGGAATTCCGGACTTTTCGCTTCAAGTGGAGTAGACATGACGGCGGTACCGACCTATACATCAGCTGGCGGCACGACAGGAAACGGCATACTGGTGTCTCCTGACATAGTCATTTCCGCGGCGCATGTAGGGCTCGGGATTGGAACGACTTTCTATTTCGTAACCTCGACTAGTACGACTGTTTCTAGGACCGTTATTGGCGCATCCAATGTCGGAACAACTGATATTCGCGTCATTCGCCTGGATAGCCCTTTTCTCGCGGGAAGTGGAGTGACGCCTGCGTATGTATTGCCCCCTACTACGTTCTTCAGTAAAGTATCGTTAGCTGCAGTGAACTCTATTATGATCCCGGTCATATTCACCAATCAGTTCAGAACGTTGAAGATCCAGACTCTTTACGGCGATTATTATAATTCTCAAGGTCACCGGATTGAAATTACCGAGCTTCAGCCTACTACTAAGTATTATAATTGGTCTTCCACGACGACAGATGCGAACCACAATATTGTCGTCGTGAGCGGAGATAGCGGCAATGCCTTAATGACAGTAGTAAACGGTAAACTCGTGGCCTTAGGCACATGGCATTTCTCTGAAGTAGCACCGGATGTCTCAAAATATATAACCGAAATAGATTCCGCCATATCCGCTCTCGGTTCAGCATATTCACTAACCCCCATCGATTTGAGCGGGTTTGCTTCATATTGAATAACATCATGAAAATATACATTGTTGCCATATTCCTAATCGTAGCGCCGATTACCGCATTTGCCGCAGGCAATGATGTGACTTTGACGACAAACGCGATCATTCTGGTTAACGGCATTACTCTGAATGTGAGCGGCTCTAGTGCCATAGTCCAATCTATTACAGTCAATGTGACTAATTTTACCGTCACTCTGGCTTCAGGCTCGGCGATAACTATATCGGCTCCCGGTTTGAACGAGCTGTCCAGCGACGTTCAATCGGATGTAACATCAAGCATTTGTAGCAACGCCACGTCGTCTATATCCCTTTCATATTCAGGCGCTAATACTGTGACAAATACAATCAGCGCCTCATCCACGGCTTCATGCAGTACCGCCACACCAGGCGCCCCCACAGGAGTCTCGGCTACGACGGACAATGGACAATCAATAGTATCATTCACTGCACCGTCTCAAGGCGGATCACCTATTACAAGCTATACCGTTATTTCAAGTTCTGGCGGTATCACAGCAAGCGGAGCATCTTCGCCAATCACCGTGATGGGTCTTATAAATGGTACTGCATACACTTTTACCGTAACTGCCACCAATTCAAGCGGTATAGGTCCAGCAAGTTCTGCTTCAAATCAAGTCACGCCGATTGCGCCAACACCCGTTGTGTCAACACCGCCGTCTTCTTCCGGCGGCTCTAGTTCGAGCGGAGGAGGGGGTTCTGTCTCTCCGGCTGCTCTGGCCGCCATACTGGCTCCTTCCGCTTCGACCACCACCTATCTTAATTCGCTAACATCAGTTCCGAGCATCTCAACTTCGACTGCAGTTGCCAATATCCCATCCGCGTCGGCGCCATATCCATTCACAACTGACCTATCTATCGGTTCAACCGGCCCAGCGGTCAAAGCCCTCCAGGTATGGCTGAATAACCATGGATATATTGTATCCTCTTCAGGACCTGGTTCACTGGGAAATGAAACAGAACGTTTTGGTCCAGCCACAGAGGCCGCACTGGTTGCTTTCCAGAAAGCCAATGGCATAACCCCGGCTGTGGGATACTTTGGGCCCATAACTAGGGCAGCTATTGAGAAATCAGGCGGCATGACAGCCGGCCAAGGATCTTCGGCTATCTCTTTCACAAGAGACCTCGCCATAGGCTCTACCGGAGCGGACGTTAAGGCTCTCCAAATCTATCTGAATGCGCACAGCTTTATCATAGCAGCGTCTGGTCCCGGTTCTCCCGGCCATGAGACAACGACTTTCGGCTCCGCGACAAAGGCAGCCCTCATCAAATTCCAGAAGGCTAAAGGCATATCTCCCGCTACAGGCTATTTCGGCCCCGCCTCGCGCGCCGCTGTCCAGAAAGAGCAATAGCCGCATTCCTCCGGGGAAATGGTATAATATAGACACCATGACAGACCAGCCGGCTCCGGCTAAAAAAGAAAAGATCCTCATCATCGAGAGCAACATAACTCTCGGTAATCGCATGAGAGACGCCCTTATAGCAGAGGGTTACGCGGTCTTCATGGTAAGGACCGGCACCGAGGGGCTCAAAGCCATATTCGATATATTACCTCACTTGATAATTCTCGATCTGGCCGTGGCTGAATTCGAAAACGGCGCTTATGAGATTCTGGAAAAGAAACAAGCCGAACCTCTTCTGGCAAAAATCCCGTTATTTCTATTGTCCACGCAGGATATTCCCATCAATATGCGCCGTGTACCGGCCGGTAACCCGACTATCGAATTTATCATATCTCTTCAGCCGGAGCCGGTCGAAATAGTGAAACGCGTCAATCGCGCTCTCGGTCACTTTGTCTTTGGGCCGGGCGAAGATCCGGCGGAAGGCGGCGCGAAGCAGCCTGCCGGCCATGATAAGACCGTGAAAAAGACAATCTTCTGGATAGAGGACGACAAGCTCATCGGTTCTATTATGGAAAAGAGGCTCGCTTCGTCTGAATTCGATCTGATACACGTGAATGACGGAAACGAAGCGTTCACCAAACTGAAGACCATCGTTCCCGATGTCATAGTCCTTGACCTGCTTCTGCCCGGCATGGACGGCTTCGAGATATTACAGAAGATCAAGATGGATGAGGGTCTAAAGAAGGTCCCGGTCATGGTCCTTTCCAACTTGAGCAAATCCAGCGATCTGGAAAAAGCCAAAATCCTTGGCGCTACAAAATTCATAGTCAAGGCCGCGTCTTCTCTGGATAAGATAATCGCCGAGGTTAGGTCAATCGCCGATTAGTCCCTCACGATTTATAGCCATTTTTTCCAATCTTCATCGTTTCTATATCGGATCTTCATCGTTTCTTCATAACTTCTTGAGCGTTTCTTTATCGCCTCCCATGTAAAGTTATGCATTATCAGTTTAATGCATTATTTTTCATGTCATTAGAATCAAAGGATCTAGAGCTCATAGAGAGAGTCATTTACAAGAACGGCGATGATATCGCCGTGTCCATAGGTCGCTCGTTCGAGCGCCTAGAGGAGCGCATAGACGCAGCCGAGTCGCGTATTTACTCCCGATTGTCTGAAGTCGAGGACAAGATAGAGGCCGGCAGACAGGATATGTCAGATTCTCTCGGAGACTTGCGCGAGGAGATCAGGGATATTAGGAAAGTCGATTTGGAATAGGGTTTATTTTTTGACAATGCGGAATCCCTTGTCATTATCGCTCACTTCAAATCCCCGCGACTCTATCTCGAGGCGAAAAGCGTCCGCCTTCTTCCAGTCTTTCGATTTGCGCGCCTCTTCACGGGCCTCGGCAAGAGCGATAACGTCTTCCGGAATTTCTTCATTGTCAGTTATTCCTCCCGCGTCAATCGATTTAGGCACGGAGCCAATATCCAATCCCAGAACTCGATCAAAATCCAAGACAGTAGCACGCTTATTGGCCAGTGTATGCTCGGTATCCTTGATAAGGTCCCAAACTAGGGCAACCGCCTGCGGTAGGTCCAAATCATCACCTATATAGGCCTCAAATCGCTCCTTATATGAGGAAATGACCGTTCCTCCTTCTGGATAGTCGGATACCGTGGCCATGAGGCGTATAAGGCCGTTTTGAGCCGCCTTTACGGCCTCATATGTGAAGTTCACGGGCGAACGATAGTGGGCAGTCAGGAGCCAATAGCGGTAGGCGAGAGGGGAGACGGATTCGCCCTGTAATGTCTCCAGAGTGATGAAACCACCAGCCGACTTGGCCATCTTGGAATTCCTTACGGTGATGAAGGCGTTGTGCATCCAATAGTCCGCGAGCGGAACTCCATAAGCGGCTTCGGACTGGGCTATCTCATTATTATGATGCACCGGAATGTGGTCGATGCCGCCCGTGTGTATATCGAAAGGCTGACCCAGATATTTCCTGGACATAGCCGAGCACTCTATGTGCCAGCCCGGAAAGCCTTTGCCCCATGGGCTGTCCCAGCCAATCGAATTGGTCGGCGATTCATTATTAGAATTAGACCCCGAAGAATTATTCAGCTTCCACACCACGAAATCTGCCGGATTCCTTTTCTCCGGATTGACAGCGATGCGAGCCTTATCTTTCGAAGAGTCGGCCCCAGCGGCATTTTCTTTATCGGGATTGCTTTTTCCGAGCTTGCCATAGCCTTTAAATTTTGCCGTATCGAAATAGATGCCGTCTTTAATCGTGTAAACATACCCACTCTTCTCTAACGCCTTGATCAGTTCGATATCCTCGGCGATATGCTCGCTCGCCCGTGGGAAATCGTTCGGTAATTCGATATTGAGCTCTTTCAAATCTTCGACGAAAGCATTGAAATATTTCGTCCCCACATCTTTCATGGCCGCTAGAGTGAACGGCATATTCTCCCGGGCCAGAGCTTTAGTCATCTTGTCCTCACCGGAATCCGCGTCGCTGGTCAGATGGCCGACATCGGTTATATTGACGACCTGCTTAACTTTATATCCATTGTATTCAAACATCCGGCGCAAAGTGTCCGCGAAGACGTACGCTCGCAGATTGCCTATGTGAGCCCTGTCGTATACCGTCGGCCCGCAATTGTACATGCCGACTTCGCCGGCCTTCAGCGGCTTAAAAACCTCTTTCTTGCGCGTTAAGGTGTTGTAAATTTTAATCTCCATTTTTATGCCACCCATCTCTTGCGCTTGAAGTAGAGCCAAATGCCTATGGTAGAGACGACCATCAAAGCCAGGATCACCCACCAACCGTACGAAGTCTCCACCAGCGGCACGTCAATGCCTGGAATAGTGAATACGGACGCGATGAAGGTGAGAGGATAAAATATGAAAGCGACCAAGGTCAGCTGTTTTATGAACTCATTCTGGTGAGTGTTCAACAGGGAATCGTTGGTCTCGCGCAGATCGGTCAGAAGCTCGCGGGCATTCGTTATCAACTCATGGATGTGCAGGAAGTCGTCCTTTACATTCTCCACGTAGACTTCGAAATCAGGTCCGAATATTCCTTTCTCCGAATG
>Ga0182017_10004684_pt1 | contig 10151 bp, 8 predicted proteins | sample 712E3DmetaG_FD_120492 | JGI IMG/M metagenome (GOLD analysis project Ga0182017, IMG submission 120492) | Permafrost microbial communities from Stordalen Mire, Sweden - 712E3D metaG | ecosystem: Environmental > Terrestrial > Soil > Wetlands > Permafrost | place: Sweden: Stordalen | collected... | reverse complement strand
GTCCCACGTATGCGCTGTAAAACTGTGAATTCTCAGCATGAGAAGGAGAGACGCCGTCAACGGTCGCAACAACGACACTCTTGATCGCACCGCTCGCCCCCAGACCGCGTCCCGTGATGAAAATCGTCGCCAGCAGTACGACGCCGAGGAAAAACCCGGCGAGATACGGATTCATGTATTTTGTGTTCATCGTCGCGCCTCAGTTTGAAACAACGGGTTCATGGGATACCGGCTGAGCTTTTTCCCCGGCAGTTTCTTCCTCCAGCTCTTCATAACCCGTGATCATTGCTTTGAGATTCGAAGTGATTGTGCGTCCGGTTGTGACGAGATAGAGATGGGCGACAAGAAATGACACGAGCAGGAAGGCCCCGATGGTGTGAAGAACTGCGATGACTTCGAGACCGCCGATATTCAGACTGAGAATCTCATTCCGTTGGGGATACCGGTAGAACATGTACAGGAGCCCTGAGACGACCATGACCGGAATCACGAGCACCTTCAGGCCGGCATAAACCAGCTTTTGCAGGGGATTCAATTTGCTCAGGACCGTCTTCTTCGATGGATGCGGCGCATCGCGAAAGATCCCGAAGAAGTAGTACTCCGCCTGAGCGCGGAGGTTCTTCCGTGTCGGCACATATTGTCTCCATTCGCCGGTAGAGAGGTGCCAGAAGACGGCAAACACGATGAGAACGAGGAAGCTCATCGCGGCAGAGTTATGATATTGCACCGCCTGATCGAAGCCGAAAAACCGAATCGATCCGTGGATCTCAAATCCCGTCACACCGAGGAAAATGATGAGGGCGGCCTGGGCCCAATGCCAGAATCTCTCATGTTGTACCACTTGGCTATCGAGGTGTTTAGCAGATTTTTGGAGGGGCAGCCGGAAGAAATTTTCAGATTCGAGAATCTACCAGCGCAAGAATATCAGGAATGACGAGAAGAGCGTGAGAGTCCCGGTGTTGAACTATTCGACACAAGGCCTCCTATGAGGGCCCCATAGCCGGTGCTGATATACGGATTCGAGCTGATAGGACAAGTGCCGGTCGCACATCCGACGAAGTGGTACCAGGCGAACCCGGCAATTCCGCCAACAGCAATCCACGCGAGACGCTCCCAGCCCGGCATCCTCATCTCGGCTCCGAATGAATCCGTGATTTCGGCTCTGCAAAGAGTCCGTCGATTTACACACTGACCGGCGTCAACGTGCTCCCCATAATTGTTTCAGGAGATTCTCCAAATGTTGACTGATCGCGCCAATGATCAGGCGGCTCTCACACTCCTGTTCGAACCGCGCGCACAGCGATTCCTTCAGCCGCTTGGCCGACGCGTAATCAGGAGCCTTCGCGATCTCATTTTCCGCCTCAGCACAGTACCTGCGGATCAATTCTTCCTGTTTCTCTGAATTCTCTGATCCGCGAATGGCTTCCACGTTTTCGTCCGAGTAGTTGATAGTTGATGGGGCTTCAACATACAGTCAAATGTCCTCTCCTCCTGGTCACTTAAAAAATGTCATCTTGATCCCGATCGCGATCAGTGTGATCCCAAACACCCTTTGCAGCACCGTGTCCGGAATCCCCGTGGCAAACTTCGCCCCGACAATGCTTCCGAGAATGAATCCGGCACATATCAAGGCGGCCACCTTCAGGTCGACATAGCCCTCCTTATAGTAGACCCATGCCGCCATCAATCCAATCGGAGGGACGAGCAGAGCGAGCGTCGTCCCCTGAGCCTGGTGCTGGCTCATCCCGAACAGAAATACGAGCGCCGGAACTATGATGATGCCGCCGCCGATCCCGATGACGCCGCTCAAGACTCCAGCAAAGACGCCAAGAGCAACCAGCAAGACAGCCTGATTCATAGGAGTAACCTCCACCCAGTTACATTTTTCAGTACCGGTAACAAAAGCATACAGCCGACATCTGCAACATGTTGGTCAACGGAGGGTGATCGGGGAGAGCTTATTTCGCCTCTTCTTTCTTCCTGGTTGAGAATTTGAATGGCGCGTACAGGGGGCAAAAACTGATAGAACTCGTCAGAACGAACACCACCGCCAGCGCACCGAGTATGATTGCCAGCAGGCCTGTCAGTGTGCCGGTGAGTATGAGGATGCCGACAGCCAACGCTGCAATTATGCGGACCGTTCGGTCAATCGTACCCATGTTTTTGTTCACGCGGACTCCGGAAGATGATGGAATACATTTGGTGGATTGGTTCATCAGATAAGATGCAGCCAGCTCCGGAAAGGATCCCGGTCCGGGAAGAAAGGGGACGGCGAGAAGCCTGTTACAGGCTGTTTTTTTGGGATCTTTTTGCAGTTCAGTGCATCATATAATGGAATCTGATCTTATGCACCTATTGGAGTGAAGAGCAATGTCGATCAAAAAGGCCGTCGTTAAACAGTTACGTGGTATTACGTTAGCCGCAAAAGCGGATTCGAATCATTGGGTGATGATGGACGGGAGAGACTCCTCCGGCGGGGAAGGTGCAGCTTCAACTCCGAAGGAGCTTCTTCTCATGGCCCTCGGCGGATGCACCTCAATGGATGTCATCCCCATTCTAAAGAAAATGAGGGTCAAGGTGGACGCATTCGAGGTAAACCTGACGGGGAACGCGCGTGAAGAACATCCACAGGTATTTACCGATATCCACATCGAATACATATTGTACGGCGACGGAATCCCGGAGGCTGACGTCCAGCGCGCCATCGAGCTTTCAACAACAAAGTACTGCTCCGTCTCCGCAATGCTCCGCGAGAGCGTGAAAATTACGCATTCATATGCCATTCACCCCGCATCCCAACCAAATATCAAAACGGAATCCCCTATCACGTCCTAAGGAAGACATTCACTATGCCCATCTATGATTATCAATGCTCCGATTGCGGGAAGACATACGATGTCCTCCACAAAGTCCGCGAAATCAAAGAGGATGTCGTTTGTCCTTCGTGCAATTCGACAGAACACGTTCGGCTGATTTCCGCTCCCAGTATCAGCATGAAGGGAAGCGCCCGCCATGCCTCGGAATCTGCACCATCCTGCAATGATGGATCGTGCTGCGCCGGTTCTTGCAGTGTGAACTAGGCCAATGCCCAATACCTGCGGATAGGAATAAGGTCATGCCAACTACCACACCGCTCTTGCTGTCGGCCTTCGCAATCCTTGCGGGGACGTTGTCCGGTTGCGGCGGGGGCGAAAGCTCCCTCATGTCTCCAGCGGACGTCCTGAGTCTTGCCGGAAAGGATAGCACCGTTGTCCTGCTGGATGTACGCACGCCGGAAGAGTTCAATGGCGAAACGGGACACCTCGCCGGGGCCATCCTCATCCCTGTTGAGGAACTGGAGGACCGCGTCGGCGAACTCACGAAGTACCGCGACCGGACGATTGTCGTCTATTGCCGGACGGGCCATCGGAGCATCAGGGGGACGGAAATCCTTCAACGTCACGGGTTCAAAGCTATGAATATGCAAGGCGGCATAACCCGCTGGCGGGCAGAGCACTTCCCCACTGTGCAGGGAGACCAATAATGGATCCACAAATCTTCTGGTACGCGGCGGGGGCACTCCTGGTTTTCCTCTTTGTCCGCAGGACTCTAAGAATGCGCGCCCTCAAACAATACTCGACAACGGAAATCGAGGCCCGGCTGAAATCGAAGGGGGGTCTGCTCCTGCTCGACGTCCGCACGGATGCAGAGCGACAATCGGGATCCATCCGGGGATCCCTCCACATTCCGATCGCGTCACTCAGAGCCCGGATGAAGGAGTTGGAACAATACAAGAGCAGAGAGATTGTGTGCTACTGTGCTTCGGGGAGCAGAAGTGCGAGTGCGGCCCTGTTGCTAAAGAAGCACGGATTTATGGCGGGAAATCTGCGTGGTGGCATGGGAGAATGGAATTTCGCTCATCGTTAACCGGCCCGACACAAGGAAGAATATGAAATCAGAAGCGGAAAGATCGTGAATCGGTTCGAGGGGTTTAGGTCAAAGGAAGTATTCGAAGACGAGATTAGACGATTGCTGCTTTAACCCCGCCCGATTTTTCGGTTGATTCATCAGCCTGCGCCGGCTTCCCCATGCGTACGACGATCCGGTGCTTGACCAGATCCCGGCCCAGAGGGACCACGCCGTCTTTCACAAACTTCCCGTCCATCTCCACCGAGGAGACGTCCCGCTCGCAATGTTCCGGATTGTCGACCTCGATCTCATAGACCGATTCGCCGTGACGGTAGCTCATGCGGAAACCATCCCACCATCCGGGAATGACCGGTGCGATTCGCATGGTCTCTCCCCGCACATGAAGCCCCAGGATCTCTTCGACCCAGGCGCGGTACATCCACGCCGCCGAGCCGGTGTACCAGGTCCAGCCCCCCTGACCGATCCGCCCGGGCGAGCTGTACACGTCGGCCGCGATCACATACGGCTCGACGCCGTAGCGCCACACCGTCATTGGATCGCGTGCATGCTCAACGGGATTGATGATCCGCAAAATATTTGCTGCACGGGTGCCATCCCCGCTCCGCGCCATCGCCATTGCCAGCCACACGGCCGCATGAGTGTACTGGCCGCCGTTCTCCCTGACCCCGGGAGGGTACCCCTGAATGTACCCGGGTGATGGCTTCATTGTGTCAAAAGGAGGCTCAAAGAGGAGAACCAAACCATCATCCTTGCGAACGAGATGCTCCCACGCCGATTCCAGCGCTTTTTCAGCCCGGTCCCGGCGGGCGGCGCCGCTCAGCCAGGCCCAGGATTGAGGAAGAGAATCAATCCGGGCTTCGGCACTTGCCGAAGACCCAAGGGGCGTGCCGTCGTCAAACGTCGCCCGGAGATACCACTCCCCGTCCCATGCAAACTGCTCAACCCGCCCTATGAGCGCTTTCCGGTCCTGTTCATATGTCATGCTGAGATCCACCCGGCCCATGAGTCCGGCCATCTCCGCCATCCCCTTCAGCACATCAACCATGAACCACGCCAGCCAGACGCTCTCCCCCTTCCCTCCTGCACCTACGAGGTTCATCCCGTCGTTCCAGTCTCCGGTTCCCATCAGGGGCAATCCATGCGCTCCAAACTTCTGGCTGCACGTGAGCGCGCGCTGGCAGTGCTCAAGAAGCGTGCCCCGCTCTGCTGATACTCCCGGAGATTGGAGACTCTCGGCCTGATCGTCTTTGAGCAAAGGCGCGTCGAGGAATGTGACGTCCTCGCGCAGGATATTCATATCGCCGGTGATAGTGACATAGTGGGTAACCACGAAAGGAAGCCACAGGAGATCATCGGAGATCCGTGTGCGGATCCCCACCCCGCTCGGAGGATGCCACCAGTGCTGGACATCTCCCTCCTTGAACTGACGGCTTGCCGCGAGCAAAATGTGTTCGCGCGCCAGCGCGGGATATGAGTACACCATGGCCATCATGTCCTGCAATTGATCGCGGAAGCCGAAGGCACCACTGGACTGGTAGAAGGCGGAACGCCCCCAGGTCCGGCAGGCCAGGCTTTGAACCATCAGCCAGCGGTTGATCAGGAAATCAGTGGCAAGTTCGGGAGTATGCACCTGGATCACACCGAGCCGATCATCCCACCACTTTTTGGTCTCCTCAAGCTCAGCCTCGACTACCCGGCTATTCCGGTATGTAAGAACAAGTGACTGTGCTTCCTCCATCGACTGAGTCTGGCCCATCAAACACGTGATCTCAGTCCGTTCGCCGGGAGCAAGCCTGACAATTGACTGAATCGCAGCGCAGGGATCCAGACCAGCCCCTGTCCGGCCCGGGAGTTGAGTCCTCTCCATCGCCACCGGGTTCCTCATCGAGCGGTTGCGCCCCAGGAACGTTGTCCGGTCTCCGGAGTACGAATCGGCGTGCTCACTTACGGCCGCGAATGACACCCAACCGGCATAATCAGGATTGTAGTAATTCCGCGCAATCAATGCCTGAATATCGTCATCCCAACCGGTCACGACGTGATCCTGGGAAGATTCACGAAACTCCCCGAGAGTCCATTCGGCGTACAATGTCACAGACAACCTGCGCGGTCTGTCGGAATCGTTTTTGAGTGACAGCCGTTGAATCTTGATTGGTTTCCCCCCCTGATCATTTACGGGGACGAAGACCGTCAATTCCTGATCGATACCGTGGCTGTTATGCTCGAAAACCGTGTATCCCGCTCCATGCCTGGCACGGTAGGCGGCCTCCTCCCGAATCGGTGAAGCGCACGGAGTCCAGTAAATGCCGGTTTCCTCATCCCGGATATAGAGCGCTTCCGACGGCGGATCCATCACCGGGTCGTTTGACCACTGGGTCAGGCGATTCCTCTCGCTGTTCCCCTGCCAGGTGAAACCCGCACCCGTTTCGCTCACGAGTGTGCCGAACCCCGGATTGGCGATGACGTTGACCCAGGGGGCGGGCGTATTCATCCCCGGCCCAAGATAGATCGCGTATTCACGCCCGTCCGGAGTAAAACCACCCAGGCTGTTGAAGTACGCAAGATCCATGAAAGGGAGAACCGCCGATGGATCACGGGGATCCCGCTTCGAGACCATCGGCTCGGGCAAATCGGGGGCATCCATTTTCAATCCCAACTGAAGGGGCAAAGTCCCCCGGGCCCCCACGATCACGATGCTTGCCACGACCCTCAAAAGCGTCAGGTCTTCCGGGGGAACAAGATCCGCGTCGCAAAGATAGATCCCCCCGCGACGATCCTCGCCCGAAGTTGCCGCATAGGACTGGATCAGGAGTTCGAGGGCTTCATGCAAAGGGCGCCTGTAACCGCCTGCCTCTTCGTTCAAGATCACCAGGTCGGTCATGAGCCCGTGCATCCGCCAGTAGGTATGTGCCTGAAGCATTTGACGCACCAGGCTTATATCACGCTCCTCACCGATGGCAACCAGGGCAATCGGCAGGTCGCCTGAGATGGCATAGGTCCACAAGCCCGACTGCCCCTTCCGGTTTTTCATCAGCCGGTCTGAGGGAGAACGGAGGAGGGGATTGGGATAAAGCAAATGGCTTGCCAGTTGCTGGAAGCGCCGCGCCTCGTCAGGCTGGATACGCAGGAGCCGCAGCTCAAGCTGGGCAGAGGCCCACACCAGCTCCATCGCCCGATCGATTGCGGGGGGATCGGTGTATTTGCCCAGCAGGGCCAACACTTCCTCCCGGGTCGCCCCGGCGGCGAGAATCATCGAGACCCTGACACGCTGCCGGGGTCCCAGGCTCAACCCATGGCGCAGGCTGAGGATCGGGTCAATGACAAAACCCTCGCTGTTTCCAGGTTCCTGAACGGCGCCCATCGGGCCGGCGAGCGTCCGCCCCCGTCCGATGAACCGGGCCCGGTCGGTTTCGAACCGCAGGGGTTCGCCGTCATCTTCTTCAAGTGTGAAGCGGTGCCCGACCCACATCGGGGGATCGTTCTCCTGTCGCGACCGTCTGTGCGCGAGGAGCGACTTCTCTCTGGGTACCGCCTCTGTCTGGATGAACATCTTGTTGAACGCGGGATGCTGGCGGTCCGCATTGTGAGGCGCCATCGAGAGTTCAACGTAGCTGGTCAGATCGAGACGGCGGGTCCGGAGTGAACGATTGATCAAAGTCATTCTCCGGATTTCGACGGCGTCTTCCGGAACGACGATAATTTCGGTCTCACTCTCAATGTCGTTGTCGACACGCCGGAACACCGCCCGGTCCAGCGAAAAGTTTGCGCTATAGTCGTCTACTCTCCCGCCGGCCGGCTGGTAGGTGTTGCACCACAGACGGCCCGAATCTGTGTCGTGTATATAGCAGAACGTCCCCCATGGATCCGCCGTACGATCCGATCGCCAGCGGGTGATTTCAAAGCCACGCCAGTGGCTGTAGCCGCCGCCGGAGTTCGTGAGCATCAGGCCATATGTGCCGTTGGAAAGCAACTGGGTCTTCGGCGTGGAGGTGTTGGGAGTGTCGAACTCGCTCACCGAGAGGGCGACTTCTCCCACGGCGGCGATCGAGGAAACGCGCGCGTGCGCCGACACCTGGTCAACCAGAGGGAGGTGCGGAATGCGCTCAAAGAGCAACGGCTCGACCGCACGCACGCGGTGATCGGCGTGAAAATCTTCCTGGATGGAATTGCCATGGAGGAAGTTGATGAGCGCCAGGAATCCCATTCCTTCATGATGGGCCATGTATGCCCGCACGATCGCGCCGCGGTCCCCTTCACGGTCCGGCTGATGATTGAAGTCCATCGCTTCGTAGTAGCCGAAGTCGCTCAACATCCCCAGACCGGAGAGGCGTTTCAGATTTCTGAGGGTCTCCTGCGGGGCGAGTGCAATCGACAGAAGTGTGGCATACGGCGCGATGACGATCTTGTCCACCTGACCCCTTTTAAGCCCGAGTTCCGGCACGCCGAACGCGCTGTACTGATAGGTCTTGTGGACATCCAGGTCACCGTACGCGGACTCCGAGATGCCCCACGGCACGCGGTGCTTGCGGCCGTATGCGATCTGGACCGCGACGGCGTCGCGGGTCGCCTTGTCCAGCAGTGAGTTTGCAAACGATCGCTGGAAAAGAAGGGGCATCAGATACTCGAACATCGTGCCGGTCCAGCTGAGCAGCACCTGGCGCCGGCCGATGGCGCCGTAAGGCCGGCTCATGGCAAACCAGTGCTCGGTGGGGACGTCCCCCCGGGCGATTGCGACGAAGCTCCCCAGGCGCGCTTCGCTTGCCAGCAGGTCGTAGAAGGCATGATCCAGCCGCCCCTCAGAGACATTATAGCCGATCGAGAAGAGCCTGCGGGAGGAATTGTAGAGAAAGCGCATGTTGATGGATCCGGAGAGTTCGCGGACCGTACGCGTGAGCTGGTCGCCCGAAGCCATCATTTCGCCGGCCAGCCATTTCGCATCGTCAAGAGCTTTGAACACGCGATCAATCCAGTTCACGACTTCATTATCGTCCGGAGGCGTTTGCTCCCGCAACTTCCGGAGATACGGGATCCAGCCGAGTTGACCTCCGGCGAGATCCTGAAGGGAGGGTGCATGATCCAGGGCTCCCAGGAATGCCAGCCGGGCGTCCGAATCCAGCATGCGGACACCTTCCGGGGTTTTTTCACCGAGGATTTCGATCCATGCGAGGTAGCGATTCGCTATGAGGAGCCAGGCCCGCAGCTGGCTCTGCATCTGTCGCGCCCAGTAGGCGACCTTCCCCCCCGCCGCCTCAGAGACCCACGCCTTCTCGGCCAGATCCCTGACGTCATGTTCCGCCCTGCGCAGGACCCCGAGTGCGTCTATGATACGGTGCGGCGGGGATCTCCAGATGCGAAGCAGGTCGTCGAGCGCGCGGCCGTCCACACCGGGAGCTTTCTCAACCAGGAGCGTCTGTCGCAGGATTTCACCGGTGTCACGCAACCCCGCGAAAGCCTCCCTGTCGATGAGTGCCGCCTTCTTCAGTCCCCCGATCCCCTGGTCGAGCGACAGGAGGGCACCGAGCAGATTTCCGCTATCGGCGGTGGAAACGTACCGGGGTTTGAGAGGAGCCAGTGTTTGAATATCGTACCAGTTGAGCAGGTGGCCTTCATGACGCTCCAGTCTAGCAATCGTCTCCATCGTCCGCGTCAGCTTATGGGTGACATCATCCACGGTGATGTACCCGAGATCATGCGCCCCGAGAACGCTGACCATCCAGAGTCCGATATTTGTCGGGCTGGTCCGCATGGCAAGTTGATTCTGGTACGAGACCTGGAAATTATCGGGCGGCAGCCAGGATGATCTTTCGTTGACAAAATCCGAGAAGTAGCGCCAGGTGCGGCGCGCAACATTTCTCAGGAATTGCCGGTCTTCGGGCGTGAGGAGTGACTGAGGCTGTTTCGACTCCGGACGCCGGTTGAGGTACCAGCCGAAGGCGGGTGAAACGAACCAGAGAATCAACCAGGGCACGGCAAGCCAGAAGTTCGACGGCACCCAGAACCACACAGCCAGACCCATGATCACGCTCAGCAGGCTCGCCAGGCCCGTTGAAAGCAGAAGCGCCGGCAGTTTCGGACGGGAATCTTCATGTGCCACCTGTGCTGAAGCCCACTCCAGCAAGCCCCGATGTGAAATGTGACGCCGGTACAGGGCGCGCGAGATGGCGTCAAGTGTCAGCCAGGTCTGGTACGGCAGCAGCGCCGCCTCGGCAATCCCCCGCAGCAGATCGTGAGCCATTTTTCCG
>Ga0182017_10004683_pt1 | contig 10152 bp, 17 predicted proteins | sample 712E3DmetaG_FD_120492 | JGI IMG/M metagenome (GOLD analysis project Ga0182017, IMG submission 120492) | Permafrost microbial communities from Stordalen Mire, Sweden - 712E3D metaG | ecosystem: Environmental > Terrestrial > Soil > Wetlands > Permafrost | place: Sweden: Stordalen | collected... | reverse complement strand
TCTCTTTAAATTTAAGAATCATAGGTTCATATTCAAGTTGATTTTTGACTTTGTAGCCTAAAAAACCGTTAATACAGGCAGTGGAGCAAATTAGACCTTTTGAATTAGCTAACACCTGTTCAACCGTATTTCTCATTACATTCGATTTTCTACCTGATTCTCTATTTTGCCAAGAGAGTCTTCGTATCTTGAGGAGGTTCTGCCAGCCCTCCTCATTTTTTACAAGAAGAATCATATGTGAGGTTTTCTTCCCTTCGGTTATGTATAATTCGACCCCTAATATCGGTTTGATCCCTTGCTTTAGCATCGCTTTTTGAAATGCGTGTAAACCGGACATGGAACCGTGATCGGTTAGTGCTGCTGATTTAAAATTTTTCTCTTTTAAATCTACGGCCCACTCATCGATATTTTTGAAAACATCTCCGGGGCTACCTTGTTCAGAATGCGAGTGTAAATGCGCAAAAGGTTGGTTATTTAAGAGGAAATCTAAATTGGAGGCATCCTCTTGAGAAATCTCTTTTGAGATCTTCAAGGGAATGTTTTTTTTTATTTCTTCTCCTGCTATTGGTTTTACTTCCATAGATTTGGGGTTATCATTTAGAATAGAAAAATCTTTAATGTATTGTTCTTTTAAATTCATATTTCTTAGGATATAAGATGGATGGAAAAATGGAATAAGATTCCTGCCCTCATAAGTAAAACATTTTTTGTTAGAACTTGTAATCTTTTTGTCAGGGAAGAAAAAATTTAGAGCTGTAGCTCCAAGGCAAACAATAGTCTTAGGATTTAATAGTTCTATCTGCTGTTTTAACCAAGGTGAGCAAATTGCTACTTCTTGTGGAGTAGGTTTTCGATTCTGTGGTGGTCTACATTTGAGAATATTGATAATACAAAAATTTTTAATATTATTTTTTTCAATAACTTCATCTAAAAGTCTGCCTGATCTGCCAACAAAAGGTTTTCCAGAAAGATCCTCTTCCGCTCCTGGAGATTCTCCAACAAAAACAATATCAGGAGTCATAGATCCTCTACCCACAACAACCTTTGTTCTCGTCTCGCAGAGAGAACACTTTTTGCAATTTCGAATTTCTTCTGATAACGATTTTATATCCATCTCAATTATTCCTCTCGATTATCTTGTTTATTCTCTATAGTTAATAAGGTTTTCGGATGAATGTTTTTATATTCTTCCTTCGTATAGTAAGATTTTCCATCATAAATCTCCTCTATTATTCTGTGAAGCATAGATTCCCATCTTTCTCTTTCATAATTTGTTTTAGCATGGCAGGAAGGACAAAGTGCAGCAAAATGAACTGGTTTACCATCGCAGCAAGTACTCTTTTCATAGGTTATGTGATGACAATGAAGTTTCTTTTTATTTTCCTCTGTTGTTTTTCCACAAAGAACACATTCATTATTAAAGAAAAATCTAATTCTTTGTCTTAATTCTTTAGTCCAAAGAGGACAATAAGGTTCAAAAGAAATACCTCCGAGCCACATTGGGCTATTTATTCCACATCTTTCTTTTTTCTTTTCAGCATTATAACAGCCACAGGAAGTTGTATGACCAGAAATTAAATGATTACTCGGAACTACAGTTTTATTTCCGCAGGTACAGAGACATTTCCAATAGTAACCTCCTTTTCTAACACTATCAAAACTCAATACTGTCAATCGACCAAATACTTGATTTATTAAATCTTTAAAATTGGCTTCATGTGCTCTTTTCTTTTGGTAGCATCCACAAGAGGTGGTGTGCCCAGAAGTTAAATGACTACCCCGGACGACCACCGTTTCAGCCCCGCAATCACAGATACATTTCCAATAGCTATCTCTATTTCTAATGCTATCAAAACTTAATACCGTTAGCTTTCCGAATTTAAGATCAATTAAATCTAATTTTTCCGGCAATTAAAGTCTTCCTATTTGTAATTTTCTTTAATATATTCTTTTTTGTATTCTTCCGTTACTAAGCTTTTAAATTCCCATTTACAAATATTGCAAGAATATATAATAGATACAGGAACTAATGATGTTTCGCGCCATCCCATTATAATTTTTTCATGAAAAGCCAAACAATCTTCCTTAATACACCCTCCGTTGCCCTCAAGTATCGGACAAATTTTCCCATCTAAAAAAGTATCTAGTTCAGAATCTTGGGTTATCATGATTAACAGCCTCCGCTTCATTCTCTTCCTGTTTCATATCTTCTAGCTCTTTATCAATAATAGCTTTTCCCATAGCCCAATAATTAGCGGCATCCTTTAAATCCTTTTCCATCTTGTGCGCATCTTTTCTATGTGCAGCCCTCTTTACTAATAGGTGTGCCCACATTCCATATTCCCAAAGTTCATAGTCTCTCCAAGCTCCTTCTTTATAGTCTTTTTGATGAGGCAAAATTTCTTTTGGAGTTCTAGTATCACACTGCATCTGTATTATTCCTCCAACTCAACACTAACTTATGATCAACTGATACCTGTTGTGTCCCAATAACTATACCTATTCCTACTATCATAACAAAAATTGATAGGAGGACAATATATTTAATCTTATCAGACATGTTTTACCAAGCCTCTTTAGAAGTATCATTAGGTGAGCCTGTTGGCCCACCATCCTCTTCAATATCATCCACAGAATCCTTTTTAACCCCGCTATCAAAAGTACCAACAGGTTCAATGCTCAATACATTGGCACTCAGGTCATACTCTTCGGTATTCTTATTCTTTCTCCATCCAATCTTGGCCAACACCTTGATCAGAGGAGGCAGATTTCCTTCGGAGTCTATCACGGAGTCAAATATGTCCGTAAATGCAGCCATCTGAATTACATTATTCATGATATCAGATATTTCGGCAAAGGCAGCAATGCCGCCACTATCTGTATCAATTGTAGTAACCTCGCTGCTACCAAATCCATTAAGAACTACAATCTTAGTTTCCCCAGGAGTATCCCCATCAGGCTGTTCAATCATGGTATCTATATCAGAGAAATCTTGCAGTACAGGAATACCCTCAAGATTATCTAAGGTAATGGTTTTTCCAACAGCAGTTATTGGATTACTATAGAGATTTACGTATTCTCCTTTTTTAACAAGATCTCCATAATAAACTGATGCCATATCAGGAGCAGTCTTTGTCCAGCCGTCAAGTGTAGTTGACAGGAAGACTACCTCTTTTGTCCCATCAGCGGATTCTACCAGTACATTCATAAGAGCAGAATTAAAGCTTCCACTACCATCATTCCTCTTAATATCCTTGGTGCCCCAAGTCAATACTCTGAACATCTTAAGAGGAAGTACATTACTCATGACCTCAACCATATTGAAGCCTTCAGGCATACTTCCTTTATCCTTAAGGTCCAAGGAAAATCTTGCACCACTTCTGCTGATCTTAGCAGTATAAACCTCGCCAGGAGTAATCTTCTTGCTGCTCCAAACTGTGCCTTGGAAGCCTACATAAGTTCCATCATTTTTAAGTCCCAAGAACATTTCTGGCTTAATGGACATATCTGCTATAGCATAAACATTCCTAAAAGGCTGTTCTTTATCCTTAGTCTTTCCAGATCCACCGAGGCCAACAATGATAATCGTGGCTCCCTCTACATTCTGACGGGATCTAGCCTTTGTCTTAATAGCACTAATGGCACTAAAGTAGGCAAGCTGTTCTCTGTTGACCATCGTACCGCTCAGGTCATAAGATTCAACACCTTGCTCAGTAAGTTTAGCAACCTGGGCCTTATACATCTCCTCAAATACATCAAGGTCCACATTTAGAACCTTGGATTGCTCAGTTAGTACAGCTTTAGTGATTTTCGTTGGTATATCAATTTTCTCTGTCATCTTATTTAACCTCTTTTAACTTAATCTATTGTGTTCACACTAGTATAAATAGGTTTTGGGATCTTGTTTTATATCATAGTCATTATATAGAAGATTCTCTATATAATTTCTATCTTCCTTAAATACAGGAATATTACAGTCTACGGTCCAATTACTTTTGGTTGCAGGTACTATTAATTTATGAGAGTGATTTCCTAGTTGACTATGATATTTAGAAGTTATGACACAAGTACCTCTCTGGAAAGAAGTATCTATCTCTTTATCATAATCAAAATTCATTACTTCAAACAACATTTGCTTCATTTGAGCTACATTTTTCTTATATAACTCCTTCGGACTGAAGTAATATTGGGCTACAGATTGAACACTGTTTCTAATTGCATCTACCTGCCTCCAGTGAAAATAATTTGTCACTTCTTCTCGCGGCAGATTAAAGCATCTGCTATCAAATGTAGCTCCATAAGGCAAATTCCCTCTTGTCGCGGGATCATTGAAGAACGAGGTCATTGCTGAAGCAGATATAGAACATAATTTTTGAACCTCATTAGCAAACCAAGGCATTGTATTCAACGTATTATAGTCTATAACCAGAAGACTTACCTCATCACTTTGACAATAAGCTAGTACTGTATTTTGAACTTCCTTACAAAGCCTCGCTGTGGATCTCCACATATTCATTTGTAGGTCTATATCAAACGGTTTAGTCATTCCTTTTGTATATTTGTGGAAACTCTTTCCGTCCAGCCTGATAATAATAGGCATACGTCTGGTCAAATTATTCTGAGGTACAGCCTCGTATTCTTTCATCCTATTTCCCAATGATGGGAATCTATTCTCGGTCATAATAGTCCTCTTGTTTTCTATGGTATTTATTACTTTCCCTCTCATCAAAACAAGCTCCACAAAAATTTCCTACAGTACCTTTTGGTAGCTTTGCGTGACATTTAATGCAGACTCTTCTCATGTTTCCTCTTAGGCTTTTCTTTCCAATCAGGACAATGCTGGCTTCTTCTAGTCATGATACCGACACTACATTTGTGTAGCACTCGATTACAATAGCATGTATTGCAAGTTCTTCTCATGGAAATTCCACAACTTTTTTGTTTAAGAGAATGGTTACTTTATATATTTTTGGGTCGTCTTCACTCTTTTTTATTCTAAGCTTAAATACGGCAGGCAATCCTCTTAAATAAATATGAGGCCCGTCTACATACCAATAATGAGGCCGTTTTATATCTATACCTTGCCCCTCTAGATCTTTATATAATTTATATAACATAAATCGGAAAGTTCTAAAATCCATTTCTCCTTGTTTTAGTATATTAATTATACAATAGGCAAGATTGGTTCTGGCTTGTGTATCCTCTCCAAAATCTCTTAATGGTAAAGATTTAGATTGTATTTCTTCTATAGTATCCAAGAATTTATCAGTAAAAATCTTAACTTGCCCCATATTAGTTGGATGATAACATAGAACCTCTGGTATATCTATATTACAGGAGGGACACCATACAAAATGATTATACTCTGATAGTTTTAGCCCGGCACCACAGAGGGGGCAAAAATTAGGCACCAAGTCAGCATATCCACTACCTAATCGCATACCAACTACACGCTTGGCTCTATTGTTTTTAGAAGTAGGCATACTTATCTATACCTCGCGGCCAACCAATCATATCTATATTTTGTTTCTCTAGCATCATAGAGGGCGTGATGTTCAATAGTATTTGGCAATGTTGGAAGTTTTGGATTTCCTTTTTCCATACAAAGCTGTTTGAGATCCATACAGAACATCGGCCATCCTTGGGGTAAATCAATCATAGCTCCAAAGAGTTGACATAAAACCACCCAATCATAATCTGCATAATAACCCCAAAATTCTGGTTTTTCACCGCAAAATACCTTTATTTCTTCGGCGATCTGTCTTGGAGGCATTATACGGCTTGCTTCAAATCTTCTTCTCGGAGATGCACCAGAACCATAAAGTTCTTCTCCTTTGAAGGTTACTTGCGGCAGAATATGTTCTTTTACCCACTTACTTGCATGTTTTGGATTAAATCGAGAATTAATAGCATAAAATTCCCTATCATCTTCAGCAACTATTGCAATGCTAATCAATTCTATAGGATGTTTTGGTCCTCTCTCGGAGAATTCAGTATCTATAAAAGATTTCATTACCTATTCTCCATCAAACACCGATTTGGTAGTTGCCACTTGAACTGTCCCACCTTTATGTACAATAAGAGTTTCCTCTGTTTTAGAAGTGACGTTATAGATTTTTTCTAGCATCAAATTATCAATGTCAAAATCTTTAATATATTTTGCATATCCTCCTAATTCTTCTATAGAAACCGCAAGTTGTCTTTCATTCGGTTTTAAGTCAAACGGTGTTAAATCTCTTTGGCAAAGAATTCCTAGTCTAATTACTCCATTAGGACTAAATAGCTGGCAACATTTTACATAAAAATAATCTATGCCCTCGGATTCCATAAGTTTTTCTTCTAATTGCTGCATTTCTTTGACAAATCTGTTAATATTTTCTTTAGATCTGTTGCTTTCCTCTTCAAGTCCATTTTCTATATCATGAATATTTCGTTTCAATCTTTGAATTTGTTGTTTTTCATAAAGTGCCATATTTAACCTCATCTTAATGTATTTGCGTGCTGAATTAAAATTATCCCAATCAAGACTAGAAAAAGTCCTAATGCCCAAATTGCAAGATGGGGAGAATTCGCCATGAGTATTATTAATATTAGTATATGTTCAATTATAAAACTTATACCAATTGCAATAAACTCTATACTAGCAGCAATACACGCAACTAAAATAATTGCTCCTATAGCGATGGACAATATTCCCCCTCCCAAAAATGTATCTTCTTTCGACATATTTAACCTCACCTCAATACCATTATCTTACCTGATTTAAACGTTATCTGCAATTCATCTATTGTATCTCCCCCTATCTGCAATATTTCTGTATAGGAAGATTTATCCTGTCGGGACAACAACAATCTTTTTTCAATTTCTTCGGACATAAAGATTATAGCTCCACAATTTTTATTCTTAATTCTCTCTCAAACCAATTGGCTAGCAGAATTCTATGGCAGGGTTTATAATCTGTATTTTCCCAACAAAGAAGAATGGGCTCTCCGAAATCTTTAGTCCTATCAACCAAATATTCATACCATTCCTTGGGGTCACTTATAGAAAATATCATTTCATATTGCTCTTTATATTGCCCCCAACTAATTTTTCCTGATTTATATTTATTAAGTAGCCTTTGAGATGGAGCAAATATATCAGCTTGTTGAGTACAAGTGGTTCCTCTTGGCATACTTCTTGCTATAGAAATACCCTGCTCTGCTAAAATGCCATCTTCCCCTCGGTGTACAAGTTTATCAAAACGGGCAAAATATGAAGTTTTCATAAATTATTCTCCTTTTTTCTTTTCAGTAATCATTTTGTAAATTGCATAAACAAAAATAAAAATTACTCCAAATATAACTAATAATTTCATAAAATAAAGAAATAATCCTATAAGAGCAAACAAAAAGAATACAACAATAACTAATTTTGTAATATTCCACAAAAACCCTATTATCATAGCAACAACACCTCTCTCGCAAGTACCTTCTGACTTATTTCCTTCTTACTATTTAAGATTTCCTCTATCCTCTGTTCCGTGGGACTTTGGCTTATGAGTTCAAAATAGGTTACAGGTTTTTCTTGCCCTTTTCTATAAATTCTGCCCTTGAGTTGGTCTAATTTGGCCGGATTTAGGGGTTTATCTATTATCATTAGAAGGGTTGCCTCGGTAATATTGAGACCGTACTGACCTGCCTGAGTCATACAAAGAATATTCTCGGTTGAACTAGTTTTAAAAGATTCTAACTCCTTTTCTGGATGTTTAACTCGACCACTTACCTCTTTAAACTGATATCCATTGGGAGCCAAGATCTTATTTTGTATAAGATCTAACGCTCTAACATATTTAGAAAATATGATTATTTTTTGATCTGATCCAATTTCTTCCAGAATTTCAGATATGGTTTCCATTCTTGGAGTCAAACCCTGACCTATCCTACTCTCAATTTCAAAGGCTTCAAATGGATTGGTTTCCGCTATAGCACCAACATTAATAAGACAAGGATGAATGAGATTCTCCATAGCAAATATAAACCATTTTAATATATATTCTGGATAATCTCTAGCAAGGGCTCTAAGAATATTTTCTATTTCTATTTGTTCCCTAGTTAATTCTATATCATATTTTATTGTGGACTCAGGTGGAAGCTGAAGCACCTCTTCCCTTGTTTTCCTAATCATAATAGGCTTAAGAATATCTCTAAAAAGTTCAACATTTTTCTCACCATCGATCTTGTTATATCGAATCTTTCTGCCAGTGTGTGGATTAAAAAACTCATGACTACTTTGTTTCAAGAAGTTTTTAGCAAAAACTTCGTAGTTTGGAATATAATAAGGGGTAATTAGTCTCATGAGAGCATAAACATCTTGTAAGCCATTTTCCAACGGAGAACCAGAAAGTCCTACAGCAAATTTTGCCTTTTGTCTAACTCCAAATGCAGCCTTAAAGGTTTTAGATTTTGGGTTCTTTAATTTGGTTATTTCATCAAATATAATAAGCCCATTATTAACATAATTTTCTATATAATTTATATCATGTGGGTTTAAGAAAGATTCATAAGATATGATTGCGTAATGATATTTATCTATAGAATTCCATATTTTAGTACGTTCTACTTGAGTTCCAGCAACCTTGATTCCAAAGGAGCCATTAGTAAATTTAACAATCTCTTCTTCCCATTGTTTTCTAAGTTTTGCAGGACAGACAACTAACGTGTTCACCCCAAGATATTCGGCATAAGATAAAGAGCATCCACTTTTTCCAGTGCCTATTGCATAAGCCAATAGTCCAGATCCAGCTTTCTGTAAAAACTTAAGTCCTTCAGATTGATGAGGAAACAACATCTCGGATTTACAAAGATTCTCAAAAATAGGAGTTGGTCTAGTAAGATATTTCTTATATTGCTCTCTGACAATGGGGGATATTTCTATATCTGGACAAACTTCTTCTAGATAATCTACTACATGAGGACTGAAGATAGGATTAGTCCAAGAACTTTTTTCAGAATTATATTTGAATCCAAGAGTATAAAGAGCATCCTTTAGATGAAGAGTGTCTCCTAAGAGGGCCAAGATAGATTCTTTTGCTCCTGCTGGTTTGCCAAATTTAAGTTTGAACATTTTTAAAACTCTTTTGGATTCACAAAATCTTCATTTTCTGGCATCTCAAACTCTATACCACTCTCTTTTAAAATATATCTTGATATATTTATTAATCTTTTGTTTTGGTCATAATCGGGGCAAACATTTATTGGCCTCTCAGCTAACCACTTTAATATTTCTAAAATATAGTATTCTTTTTTAAGATTGACCATAGTTTAAAACAACTCCCTCTTGTTAACCCACATTGTTTTTCCATTTTTAGTAGTAACTTGAACTTGTTTACTATACTTAGTTTCTGTTTCTTCATTTACAGTTACTTCAATAATCTTAGGTTTGTTCTTAGCATAGATAACTAACTTTTTCGTTGGATTAATCTTTTTTGTAGGAAAACTATCAAAAAATGTTCCTCTTCTGTCTGAAAAATAATAATTAAATGTTGTTCCATCAGAACTATAACAATATCCTCCTACCATCTTAAATCACTCCTATTCTTTTATTGACTCCAAGCGATGTGGTTTATTCCTGTACTCAAAATCAGGTTCATACAATTTATACAGGGCTTTGCTAGTTTATTACCTTTTCGGTACACGAAAATGCTCGCGCCCCAGAGATCTTGCTTAGAACATCCCTCTATAGCATCCCTTTCTGCATGGATACTGTATGGAGTGCCATAACGACCTTTTTCTTTCTTCCTGCCTATATAAAGGTGTCTATTAACCCCGGTAGAAATTATCACCGTTTTATTTCTTTTATACTTATAAATTATTGCCGACATAGGGTATCTGGTAAAACCCGACTTATTACAAAGCCTCTCTGCGAGGTCAATGATCTCTTGGGGAATTTCTTGCTTTCTCTGCGACATAATACATACTAGTATAGATAATGGTATAAATAAGTATTGTTTAAAACTTCTCTATACCTAATATCATATCTCTTTTTATCTTCTCTATAATCTTCTTTTCTTAATTTAACAACTTCTCTTCTAATATCTTCTGGAATTTTCCAGAACAATTTATCTAATTCTGGCCCGCGTTGACTAGACCAACTTGATTTATCCACTATTGA
>Ga0182017_10004682_pt1 | contig 10155 bp, 9 predicted proteins | sample 712E3DmetaG_FD_120492 | JGI IMG/M metagenome (GOLD analysis project Ga0182017, IMG submission 120492) | Permafrost microbial communities from Stordalen Mire, Sweden - 712E3D metaG | ecosystem: Environmental > Terrestrial > Soil > Wetlands > Permafrost | place: Sweden: Stordalen | collected... | reverse complement strand
GATCACGCGCCGGATCGGCAGGTCGAACTTGCGGGCGAACTCGAAGTCGCGCTCGTCGTGGGCGGGCACCGCCATGATCGCGCCCGTGCCGTAGCCGGCCAGAACGTAATCGGCGATCCAGATCGGGATGCGTTCGCCGTTGACCGGGTTGACCGCGTACGAGCCGGTGAAGACGCCGGTCTTCGGCCGATCGGTCGACATGCGCTCGATCTCGGTGGCGCGGCCGGCAGCCGTGACGTAGGCCTCGACCTCGGCCCTTCGATCCGGGTGCGTCAGCTTCGGCACGAGCGCGTGCTCGGGCGACATCACCATGAAGGTGGCGCCGTATAGCGTGTCGGGGCGGGTGGTGAAGACGCGCAGCTCGTCGCCGCCCGGTTGGCAGTCGTCGGGCGCGGTCGTGAAGGCGACTTCGGCGCCCTCGGACCGGCCGATCCAGTTGGTCTGCATGATCTTGATCGGCTCGGGCCAATCGAGCCCGGTGAAGTCGAGCAGCTCGTCGGCATACTTCGTCGTCCGCAGGTACCACTGCTCCAGCTCGCGCTTCTCGACGCGTGCGCCACAGCGCCAGCAGTGGCGATCCGTGCCCTCGACCTGCTCGCGCGCCAGCGTCCCGTCGTTGGGGCACCAATCGACCGGAGACTTGGCTCGGTAGGCGAGTCCGGCCTCCAGGAACCGCAGGAATATCCACTGGTTCCAGCGGTAGTAAGCCGGGTCGCAGGTCACGACCTCGCTCTTCCAGTCGAAGGTGGCGCCCATCGTGCGCAGCTGGCGGCGCATGTTCTCGACGTTCTTCAGCGTCCACTGGCGGGGGTTGATCTTGTTCTTGATCGCGGCGTTCTCGGCCGGCAGCCCGAAGGCGTCGAAGCCGATCGGCAGGAAGACGTTCTCGCCGTTCATGCGGTGGTAGCGCGCGATCGCGTCGGTCGGCGACTTCGCGTACCAGTGCCCGATATGCAGGTTGCCCGACGTATACGGGTACATCGTCAGCAGGTAGTACTTGGGCTTGCTCTCGTCGGCCAGGTCCGTGTCGTATAGCCCGAGCTCCGCCCAGCGCTGCTGCCATCGCGGCTCGATGGCCGTGGGCTCGTAGCGATCGACGCGGGTGCGCTCTTGTGCCGACACGGTGGACCTCTCATTGGGTGGTTCGGGCCGCGGCGATCCACCTGTGGCTCCGAACTCGAGCGAGGATCTAGTTTAGCGGAGGGGCCCCGCCGCGCGGGATCGGCCGCGGGAAAGGCCGCGGGCGCCGCGGCTCGAACTCGGTCTTCAGCTCGATCACGAGCAGATGGACGGTTGCCGCGTGCCATGCCAGCAGGTCGACGACACCCCGCCCGCCGTAGATGCTGAACGACACCTCGGGCTCGACCGTCCATCCCGGCTGGGAGCCAACGAACGCGGCGAAGCTTTCCGCCAGCAACGAGTGGCGGCGGCTCAGCAGCCGGCCGGCGTCGCCGCCCCGCCAGCGACCGACGACCTCGACTCGCACCTCCACCGTGGCCGCCACCCGTCGCACGGTCTCGAGCGAGAGCGTTCCGAAGTGGCCTCGCTCGACAAGTGACACGGAACCGCGCGAGATGCCCGCAACGGTCGCGATATCGACCTGCCGAAGATGGCGTCGCAGCCGTATCGCCCGAATGAGAGAGCCGAGCTGCTGGTCATCCATCCGTGCAAGTCTCGGGAGCGACGATCATCGTCGGCTTACGCGCGGATCAACCGAGCTCAGGCAGCCGCGCAGGGTGGCAGCCGCTACCCCGGGCAGTCGCCTCCGCCAGACAGCCACAACCGCGGCCGGTGAGTCAGAAGGGGATTGGTGGAGCTACAGGGACTCGAACCCTGGACCCCCTGCATGCCATGCAGGTGCTCTTCCATCTGAGCTATAGCCCCACGCGCCCGCGAATGGTACAGCAACGAGGCGAAGCTGCGCGCTGCCCACTCGCTGCGGAGAGGGGACGCGTCGGGCCCGGAAACGAACCAGGGGCCCGTTCCCGGGCCCCTGGTGTTCCCCTCTTTTCCCCGAACGTTTGCGACCGCCGGGCCCCCCGGGCCCCTCACCAACCGGCGGCCCCCTCAGGCTCGCTTCAGCGTTCTTCGTTGCGGCATCCAGACGGGACCTGCCCGACACGTGTGACGGCGCCCTGGAGCAAAGTCGAGGCTTCCGGGGTTACGCTTCGGGCGATGGCGACGACGACCGAATGGCGCGCTTCTCTTCGACTTGCGGGCGGCCGCCTTGAGTGCACGATCCGGCGGTCCAATCGGGCCAGCCTTCTGCGACTGACCATCGACCCTCGGCACACGGCCGTGGTCACGATCCCGTCGCGGGCGGCGCGCAGCAAAGGCGAAGCGGAGCGACTGGCCGAGTCGTTCGTGGCCGAGCGGGAGACTTGGCTGCGCCGGCATCTCGAGCGGCAGGCCCGCCAGCGAGCCGAGCTGGAGGCGCTCGGGCCTCTCCGCGACGGCGGCACGTTCCTGTTCCGGGGGGAGCCTCACCGGCTGCGGGTCGTGGCCGAGCCCGGTCGACGTCGCACCGTTGTGACTCGTGAGGGCGGCGACGAAGGCGACGAGCTGGTCGTGCGCCGTGGCGCCGGGGAGCGGCGGGAGCTGGCCACGATCCTCGAGGCGTGGCTGCGGGTGCGGGCGCGATCCGCCATCGAGCGCGAGATACAGCGGCATGCCCCCGCCCTGGCTGTCGAGCCAGCCTCGGTGACGGTTCGGGACACGCGCAGCCGGTGGGGGAGTTGCTCACGCGCGCGCCGTCTCTCGTTCTCCTGGCGGCTGATCCTCGCTCCGCCGGAGGCGCTCGAGACCGTGGTCGTCCACGAGCTGGCGCACCTGCGGGTCTTCGGCCACGGGCCGCAGTTCTGGGAGCTCGTGGCGGGCAGGCGGCCCGACCACCGGCGCTGGCGACGCTGGCTGCGGGACCATTCGCTGGAGCTGCACGGTGCGCTCGAGGCGGCCTGACAGGCGTTGCTCGCGGCTTCCGACCCTCTCGTCGGTCCGCCGGCTCCGACGGCCCTTTCCTCTATTGCCTCGCAGGCCTAGAGTGGACCTCGAGCCGATCGATCCCGGACCGAACGGCCGCGGGTGCGGCGGCGAGCAGGCATGGAGGAGCCCGAGATGCCAGTCGTGACCATCTCTCGCCAGTTCGGTGCGGGTGGCTCGAGCGTTGCGGGGATCGTCGCCGCCGAGCTCCATGCCGAGGTCGTCGACAAGAAGCTCATCGAAGAGGTTGCGCGGCGGCTCCAGATCTCCACCGGCGAAGTGACAGCGGAGATCGAGCGGCCCCGGCCGCTGCTCGAACGCCTAGTCCGATCCTTCTCGACGCTGGAGCCGGCCATGGGAGTCGGCTGGTCGCCTCCGTATCCGGACCCGCTCTTCGATCCGCGCCAGGCGATCATCGAGCTGACCGAGCAGGTCATCAACGAGGTCGCGGACGGCGGCAACGTGGTCATCGTCGGTCGTGGCGCGGGCTTCTGCCTGCGCGACCGCCCGAATATATTCCGAGTGTTCCTGCGCGCCCCGGAGGCGGTCCGAGCGAAGACCCTGATGAAGCGGTTCGGCTACGGCGAGGCCGAGGCGCGGCGCAAGATGCACGAAACCGATGCTAACCGCGCGGCATATACGCGCCAGCTCTACAAGAAGGACTGGTGCGACCCGGACGAATACGACCTGATCGTCAACACGGATCGGCTTGGATACCAGGCCACGGCAGAAGTCATTCTGCGCGGCCTGCGCGAACCCGCTGGCATGGCGGCACCGGTCGGCTGAGTCTCGGCCCGTCCCGGCGCTCGGCTCGAAAGCGGATCCGGGTCAGTTTCCCGGTGCGCCCGCGGGGACGACCCAGACCGCTCCGGCCTGGGGGCCCTGGTCCCACTGGGCGTTGCTCAGCGGTGCACGCGACAGCGTGATTACGCTCCAGCTGACGAAGAGGGCGAGCATCCAGACGACGACAACAACGTCGAAATGCCGGGCCAGCTCTGCTCGCATGGCGAGCTCCTAACGAGGCGCTTCATTGGGCCGGTTTCATGCCCGGTCCGCCAGTCGAAGGTTCGGCCGAGAAGGAACCGCCAGACAGGGCCCCGGGACCTCGATTCCGGATGTCCGGCGGCCCTAAGTAAACCGGTTATCTATGGATGGCCGAGTCGTTATTTCGACCCAGGTGAGCGGTTGCGTCGCTCATGGGCCGGTGCGGATGAAGCAGAAGCGGCCGCCCCGGTTGGGCGGCCGCTTCTAGGGCACGGGTCAGGAAACCGCGGGTCAGGAGACCGCGACGGCCTCCGGCTCGATGTCGAAGAGGCCCGGGACGGACAGGTACCGCTCCCCGGTGTCGTAGGTGAAGGCCAGGATCCGCGCGCCGTCCTTGATCTCGGGCAGCTTCTTGGCCACGGCCGCGAGCACCGCCCCGGACGAAACGCCGATCAGCAGCCCTTCCTCACGAGCGGCCCGCTGGGCGTACTTGAACGCGTCCGGCGCCGCCACCTGGACGACTCCGGTGACGGCGTCGGCGTGGTAGTTGCCCGGGACGAAGCCGGCGCCGATGCCCTGGATGGGATGCGGGCCGGGATTGCCGCCGCTCAGGACCGGCGAGAGCTCGGGCTCGACGGCGAAGACCTGCAGCTTGGGCCAGCGCGGCCGGAGCACCTCGCCGATGGCCGTGACGTGCCCGCCGGTGCCGACGCCGGCGAAGACGTAGTCGAGGCCTTCGGGGAAGTCCCGGGCGATCTCTTCGGCCGTGGTGCGCTTGTGGACTTCCAGGTTCGCCGGGTTGTCGAACTGCATCGGCAGCCACGCGTCGGGCGTGGCGGCGACGATCTCGCGGGCCTTCGCGATAGCGCCCTTCATGCCCAGCTCTCGCGGCGTGAGCTCGAAGGTCGCGCCATAGGCGGCCATCAGCTTGCGCCGCTCCACCGAGAACTGCTCGGGCATGACGAGGATGAGCTTGTAGCCCTTGACGGCGGCGACGAGGGCGAGCCCAACCCCGGTATTGCCCGAGGTCGGCTCGACGATGACGCTGCCCGGCTTGAGGACTCCTCGCCTCTCCGCGTCTTCGATCATCGACAGCGCGATGCGGTCCTTGATCGAGCCGCCGGGGTTCTGTCGCTCGAGCTTGACCCAGACTTCAACGCGCGGGTCGAAGAGCTTGTTGATGCGGAGCTCGGCGGTGTTGCCGATGGTTTCCAGGATGTTGTTGGCCTTTGCCACGGGTATCTCCTCGGGTGGGTTGACGCTAGATGACGAAGTCGGGCGCATCGAAGTCGGTCCGTCCCTGGCGGACTTGGACCTCGCTGCGCTGAAAGACGATCGAGTTGGACGGGACGCTGGAGGTTATCCAGGTGTTGCCGCCGATCACGCTCCCCTCGCCGATCACGGTGTCGCCGCCCAGAATCGTCGCGTTGGCATAGATGACGACATCGTTCTCGATGGTCGGGTGGCGCTTCGTCGAGGCGAGGGACTTGGTCACCGAGAGTGCGCCCAGGGTCACGCCCTGGTAGAGCTTCACGTTGTTGCCGAGTACCGCCGTCTCGCCGATGACGATGCCGGTGCCATGGTCTATGACGACGGGGTGTCCGAGGGTCGCGCCAGGGTGGATGTCGATGCCAGTCCGCTCGTGCGCCCATTCCGACAGGACGCGCGGCAGCAGCGGCACTCCGAGCTCGTAGAAACGATGGGCGATGCGGTGGGCGGCGATGGCGAGGAATCCCGGGTATGCCAGGATCACCTCGTCGACGCTTTCGGCCGCCGGGTCGCCTCTTTCGATGGCGGTGGCGTCGACCATCAGCTGGCGGTGGATCTCGGGCAGGACCTGGAAGAACGCGGCGGCGACCCGGGCCGGGTCGTCGATCTCGCCCTCCAGCGGCCGCAGCAGCGAGCGCAGCTCCGTCGCGGATGCGTCGAGTGCGTCGCGCAGGTCTCCCGGCGTGGCGTAGGTCTGCTCGGCCGCCTGCGGGAAGAGCGTGTCGAGCAGGGCGCGAAGCCATGTCCCGACGCGAGCCTTGGCCAGGCGGGCCTGGGTGTCGTTGGCGAGCATCTCGTAGACGCGCGCCGCCAGCCCGTCTAGCGGGTCGCTGGCGACCGTGGCGGTCTTCGCGGTTCGGATGGATCTGGGGAGAGCCATTTGGTCCTCGGGTCGAGCTTGTCGCGGGAGCTGTGGATAGGCGCCCCGACGGCTCGGGCGTTCTGGAAGAGCGGGCGAGCAGAGGTCGAGGGCTGGCTGCGGGGGAGGCGTGGCCTCACTGCAGGCGGCCGCTCGGCGCTGGTGCGGCGGCGTCCGCGGGGGTAACAAAAAGGCCACGGTCCTGTGGAACCGCGGCCCCGGGGCGACTCGGCGGGCTCCTGGTGGGAGCGCGAGACAGCCTGCTACCTCTTGCGGCGGGGCCGCCGCCGGGGACAGAGGCAGGTGTAGCTGTGCGAGTCCATGACTGAATCATGCGGGCTGCAGCCGGTGTCCGTCAAGCAACAGGCTCCTGACGGCTCGCTGAGGGGGAACCCGGATCGCCCGACGGGACGAAACGTCACCGCAGGTTTGGGTCGCTGGGTCTGCTCCGCCCCGCCGAAGGAGCTTGTGCGCGGCAAGTTCCGCATCCATGGTAACTTTGGATTGACGCCGGTTGGCCGTTGCCTCGGCTTGTCCTTCGGGTGGTCATTTCGGCCGGCACCGCAATTCCTCGTGCCGCCAGGCGAGACAAGCGGGCACTCGCGGCCGGTGGGCTTGCCGGCTCGGATACTTCGGCTCAAGGCTGGTCCTTTCGGGCTTGGCCACTACCCTGGAGGAGGAGACATGGTGATCGGATCGGTAAGAAAACCGGCGCGCGTCCTCGTGGCCGCGAGCCTGGCACTCGGCCTCATCGTCGCGGCATGCGGCTCTTCTACGCCTGGCATCCCCAACGTCAACGGCAGCAATGGCGTCAACGTCCCCGGCGGCAGCGGCTCGCTGACGTCAGGCCTCGCTTCTAACCTCGACACTCTCACCAGCTATCAGTTCTCGTGGCAGTACAGCGGTGCCTCGGCCAGCGCGACCGCGGCCGACACGGGATCGTTCGGGATCTCGGGCACGGTCATCAACAGCCCGACCAAGTCCTACAAGATCAACGACCTCGGCATGATGCAGGTCATCGTCATCGGCGCTCAGGGTTGGACCTCCCTCGACAATGGGGACACCTGGATGGCGAGCACCGACTACACCTCCGGCAGTTCCTCTCTTTCCTCACTGCTGCCGGACTCGATGTATGGCTCCGACTTCGACACGAACGTGACCAGCTTCTCCGTCGCCGGTGAGGAGACGAAGAACGGCGTCGACTGCATCCACTATGCAGGGAACTCGGACCTCGGGGCGGGCGGTGCCCTGGTCGGCGTAGCCGCGACCTTCAAAGCCGACCTCTGGGTCGCCAAGAGCGGCAACTATCCGGTCAGCGGCTTCTACGGTTGGACCGTGGCATCCGGCGGACAATCCGGCACCTGGGGCTACTCGTTCGACATCACGCATGTCAACGACGCGACCGCCAACGCCATCACACCCCCGACCAACGTGACGGCCGTTCCGACCTGAGAGTCGTCCGGACCAAGAAGAGGCCCCGGCCATCGGTCGGGGCCTCTTTATGTGCCAGGGGAATGGTGGAGATGAGGGGACTCGAACCCCTGACCCCCGCGATGCGAACGCGGTGCTCTTCCAGCTGAGCTACATCCCCACGCGAGCGATGGGCAGTCTAGCATAGGCCCCGGCAACCGAACCCAGGGATCTCGGATCGGCGACGAGCACGCCGGGCACCTGGACGCCGAGCTGGCCCGCGGTTCCTACCACTCTCTGGCGGACGTCGTGGCCCGGACGGAGCTGCCCGAGGAGGTGATCGAGCGACTGATTCGGGCCGGCGCGCTCGACTCGCTGGATCGGCCACGGCGCGAGCTGCTGTGGCAACTGCGCGAGGTGATGGGCGCGACGCGGGGTCGGGCGGACGGCCGAACGGGCCGACGCACCGGCGCCTCCTCGATCCGGACCGGCGCCGCCGCGGGACGACCGATGGACCTGCGCCTGCCGCCGACGCCGGCCCCGGATCTCCCCGCCCTGACGGAGCGAGAACGCCTGGGCGGCCTGGTGGTCACTCGCCAGCACCCGATGACGGCCCGCGGCACGGTCTTCCTGGCCCTGGAAGACGAGACGGGCATGGTCAACGTCACTCTCTGGCCCGACGCATGGGCGCGCCTCCGCGGAGTGGTCCGGCGCCACGCGCTGCTTTACGTGGAAGGGGTGCTCCAGCGCGAGGCGAACGTCGTGAACGTGGTGGCGCGCGAGGTCAGGCCGCTCCCCGCCGAGGCGGAGAGAGCCGGCGGCCCGGCTCGGCCCGAGGGTGTGCGGGCGCTCGGATACAGCGGAATGCGCCGCGGCTGACTCCCGTCAGCGGCGACCGGTCGAACGCTTTGGAGCCGGCTTCTTCGGCGCGGGGCGCTGCGTCTTGTTCGGGGCGGCCCAGGACAGGGCCAGGAAGCGCTTGTACCAACCCGATCCCGCGCCCAGCATCGCGCCGAAGGTCATGCCGGCGAGAAGAACCTGAATCGTGAATTGGACGTACTGGTCGGAAGGCGGGACAGTCTGGTCGGCCGGAATGTTCGTCAGGTGGTTGCCCACGAAGTACCACATGAAAAGGATCTCGAAGCAGATGCCCGAGATCAACCCGGAAATGAGGCCGGCCAGCCAGGTCGCCCGCGGGGCGAGGAACCCTGCCAGCATCGGCTGGACCAGGGGGATCATGGACAGGGCGAAGGTGAGCAGAAACGCGACCGTGGCGTCCTTGTAGTCGGTGCGAGTGAGCCCGAACGCCAGCGCCGCGAGGCTGATGAGCGCCGACGGCCAGATGGCGTTGGTCTTGAGGATCAGCGTCGGGGCATAGCGCAGGTCGTCGATGTAGTGGACCGGGCGGGTGGCCAGCTTGAAAGCGGAGAACATCCCGACCCTCTGGCCCGGCCTGACGACGGGGGCCGGAGCGGTTCGACCTGCCTTCGCGGCAGTCTGTGGGACGGGCGCGGAATCTTCCTCGTCCTGGACGGCTTCGGCTTCGGCCTGTTCCTGAAGGTAGGCGCGATAGCGGCGGCGCGCCTCCGCTCGTTCGGTGCTCTTGGCGCGAGCCACGGTCTCTCCTCGGGCGAAACGGATGGGCAAGTCAGGCGTCGGCCGGCACGACAACGGCGCGGTCGGAATGGTAGTCCATGGGGCCCTCGGTCACAGGCCGAAAGATGGAACGTGGATCGGGGAGCCGCGGCGAAGGGCGGCGGACGCGACCGGACGCCGGCTCCCCGCGACCCAACCGCGTCCGCGACTGAGCCGCGGTCGGGCCAGGTAAGCCGGAGTGAAGTCGCAGATAAGCCGGGGCGCGTACAAACGTGCGCACCTGCCCCGCCGGCAAGCCGCCCTGAGGTGCCCTGATGTCCGCTCCGCGCGGGGTCGCCGTCGTGCTCGTCTCGCTCCTCGTTCCGATAGCCGCCCTATCGAGCGCGGTCTCGCCCGGCTATGCCGACTCGTCGGTGGCGTGGCCGGTCTCCACCGGTCTGGTGCTGGCGGAGGCGGTGACCGGTGGCGTCTCGGCCTCGGACGAGTACGTGGAGATCTACAACGCCGGGGCCGTCGCGATCGATCTGGGCGGCTGCGAGCTGGTCTACATGACGGCCTCGGGTGCGACGACCACGCGCAAGGCGGCCTTCGACTCGCCGCTGCCGCTCCTGCCCGGGGCCCACCTGCTGGTCGCCAACTCGGCGGGGGTGTACGCGCCGCTCGCCGACGCGACGTACACCGGCGGACTGGCCGCCGACGGGGGATCGCTGGCGGTCCGGCATGTCGGCGGGGCGGTGATCGACGCCTTAAGCTGGGGGACGGCGAGCAACGCATATGTGGAGGGCGCGGTCGCGCCGGCTCCAGCTGCAAAATCGAGCCTGGAGCGGAAGCCGGGTGCGGCGGCCGGCAACTGGGTCGACACGAACGACAACGCCTCGGACTGGGTGGTTCAGTCGAACCCGGTCCCGCAGTCGCTGGCCTCGACGCCGGTGCCGGCTCCTTCGAGAACGCCTCCGGCCGGCACCTCGACTCCGACTTCGATCTCGTCTTCGCCTTCCGGTGAACCCTCCGAGGCGCCCTCGCTCGAACCGACGATCGAACCGACGGGCGACCCGACG
>Ga0182017_10004681_pt1 | contig 10155 bp, 8 predicted proteins | sample 712E3DmetaG_FD_120492 | JGI IMG/M metagenome (GOLD analysis project Ga0182017, IMG submission 120492) | Permafrost microbial communities from Stordalen Mire, Sweden - 712E3D metaG | ecosystem: Environmental > Terrestrial > Soil > Wetlands > Permafrost | place: Sweden: Stordalen | collected... | reverse complement strand
CCTCGACGTTGCGCTCGATGGCGATGGCCGCGATCAGGCAGTCCAATGTCCCCCGCACAGAACGTCCTGCGGCTCGGCAGTGCTGGAACAGGTTCGCGGCATGTTGGTAGGTCTCGGGGTAGACCGGCTCAAACCAATGGCAAGTCGCCAGAAGCTGCTGTAGTTCAGCCACGTGTCTTTCGTCGCGGGCCCCTTTCAGAATCTCTTGAACCACGACACCCGTAATGAACAGAGGATCCCCTCGCTCGAAGGCGAGGGTCAGAATCCGATCAGGCCGCGAGCCCGTGGCGCGCAGCCACTCGATCCATGCCGAAGTGTCGACCAGCATGGCAACGGCTCGCTACCGGGCTTTCCGCATCTCGGAAAGACTTCCGGTCCAACCGGATCCCCGAAGCTTGACCGCCATGCGGCGCTGCTCCTCCCGGTTGACCATTTCCTCCAGCGCCCGCCCGAGAACCTCGCGCATCGTTCGTGCGCCAGTGAGTTTCCGAGCTCGGGCGATCAGGCGAGGGTCCACGACCACATTGGTGCGTTTCATACACCTTTTATACACCACCGCGGCAGGGTCTGCACCCCGCTCTTGCTACCTGGGCGACCGCAGGTCGCCCTACGGTCGCCGACCGGTGTGCAAGGAAAGCGGTGCCGTGTCCGCGTCCTTCGCGTCCACCACCAGGGCCAGGCCGAGCTGCTCACGCAATTCGAGGTGCTGGGTCGTCACGCTCCAACGCGCAAGCCCGAGGATGGCCTCCTCGGGTCGTGTGCCCCGCGCGCGCGCCTCTTTCACCAGTTCGCGTGCCGCCGCCACCACGTCGCCGCAGGCGACCAACCCAGCCCGGTTTGCGTTCTCCTCGGCGGCGGCGGCCCATGCCTGCAGGTCGATAGAAGCGGGATCGCTCACCAACTGCTCCACCGCCGAGTGCATGGATATCAACTGCGCTTGCGGCAACACCTTCTGCAGGAAAGCGACATACTTGCGCACCGCAACCGTGTCGGTGTCGGGCAAATCGAACTCAGGCCGCAACAGTTTGATCCCCGCAGCCAGGATGACCCGCAGCTCGTTCTGCGTCGGCACCAACTGCGGCCACAGCAGGAACTGGTCGGCGCGCAGGCCTACCAGTTTCTTGGCCAGCCGGAAAGCCAACTCGCGGTCGGTGCGGCCCGACACCAATCCTCGCCCAAGCACGAACGCGGGAAGCACCTGCTTGCCCTCCAGGAGGATCACCAGGTCGATCTCGTCGGGCGCGGTCGGGGGAACGTAGACCGCGGGCAGGCCCACGCCGATGAGTCGGCTGACGTAGACCAAGATCTGTGACACCGACGAGTTGTCCCTGGTCAGATCCACGCGTTGGCTGATGTCGAGCCCGCAGGTTTGCGGCTCTTTGGCCCGCGACATGGTGACGCCCGCACTGACCGCGGCCAGCACCTGGGAGATGCGCCGGTCTTGCGCCGGGCTGCACACCCAGCCCTGCCACAGACCCTCGCTCAACCCGGCTTTGGCCAAGGGCACGCCCGGCAAGGCATGTTGGCCGTAGAAGGCCTTCTCCTGAGCATTTGCCTTCATCAGAGCACAAAGTGCCGCGCAGGCACAGAAGGCGCGGTCGTAGCGCTGACGCTCACTGTACAGTCGGGCCAAGGCGCGGATCTGCTGGGCGGCTTTCTCGGCATCGCTGGCTGCCGCCAAGAGATGCTCCCGCACCTTGACCGCCTCGGCAAATCCCCCTGCGCCCTGGGCTTCGTACACCTCGACCAGGGCCTCGCGCTGCTTGTTGTCGTCCGGCGCCAGCGACACACATACCTCATAGGCTGCCGCCGCTGTCGCCAGGTCGGCTTGGCGCACACGGGAGAGCTCGGCCAGACCGCGCCACAGGCCAAGTAGCCATGGTCGCGCGTCCTCCGCCGGAGAAGCGCCCAGTCGCCTGATCATGTGCCGGTAGGCGCGCGCCAGCTCAGGCCAATCTTGCTGGCTGGTAAGGATGCGCTCGATGCGCTCGAAGCTGCGGCGATCCCCCGGGTCCTGATCAAGCGCCCGCTGGTAGAGCTCGACCGCCTCGACCGGGGATGCCAGCTCGTAGTTCAAGATATTGGCCATGGCGACCAAGTAGCGGGCCTTGTCCTTGCCCGACTCGGTCTTGGCAAGCTCGTCCAGCACTTCCACCGCGCGCACCCACTGCTCCTCCAGCGTGTAGATCTCCATCAGCTCGTGCAGCGTCTCGGGGTCACGGGGACGCAGCACCAGAGCTTGCTGGAAGGTCTCCTGGGCAGCCTTCCGGTCGTTCAATTCCCCACGTTGCAGGTGGCCGATGCGGCAGAGAATCTCGAAGCGTTCGTCGGGCGACCCGGCACCCGCAAGCAGCGCGCGATGCTGCTCGATGAGGGCTGCTGCGTCGTCCGGTCCCCGCCCTTCCATCTGGGAGTTGGCCTCGGCTAGTGCCTCGCGCGCCTCCGGCAGGTCGGGCGCCAACTCGAGCGCCTTCATGAACGCCGCTGCGGCTGCGCTGGCGTCCCCCAGCGCCATGTGGGCTTGGCCCAGAGCCATCAGGTGCTCGGCGCGATCGGCCCCGGTCAACTTGGCTTCAGCCTGGGCGAGGACCAGGGGCACCGTGGTGCGCACGTCCTGCCACCATTCCTGGGCCTCGGCGAGCTGCGACCAACAGAGCAGCGTCGGCAAATACCCTGGCTCAGCCGCGTACGCGCGCCGGTAGTTGACCCGCGCCCGCTCCACGTCGCCGGTCATCTGGGCTGACCAGCCCGCCCGTTGCCAAAGCCGTGCCTTGGGTTCCAAGCTCTGCTCGGCCGCCTCGGCCAACGTCTCGAGCAACGGCAATGCGGCAGCCCAATCCTTGCGACCCCACGCGATCTCCGCCATCACCGCCATGGCTTGCGGATGACCGGGAGAAAGCTCGAGCACGCGGCGGTACTGTTCCGCGGCCCCATCCAGATCGTCGAGCCGGTTGCGATAGATCTCCGCGGCGTCAAAGGCAAACTGAACCCGCGCCAGGGGATCGGAAGTGTTGGCTGATGCGGACGCCAGATAGGCCGCCGCTCGTGGCCAGTTGCTGCGCTGGCCATGCAGCGCGACCAACGAACGCAAGGCCGCATGGTTGGCGGGATCAGCCGCCATGGCCGCTTCCAGAGACTGTTCAGCCGCCGCCGAATCGTCGAGATCATGCTGGTACCAACCCGCCATGGCCACCAGCATGTCGGCGCGCTTGGACTCCGGCACCATCTCGGCCACCAAACCGTTGCATTCGGCCAGCAAGTCCTGCCAGCGGTCGTGCGCGGCAGCCATGCGAGCCAGGCCAGTGGCCAATTCCTGGTTCGAGGGGTCTTCTTGAAATGCAGCCAGGAAGGTGATGAATGCGCGGTCCGGGTCAACCAGATTGGTTTCGAAGATCTGCGCGGCGCGCATCAGGTAGCGTGCACGCCCGGCCGCGTCCTTCACACTCTCGGTGCGCTCGATGAGCAGGCCGGCCAGATCCTCCCAGCGCTCCGCGCGAACATAGCTCTGCTCCAGCCGATGGAATTCGTCGGCTCGTTCTGCATCCTCTGGCATTTCATCATCGAGCGCGTCGCTGCGCATGTCGCCTCCCTGCGAAACTCGACTAAGCCAGCCCCGGTAAATAGAGGCGAAAGACTAGTCGTGCTGATAGACAAGGTCAAACACAGTTGTATCCCACCCCGCCCCCGCCCAACCGTGTCACAATTACCCTTGCGAAGGAGCGGATCATGGAAGCTTTTCTCGTGGGAGTTCTTGTCATTACCGGCATCTCTCTGCTGACCGGGGTGCGCGTGCTGCGCGAGTACGAGCGCGGCGTGGTGTTTCGCCTGGGCCGTGCCCGCAAGAGCCTGGCCGGCCCGGGCCTGGTCATGCTGCTGCCGTTTGGCATCGACCGCGCGCGCATCGTGGACACCCGAATTCAGGCCATCCAGATTCCGCCCCAGGAGGTCATCACCCGCGACAACATTTCGATCGTCGTGAGCGCAGTAGTCTATGCCAATGTGGCCTCGCCCCGCCACGCCATCTTGGAGGTGGAGGAGTTCTTGCCTGCCACCTTGCAGCTTGCGGCCACCACGTTGCGTGCTGTGGTTGGCAAGCTGGAGCTGGACGACATTCTTTCCAACCGGGAAGGCATCAACTCCGAGGTGCGAAATATCCTGGACACCCGCACCGAGCAGTGGGGGGTGGAGATAACAGCAGTGGAGCTGAAGGATATCGAGCTGCCGCAAGAGATGAAGCGGGCCATGGCCCGTCAGGCCGAGGCCGAGCGTGAACGGCGTGCCAAAGTCATTGCTGCCGGCGGCGAAGTGCAGGCCGCCGCCCAACTTGCCGAAGCCGCGCGCATGATCGCGTCCACGCCAGGCGCGCTGCAACTGCGGCTCTACCAGACTTTGGTAGAGGTCTCCGCCGAAGCACGCTCGACCATCGTGTTCCCTGTGCCTATCGACATAATGGGAACCGGCGCTGGTCCGGGCATGACCCAGGCGCAGATCCAAACCATGATGCAGAGTGCGGTCGCGCTGGCCTCGTCCCAGGAAAACCGCCGGCTCGCCGACGCCGAAAAGACCGACAAATAGCCGTTTCTGCCGGCCTACTTGATCCCGAGGTTTCTGCGAATTCTGCCAGCAGGTTCTTCGAAGTCCGGCACGAAACCCCGCCCGGTGACAAGTTCATAAAGCGCGATGTAGCGGCGGGCCGCCTCGCAGCGGACCTCGTCGGAAAGCGGGGGCGGCGGTCCGTCGCCCCGGTAGCCCTGATCGGCTAGCACGCGACGCAGATATTCCTTGTCCAGCCCGCGCGGCTCCTCGCCCCGCTCGAAGCGCACCTGGTAGTCGTCGGCATACCAGTAGCGTGAACTGTCGGGCGTGTGGACCTCGTCGACGAAGCAAAGGCCGCCGTCGCGCCGCCGGCCGATCTCGTACTTGGTGTCGACCAAAATCAGACCGCGCTGGGCCGCGAGACTCTGGCCAAAAGCGAAAATGCGTGCGCACATCTCGGCCGCCCGGTCGAAGTCATCGGCTGACAGCACCCCCGACGCCAGAATCTCCTCGCGCGACAGCGACTGGTCGTGGCCGCCCTTGGCCGCCTTGGTGGATGGCGTGAGAATGGGCTTTTCCAGCTTCTGACTCTTGCGCATGCCATCGGGCAGCTTGTGCCCGCAGAAAAGACGGCCGCCCCGCTGATAGTGGTACCAGATCGAGGTGGTGGTCACGCCCGTCAGATAGGCGCGCATGACGAACTCGACGGGCAGCAGCTCGCACTCAGCGGCAACCATGACGGTCGGGTCTGGCACCGAGAGCACGTGATTTGAGGCGATCTGCTTGGTGGCATCGAACCAATAGGCCGCGATCTGGTTGAGTACCTGGCCCTTGAACGGGATGGTGCCCAGCACCACATCGAAGGCGCTGATTCGGTCGGTCACCACGATGGTGCGCTGGCCGTCCTTGCTGTAGCAGTCACGAACCTTGCCGACGTACTTGTTGCCCAACTCGGGGAAATCGGTCTTCTCCAAGGTCTTGGCAAGCTGTGCTCGAATAAGCTCGTTGGAAACCATGGCGTGCCTCCCTCGGCTGCTAGCCGTCTAGGTCTCTTAGCGCTCGATCGATGATGACTCCGCCCCAGCGTAGGTGGTGCTTGATATCGAACGCCTCATCCAAGTCGGCGGCGGTCAAATGCACGGCGATTTGCGGATCGGCGCCCACCCGTTCGCGGAAGTTGGGCGAGGATCCCGCCGGTTGCCCCAGCGCAGCCGATGCGGCCAGGGCGTGTTTCTGCACCAACTCGTAGGCCGTCTGGCGCGCCAAGCCCTTGCGCACGAGAGCCAGCATCACGCCCTCGCTGAAGAATAGCCCGCCGGTCAGCTCCAGATTGTGGTGCATGCGTTCTTGGTTGACCACCAGGCCGTCGATCAGCGTGGCAGCCCGACGCACCATGAAATCTGCGATCCCCGTGGCATCCGGGCCGATCACCCGCTCCACCGACGAGTGTGAGATGTCGCGCTCGTGCCAAAGCGCCACGTCCTCCAGCGCCGCGCCCGCATAGGCGCGCAGCAGACGGGCCAACCCGCACAGGTTCTCAGAAAGGATCGGGTTCTTCTTGTGGGGCATGGCGGACGAGCCCTTCTGTCCTCGACCGAAAGCCTCCCCGGCCTCGCCCACCTCGGTTCGCTGCCAGTGCCGGATGGTGAGCGCGATGCGCTCGACCGCGGTCCCCAGCCGGGCCAGGGCCATGAAGTAGCCCGCGTGGCGATCGCGCGCCACGATCTGGGTGGGAACCACCTCCGGGTGCAGACCCAGGGCGCCCAGGGCGCGAATCTCGATCTCCGGATCCAGGCTGGCATAGGTGCCGACCGCCCCGGCCAGCTTGCCGGCTGAAATCTCTTCGCGCGCCGTTACCAGCGCCCGTCGCGCGCGGCCGACCTCGCTGAAGAAGCTGGCGAACACCAGGCCGGCGGTGATGGGCTCGGCGTGAATGCCGTGCGAGCGGCCAATCATCAGGGTGGTGCGATGCTGTTCCGCCTTGCGCGCGAGCGCCTGCATGAGCTGGTCGACCCCGATCACGATTTCGTCGGCTGCCTGGCGCAACAAGATGGCCAGGGACGCGTCCAGCACATCGGAGGACGTCATTCCCAGGTGGAGCCAGCGCGCAGGCTCACCCGCCAGTTCCTCGACATGGCTGAGGAAAGCGATGACGTCGTGCTTGGTCTGCTCCTCGATTTCAGCGATGCGCTTGGCCTGCAGCTTGCCAGCGGTCTTCTGGCGCACGCTTTCCGCGGTTCCCGCGGGAACGCGGCCCGTGGCTTCCATGGCCTCACAGGCTGCCAGTTCCACCCGCAGCCAGGTCTCGTAGCGGCGGGCATCGGACCACAGTTCGGCCAGTGCGGATCGCGTGTAGCGTTCGATCATGTTGGCGTGCCGGGCAGAGCGAGTCCTTCTAGCGGATCATGGGGCGCGATTCAACCGCGACGGGCCAAAGCTGCGGACGGGCGCTTCCGCGCGGGGCCTTCCGGTCCAGCGCAGATCGGCCAGCGTGTGCGGTCGCGGTAGCGTGAGCGACCAGCCGGAAAGCGGCTAGCGTGTACGGCTCGCATGAGCGTGAGCGGCACGCGACACGCGGAGCGCTCACGCCCTCGCCCTACGCTTTCCGCCTTCCGCGTACCCCACACGAACTCGCTCATGCTCACGCCCTCGCGACCTGCGACCCGCTAGCCGCAGCCCCGCCTGCTGGGCGGCCAGGAATTTCCCGACAAGCCGCAGCTACCGCATCCCGATCGGAATCGCGCCCAGGCCCACCATGATGGCCAGCACCCCCACAGTCACGAACACGATGGCCCGGGCAGTGGCCCCGTTGAAGTAGCGTTGCGCCCCGCGTTCGCGCGCACCGCGCGGCCGGACCAGCGCCTGGGCCACACCGCTAAGGATCAGAATGGCGCCACTTAGCAGGAAAAACTTCAGTCCAGCCTGTGCGGGGTTCATGTCTGCGCCTCGACCAACTGGCGATAGAGCAGCATCAGCCGCCGGGTCACGGCGCCAGGCTTGCCGTCACCCAATGCCAGACCATCAACCCGAGTCACAGGCAGCACGCTGCGCACCGAGCTGGTCAAGAATGCCTCGTCCGCGTGCCTGAGATCGTCAGGGCTCATGAACGAGACCTCATGACACGCGATGCCGTTTGCGCTCGCCAACGCCAGGATCTTCCCGCGGGTCACGCCGTCCAGAATCCCCACCTCAAGCGCCGGGGTGCGAAGCTGGCCGGCGACCACCGCGAACAAGTTGCTGGTTGCTCCTTCGGCCACGCTCCCGCTGGCCGCGCACAGGATGGCCTCGTGGACCGAGGGACGGCGCCGGCGGGCCTCACCCATGGCTAGGACATTGTTCAGGTAGTTGCCCGACTTGACCGCGGGATCGATGGCCCGCGGCGAGTTTCGGGTCACCGATACAATCTCGACCTCGGCGCCCTTCTCGTACAACTCCGGCGGCGGCCCGCCCAAAGGCTGCACGATGACCACCAGACGCGGTTGACCAGACGCGGTAGGATCGAGATCCACGCCTCCATCGCCCCGTGTCACGACTATCCTCATTCGGGACTCGGGGTTCTCCGCCGCAGCTAGGGTTTCCTGCACCGCGCGCTCGATCTCGTCGCGCGGGGGCAACTTCAGATATAGGCGCTCGGCGGAGCGAGCCAGGCGGTGCAAGTGGTCGTCGAGAAAGACCAATCGCCCGTTACTCGTGCCCAGAGTCTCATACACGCTGTCGCCGAAAAGGAAGCCCCTATCGAAGACCGGAACGGCGGCAATATCGGGCGGACAGAGCCGGCCGCCAAGGTGAACGCGGATTGACATCAAAGAAATGCCAAAGCTAGTACAATCATGGTAAGCAGGCTACCATCAGTATCAAGCCCCTTCAGGAGGGGGTGAGCATTGAACATTCTGCGTGTCCGCTGCAGAAGTGCTGAGGAGTTTCGCAGTTTCTACGACACTGGCCAGCCCGAGGGCGGGATCTTCTGCCCGACTACCAAGCAGCTCACGCCCGATGCCGAGGTGGTAGTCGAAATCGTTTGCAATGCGCTGCCCAACCGGGTCTTCATCCGCGGCACGGTGGTTTCGTGGCGACCGGCACTACCCCGGCTGCGCGTGCGCGCAGGTGCCATGGTTAAGTTCGCGACCGAAGAAGGGGCCAAACGCGACTTCGTGCTGGAGACCATCGACGGGCATCGCAAACCCACGCCGCGGCGACGGCACACACGAATTCCCATCGGCCTGCCGGTCAAGCTCCGCCTGGCCAGCGAGGCCGAGCCAGTCGACGGTGACCTGCGCGAAATCAGTGCCAACGGCGCGCTAGTCTGCGCACCGGCAGTCCCGCCTCTGGGCACCGAAGTGGTCCTGGACCTGGTGCCACCTGGTGGCGTGGCGCCCATGGCCATTAGCGGGCGCGTGATCTATCACGCTGGTCCGGGTCTGAGCGGCATCCGATTCGTTTTTCGTGAGGGTGGCGGTTCGCGCCGCTTGCGGGAGCTGGTACGCCGGTTCAAGATCTCGTGAAATTGGCGTCAGCACGAAGTCGTTCATATCCGGACATGTGGGGAGATCAACTCCGCAGCCCCGCTCACGGAAATTCCTATTACCGTCGATGGGGCAAGAGCCTGTAATATCCACCTTGCCCATGAGCCCTTCGCTTTCCGCAGACGTGAGAAGGAAGAACCAGATCGCTGCTGGCGTGCTAGTCGGCGGCCGCTTCCAGATCCAACGCTTCTTGGCTGAGGAATGCGGCAGCGACATCTACCAAGCGCAAGATTCCGAAGGTGGCGCCGCGGTAGCCCTGCGTATCTTCAGCGCAAAGGGAATGCTGCGAACCGTTGCGGAGAATGATCTTGGCCAGGCTGCCCGCGTGCCACACAAGAACCTGGCGACGCTGGTTGCTTGGGGCTTCGAGGGTGATCGCATTTACGTCGCCACCGAGGCCACCGATGGCGCTACCCTCAGGCAGCTCATTGACGCTAGGCGCAGCGACGGCGGCGTGATCGGCCTGACCCATGCCCACATCATGTTGGGGCATGTAACCAACGCCCTGGATACAGCACATTCGGCCCTGGTCCATGGAGGCATCAACCCCGCCGCCGTCAGGGTTACCTCCGCGGGCAGGGTCAAACTTACCGACCTGGGTCTCTCGCGTGCATTGCCCGCGCTGGCTCGGCGGGGTGGTCCTGATTCCAACTCACATGGCGCCTACCTCGCGCCCGAGGTAGCGGCGGGCGAGGAGCTCTCGCCTGCGGCCGACGTGTACTCCCTCGCGGCCATCCTGTACGAGCTGCTTACCGGCCATCCCCCAGCCTCGCCGCTATGGCCGCCCAGCCAGGTGAACTCGGCCATCCCACCCGCCGTGGATGCGGTGGTGGCGCGCGGCATGGCCCCGCTGCCGGAAACGCGTTTCTCCCGGCCTCAGGAACTGTGGCAGGCGCTCGGGGCCGTTCTCGCCAACATGGCGGAGGGCGGCCCGGCCGGTCCTCGCAAGCGGCCCTCTGCGGCCCGTCTGGCGGTGGGGAAGTCGTTCAGTGTCGCCGATGCCGTGCGCCTCACCGAGGAGTACGAGCGCTGGCTCGTGCAAAAGGACAAGCTCGACTACGGCCCCTTCTCCCTGGCCCAGGTCATGGCCCAGATG
>Ga0182017_10004678_pt1 | contig 10159 bp, 7 predicted proteins | sample 712E3DmetaG_FD_120492 | JGI IMG/M metagenome (GOLD analysis project Ga0182017, IMG submission 120492) | Permafrost microbial communities from Stordalen Mire, Sweden - 712E3D metaG | ecosystem: Environmental > Terrestrial > Soil > Wetlands > Permafrost | place: Sweden: Stordalen | collected... | reverse complement strand
ATGTACGGATGCGGACATTCGATGATGGGCAAATTCTCACTGTTGAACCATGGCGTGCACATCCATTTCCTGTGATTAAAGATTTGGTCGTCGATCGCACTGCAATGGATAGAATTATGCAAGCGGGAGGATTTGTTTCTGTGAGAACCGGTGGCGCTCCGGATGCAAATTCGATTCCGATTACGAAAGCGAACGCGGAAGAATCAATGGATGCAGCGGCGTGCATCGGCTGCGGAGCGTGTGTTGCCGCTTGTCCGAATTCATCAGCAATGCTTTTCGTGGCGGCGAAGGTTTCACAATTTGCATTACTGCCGCAAGGTCAAATTGAAAGAAAGGAACGCGTTCAGAAGATGGTAATGCAGATGGATAAGGAAGGATTCGGCAATTGTTCCAACAATTATGCTTGCGAAGCCGAATGTCCGAAAGGAATCTTGGTGACGCATATAGCGCGATTAAACCGTGAATTCCTACTGGCAAAGCTGACATAGATTTGTAAATAACAATTGAACAGTGCGTTCAGTCGTAAAAAATAATTAAAGGATTTGAGATGCTTCTTCATCAACACTTTGTCCGTATTGCTAAACAGTTTGAAAACAAAACGGCAATTATCGACCGCACGACTGGCAAAAACATCACTTACGAAAAAGCACTCATTGCGTCGCTCATATTAGCGGATAAATTTAAAAAATACGATGAAGGTTTTATAGGTATTATGATTCCAACGTCCGCCGGGTGTGCACTTTCCATCCTCGGCGCATTAATGAGCGGACGGGTTCCCGTGATGATTAATTATTCTACCGGCGCCGCGCAAAATTGCGAGTATGCTCAGAAGAAATGCGCCTTTAAAACTATCATTGCTTCGAAAGCACTTGTCGAAAAGATTAATTGTCCGCGAGTCCAAGGGATGGTTTTCATCGAAGATATTATGGAGCGTATTTCGATTCTGGATAAAATCAAGGCGGCGTTGAGGGCAAAGCTTCCTGTTGAACGGTTGCTGAAAAAAAACCATCTCGGCGATGAAGATGATAACGCTATTATTCTCTTCACAAGTGGAAGCGAGAAAGATCCCAAAGCTGTTCAACTCACGCATCGAAATATCGTTGCAAATGTCGACGGACTTATAAAGGTCTTTGAATTTACATCTGATGATATTTTCCTCGCAAACTTGCCGCTCTTCCACGTGTTTGGACAAACTGCAAATTTATGGTTGCCTCTATATTATGGAATGACAATTGTCACGTATGCCAATCCTCTTGATTTTAAAATCATTTGCAATATCATACGTGAAGAGAAAATTACTTTTGTAGTCGGTACACCAATATTTATGTGGGGATATTTAAGGAAGTCTGAACCAGGCGATTTTGCGTCGTGTCGTATCATGCTGGCAGGTGCTGATAAAACGCCGGATTCTTTGCGTCAGGAATTTCTCCATAAGCATAATATTAATCTTTTAGAAGGGTATGGCTGTACTGAAACGAGTCCAGCGATTAGTGTCAATACACTAACGGCAAATCGTCCTGGAAGCGTCGGATTGCCACTGCCCAATGTGAAAGTGCGCGTAGAAAATTATGAAACCGGCGAGGAATGTGCCATAGGTGAAATGGGTAAAATCCTCGTAAAAGGCGATAGCATTATGAAGGGTTATTTTGATGATTTTGAAGCCACAACATTGAGTATCCGGCATGGCTGGTATGACACCGGCGATATGGGATACCATGATGCCGATGGATATCTCTGGCATGTTGGCAGATTGAAACGTTTCATAAAAATTGGCGGTGAAATGGTTTCACTCATCCGTGTAGAAAATGTACTGGAACATTTACTTCCTGATGATGTTGCGTGCTGTGTTGTAGAGGTGCCGGATTCTGTCCGGGGAGCTAAGATTGTCGTAGCTATCACCCAGAAAATTGATGAAAAAGAAATTTTAAAAAAGATGGCTGAGGAGTTGCCGAATATCGCATTGCCGAAAAATTTTGTTGTCTTCGATGAACTTCCTAAAATGGGCAGCGGCAAGATTGACTTTCGTCGTATCACAGATATGGTAAGAGATGTTTTACAGCGGTAATGCTAAAGTTTCAATGCAGGCTCAAAGATAAAGATATACTTGGTGAATCCTTTTCCATTCATAAGCGTCTGTGTGATAGGGGAAAACGGATAGAAATCTTTCTCTTTCTTCTTACAAAGAACTGTACTGCACTTTTTCCCGGGCACAAAACTTTCCTCTGTTTGGATTTCCGCTCCACGTACCGTCATCCACAATAATGTCCCCGCGTGATATAACGAATTCTGCCATGCCTTTCACATGCCATCCTTCATATAACGAATGATCAACATGCATATGATGCGTTGATGCAGAGATTGTGTGTTCGGTCTCAGGATTCCAAATCACAATATCGGCATCGCTCCCGACAGTGATTGTTCCCTTTTTGGGAAAAAGACCGAAGAGCTTTGCGGGATTTGTCGACACAATTTCAACCCATCGATGTATTGAAATCTTTCCGCCTGCCACGCCGAAATAGTAAAGAAGTTGTAATCTGTTCTCAATGCCCGGAGCGCCATTAGGAATTTTTGTGAAATCCGCTCGCCCCAATTCTTTATCGCCATGGAAGTTAAAAGGACAGTGATCAGTTGAAACGATTTGGAGTGAATTATCTCGAAGACCGTTCCAAAGCTTTTCCTGATTCCATTGTTCTCTCGGCGGAGGAGTGAAGACATATTTTGCTCCTTCAAAATGAGGTCTCTCTAAATCTTCTATTGACGTAAAAAGATATTGCGGGCATGTCTCTGCATACACCAGCTGACCCTGAGATTGTGCTTGCCGGATATGTTCGAGCGATTCCGAACACGAGATGTGAACAAAATACACAGGCGCATCTGCTTGCTGCGCCAGTTCGATGACGCGTTTTACAGCTTGAGCCTCTACCTCGGCTGGTCGCGACGCAGCATGGTACTTTGGTTCCGTCTTTCCTTCCCTTAAGGCCTTCCTCACAAGTGATTCGATCATTGTTGAATCTTCTGCATGGACACAAACAAGTCCGCCATTCGTTTTTGTCTGCCGGAGTATTCTCAGAATAGTATCATCATCCACCATTAACCGATCGGGATATGCTGTGAAGAGTTTGAAACTCGTTACGCCTTTCTTCATCATTTCATCCATCTCGACTTTTCGTTGTTCCGGTAAGTCAACAATAATCATATGAAGACCATAGTCGATCACAGATTTCTCTGCTTGTTTCAGCCGGATATCCAGTGCTTCGTTCAGTGAATGATCTTTTGATTGCTGGGCAAAATCAATGATAGTAGTTGTACCGCCGAATGCAGCCGCACGCGTTCCGGACTCGAAGTCATCACTCGTTATAATATTACCCACGGGTAGACTGAGATGTGTGTGAACATCTATACCGCCTGGGATGACAAATTTTCCAGATGCGTCGATGATTCTCTGAGCGTTTATATCGAGATGCGGTCCGATTCGTTTGACCGTTTCTTCCTCGATAAAAATATCTGCGCGTGTTTCGTAAGTTGCTGAAATAACGAGTCCATTTTTAATAAGAATTGACATTTTTCATTTTCCTTGTGCTGTGGAAAGAATATACTTTTAAGTTTCAAAACGCAAGTTGTTGCGTCGGCAACTGGTCATTCGTTATTTGTAATTGTTCATAGTTAAATAATTATCCAGTTAATATCGCATTTTTAAGCAGCTGAATCGTAAATTTACTAAAATTCTTAAATGCTCTAAAACTTCCACTCGATTTCCATTAGAAAGCACACTATATTAGCATACTAAATTAAAGACTGAATGTTCCCCGGAAATTAGAGGAATGAATGGAAATACGAAAGCCTGAATTTGTTACAGGGCTGCGCTGCCTTGTATGCGGAAGAATGGTAGCGTATGGCAATGTTTTCACGTGTCCGGACTGTGGTATCGAAGGGATACTCGATGTTCAATACGATTACGACTCAAGTCCAAATCCGCAAACCGTAATTCGCAATCGACAATTTAATCATTGGCGATATCGCGAATTGCTTCCTATTTCACCTGACATTTCATTCCCCCATTTGCACGTAGGCTGGACTCCCGTTTATGATGTGCCGCGTCTTGCTCAAGCTATCGGTATCGTAAAATTATTTCTAAAAGATGATGGACGAAATCCTACAAATTCATTTAAGGATCGTGCAAGCTCGGTTGGTGTAATGAAAGCGCAGGAGTTTGGGTTCAAGACAATTGCATGTGCTTCAACAGGTAATGCAGCGTCATCGTTGGCGGGAATGTCGGCATCGGTTGGATTACGGAGCTTCATCTTCGTCCCGCAGCGTGCACCGGAACCAAAGGTCACACAATTGCTCATCTTTGGTGCAACAGTTATCCGTGTCCGGGGGACGTACGAACAAGCATTCGATCTTTGCCGTGAAGCGTGCGATAAGTTCGGCTGGTATAATCGCAACAGCGGCACGAACCCTTTTTTAGTAGAGGGGAAAAAAACAGCAGGATTGGAAATTGGCGAACAATTTGGTTCTGCGATTCCAGACTGGGTGGTTGTCTCGGTGGGAGATGGTTGTACGATTGGGGGGATCGGAAAAGGATTGCAGGAAATGAAGCGGCTGGGATTTATTAACCGTGTACCGCGTTTGCTTGGTGTGCAGGCAGAAGGTGCCAAGCCGTTGATGGATGCTTTCTTTTCGGGGAAAGATTTGGTACCATCACAACCCGACACAATCGCGGATAGCATTGCCGTCGGAACGCCGCGTAATTGGCGCCGGGCAATTCGGCAAATTAAAGAATCGGATGGAACGATGATTGCGGTTTCAGATGAAGAAATTTTAGAAGCGATGCGGTCCACGGCGCGTCTCGGAGGAGTATTTGGCGAACCCGCAGGTGTTGCCGGTGTTGCAGGATTGAAGAAAGCAATCGAGAAAGGTATCGTTCAACCGGATGAATCAGCTGTTGCAGTTATAACAGGTAATGGATTGAAAGATATTGCTTCTGCGAAGAAAGCAGTTGGGCAGACGATCGACATCGAACCGAATATCGATGTTTTAGAAAAACGATTAGCGTAAAAAGGAGAAATCTGAAATGAGCGAAATCGTTCCGTTAGAAGTGATTGCCAATCGGATACTCGTTATCCGCGGGGTGAAAGTTTTACTGAGTTCACATCTTTCCGATTTATACCGTGTCGATACGCGCACGCTCAATCAGGCAGTGAAACGCAATATCGAATGATTTCCAGAAGATTTCATGTTTCAACTTTCCGAAGAAGAAGCGAAAATGTTGGTATCACACTTTGTGATACCACACAGGAAATATTTTGGCGGAACACTTCCCTATGCCTTTACGGAACAAGGCGTAGCGATGTTGTCAAGTGTATTGCATTCGCCTCGTGCTGTGCAAATGAATATAGTAATTATGAGAACGTTCGTAAGACTCCGTGAGATTCTAAGCACACATAAAGATCTGGCGCAGAAACTCTCGGAGCATGAACGCAAACTAAACATACATGACGTTGAGATCGAATCCATAATGAATGCAATTCGACAATTGATGCAGCCGATAGAAAAACCTAAACACGAGATCGGCTTTAAAATTAGCGAACGCACAGTTCAATATAAAATTCGGAAAAGAAAGTAAGTGCAATGGATTTCCTTTTAAAGCATGCTAGGATCATAAATTTTAATCCACAAAATATCAAAGAAGCCGACATTCGTATAATTGATAGCACGATTGCTGAGTATGGAAAAAGTTTACGACCAAAGAAAGGTGAAGAAGTTATTGATCTTTCTGGAAAATTTATTCTTCCTGGATTTGTAAACTCACATACGCATCTTTATTCTGCACTCTCCCGCGGAATGCCCTCTCCGAAAATAGCACCAAGGAACTTCATCGAGATTCTTCAAAAAGTCTGGTGGAAGTTGGATGAAGCGCTGGATGAGGAATCCATCTATTATAGTGCACTCGTCGGTGCAATCGAAGCGGTCAAGTTTGGGACGACGACGCTGATTGATCACCATGCGTCGCCAAATCATATTCGCGGCTCACTTGACTTGATAAAAGACGGAATAGCGAAAGTTGGACTTCGGGGAATTCTGTGCTACGAAACCACTGATCGGGGTGGATTTAAAAAACGCGAACTCGGATTGGAAGAGAACGAGCGCTTTGTTACCGAGAATGCAAACAATCCTCATTTCCGCGGAACCATCGGCGGACATGCTTCATTCACACTCTGTAATGAATCGTTGCGAAAGCTTGGTGAGCTTGCATCGATGTACGACTGCGGTGTTCACATGCACGTTGCTGAAGATAAAGCAGATGTGCTGGATTCAATAGAAAACTTCAACACCGATATTATAAATCGCATGGAAGATCTTGGTGTTCTCCGAAAAAAATCTATTTTCGCGCATGGCGTTCATCTCAATCAAAAACAATTTACCAGAATTGAAAAAGCCGGTGCATGGGTGATTCACAATCCGCGTTCGAATATGAATAACGCCGTCGGTTATGCACAGTTAAATTGGTATGGAGAACATTCTGCGCTCGGGACGGATGGATTTCCGGCGGATATGTTTGATGAGGCAAAGTTCGGATATTTCCGCAATGCAGAATCAGAACATCGGTCAGCGTTTACTCAAATTCCGGCGATGCTGAACAATGGACAGAAATTGGCGTCGGAGTTTTTTGGACAGACCTACGGAACACTGGCAACAGGAAGTAATGCAGACCTGGCTGTCCTCGATTATATCCCGCCGACGCCGCTTACCCATCAGAACTTGCTGGGCCATTTCCTGTTCGGTATGAATTCAACAACGGTGCACCATGTGATGGTGGATGGAAATTGGATCCTCTGGAATAAACAATTGATCGGGATAGATGAAGAAGCGGTCATGGCAAAGGCACAAAAAGTTGCCGCAAAGCTATGGAAGAAAATGGGGAAGTAATTGAGAGACAGTCGGCAGAAAGTTGAGCATTGATGTCTGAGAAGTATAAAATTATTGGTAGGTCCGAGCGCCGTGTTGATGCATGGGGCAAGGTCACAGGGAAAGCAAAATATGCCGAGGATTATAATGTTGCACATCAACTCTGGGGCAAAGTACTGCACTCGAAATATCCTCATGCAAAGATACTCAGAATCGACACAACAAAAGCGGAACAGCTTCCCGGTGTAGAAGCAGTTTTAACAGCAAAGGATATACCCGGGGCAAAAGAATTTGGCGTGGTTGTTAAGAATCAGGCGATACTTGCGGAAGATCGGGTTCGCTACCTCGGTGACGGTGTTGCGATAGTCGCTGCACAATCAAAAGAAACCGCTGAGCAGGCACTCATGTGTATCGAAGTTGAATATGAACAACTGCCGGTAGTCTCCGATCCTGAAGAGGCATTGAAGTCTGACGCACCCATTATTCATGACGACAAGAATGAATTCGTTCATCACCATGTTCGCAAAGGTGATGTAGGCAAAGGATTTGCCCAGGCAGACTTTATCATCGAACGAAAATTCAAGACGCAATTTATTGAACATTCGTACATCGAGCCGGAAGCCATTCTCGCAGAGCCCTCGGAACAAGGCGGTGTGAAAATCACCGGATGTGTGCAGAATCTTTTCTCAACACGCCGGTCCGTTGCATCGATGTTGAATTTTGACCTTGCTCGTGTTCAAATCATTCAGTCAACTCTGGGCGGTTCATTTGGCGGTAAGGATGAAGCGATGACTCTCATCAGCTGCCGCGCTGCGCTGCTCGCAATGAAGACCGGCAAACCGGTGAAGATGGTGAACACGCGGGAAGAGTCGATGCTTGAAAGTTACAAGCGTCATCCCTATGTGCTCTATTATAAATGGGGTGCAAAAGAGGATGGTTCTCTTACTGCAATGGAAATCAAATGTATTGCTGACGGCGGTGCGTATGCGTCGATGAGTCCGTTCGTGACTTGGAGATCTGTGGTTCAGGCGACAGGACCGTATTACTGTGAAAACGTAAAAACAGACGTTTATGCAGCCTACACAAATAATAATTACACGGGAGCAATGCGCGGTTTTGGTTCTCCGCAAGTCAATTTTGCAATTGAATCGATGATGGATGAGTTAGCGGAAAAAGTTGGAATGAATCCATTCGAAATCAGAATGAAGAATGGATTTGAGGTTGGGGCGGTTACTGCAACGGGACAAAAACTGACGCACGTTGTGAGTCTGAAAGAAGTATTGACGAAAGCGGCGAATGCCCTTGACTTCCAAAAGAAATGGAAACAAAACCGCGAGGTACAATCTGGCGAAAAACATCACGGTGTCGGCCTCGCATGCAGTTATCGTGGAGTCTCGCTCGGGGCTGAAGGAACGGATGCGGCTGAAACGATTGTCTCGGTTCAGACGGATGGCAGTGTGATTGTTTCATCGGGCATCACGGATATGGGACAAGGTGCACAGACTCAAATGTCGCAGATTGCTGCTGAAGTACTTGGTATTTCTATGGACAGGATTCAATTTCTGAATACAAATACGAGTCGTGTTGCTGATTCCGGTGCAACAGTCGCATCGCGCGGAACAATTATGGGCGGTTCAGCTGCAAAAAACGCAGCAGAAAAAGTTCGGGCAACTTTGTTAGAGGTCGCAGCAGATATGACTGGAGTGGCGGCAAGAGATCTTGATATTGTGGAGAACTACCTCATAAGCATACAAACGAAGAAACGCCTGGCGTCTTTCAACGAACTTGCGACGGAATGCTTTAACAAAGGGAAACCGATGATAGGGCTTGGCTGGCATCATTCGCCAAAGACATCGTGGGATGAAAAGCAGGGTCAGGGTGATGCATACTTTACATTTGTTTACGGAGCAAATGCAACTGAAGTAGAAGTGGACACAGAGACAGGAAAAGTCAATGTGATAGATTTTGTTTCTGTGCACGATGTCGGAAAAGCAATAAACAAAGGAATGGTCGAGGCCCAAATGTACGGCGGAGTAGCAATGGGAATCGGATATGGATTGCTCGAAGAGTTCGACATCGAAGATGGTGTTCCTAAACAGTTGAACTTCGACGAATACTTGATACCGACATCCATGGATGTCCCGCGCATCAAAACAATTATTGTTGAGAATGAGGATGCAACAGGACCATTCGGGGCAAAGTCTGTTGGTGAGCCGACCAATGAGCTCGCAGCGCCGGCGATTGTAAATGCGATTTTTAATGCAACTGGAAAACGAGTCTATGAAATTCCCGCAAATCTCGAACGCGTCCTGCTTGGGCACAAATTGGTGCGCACAGGCAAACGTGGATCCGAACAAAAAGAAATTTTAGATCCAGAATCTTGCAAGATTCGAGCGTCTGAGAGGTGAAGTCATTCGAATATATCGCCCCTCGAGAAATAAAAGACGTCTTCAAATTATTAGCCGACTTTAATAAAGATGCACAGATCCTCGCAGGCGGAACAGATTTATTAATCGAATTACGTAAACCTTCTGCCACGTCACCCAAAATGGTTGTCGATATCAGTCGTCTCCTCGAATTAAAGGGAATTAAAGAATTTAGTAATTGGGTGAGCATAAAACCATTAACCACGCATACGGATATCCTACAATCGAAAGTCATTCAGCAATTTGCTCCATTACTTCGACAAGCTGTTTCGACAATCGGCTCTCCGCAAATCCGCAATCGTGGTACTGTTGGCGGAAATATCATGAATGCCGCTGCGTGTGCTGATACTGTTCCGCCGCTGATGGCACTTGACGCAATGGTGAAGTTACAATCGGTAGAAGGAGAACGTTCTGTTCCCATGATCGATTTCTTCGTCAAACCGTACCAGACGATCGCGGGGAAAAATGAGATACTGACCGAAATTAGATTTCCCAAATTACCGAACTCGGCTCAAAGTGTGTTCATCAAGCTTGGAAGACGAAATGCACTGGCGATTTCGCGTTTGAGTATTTCAGCAATTCTCCAGAAAAGTGATACCGGACTTATCCAAGAAGCGCGTATTGTTCCTGGAGCTGCATTCCCGAAATGGCAGCGCATAACAGAAGCGGAAAAATTATTAATCGGACAAAAGCCATCAAAGGATTTGTTCGCTGCAGCTGGAGAGAAGGTTTCGGAAGTGATGATTTCTTTTACCGGAAGACGCTGGTCTACTGAATATAAAGAACCTGTGATAGCTGTGCTCGTACGGAGGGCATTAGAAGCT
>Ga0182017_10004676_pt1 | contig 10159 bp, 6 predicted proteins | sample 712E3DmetaG_FD_120492 | JGI IMG/M metagenome (GOLD analysis project Ga0182017, IMG submission 120492) | Permafrost microbial communities from Stordalen Mire, Sweden - 712E3D metaG | ecosystem: Environmental > Terrestrial > Soil > Wetlands > Permafrost | place: Sweden: Stordalen | collected... | reverse complement strand
CTGTTTGATCTGGGGGTGCACGTCATCACGACGGGGAACCATGTGTGGGACAGGTGGGACAGCCGGAAGGTCCTCGGGAGCGACAGGCGCATACTCCGCCCGCTGAACTATCCGAGGGAAAACGGCGGGAACGGCTACTACGTCGCTGAACTTCCCGGGAAGGGGAAGGCGGGGATACTCAATCTTCAGGGGAGGGTCTTCATGCAGCCGATCGATGATCCGTTCCGGACCGCAGATTGGGCCGTCGCAAAAATCCATGAGGAGACGCCTGTTGTGTTCGTGGATTTTCATGCGGATGCGACGGCGGAGAAGATGGCCATGGGCTGGCACCTCGACGGGAAAGTGACCGCCGTGATCGGGACGCACACTCACACGCCGACGGCCGACGGGAGGATACTCCCGCGCGGGACGGCGTTCCAGACGGATGTCGGCATGACCGGACCGTACGATTCGGTGCTCGGGATGAAGAAGGACCTCGCCATCAAGCGGCTCCTCACGTCGACGCCGCACAAGTATGAAGTCGCCTCTCACGACGTTCGCCTGTGTGCCGTCTACGTCCAGGCCGACACGGAGACCGGCCGCGCGCTCAGGATGGAGAGCGTCATATTTCCCGCTTTCGGTTGAACGATGACTGCCAGGCTGATCGATGGAAAGCTGATGGCCGCGGATATCAAGGCGGAAGTCCGCCGCGGCGCCGAAGAGCTCCTCAGGACAAGGGGGATCACGCCGGGACTGGCGTTCATACTCGTTGGGGATGATCCCGGTTCGGAGGTCTATGTCCGCTCCAAGGGGAAGGCTTGCGAAGAGATGCACTTCCGTTCCGTCACCGAACGCCGCCCCGCGACACTCAGGGAGGAGGACCTCCTGGCCTTGATCGCGGGGTTCAACGCCGATCCCGCGATTCATGGGATACTCGTCCAGCTCCCGCTTCCGCATCACATCGACGAGCAGCGCGTGATCGAAGCAATAGACTTCCGGAAGGACGTCGACGGCTTCCATCCCGTGAATGTCGGGAAGCTGGTTCTGGGACTGAGGTGCCTCCGCCCCTGCACCCCTACGGGGATACTGGAGCTCCTCGTCAGGAGCGGGAATGATCCCGGAGGGAAACACGCAGTCGTTGTCGGCAGGAGCAACATCGTCGGCAAGCCCGTATGCAACATGCTCATGCAGAAGCAACCCGGTGCGAATGCCGCGGTGACCGTCGTCCACACCGGGGTGAAGGACATCGTCCCCCTCGTGAAGCAGGCCGACATCGTTGTGGCCGCGATGGGGAAGCCCCGCTCGATTACGGGCGCGATGCTGAAACCCGGTTGCGTGGTGATCGATGTGGGGATGAACCGGATCCCTGACCCCTCCGCCAGGAACGGGACCCGTCTGGTCGGCGACGTGGATTTCGCTTCTGCACTCGAAGTCGCCTCTGCGATCACCCCCGTTCCCGGCGGCGTCGGGCTCATGACCATCGCCATGCTGATGAAGAATACACTCCAGGCTGCCGCGGAAGGCACCGGGGGTTGATCTCCCGCTCCTGCCCCTCCACCTCCCCGTCCCCCTCCCGAGTCTTCAATTGAATATCTCTCCTGAATTGGCTATATTAGGCTGATTTTTGATTCTCCATCCCGCGTCTGTGCATCCCGAAATGGTGAGGTTCTCATGTCCATCCCGAAATTCAAGAACGAACAGCTGGTCGATTTTTCGAAGCCCGCACTCAGGAAGAAACAGGAATCGGCCGTTGCCGCGCTCAGGGGGTCGCTCGGCCGCGAGTACCCGATTGTTATCGGCGGCGAGCGGATCCTCTCTCCTCAAAAGTTCAGTTCATTCAATCCCTCACGATCCGCCGAGGTGGTGGGGGTCTTTCAGAAGGGGGATGCCGATATCGCAGAGAAGGCGATGAACGCCGCCCTGTCGGCGTTCGATACCTGGAAGAACGTCCCCACCGCGAGCCGCGCGGCGTGCCTTTTCAAGGCCGCCCGGCTGATGCGGAAACAGCGGTGGGAATTGAATGCGGTCATGATACTCGAGGTGGGGAAACCGTGGCCTGAGGCCGATGCGGACACGGCGGAAGCAATAGATTTCCTCGAATTTTATGCGAGGGAGATGCTCCGGTACGGCGTCGATCAACCGGTCGTCAAAAACCTGGGCGAAAAAGGGAAGCTTGTGTATCTCCCACTCGGCGTCGGCATCGTGATCCCACCCTGGAATTTCCCTCTCGCGATTCTGGCCGGAATGACTTCTGCGGCAATCGTGTCGGGAAACACCGTTGTCCTGAAACCCTCGAGCGACTCACCCCTCATCGGGTGGAAATTCTTCGAAATCATGGAGCAGTCCGGGGTGCCGCCGGGAGTTCTCAACTACCTCACCGGACCCGGCGGCGCGGTCGGGGACACTCTCGTGATGCATCCGAAGACCAGGTTCATTTCGTTCACGGGCTCGAAAGAGGTCGGCATACACATCAATGAGGTCGCCGCCAAGGTGCAGCCGGGGCAGATCTGGCTGAAACGGGTCGTGGCCGAGATGGGGGGGAAGGACTCGATCATTGTCGATGCCGGCGTGGACCTGGAAGAGGCCGCGAAAGGGGTGATCGCATCCGCCTTCGGTTTCTCCGGGCAGAAATGTTCCGCCTGCTCCCGTGTCATAGTCCTCGGGAGTGTCTACGAGAGGTTCGTCGGAATCCTCGCCGGAAAGGCGGGCGCGCTCACGCTCGGTGATCCCGCCGATCCGGCCACGGCCGTCGGACCCGTTGTCAACCGGGGATCGCACTCGAGCATCATGTCGTATATTCAGAAGGGTGTTCAGGAGGGGGGGCGCATCGTTGCAGGAGGAGCCCCGGGAAGTCCCGACGGGTATTTCATTCAACCGACGGTCATTGCCGACGTTGCGCCCGATGCGACGATTGCACAGGAAGAGATATTCGGACCGGTCCTTGCCGTGATCCGGGCGGAGGATTTCGACCAGGCGCTCTCCATCGCGAACAACACGGAATTCGGCCTGACGGGGGCCGTCTATTCGAGAAACAGCAAGCACAGGAAGAGCGCAGAGCGGGAGTTCTTCGTCGGGAACCTGTACCTGAACCGCAAATGTACCGGCGCACTTGTCGGCGTCCATCCTTTCGGTGGTTTCAACATGAGCGGCACCGATTCAAAGGCGGGGGGGCGTGACTACCTCCTCCTGTTCCTTCAGGCAAAATCGATCGCCGAAAAAGTCACGAAGTGATGTCTCACGTCACCACCATGCAGACGGAGCGACGATGAAAGTCCACGAATACCAGGCAAAAGAGATACTGAGAAAATTCGGCGTGGCGGTCCCCCCGGGGAAAGCCGCATTCTCCGTTGAGGAGGCGGTAAGCGCCGCCTACGGCATCGGTGGGAGCGCGTGGGTGCTCAAGGCCCAGATACACGCGGGTGGGCGCGGCAAGGGGGGGGGGGTCAGAGTGGCGAAGACGCTGGAGGAGGTGCGCCAGATCGCCTCAACGATGCTCGGCATGAAGCTTGTCACGCACCAGACCGGTCCCGAAGGAAAGATCGTGAAGAGGCTTCTCGTCGAGCAGGGGGTTGCGATCGCGCGCGAACTCTACGTTGGCGTGACGCTTGACCGGGCCTCATCACGGAATGTCGTGATGGCGTCCACGGAGGGAGGAGTGGAGATTGAAAAGGTGGCCTCCGAAGCGCCCGGAAAGATCCTCCGCGAACCGGTGGAACGGACCGCGGGGTTGCATGCCTTTCAGGCGCGCGCGCTGGCCTTTGCCTTGGGGCTCGGCGGTGATGTGTTCAGGAACGGCGTCAAATTCCTTTCTGCGCTGTATACTGCCTACGAGGCAATGGATTGCTCTCTTGCCGAAATCAATCCGCTCGTGATCACAAAGGACGGAGGGGTCCTGGCGCTCGATGCGAAAATGAACTTTGACGACAACGCCCTCGAACGGCACCCCGAACTGAAGCTGCTCCGCGACCTCGACGAGGAGGATCCGCTCGAGGTCGAGGCCTCGAAGTCGAATCTGAACTACATCAAGCTCGAGGGGAACGTCGGCTGCATGGTCAACGGCGCGGGACTGGCGATGGGGACGATGGACATTATCAAACTGGCGGGGGGAGAGCCGGCGAACTTCCTCGATGTCGGTGGAGGAGCGAGCGCGGAGACGGTCGAAGCGGGGTTCAAGATCATACTCGCCGATCCGCACGTCAAGGCCGTTCTGATCAATATATTCGGAGGCATCGTCCGGTGCGACCGTGTGGCGACAGGCGTGGTTGAGGCGGCACGGAAGGTTAAGGTGGAGGTTCCCATCGTCATCAGGCTTGCGGGAACCAACGCCGGGATCGCTCAGGACATACTGAAGAATTCGGGTTTGAACTTCCTTGTGGCGGGGAGTCTGAAGGAGGCGGCCGAGAGGGTCACGCAGGCGATCAGGGAGCCGATCGGGGCGTGACTCCAGTCGACGCGTACGAGCCGGTCATCGGACTGGAGGTCCACGCGCAGCTCCTGACGCGGACCAAAGCTTTCTGCGGCTGCTCCGCGCGTTTCGGCGACGAGCCGAACAGCAACGTGTGCCCGGTCTGCCTCGGGATGCCCGGGGCACTCCCGGTACTGAACGTGAAACTCGTGGAGTTCGTCCTGCGCATGGGGCTGGCGGTCGGATCCCGCATCGCCCCCCGCTCGGTCTTCGCGCGCAAGAACTACTTCTATCCCGACCTTCCCAAGGGTTACCAGATCTCCCAGCACGACGAGCCTGTTTGCGCAGGGGGGGGAATTGACATCGACCTGCCGGGAGGAGGGAAGAAGCGGATCGGGCTCACCCGGATACACATGGAAGAGGACGCCGGCAAGTCCATACACGACATGGACCCTGGCACGCTTCTGGACCTGAACAGGTGCGGTGTCCCCCTGATCGAGATTGTCAGCGAACCAGCCATCGGGTCTCCCCGCGAAGCCGCCCTGTACCTCTCCAGGATTCGACAGCTTGTGACCTATCTCGGCATATGCGACGGCAACATGGAGGAGGGGAGTCTTCGGTGCGACGCCAACGTGTCCGTGCGACCGCGGGGAACCGTAACTCTGGGGACGAAGACCGAGGTGAAAAACATGAATTCATTCCGCAATGTGGAGCGGGCTCTCGAATTCGAGATCGGGAGGCAGGTGCGGCTCATTGCGGATGGAGGGACCGTCGTGCAGGAAACGCTTCTCTGGGACGCGGAGAGGAACGTCGCGATACCGATGCGGAGCAAGGAAGAGGCGCACGACTACAGGTACTTCCCCGACCCCGACCTTGCCGGGGTTACGGTGGATGACGCCTGGATCGCCGCGGTCCGGAGGGCTCTCCCGGAGCTGCCGGAGCACCGCCGGGACCGGTTCACCCGAGAGCTTGGATTGCCGGGGTACGATGCGGATGTCCTTACCGCGGAAAAAGGGTTGGCGGACTATTTCGAGATGACGCTTGCCTCGCTCGGCGGGGAAGGGGTCGTCCGGGCGCAGAACGCCAAGGCAGTAAGCAACTGGGTGATGACGGATGTCCTCCGCGTGCTTTCCGCCGGAACAACCTCCGTGGCAGAATTTCCAGTCTCTCCCGCTCGCCTGGCATCGATGATCGGCCTGATCGGCAACGGCACGATCAGCGGCAAAATTGCGAAGGAGGTTTTCGAGGACATGGTCTCGACCGGCGAAGATCCCCGGGCCATCGTGGAGCGGAAGGGGCTGGTACAGGTTTCTGATGCCGGCGCGATCGAGCGTGCCGTCGACGGGGTCATCGCTTCGAACATGCCGCAGGTTCAGAAATATCTCAGCGGGAACGAAAAAGTCTTTGCGTTCTTCGTCGGAGAGACAATGAAGACCATGAAAGGAAAAGGGAACCCGAAGGTCGTCAACGAGGTGTTGCGGCGAAAACTGGACGCCCTCGGGCGGTGACCCTTTCTCTGCTTGCCCAACAATCAAACAGGACACTCCCATGCGCAACGTGATCATAGCAGGTAACTGGAAGATGTACAAGGATCTGACTGCAACGGCAGAGCTTATCGAGGGACTGAAGTCGCGGCTCACCTCCCTCCCCACCCGGGTCGCGGTCGTGATCTGTCCGCCGTTCACATCGCTGGCTGTTGCGGGGACAATGCTGAAAGGATCTCCGCTCGCGCTGGGTGCGCAGAACATGTCGGAGCATGATGAGGGGGCATTCACAGGGGAGATCTCCTGGAATATGCTCCGGTCCGCGGGCTGCGACTACGTGATACTGGGACACTCCGAGAGGCGCCAGTATTTCGGAGAGAAAGACGGGTTGATCAATACCAAAGCAAAGAAAGCGATCGCCTCCTCGCTGAAGCCGATCATTTGCGTCGGTGAAACCCTCGCCGAGCGGGAACAGGGGATAACCGACAGGATCATAACGACGCAGGTCAAAGGCGTTCTCGCCGGACTCACACGGAACGAGATGTCCTCCGTGGTCATCGCGTACGAACCGGTGTGGGCGATCGGAACCGGGAAAACCGCAACTCCCGCGCAAGCGCAGGAGGTCCATCAGCTGATCCGGAAACTGGTTTCTCAAATATATGATTGGCCTTTGGCCGAGCAGACGGTTATTCAGTACGGCGGGAGCGTGAAACCTGACAATGCGGCAGAATTGCTCTCGCAGAATGACATCGATGGTGCTCTTGTAGGGGGAGCATGTCTCAAAGCGGACTCGTTCGCTGCGATTGTCAATGCTGCAAAATAGGGCATTTTAACGTTTTTTCATTGCTTTCAGAGGAGTTTATGCTTATATTGAAGTGATATACCTTATCACCTACCTCTCTGGCGGTTATAACATAATTGCCGACTGAATCTCGACAAGATAAATCATCCATACGCGGGAGGTCGGCCCTCCAGTTTGTACTCACCGTTATTGCACTTCTCAGCTCGGCCTGTTCCTCCGGGTCTGCCCAGTATTCTTTTCTTGAAAACGGCGCCCCTCTCAACCGGGGTTCGGACAGCGGCTTCATGCTGGACACGCCGACAAGGATCAAGATTGACCTGTCGGGAGCTTGGGACTACGCAGTAGAAGGGGGTCCCTCAGGGACAGTCAGGGTCCCCTCCGCCTATGACTTCAGGGGTAAGGTCGTGTTCCAGCGGGGTGTTGAGCTGACGAAAGAACAGCTCGACCAGTACAGGTTCCACATCGTGATGCTGGGCGTCAACCATGCCGCGGAGGTTGCTATCAATGGTGAGTTCGTCACATCTCACAGCGGCGGATATACAAGCTTCGTGGAATCTCTTCAACGGAACGTCCTCCAGATCGGTCGTGACAACACCGTCCGTGTCACGGTGAGCAACGAGCTGGATGCGCGGCGGACGTTTCCCATCCGCCCGTCGGCCTGGGGGATGAGGAACTACGGAGGGATCACACGCGACGTCTACCTCCTGGGGACCCCCCCGCTGTTTATCAGGGACGCCGTTGTCAGATCTGACCCGTCGGAGAACGGCGAAAACGCGAAGGTCACCGTCACCATCACCGCGGACGGTTCGGACAGCCTCAGCTCCGCTCCGGCGACACCGGGTGCGAAGGTCGGGGCGACCGGGTTTTTCTTCGAGCTCGTGGACAAGATGTCCGGCGCCCTGGTTGCAGAGAGCCCGTTCGTCCCTCTGATCAGGAGAGGGAATGAATGGGATGATGCCGCGACCGGCATCGTCCTGCAGAGTCCGAAGCTCTGGACACCGGAGACGCCGGACCTCTACATCGTCAAATGCTTTCTGACTCATGTTGTTGCGAAAGAACAGCAGGTCGTCGATGAATATGACGTTGCCGCGGGGATCCGGCGCATCGGCGTCACAGGTGACCACCTGCAGCTCAACGGGAAACGGCTCCAGGTCAGGGGCGTTTGCTGGTACGAGGACGCCCCCCGGAGGGGGAGCGCGATGACAGATGAAGAGAGGGAGAAGGACGTCGCGCTTATCAAGACGCTCGGCGCGAACCTCATCCGGTTCATGGGGCACCCTCCCCACCCCTACATGCTCAATCTGTGCGACAGGTACGGTCTCCTCGCGATGGAAGAGATCCCCCTTGTCCAGACCCCCGGGGTGATACTCGCGAGCGACGCCTATGAGGATCTCGCCGCGACGACGCTGCGGGAGATGGTCCTCAGGGACCGGAACCACCCGTCGGTGCTGGCATGGGGGCTGGGTGACGAGATTCAATCGGCCCATCCCTCCGCCCGCCCCTTCATGCAGGGCCTCGTCCGCCTCGCACGCTCGCTCGACAGCAGGCTCCTGTACTGTGCCGCGCTCCCCGGCGCGGATTCCTGCACATCGCTGATGGATATCGCCGCCCTGAGCGTGAACACGCAGGATATAAAGACGTTCCGGTCGGAAGTCGAGGTCTGGCGCGAGACGCACAGGCACCAGCCCCTGGTGGTCGTGAAGACCGGCACCGAAGTGCAGACCGATAACCGGAACGGGTACAGCGATCCGCTCTCGCAGGAAGCCCAGGCCAGGTTCTACCTGCAGAGATTCGATGTGCTGAAGTCTATCGATTGCGACGGGGGGATCGTCTGGTCATTCAACGATTGGAAGGGAGACAGGCCCTCGCTTACGGTCAGGTCAGGGGATCCCTGGATGCACACACAGGGGCTCGTGAGCGCAGGCCGTGAGAAACGCCTTGCGTTCGAGGCGGTGCGCTCGATATTCCATGGCGAGAAATTCGTGGCGCTTCCGGCGGGAAACCATTCGGACGGGGCGCCGATCATTTTTGTGCTGGCGGGGTTCGTGTTGCTTGTCGGGATCGCGTACGTGTATAATAGGAGCCGGCGGTTCCGCGAATCCCTGAACCGTTCGGTGTTGAACTCGTACAATTTCTTCGCGGACGTCCGCGACCAGAGGATCGTCGCCGTGGGGCACAGCACGCTTCTGGGTGCCATCGTCTCGCTGGCGGTCGCGATAACCGCGTCCGGCATTCTCTACAGGTTCCGGGACAGCATGCTCCTCGACGCCTCCCTCTCGTACCTGCTCGTCGGCGACGCCGCAAAGACGGCTGCGGTCACTCTGATCTGGAACCCCCTCCGGTTCATCGGTGTGGTGGCGCTCCTTGTGTTCCTGCTGCTGCTCCTCGTCGCGCTGATCGTGCGGCTGCTCCGGGCGTTTGTCCGCGCGCGGATCTACGCATACCATGCCTACACGGTGACGATGTGGTCGACGGCGCCGATGCTCGTGCTGGTCCCGCTGGGGATGATCGTGTACCGTGTGCTCGACAGCAGCGTCTATATCATTCCGGCCTTCGTTCTCATCGGCGTACTGTGCGCCTGGGTGCTCCTCCGCCTTCTCAAGGGGATGTCCATCATCATGGACGTCCTCCCGGTGAGAGTATACGGTGCGGGACTGCTGTCGGTCGCTGCGGTATTCGCGCTCGCGTACGCGTATTACGACTACACGCAGTCGGTGCCGATGTACCTGTCATTTCTGTATTCCACAATTGCCAACACGCAGTAGCCTGAGGGTCCGCGGGGACGCATGTATCTCTCAAAACTCGAGATAGTCGGCTTCAAATCCTTCGCCAACAAGGTCAACCTTGTTTTCGACAGCGGCATCTCCGCGATTGTGGGGCCGAACGGGTGCGGGAAGACGAACATCGTGGATGCGATCCGATGGGTGCTCGGCGAGCAGAGGTACAGCGCGCTGCGGAGCGACAAGATGGAGGACGTGATATTCAACGGGACCAAGACGCGCAAGGCCCTCGGCATGGCGGAGGCGTCTCTTGTCATCGAAAACACGAAAGGGATACTCCCGTCGGAGTACACGCAGGTCACGATCGGCAGACGCGTGTACCGCTCGGGAGAGAGCGAATACCTGCTGAACAAGGTCCAATGCCGGCTGAAGGACATACTCGACCTGTTTATGGACACGGGGATGGGCGCGGACGCCTACTCCGTGATCGAGCTGAAGATGATCGAGATAATCCTGAGCGACAAGACCGACGAGCGGCGCCGGCTGTTCGAGGAGGCGGCGGGCGTCACGAAGTACAAGCACCGCAGGAAGGCGGCATACCGGAAACTGGAGAGCGTCCAGGATGATCTCGTCCGCGTCAATGACATTGTCGCCGAAGTTCAAAAGGCGGTCTCCACACTGGAACGCCAGGCCAGGCGCGCGGAACAGTTCAACGAGGTGAGGACAAGGCTCCGCACTCTGGAAATCGACCTGATGGAGCGGGAGTACG
>Ga0182017_10004675_pt1 | contig 10162 bp, 10 predicted proteins | sample 712E3DmetaG_FD_120492 | JGI IMG/M metagenome (GOLD analysis project Ga0182017, IMG submission 120492) | Permafrost microbial communities from Stordalen Mire, Sweden - 712E3D metaG | ecosystem: Environmental > Terrestrial > Soil > Wetlands > Permafrost | place: Sweden: Stordalen | collected... | reverse complement strand
CCACCGCCACCGCCAATGCCGGTGCATCGTCTCGTTGGTAGCGGCGCAATACCAAGCCGTCGAGGACGACCTCTCCGGGCGGAGCGGCGGGCGATCGTTTCATGACCTTCACAATAAGGTCACGGTCCGTTCCGCCTGGCGTGCGTGATAGATCTGGCTGTCAATATTCGCTTGAGCCAGACGAGCGCCGCTCACGATGCCGGGAGGTATGTCGATGCCGGACGAGACGACAGTCGCCAATGGATGGGATCCCGACCAGTACTCGAGGTTCGCCGCCGAACGTGCGAAGCCGTTCCTCGATCTCCTCGCGATGGTTGAGCCGCTTCCGGGCGGCGAGGTGATCGACCTTGGGTGCGGCACCGGAGAGCTCACTGCCAAGCTGCACGCGCACACCCAGGCGGGCACGACCACCGGGATCGACGCGTCAGAGGCGATGCTGGCCAGGGCCCTTCCCCTTGCCGGGAACGGTCTGCGGTTCGAGTTGGGCGATATCAGCCGCTTCGACACCGACGGCAGCTTCGACGTCGTCTTCGCCAATGCCAGCTTGCAGTGGGTTCCCGATCATCCTCGACTGCTGCACCAACTGGCCGCGGGTCTGCGCCCCGGAGGTCAGCTGGCCGTTCAGGTCCCCGCCAATAGCGACCACCCGTCCCATGCGGTCGCGTTCGAGGTGGCACGAGAAGCCCCGTTCGTGGAGCACATGGGCGTCGATCCGGCCGCTGGCGCACACGCGGTTTGCGCACCGGAGCAGTACGCCGAGCTTCTCGACGGGATCGGTTTCTCCGATCAGCACGTCCGCTTGCAGGTCTACGGCCACCGCCTTGCCTCGACTGCCGCAGTCGTTGAGTGGACGAAGGGCACCACCCTCCTGCGTTTCAAGAGCTTGCTTCCCCCGGAACTGTTCGACCCGTTCATGGAGCGCTACCGGCGACGTCTGGGTGAGGTACTCGGCGAGCAGGCACCGTACTTCTACACGTTCAAGCGCATCCTGTTCTGGGCACGGCTTCCGGGGTCTCGGTCGCAGGGGCAGTAGAAGAGCGCACTCTGCGGCCTGTTGGCAAGCGGACTAGAGTCCGGCTCCCGGTGCCGAGGCGATGCGAATGCGGGGCGGCACCTCCGGGAGGTCATCACGCCCGGGCGGCGACTTGAGGCAGGCGGTCGCTCGACCCGTCCGCACGGCTAGGCACCTGGCAACGTTGCTCGGTCTGTCTCACCCGACCGCTACGGGCGCAAAGCGCGCCAGAAAGAAACGAAGCTCCTCGGGTTCGTAAGTGAATCGCAGCCCGCCTATGCGCTCGCGCTGGGAGTACACCTCAACCACTGACTCGGCAACCACGTCCATGTGCGCCTGGGTGTACACGCGGCGGGGAATGGTCAGGCGCACAAGCTCCAGCTTGGGATGATGGTTCTCGCCGGTTCGGGGATCACGACCGGCCGAGACGATGCCTCTCTCCATTGTGCGTACCCCGGAGTCGACGTAGATCGCCGCCGCCAACGCCTGCGCCGGAAACCGTTCCTGAGCAACATGGGACAGGATGGCGCGTGCATCGAGAAAGACGCCGTGCCCGCCGATCGGCATCACCACAGGGACTCCGGCATGGATGAGCTTGTTGCCGAGGTACTCGACCTGACCGACACGCGCCCGGACGTGATCGTCAGTTTCGACCATTTCGCGGATCCCCGCCGCCAATGCCTCCATGTCCCGCCCCGACATCCCGCCGTAGGTGTGCAACCCCTCAAAGGCCACCAGGAGGCTCCGCGCTTTGCGCGCCAGTTCCGGGTCCCGCAACGCGAGGAACCCACCGATGTTGACCAGGTTGTCCTTCTTCGACGAGACAGTCGCACCATCCGAACTGGCGCAGATCTCGAGAAGGATCTCCTTGATGCTGTGATCGCCGTATCCCGGCTCGCGTTGCTGGATGAACCAGGCGTTCTCCAAGGCCCTCGTGGCATCGAGCATCACGGGGATGCCGTGACGCTGGCACAGCGCGTACGTTGCGCGAAGGTTCTGCAAGGACATGGGCTGGCCGCCGGCCATGTTGACGTTGGTCTCGACCGAGATGTAAGGAATCCGTTCCGGCCCATGCTCGTCGATGACGGCTTGGAGCTTGGCAAGGTCGACGTTGCCCTTGAAGGGGTGCAGGCTTGCCGGATCGTGCGCCTCGTCGATGATCACATCGACGAAGGTTCCACCCGCATGCTCCTGATGGAAACGGGTGGTGGTGAAGTACATGTTGCCGGGAACCACGTCGCCGGGCTTGATGAGGACCTGGCTGAGGATGTGCTCGGCACCGCGGCCTTGGTGAGTGGGCACCAGCTCGGGATAGCCGTACACCTCGCGCACCGCGTCCTCGAGGTGGTAGTACGAACGGCTACCCGCATACGCCTCGTCCCCCACCATGAGTGCTGCCCACTGCCGGTCCGACATTGCCGATGTCCCAGAATCGGTGAGCAGATCAATGTAGACGTCCTCGGCGCGGAGCAGGAACGTGTTCCAAGCCGCCTCGGCAATCGCCGCCTCGCGGTGGGATCTCGTTGTCATCGTGAGGGCCTCGACCACCTTGATGCGGAACGGCTCCGCCCAACTGCGACGCCCGTTGCTCGATACGCCCTCTGACATGTCGCTCCCTCGGCCGAGGATTCGGCGGGCCACCGCTGGAGTTGCCCCATCGGTTGCCACCCGGTCCTTGCGAAGCGTAGATCGCCGGTTGTGCACAAATTCCGTACAGCGCGGCGCTGGCGATCGCGGCGGGCATCACCGTGAACAAGGTCCGCCCCGTCTCACGCCTTGGGAAACGGGACTACCAGCGACCCCGGTGAACCACTTCGGCGATCGGCCGCCGGTTGGGTTTCGCTATCGGCTTGAGCGGTCGATCGGCCGGATAGCCGAATGCCAGCATGTAGGCGCAGATGTGGTCTGTCGGAGTGCGGAGTATCCGCCGGCAAGCCTCCTGGTCGCCGATGGCAGCGTGACCGCTGCCGATGCCCAGGTCGGCGGCGGCCAACATCATCGCCATGGTTGCCTGGCCCAGGTCGTACTGATCGATCGTCCGGTACCGCCCGTCCTCAGGCTCGGGCAGAACAAGGACAATTGCGGCTTTTGCCTTTGCCAGGTGACCGGCACCGGTCCAGACCGTCGACAGCTCCTGTAGTTGGCTGGGCTCGGTCACGAGGACGAAGTCCCAATGCTGACGGTTGGACGCCGAGGGCGACCGCCACCCCGCCTCAAGGATCCGGTCGAGGTGATCCGGAGCGATAGCCCGGTCCTCGTAGGCGCGAACGTTGCGACGAGCTCGAATGGCGTCCCAGGTTTCCACGGCGTTGACGCTACCGGTCCCCTTGCCGGCGACGCCACGACTAAGGGCTCGTTTTGGCCACCTGCACCACCGTGCAGCGGGTCCTCTTCACGGCGCGCCGGGGGACCGATCGGGAATCGCGCACACCATCCCCTCGCTAAAGCCGGAGGAGCCGATACCGAGCGCCAAGTTGAACCGGCCGCGCAGGTTCTCCAAGGCGATCACGCCCGTCAGCTCCACCAGCTGATCGTCGTCGAAGTGCTTGCGCAGTGCGCTGAACAGCTCGTCGGAGACCTCAACAGGAGTGCGGCTCATCCCCACCGCATAGTCGAGGACCAGCTTGTCGAGGTCGCCGAAGAGCTGGCTGTCGCGATAGCGAGGGAGCGCGAGCAGCTGCTCGTCGCTCAATCCGGCACGCCTGGCAACAGCGGAGCCGATGTCGATGCAGTACTCACAGTTGGTCAGCGTGGCCGCCTTCAACTGGGCCAGGTCCTTCAGCCGGTGGCCGACGACATGGGATCTCCCGGTGGCCCACTCGAACATGCCGTAACCGAAGAACAGGCGCGGCACACGAGCGAACATCTCCATCGGTTCGAGCATCCGGTCGGTCTCGCGCCCCGCTAGCTGGCTCATCTGTCGGCGCGCCATCCAATAGACCACGCGCACGAACAGTCCTGCCTTTCCTGCCGGAACGCCTTCGATGCGGGCCATGTGCTGCTCCCCCTCTTTTCGCTTGACGGGACGTTGATCGTCGGTGCGTTCATCATCATGTCCGAATGGCACGGCATCGAGCTCGCGCATCCGGGCTTCTCGAATAGCCAAGCGCTCCAACCTTCCGAGTCAATCGTCAGATGCGTTCGGAATCTCCCTGCCGCGCCGCCGAAGTCACCCCGTAGCCGACCCGTCATGCGATCTCCGGCCAGTGAACCGTGGTATTCGCGACTCCCTTGTTGCCGGATACCGGGCCTGCCCCTTCCTGCCTCTCCCGGGCAGAATCGTCGATGAGCTGGTAGCCTCGGCCGTCCAAAGAAGGACCCATTGCCCACAGAGTCCCCGGACGCCGTCCGGTCGCCGGACCTAAGCAGGGGGCCGTAACCAACAGGGGGGAACGTTTAGCCATGTCGGAACAGATGCCCGGCGAGTTGATCTACGAGTACACCGTCAATATCACCGGGGTGACTTCCTATGGTGCCCCCGACATGGGTGCTTTGTTGTCCGGGGCCGCGGCCCCGCCTCCTCAAGGGGCATGGTACGACGTCGCCTTCGAGGGCCCGATCGTCGGTCAGAAACTGCGCGGCTCAGTCAAGGGCATCGACTACCTCCATGTCCGTCCTGATGGTCGCGGCCAACTCCACATCCACGGAGAAATCACGACCGAAGATGGCAAGAAGATCGCGCTCTGCGCGGATGGTGTCGCCATTTTCAAGGATGGACCGCCCGTTGGCGAACTCCGCGAGAACGCGACGTTGACGACCTCCGAGCCCGACTATGCCTGGGTAAACCCGCTGCAGGTCTGGGCCCCGGGAACCGTCGACCTCGCCAAGGGCGAGGTTCACATAAAGGGCTACGTCGTATAGCGCCAGTCGGTCAGCGTCGGAGGTCTGTTTCGCTCGGGAGCCAGGTTTCGATTGGCAACGCCTCATTTCCGGCCACATTAGTGAACTCTCGTGTTGGCGACACCCCTTGTGCCGCGCCTCGGCTGTCCTCGGCCCGCCGCAAATCCACGGCTCCCTTGTGGCGCGACGCGCCAAGTGCACGCTTAGGCGCGTAACTCCGGCGCGGCGTCAGCTCGCTAGTGAGGTCAATCTGCTGAACGTGCTGGCGCGCCACCCACCCGGCAGCGTTAAGGGGCTGTCCGGTGGAGTCGGATAGCCACTCAATCGGCCGGTTCGTCATGGGGAGAGCCACGGAATGGGGATGTCGTCTAGCTCCCTAGGGCGGTTTCGATCCGCTGGTCGGCGGCCACCTGCGCCCAACGATCGGGCCTCGCCCTTCACGGGCATCCACCGTCAAGGTATCTCCCCACCAGATGTCGAGAATCAGAAGTCTGCTGCGACTCATTAGAGTCGACCCATCCGGGGCGACGAAACAAGCTGGCCAGGAGGTCCCGATGCCGTCCATCACACCGTTCCTTTGGTTCGACACCGATCTCGTCGAACCAATCACGTTCTACACGTCGATCTTTCCTGATGCCTCCTCGCCCGACTTGCGTCGCACCGTTGACGACGGGCCGATCTTCGCCGCAACCATCGAGTTGTGCGGCCAGCATCTGATGCTTCTCAACGGTGGGCCGATCCACGCCGGGTTCACCGAGTCGATCTCGTTGTTCGTCAGCGTCGAGTCCCAAGAAGAGATCGATGATTTGTGGGAGCGGCTGACCGTGCGCGGCGGTGAGCCCGGCCGTTGCGGCTGGCTGAAGGATCGCTATGGATTGTCGTGGCAGATTGTCCCCACCGTGCTGGGAACGCTGCTCGGCTCCTCCGACCGAATCCGCGCCCAGCAGGCCACCGATGCGATGATGCAGATGGGCAAACTCGACACCGCTGCGCTACAAGCGGCCTACGACCGTTGAACAGAAGGGCGATCAATGCGTTTCATGCTGCTGCAGAACTACGGGCCGGTGGAGTCAGGTATGGGCCCAATGTTCGAATGGTCCCAGTCCGACATGCAGGCCCACATCGAGTTCCAGATAGCGCTCAACAGCGAACTGAGTGCTCTGGGTGAGCTCGTCGATGCCCAAGGACTGTCCGGCCCGGAAGATGCCCGCTTCGTCACGTCTGACGGGCGTCAGCCGCCAGTGGTGTCCGACGGCCCGTTCCCCGAGACGAAGGAACTCGTCGCCGGTTACCGGCTCGTTGAGGTTGCCTCGTTGGACCGCGCAATCGAGATCGCTGCGCGAATATCTGCCGCTCCTGGCATCGGCGGCGCATCTATCCGCCAGCCCATCGAGGTTCGAGAGGTGTTAGGCGCACCGGAACCCTTGTAGGTGGGGATGCCGGAGCCTGGCACAACATCGGAGATCGAACGGCTGCTCCGCGACGCTGCTCCGGATGCGCTGGGCGTATTGCTACGGCGAGGCGAACCCTTCGCCGATGCGGAGGACGCAGTCCAGGACGCCGTCCTCGTCGCTCTCGACTCCTGGTCGACGAGAGGGGTACCGGATCGGCCGGTCGGCTGGGTGGTTCGCGTCGCGCAGCGTCGGCTGATCGACCAGCATCACCGCGACACCGCACGTCGACGACGCGAAGCGCTCGTCGCCTCTTGGTCGACCCTGCCGGGCGAACCGGAATTATCCGAAGACGATTCCCTAGCGCTGCTCTTCCTGTGTTGCCATGGATCGCTCACCCCGAGCGCGGCGATCCCGTTGACGTTGCGGGCTCTCGGGGGCCTCACCACCCGAGAGATCGCCGACGCCCTGCTTCTGCCCGAGGCCACGATCGCCCAACGCATCAGCCGGGCCAAGGCATCGATCAGCCGTTCCGACGAGCCGTTCCGCAGTCCGCCGCCGGACCTCGTCGACAACCGATTGCCCGCGGTGATGCAGATTATCTACCTCATCTTCAACGAGGGCCACGCCGCCACGAGCGGCCCGAGGCTTAACCGCACGGACCTGGCCAACGAAGCGATCCGCTTGGCCCGCCAGATGCACGAGCGCCTGCCAGACCAGCCCGAGACCGCGGGGCTACTTGCCCTGCTGTTACTGACCGATGCACGCCGACCCGCTCGTATCTCAGCTAATGGTGAACTCGTACCTCTCGATCAGCAGGATCGGCGATTGTGGAGCCGGCCGATGATCGTCGAGGGTCTTAGTTTGCTTACTGCCGCGCTCGCCCACCATGCGATGGGCGAGTACCAGCTGCAGGCGGCAATAGCCGCCGTGCACGACCAAGCACCGTCGTACGACGCAACGAACTGGACCCAGCTTCGTGCGCTCTACAACCAGCTCCTCCTGCGCAGCAACAATCCTCTCGTCCGGCTCAATCGAGCCGTCGCCGTCGCTCACACCGACGGACCCGAGGCCGCCCAGATCGAGATCGACGCTCTGGGCGAACTGTTGGCTGATTACCACCGCTACCACGCCACCGTGGGGTATCTCCACGAGCTGGCTGGCAAACAAGGCGCAGCGCAGCACGCCTACGAGACGGCGGCGAGCTTGGCCACTAACGAACCCGAACGCCGCTACCTCCAGGGAAAGGCCGAGTCCTGACAGGCACCCAGGAACTTGATCCCTCCTTGTTGACCAGGTCGTGAGAATCAGCCAGGAGCGCACCACGATCGGCTCGATGATGCAACGGTCCCGGCGCCGCCTCTATTTTGTTCTGAGTTCAGCGGAGTCCGATAGCTGCCCTGCGCCCCCCGTGTGAGTGCCGGTTAGGGGCACCCCACGACGTCCACCAACGCACAGATCAGCAGGGCTACCGCTACGTCGGTGACGATCCCGTGAACGCGATCGATCCACGCGGCAACATCGGAGAACCAGGCAACCCCTGTCGGCTGCAGTGTGCCCGACCCCGGAAGGCGAGAAGCTTCGTGCATCCGGCCCGAGTGGCTGCGCGCGCAAATTGCATGGTCGAAAATGCCAGGCTGTCTCCAAGCCGAGGAGGTCAGGGCACACGCTGTTGCCTAGCGCTTGGGAGAGCCCAAGTGGCGGAGTCGAAGGGGCGCCGGCCAGCTCGAGGAGTTAAGCGTTCAAGAACTCTGCAGGCTGCCTCTTCCCCGATCTACGGATTGGCGATTGGCAGTCGCACTTCGAAGCAAGACCCTTTGGCGAGAGTGGGAGTGATGACGCGAACCTCGCCGCCGTGGACCTCGACGATTCGCCGGACGATCGCCAGGCCCAGGCCCGATCCTGGCACCTTGCGCTCAGTGGAACCGCGATAGAACCGGTCGAAGATATACGGAAGATCCTCTGCCGCAATCCCAGACCCCTTGTCGATCACCGAGAGGACCGCCGCCGCCGAGTCAACACTCAGCCTGACCTCGATTACGGTGCCTTGTGGGCTCCACTTCGCGGCGTTGCTCACGAGGTTCGCCACAACCCGAGCGAGGTCGTTGCGTACCCCGCGAACAAACACGGGGACGAGACTGTCCTTGATGTCGACATGCGGGTCGCGCCGCATGTCTGCGAGGACGTCTGTGACGACATCGTGGAATGCAACGACGTCCGTGTGCCGGGATAGGTCGAGCGTTCCTTCCTGCCGGGCAAGCTCGATCAGATCGCCAACGAGGCGACCCAGCCCGGCTAGCTGTTCGACCACGTCCTCGAGGAGTTGGGTTCTCGCCTCGGGATCAATCTCGATGCGGCCGGCCAGAATGTCGATGTTGGTCCGGAGACTCGTCAATGGTGTTCGCAACTCATGCGAGGCATCGGCGATGAGCTGGCGTTGAGCGAGCTGGGAGCTCTGAAGCGCGGCGAGGACCGTGTTGAGGCTCACCGCGAGTCTGCTTAGTTCGTCGCGGCCCTCAACTGGGATCCGCGTTCCGAAGTCTCGGGTTGTGGCGAGGCTCTCCGCTGCAGCGGTCAGCCGTCGTACCGGTCGCAGAACAAGCCCCGCGATAGCGGTTCCGAGAAGCAGAGCGAGGACCACTCCGGCGGTTGCCGCAAGTGCGAGCGCGACGGCCAGCCGCGCGAGCTCAGTGTTCCGCGCCGGTTGGACGAGTTCGAGAGCGAGGCCCTTGCCGAAGCCAGTCACCAGTTCGCGCACGGGTACCGAACCGACAGTCGTGCTCGTGAAATAGCCGCTGGCCTTGCCTGCCGCGACCGCGCGCACCTTCGCGGTCACCGGAAGCTGAGTTGCGCTGTGTGAAGGAGTGACGACCAGCCCATCGGCTTCGACGACCTGTTCGGCGGGTTGGTTAGCGAGCAAGGATGGCGGGCTAAACAAGAGATCGAGCGCGGCGCGGAGGCCGCCTTGCGTGCGCGCGTTGTTTAGCGTCTCGGCCTGGCTAGTGAGCGTGCCGTCGACCGTGTCAAGCATGTCGTGGCGAAATACGACATATGCACTAGCGGAAACCAAGATGACTGCGACAGCGACAGCGAGTGTGGTGATGAGAGCGACGCGCGAACGCACTTGAAGTCTCGCCGCTCGGCCCCCTCCGCCGAGCCAGCCTCCACGGGTCTCGAGGGGTCCCCCGTAGGGCGAACTCATTCCCGAAGAACGTAGCCGACGCCTCGGACTGTTTGAATAAGGCGACTCTCGCCTTGTGCCTCGGTTTTCCTACGCAGGTAGCCGATGTAGACGTCGAGCGAATTCGAGGCCGGACCGAAGTCGTAGTCCCAGACGTTCGCAGAGATCACGTGGCGCGTGAGAACCCGACCCGGGTGCCGCAAGAAGAGCTCGAGGAGAAGGAACTCCGTGCGAGTGAGCTCGATCTCTCGACCTGCCCGACGAACCTCCCTTGATCCGAGATCGAGGGAGAGGTCGCCATAGCACAAGACTTCGCTCGCCTCGGTCGGGCCGGCACGCCGGAGCAGTGCGCGAAGCCTCGCCAAAAGCTCCTCGAGGGCGAATGGCTTGACCAGATAGTCGTCTGCCCCGGCGTCGAGCCCGGCGACGCGGTCGTCGACGCCCTCGCGCGCGGTGAGCATGAGGACCGGTGTCCTGTCCCCCGCCTTACGCAATCGGCGACAGACCTCAAGGCCGTCGACACCTGGCATGGACACGTCGAGGACGACTACGTCCGGGGCCTGAGCCGTCAAAGAGCGGATGGCGGTCGTACCGTCCGCGGCCGTCTCCACGTCGTAGCCATTGATCACGAGTGCCCGCCCGACCGCTCGAAGAATTCCCTCTTCGTCGTCGACAACGAGCACTCGTGATCGCTGTTTGCTCATCTCATTCGTCCCGATGACACCATCTTGGCGCCTT
>Ga0182017_10004673_pt1 | contig 10166 bp, 6 predicted proteins | sample 712E3DmetaG_FD_120492 | JGI IMG/M metagenome (GOLD analysis project Ga0182017, IMG submission 120492) | Permafrost microbial communities from Stordalen Mire, Sweden - 712E3D metaG | ecosystem: Environmental > Terrestrial > Soil > Wetlands > Permafrost | place: Sweden: Stordalen | collected... | reverse complement strand
GTCACCTCCTGGGAGTCGAATCGTCTGGCGCTCGAGATGACCACGGTTGTCGACGCCGCGGCGGCCGGCCTGTGGCTCAATCCGGAGGTCCACGGTCCGCGGGAGATGCTCGCCCGCGGTTTTGCGCGGGTGTTTGAAGGGATCAAGGTGGGGCGCGTTGACCTGCCCCACCCATCGGATGCCCGTCGGTGGGCCCAGGCCGCGCTCGCGGCTGATGCCTTCCCATTTTCCGGTTACCATCGCTGGCAGATCAACGAACGCTGGGATGTCTGCCTCGGTCGCGAAGGTGTGGCGCCGTATGTCAACGAGGAGAAAGCGCTGCAGAAGATCTGCAAGAGCCGGCTCGCAGTCTCCTACAAGAGGTCCCCGCCCGCATTGATGGAGAGCTGTAGGGCGGGGTCTCCTGACCCCGTCATAACGTCACAACCCGCGGCGGGGTCGGGAGACCCCGCCCTACATCTGCAAGGGCGCAGCAAGCCTGCGCCCCTATCATTCCCGCCAGCCCTGGCGGCCAGCCTCGCCTTCCGGCTTTACCTCGCCAGGCGCGACATCTTTGTGCGGCGGGCGGCCGAGGCGGTGTTCCAGTTGCGGCGGTCGAGTGGCGCCAGTCTTCGAGTGGCTAGGCGGGATCAGGAGACCCCGCCCTACAATTCGCGGGTCACAGATTGTAGGGCGGGATCTCCCGATCCCGCCATTGGTCGCCAGTCGCGGGTCCTCGCCGCCTTCTCGTCTCTCCACGCCGAAGCCGCGGCCTTCGCTGCAGCGCTGCGCGCCGGGCGCACCGCGGCGCGAATCATGTGGAGGCGTTCCCGCGACCCACGTGCGCGCGGACCCAACGAGATTATCCTCGGACGCGACGCGGACCGCCTTCGTGAGTGGCGATTGTGGCTCAAGCGGGCCGGTCGGAATCCGGACATCATCTGGCAGGCCACTCCGGTCTGCGGCGCGTGGCAGCTGCAATTCACCGTGCACAACTTCGCCCCGGCACTGCAGAAAGTGGTGGTCGAACAGCAGGAGCCCGACGGCTCGTGGACCCTGTTGCACGGACTGCACCTCATCGAATTCCGGGTATTTGCCGCGCACCCGCGGACAGGGATCAAACGCGAGTTCAGCGTGCCGGTTGCGGTTGGTGCACCGGTAGGGGCGCGATCTTGTCGCGCCCTGGCGGCTGGGCGCAGCAAGCCTGCGCCCCTACAATCCCGTGCCACGGAAGCCCGTACCGCTGCAGGCAGCTTTCCACTTCTTCGCCTGGCTGTGCGCGGCGTGGGGCAGGTCGCGATCAGCCGCGTCGAACTCACCGATGGCGTGGTTCGCCTGCATCCGGCCGGATGGTCGTCCGTCAAGAAGAGGATTCTCGGCCAGCCCGCGCCAACACGGGGGTTTCCAAGGGTGGATTGGACGAGGAATGTGGCTGCGGTCGAGATCCTCTTTTGTCCGTGACTAAGGTGGATTGGCCGCGATCGAAGTGGCACGGGTCTCCCGACCCGTGTTCCCAAGACCCACGGGTCAGGAGACCCGTGCCACCCGGGGCCGATATACGGCGACGCCCCCGCCTTCCTCACCAATGTCGGGCACAGCGGCGCCGGCGCCCTCCGGGGCTCGCACCCCAAAAAAAAGCGGCCCGGATTGCTCCGGGCCGCGAGAGGGAAGGATTCTGAAGAATCCGCTTAGAACTTGTACTGAGCCTTGAGGTAGATGAGGCGGCCGATCGCACCGTAAGTGGCAATGTCGGCGTTCGCATCCGTGAAGGTTGCCGGATCAAGCGGCGCAAACTTGTTGAACACATTGTTCGCACCAAGCGTGACCTTGAGGCCTGACAGGTAGCGGTTGGTCGAGCTGAACGTGTAGGCGACGCCCAGATCGATCAGGGAGACGGGCGGAATGCGGCTGCCGTCGTTGTCGTCCGTCACGGCCGGGAAGTACTGGAGATTCGAGGAAGCGCTCCAGCTGCCGCGCTTCCAATCGACGCCCAAGTTGCCATTCCAGCGCGGCAGGGTGCCGTTGGTCGTGGTAACCTTGCCCGCCGTCTCATACGGGTCGGAATCCGGCAGGAACTTGACGGTATACCGCCTCCACCAAAGAGCGGCGGCGCCCACGTCAAACCGGCCGACATTGTTAACATCGAAGCCGTACTTGGCCTGGAAGTTATAGGCGGCAAACTTTTGGAAGGAAATATTGACCAGCGTGTTGGTCACATAGACATTGTCGATCGCGTTGCCGCTGACCTGACCGGCAGCAGTGATGGGCGTGCCATGGAAGCCGCCGATATGCACGAACTGCGCATAGGGCGATGCCGTGCCGAGTAACTCGACGCTCTGGAGGATGTTCTCATTGCCGATCGTGCTGACCAAGTTGCTTTGCCGGATGTGGATATAGTCTGCCGAGAACTGGAGACCCTTGATCGCCTTGGGCGAGTAGACGATGCCCGCGGTGTAGCTCTCCGCCGTGGAGGGAACAAGATTAGGATTGGCTCCGCTCTGAGTCAGGGCTTGGCCGTCGATCACTCCGCCGCTGATTGACGTCAGGGCGAGCGGATTGGTATAGCCCAATCCGCCGGGGCCGAACAACTCGAAGAGCGTCGGGGCGGTGAATGACTTGCCGTAGGTGGCGTGGAAGGCGATTTCGTCGTTCACCGGCAGCCAGCGGACGGTGAACTTTGGTACTGTCGTGGTCCCTGTGTCGCTGTATTTCTCATGGCGGACGGCGCCGGACACCTCGAGATAGTGCAAGCCGGCCATCGCGTCCTTGACCACCGGGACGCGGGCTTCGCCGTAGATTGAGTCGACCGTGCGCGAACCGTAGAACGGATCCAGCGAGGTGCCGGAGTCCCAGCCGAACGTCGCGGTCTGGCTGTTGACATCGGCGTTCTGGAGGTAGCTCTCAATACGATGCTCGGCGCCGACGGCGACCTTAACCTCGCCGGCCGGCACGTCGAACAGCTTGCCCGTGACCTTGGCGTCATAGGTCGTGAGCTTCGACACGGAGTCACCGATCGCGGTGCCGAGCATGGCGGCATCGGCCAGTGCCTGCGCGCTCTGGGTCCGCGCAAACATATTGATAATGCCGGCGGACACCGCAGCGATGCGCTGCGAGGTATTGATCAGCCCGGGATTGAGTAAGTTCCCCGAGATCTTGTTGTAGTCAGCGGCAGCTTCCCACGTCCAGTCGCTGGTGATATTACCCCGGAGGCCGATCACTCCGCGCACAGCGGTGTCGTCGTTGTAGTACTGCCGCGGGTCAGCGAAGAGACGATTGCGCGCCGTGACCGTGACGTTGAACGGATTATACGGATCGGTCGCCGGTCTGCTCGACGAGAACGGCTGGCCGTTCAGCTGCGAGAACGTCTGCGTGTTGGAATACATGAAATCACCGAACAGCGTAACGTTGTCGTTGATCTTATGATCGAGCGCGAGCGTCATACTGGCGCGGTCGTCAGACTGCAATTGTGTCACATACTGGGAGAGGTTGAAATTAGTCATCTGGACCGTGCTCGTGTTCGGGCCCGAGTAAATGCCAGCAGCCACCAGGGCGGCAGCAGACTGGTGTGTACCCGTCGGCGGCGCAGTGAGCGTCGGATTTAGGAGGTAATAGGCAGAACCGATGCTAACCGAACCCGGGAAAGTGACCGATCCATAGGTCACCGCCGAATAGGGGCGCTCGTAATTGAAGATCGGGTCCTGCTTGTACCACTCGGCCGACACCGTGATGTTGGTCTTTCCGCTGGACGCGCCCAACAGGAAGTAGGCCGAACGCTCGGCATAATGTCCCTTGTTGTCCGAGAAACCGTACCGGGCGCCGAATTCGGCGCCGGCATAGTCGGTCTTCAGGATGATATTGACGACGCCGGAGATGGCATCGGTGCCGTAAATGGCGGAGGCGCCGTCTGTCACCACGTCAATCCGCTCGATGGCCGAGATGGGAATGAGGTTGGTGTCCACGAACACATAGCCGCCCGAAGCACCGACCGGGGCGTTCGCCACGCGGCGGCCGTTGACGAGCACCAGGGTCTGCGCATTCAACAGCGAAAGCATCGAGCCACCGTTGGTCGAATTCGATGAAATGTTCGCGTTGGTCGCACCGAGGTTGCCGTTGCCGATGAACTGGGGCACAGCCTTGCGCAGGATTTCGAGCACGCTGCTCGCCGTTCCGGTGCGCTCAATCTGCGAAACGTCCACTGAGACGATGGGGATCGCCGGCGCATCCGCGGCAAACGGAATCAGCGAACCGGTGACGACGAATTTTTCCATCTTCACCGGCTGATCCGCGGCGGCGGCAGTGGTGGTGGTGGCAGCGGTCTGGGCGACCGCGAGATATGGCAGGCCGGCGCTTAAAAACAGCGCAAGCGCCGCCCATGACTTCCTTACGGAATTCAAGTTCATTGTTTGATCAGTTGTGCTTTGGTTGGTAAGAGTTTGTGGACTAAAACACCACCAAGTCCTCTTAAGGCGAATCGTAAGCACAATCTTTGCCACCATGCAACTACGTTTGCTAGATGACTGTGAATTGCGCTAAAATGATCATTAGGTACCTATCAACTGCCTGACTCAGGACAATTCCGAAGGTTCCATTTTTATTCGCATCGTGAAACATTCCGATTAAGCTTCATGTGTTAGTCGCGAACGGTGAATGAACTACAACAGATTCTCCGCATGATGGGTTCCACCCCGGCCGGTGGCGGGGTTTTGGCCACATTGGTGAAAGTGGAGGGATCCTCCTACCGGCGCCCAGGCGCGCGGATGCTGCTGATGCCCGATGGACGGCGGGTCGGATCAATCAGCGGCGGCTGCCTGGAGGACGACGTCGTCGCCCACGCCCGCCAAGTTCGGGTCACCGGCCGGCCGGTGGAGGTGACTTACGACACCACCACTGAAAACGACCTGGTGTGGGGTGTGGGACTCGGCTGCCACGGCGTGGTTCATGTGCTTTTGGAGAAACTGGCGTCGCAGCCTGCCTGGGCCGATGCGCTCCGGGAAAACATCCGCCGCCGGGCGCCGACCGAGCTTGCCACTGTCTGGCAGGGACCGGAGGGAACCCGCCTCGGCACCTGCCTGGCGGCCGAACTGCCGCGGGAACCAACCATCACGGCATTCCGCCAGATAATTCTTCCTCCTGTTGCCCTGTTTGTGTTTGGAGCCGGCGACGACGCGCAACCGCTCGTGCGGTTCGCCACGGCTTTGGGCTGGCAGGTAACGGTCGTTGATCCCCGTCTCGCCCTCGCAACACCGGAGCGTTTCTCCGAGGCCGATACGATAGTCATCGCCCGGCCGGAGGAAGTGTCAGCGCGCCTTGCTCTCGGCCTCGATTCGCTGGCGGTCATCATGACCCACCATTACCGCCACGACCTTCCGCTCCTGCGCGAGCTGTTGCCCCATCCCCTCGCCTTTCTTGGCTTGCTCGGACCCAGGAAGCGGGCCGAGAAAATCATCTCAGATCTGGCGGCGGACGGGTTCGCCGTCACGCCCGAGATGCGCGCGCGCCTGCATGCACCGGTGGGCCTTGATCTTGGCGCCAATAACGCCGAAGAAGTTGCGCTTGCCATCCTCGCTGAGATGCAATCGGTGCTGGCCGGTCGCGACGGACGCCCTCTTCGGGAACGCCTCCGTCCGATTCATGGTTAAGCCGAATCTTCCATTCATCCCGCATTCTGACCATTGATAAGCGTCCCCTTGCGCTCCCCGCCGTGACCTTCCAAGCTTTTCCCCGAACCGTCTGACTACCATGCGCCTCCACAACATCTTGCTTTGCACCCTTGTTGCCGCTGCGGCGTGCACCGTCGCGGCCCCGGCCCCGGTCCCGCCGGCCGAACTTGTCCCGGTCGAGACGTTCTTCGCCGATCCCTATATGCGCTCGCCGGAGATTTCCCCGGACGGCCACCATCTCGCATTCCTGACGAAGCTCGGCACAGGGCGCGTGGGTGTGGCCCTCACCGACCTGACAACCGGCAAGACCGAGCCGCTCGTCGGCGGCACGGATGAGAGTTACAACTTCATCCTCTGGAAGAACCCCGACTACCTTCTCTTCGGCGGCGACGTCGGCGGCAACGAGTCCCTTTCCCTCCGGTCGATCCGCATTTCCACGCGCAAGGTGATCGAGCTCTCGCAGTCGTTCCGCGAGCGCTATTTCGAGGACGCCAATCAGGCCAATATCGCCGATTTCTTGCGCTTCGATCCCAATCACATCCTGATCTTCGGAAACAAGGAGCAGCGCAGCTTCAATTTCCGGCTGTTCAAAATCGACATCCGCACGGGTGAGCGGACGGCTCATCCGTACGACCCCGCGGAGGATGCCTCGGACCTCGTGGTCGATAACGTGGGAAATGTCCGCGCACGCTTTCGCATGCTCGGCGACAAGGCCATCTTTGAAGCCCGCCGACCCGACGGACTTTATAAGAAGGTCCGCGAATTCCCGGTGACCGACCCCGGTTGGAGCGTTCATTCGGAAGTCGCCGCCGACAACGAGACGCTCTACCTGCTGACTCACGACACCACCGACACCAATGCTCTGCAGACCTACAAATTACAGGACCGCGTGTTGAGCCCCGTGTTGTTCCAGGCGCCCGCCGATGGCGAGATCAACGGGATCATGCTTTCCTATGACCGCGGCAAGCTCTACGGAGTGTCCTACACGACGGACAAGTCGTACTATCACTGGTTCGACGATTCCCGGGCCCGCCTCCAGGCACAAATTGACGCCGCGCTGCCCGGCGCATTCAACCAGGTCATCAGTGAGACTCCGGACGAGAAGGTCCTTGTCATCCACTCCGCAAGCGACACTTCCCCGGGGGCGTATTACCTGCTCGACCTTCGGCGCACCGCGCTGATGCCGATCGGCCAGTACAATCCATTCATCAAGGCCTCGCAGATGCGTCCGATGCAGCCGATCAGTTATACGGCGCGCGACGGCATGGTGATCCACGGCTACCTCACGCTGCCGGTTGGCGCCACCGGCAAACCGGTGCCGCTCATCCTCAACCCGCACGGCGGGCCCTATGGCATCCGGGATGACTGGGGTTTCAATCCCGAGGTGCAGTTCCTGGCCAACCGCGGCTATGCCGTCCTCCAGGTCAACTACCGGGGTTCCGGGGGATACGGCCAGAGATTCCTGCTGGCCGGCAAACATGAGTGGGGCCGCAAGATGCAGGACGATCTCACGGATGCCGTCCATTGGGCCATCGACCAGCACATCGCGGATCCCGAGCGCGTCGCGATCTACGGCGCCAGTTACGGCGGCTATGCCGCGCTCGCCGGGGTGACTTTTACCCCGGAGCTGTTCCGATGCGGCGTCAACTACGTCGGCGTCTCCGACCTGGCGGTCCTCAACCGGCACACCTACGGGGGCGACCGCGGGACGGGTCTCTATTTCGCCGACTGGATCGAAAACGATGCCAAATCGATGCGGGAGCGTTCGCCGGTCAACTTCATTGAACGCATCCGTGTGCCCACGCTTCACGCCTACGGGGAGAACGATCCGCGGGTCGACATTGACAATTGGAAAGAGCTCAAGGGGCAGCTCGACAAATACCAGAAACCCTACGAGTTCATCCGCGTCGACGCCGAGGGCCACGGTTTCCGCAAGGAGGAGAATCGCCTGAAATTCTACCGGGCCATGGAGACGTTTCTTGCGGCCAACCTCGTCGACTACCCGGGCAAGGTAAAGGTCCTGCCGACGAAAGTGCTCGAGCTACCAGCCAGGGAGCAGAAGTAATCCCAGCGTCCTGATGCCTTGGCCATTTCTCTTCGCGAGGCGCGTTCTGCTGGCCAGCAGAACGCGCCGTGACAATGTAGTTGGATTGCTTCGTCGCTGCGCTCCTCGCAATGACCATCAATTGATCAAGGGACGTTGGTATAAACCCGCCGACGCCAACGTCGGCGGATTTCTCTTTTTGCCACTGCGCCGCTTTCGTGTTTCGTTCCGGTGATGCCCTCCTTCCACTTTGGTGCCGTCATTCCCGCCGCTGGGGCGGATCGGTCTTCCTCTACCATAGTGGACCGGGAAGCGGAGCTGCATTTGGTTGAAAACAAGCAGACCCTCGGTTCTCTCCGTTGCCTCCTGTGAAGACTAAGTCCCTCCACTTCGGCGCCGTCGTCCTTGCCGCCGGCGCCTCGACGCGGATGGGCGCGCCCAAGCAACTGCTCCGGCTTGACGGCCGCACGCTCTTGCGGCGCACGGTGGATGCCGTCCTCGCCTCGCCCGCCTGGCCGGTTGTGGTGGTGCTGGGCGCCCATCTGGACGCGATCCGGCCTGAAGTCGTCCGGTTGCCGGTGCTTGTCGTCGAAAACAGCGCGTGGGAGGAGGGTCTGGCATCGTCGATCCGCGCCGGCGCGCGCATGCTGGCGTCGTTCTCGCTTTCCCTTGATGCCGCCCTACTGGTCCTTTGCGACCAGCCCAATCTGTCCCCGAAAGCCATCGCCCGCCTGACCGATGTTGCGGTCGAAAGCGGGAAGACGATTGTTGCGGCCCGGTATGGCGACCACTCCGGCCCGCCGGCGCTGTTCGCGCGGCGTCATTTTCAGGAACTCACGGAGCTGCGTGGTCCGGGCGGCGCCCGACCGCTGCTGGCCCGGCACGCGGACCTGGTCGCCATGGTTGACCTTCCGGAACTCGCGGCCGACCTCGATACGCCAGAAGACTATGCCAGTTTCCAGCGGACATTGGAAACTGGACCATCCGTTCCGACCAACGCCTCCTCCAGCACCAGCCCATGAAAACCCCGCCCAGTCTCACTCTGATCGCTACCACCCTGCTGCTGTGCGGTTCTTGCACCGTGCTCGCCGGAGAGCCCCCAGCCAGACCGGTTCTGCCGGACGGAGCTTCCGCGAAGGCGGCTGGCAAGGAGGCGCTGAAAGCCGAAGTCGCCAAAATGGAGGACGCCTTCTGCGCCATGGCGAAGGACAGGGGCATCCTCGCCGCCTTCGAGTATTTCGCCGCCCCTGATGTGGCTTTCGTTGACACTGATCCGAGCAAACTCCGCGGCCTGGCCGCCGTGCGGGAACGCATGGGACCCGACCAGCCCGGCGTCTCGGTGAACTGGTCCGCCATGTTCACCGACGTTTCTGACGACGGCACGCTCGGCTATAATTGGGGGCGCTACGAATGGCGCAGCCCGGGCCCGGACGGCAAGGAACGCGTCCGGACCGGCTTCTTCCTCACCATCTGGAAGCGTCAGCCCGACGGCACCTGGCGTTACGTGATGGACAATGGCGCGGCTGACAAGCCTGCCCCGCCGCCGAAACCAGAGGAAAAAGCCAAACTCTGAGCCGGGACCGTGCCTTTGTAGGAAGCGCGCTCGCGCGCGATTGCAGAGGGAGTCAGCCCTTGTGGCCGGACCGTTTGCGCTCGGCAAGCGGCACGTCGATCCTCCTCCGCCAAGCCTATAGGGGACGGGCTGAGCGACGGCCCTACGATCTGACAATGTGGGGCGGGACCTTGCGTCCGGGCCGGTTCGCGATCCGAAGATGGTCCGCGCACAAGGCGCGACCCTACACCCGAATGCACGGACCCAGCTAAGCGCCGACTTGGCGGAAGCCCGCTGGCAGCCGGTCTTTCCTCTACCATCTTCCTACAGATACATCGTTCTTGGTTACGGCAACTTTGCGTCCTCGACCTTCTTTGCCTGCGCAGCGCGAAATGCATCAAGGGCCTGCGCGATCCTGGCGTCGCTTAGCGCCAGGATGGCCGCGGCAAACAGCGCGGCGTTGATCGCGCCCGGCTTTCCGATGGCAAAAGTCGCCACTGGCACGCCGCCGGGCATCTGCACCATCGAAAGCAGCGAGTCGAGTCCCTTGAGTGACGCCGATTCCATCGGCACACCGAGGACGGGCACCGGCGTGAGCGCCGCCGCCACGCCCGCGAGGTGCGCCGCGCCGCCCGCCCCGGCAATCACCACCTTCAACCCGCGGTCCCGCGCCGACGCGCCCCATTCATACATCAGCTTGGGGGTGCGGTGCGCGCTGATCACCCGCTTCTCGTAGGCAACGCCTAGCTGGTCGAGCGTCTGCGCCGTGTGCTGCATGGTCTCCCAATCCGACGTGCTGCCCATGATGATGCCAACCAGTGCGATGGCCATAGGCATTAAGCTGTAAGCGGTAAGTTTTAAGCACGGCAAACGAAAAGGAGGAGGTCCTTCGCTTATGGATACCTCCTACATCGATGATGTAAGAAGCGCG
>Ga0182017_10004671_pt1 | contig 10167 bp, 11 predicted proteins | sample 712E3DmetaG_FD_120492 | JGI IMG/M metagenome (GOLD analysis project Ga0182017, IMG submission 120492) | Permafrost microbial communities from Stordalen Mire, Sweden - 712E3D metaG | ecosystem: Environmental > Terrestrial > Soil > Wetlands > Permafrost | place: Sweden: Stordalen | collected... | reverse complement strand
CGAGGAGACCGGCGTCTTCGCGCGCGGCGCCAGCGCCAGCGTGGAAACCACCGGGTTGGCCGCGCAGGCGCTGCTCAAGTGGGGTGGGGCTTCGACCACCGCATCCAAGGCGCTCGGCTACATCGCCTCTAAGAAGGATGCCCAAGGCACGTGGGGCAACACGCAGGCCACCATCATGGCGTTGCGCGCCATCCTGCTATCCACCGAAAAGGGCGCGGCCGACGTCCGCGGCACGGTGGAAATCACCCTCAACGGAAAGTCCGTCGAGACGCTGACGCTCACCGCCGATAACAACGACCTGCTCCACCAGTTCGCGCTCCCCAACGTCGATTCGAAGGGCGCCAATGCGGTGGAACTCCGCTTCACGGGGAAGGGAAGTCTGGCCTACCAGGTGGTGGGACGCCACTTCGTGCCCTGGGACGAGAAGCCGGTGAACGAGCCGCTCAACATCACCGTGAATTACGACCGCACGCGCCTGGCGCAGGACGATATCGCCACCGCCACCGCCACCGTGAAGAACAATCTGAACAAAGTCGCCAACATGGTGATGGTCGATCTGGGAATTCCTCCCGGCTTCGACCTGCTCAGTGAAGACCTGCAGTCCTTCCAGGAGAAGACCGCCGGACGCAAGGGCGGCCGCCTGGAGAAGTTCAGCCTCACCGCGACGCAGGCGATTCTCTACTTCGATTCCATCGGCGCGGGGGGCACGGTCGAGCTGCGCTTCCGGCTGCGGGCAAAGTATCCGATTCGCGCGCGCACCTTCCAATCGCGCGTCTATGAATACTACGATCCCGAAGTGAACTCCGTAGCGCGCCCCGTGCAACTGGAGGTGCGCAAAAAGTAGGACAGGCCTCCCGGCCTGTCCACCCTCGCGAATCGAAAAGACAGGCTACTGATCCAGATCGAAGTTCACCGCGATTTCGGTCTGCACCTCCACCGGCTTGCCGTTGAGCAGGGTCGGCTGATAGCGCCATTGCCGCACCGCGTCCAGCACTGCCTGGGCCAGGGCCGGAGACGCGCTGCTGTTGACCAGCTCGATATTCAGCAACTCGCCGGTGGTCGAGATCACGCCGCGCAGCAAGACCCTGGTGTCCAATTTCAGTTCCAGGTCTGGTGGAATTACCGGCTTAACCTGCCAGATCAGTTTGGCCGGTTGCACATTGCCGCCCACGGCAATGCGAATGGGCTTGACCGTCCGCGGGGGGGTGCCCGCAACGGGGGCCGGCCTGGCGCCGCGGATGGTCATCGTCTCCGAGATCTGGCCGAGTTGCAGGGTGACCAGCGCCTCGACGCGCTGGCCGGCCACTACCAGCACTTCCGCCTTGCCCACCGCGAACCCTTTGGACCGCGCTTCGATGGCGTAGCGGCCCACCGGAATGTTGGCGAAGGCGAACTCGCCGGTGACGCTGGCATGGGCGACTTCCTCGTTCTTGCCATCCAGGTTCTTGACGCGGACCTCACAGCCCGGGACGCGCATTTGGCTGGCATCCTGGACAACTCCGGCGAGCGTGCCGCCGCCAGATTGCGCGTGCAGCGTGACCAGCGCCATGGGCAGCAGCAGCGCGCAAGCCACCGCGGCCACGCTTGCGGCCAGGCAGCGGCTCAGCGGCCTGCGATTGCGCGAGCCATCGAGCACGGCGCGGACGCGCTGTTCCAAATCGCCGGTCTCGGCCATGGCCGGAGCATCCGCCAGACTGCGCCGCTCCACCAGGACGCGCGCCAACTCCAACAGGTGTCCGGCGTAATCGGGGGCCGCCACGCCGCCGGCGAGCACGGCATCGTCGCAGGCGCGTTCGCGCTCCTTGCGAAGCTCTCTCGCCGCCAGCCATACAAGAGGATGGAACCAGTAGAGGCAGCAGGCGGCCTGGGCGGCAAGCTGGGCCACCAGGTCGTACCGCCGCACGTGGATCAGTTCATGCAGCACCACAGCGTGCAGGCGCCCGGCCGGCCAGTGGCGAGCTTCCTCCGGCAACAGCACGACGGGGCGCAGCGTGCCCCAGGTCATGGGCACGGCTGCGCCGGAGCTATCCAGAGTGCGCACCCCTAGGCCGATGCCGAGAGTGCGGCGCATGGCATCCGCCACCGCTTGGGCGTACGGTGCCGGCCGCGCCAGCCGGACCATCCGCGCTGTACGCACGGCGCCGGCCAGAAAGCGCGCCGCCACCACCAGCAATCCGGCCAGGTACACGCCGAGCCCCAGAGCGTACGCGTTCCCCACCCGGGTGGATGAGTGCGTTTGCCCATCGGGTTCCGGTTGCACCGGCGCCGAAGCCGGTGCAACGGCCACGGTTTCGCTCTGAGCCCGCGCCGCCGGCGCCGCCGGCCAGGCGTCCAGCGCGATCCTGGGCGCCAGACGCATCGCCAAAGGCAGTGCCAGCAGCGCCAGGAACGCCGCCGTCCAGACGAGATGCCGCAGCGCGGCGGACGCCCGCCCCAAGGCAAGCGACGCCGCAAAACCAGCCGCCAGCAGCAGCGTGCCGCGCACCACTAGATCCGTCCACATCATTGTTGTTCTCCTTGCTTCCTCGCCGCTTCGATCATTTGGGAAATGCGCTCCAAATCTTCGGTGGCAAGATTGGCCGCCGAAAGATCCAGCAGCGCCGCCACGGTCTGTTCCACGCTGCCGGCGAAAAACGTCGAGACCATGTGGCGCAGCGCCGATTTGCGCGCCATATCGCGCGCCACCACCGGCAGGTAGACATAGCGCAGCGCCTCTTCCTGGTGCCGCACGTGGCCCTTTTCCTCCAGCACGCGGAGCTTCGCCCGCACCGCCGAGTAGCTGGGCGCATCGGGCAGCGCCGAGTGGATCTCCGCCCCGGTAGCGCGTCCCCTCTGGTAGAGGATGTCCATGATCTGGCGCTCCCGCCGGCTCAGGTTGCGATGTCCGTCCTTGCGCATGGCATTGATGCTGCAAAAGGAGCAGCATGTTGCAAAAGTAGCATGATAGGGGGAAGCTGTCAAGAGAAATCGCGCGCCCTCCGTTCCACTACGGCGGATTAAGAGCTATGGTGATTTCATGGCTACTCAGCCGTTTCGGGACGCCGAACGCCAACAGCTCAGCATGCTCGCCGCGGTCGAGAAGAAGACGCTGATCTGGCTGGCGCACCGTATGCCGGGGTGGGTCAACTCCGACCATCTCACGCTGCTCGGTTTCATCGCCATGTTGGTGGCGGGCCTCTGCTATTGGGCCGCCAGGTGGGACCGCCGCGCGCTCATCGCGGTGATTCTGGCGCTGGCCGTCAACTGGTTCGGCGACAGTCTGGATGGCACCCTGGCGCGCGTGCGCAACCGCCTGCGCCCGCGCTATGGATTCTATGTCGATCACATTACCGATGCCATCGGGACGTTCTTCCTGATCGGCGGTCTCGGGCTGAGCGGATATATGAGCCTGAACATCGCGCTCGGGCTGCTGATCGCCTACTTCATGCTTTCCATCGAAGTCTATCTTGCGACTTACACCGTCGGCACCTTCCATCTCTCGTTCTGGAGCTTCGGCCCCACGGAACTGCGCCTGCTTCTGTGTATCGGAAACATCGCCCTGTTCTACCGGCCCCAGGTCGGGCTGCTGGGACACAGGTGGCTGCTCTTCGACATCGGAGGCGCGGTGGGAATCGCCGGCATGGCGCTGATGCTGGTGTGGGCGGCGGTGCGGCACACGCGCCAGCTCTATGAGGCCGAGCGCCTGAAGTGAAGCCGCTCGCCGTCCGCTGGCTCAAATTCAACCTGGTCGGCGCCTTGGGCATCGTGGTGCAGATGGGCGCCTTCGCCGTGCTCTTCAGCGCGCTCCATCTGAACTATATGGTGGCCACCGCGCTGGCCGTGGAAACCGCCGTGCTGCACAACTTCGTGTGGCACGAACGATACACCTGGAAGCATCTCCCGCGCGGTGGGGCGCGCGGAGTGGCGCTTCGGTTGGCGCGCTTCCACGCCGGCAACGGCGCCGTTTCGATCCTCGGCAACCTGGCCCTGATGCGGCTTTTTGTGGGCAGCCTGCACATCCATCACTACGTGGCCAGCGGCATGGCCATCGCGCTGTGCTCCCTTCTGAACTTCGCCGCCAGCGAATGGTTCGTCTTCCGAAGATAGCCGCGATCCTGTCGGTGCCGGGTGGCTTTTTGGGGTATCATGGCTCAGGAGCGTTCCTGCGAAGCAGGTGCTGGTCTTTCTATTTTGATCCAACATCTCAAAATAGGGAGTCCGACTCGATCGGCGCTGGTGAGCAAGCTCCCGGCGGTTTGCCGCCAGGGAGAAGCCTGAAGGCGCTCGGGGGGCACCCACCTCGTTTCACAAACGTGGGTCAATACCGGGGGCCGGCACGGCCGAGCGGTGCGCTCCCTTCCCGGTTCGCCGCCATTCCGCCCGGCGGACAGTATCGATGCGGAACATGAGTAATAGATCGAGTGATAACTATAGTTATTATGGCGAGCTAATGATCCGCCATTCAGTACTATAGCTACCGCTTTTTGCTTGATAACCAAAGCATAATCGGTTGTAATGTTCCTAGAGGTGAGCATGCGGCGGTTGCTCTGGTCTTTGTGGCGCCAGGACGATGGTCAGGACCTGATCGAGTACACGCTACTGCTGTTCTTCATCGTCTTTATTACTGCGGGAGTAGTCAGCATCGGCGGCGAGTCGATTAAGGGAATCGTGAGCAAGAGCAACTCGCAGATCTCGGCCGCGAACCAGTTCGCCGGCAGCTAGGCGGCAGCCCCCCACCCTATTAGAGAGCGTCCTCAGAGAGCGTCCTCAGAGAACGTCCGCGAAACCGCGCTTCATGTAGCGGAAGAAGAGTCCCCCCACCACGAACACCCCGATTCCGAACCCCGCCGAGATCGCCAGGTCCTCGAAACGCGGCATGGTGGAATGCAGCAGAATGACGCGATAGGAGCGCACCGCGTAATAGAGCGGGTTGGCGCGCAGCAGGAACCTCGCCTGCGGTGGAAACCTGGCTTCCTCGATGAAGATCGGCGTGGCCCAGAACCAGAACGTCAGAATCACGTTGAGCACCTGCGCGGTATCCCGCAGGAAGACGTGGAGACTGGCCACGATCCAACCCATGCCCACGGCGAAAAGTCCCACCGTCAGCATGTAGAGCGGCAGCAGCACCAGAAAGAAACTGATCTGGTTGATCCACAGTGCGGCGGCGGCCACCATCAACGCTACGGCCAACAGATGGCTGATCACGGTCGACAGGAACACGGAAACCGGCACGATTTCGGCCGGGAAAACGGTTTTGGTGATCAGGTTGGCCTGGTCCAGGAGGCAAGGGGCCGAGCGCTGCACGGTTTCGCTGAAGAGCAGCCACGGGAGCATGCCGGCGAAGATGTAAAGCGCGAATTTCTGCTCGCCGGCCGGCGCCTTCTGGCCCAGGCAGACCTGAAAAACGAACACCCAACTGAGCAGCAGGACAAGGGGCTGGATAAGGCCCCAGATCCAACCTACGGCGGAGCCGACGAAGCGTTGCTCGAAATCGCGGCGCACCAGTTGGAACAGCAGGCTGCGCCGCTCCACCAAATTCCGCAAAAATAGAGTTCCAGGCAGTCGTCCAGGCACTGTCAAAGGCAACAATACCAGAGATATCAATAACTTGCAACGAGTCGATAGGGGTTGACAGCGGCCTATCGATGCTGTTACAGTTTGGAATTCGCCAAGGTGAAGTTTTTGTAAGGAATAGCCCCACCGGGCCCCCGGGGTGAGTACGTCTGCCCCGAATCCAAAAGGGAGTCCGGCCGGAGAGACTATGAAGCAGGAATATTTTGTAGTCGTGTTGGCCCATTCGTTACACGGCAGGTTGCGGCGCGTTCATATCCCTCATACCGCGGTTTATGCAGTCCTCGGATTAGCTCTTCTCGGTTGTTTTTCCGCATTCGGTTTCGTGGCCAGCTACGCGCGCATGGCGTGGAAAGTGGCCAACTACAATGCCCTGAAGTCGGAAGCCGATGCCATGAGGGCGCGTTACCAGAATCTGCAGAAGGTGGTCAGCGAGACCAACGTGCAGATGGCCAGCCTGCAACTGTACGCCCGCGAAGTCGCGGTGGCGTACGGCATCAAACAGAAACTGGAAGGACCGTCGGACATATCCTCCGAAGGCAAGATGGTGCCGAGTTTCGCGGAGAGTCTTCAGGAATACAACTACCTGATCAACGCCGACAAACTGGGAATCGCCAATCACCGCTCCCGCCGCTTCGGCGAACTGAAGGCGCCGCCCAGTCTCTGGCCCGTGATCGGCCGCCTGATGGATGGCTTCGGCCGCCGCACGGATCCGTTCTCCGGGGAAGGTTCTTTTCATAAGGGTGTGGACATCACCGCGCCCACCGGCACTACCGTGCGGAACACCGCCGATGGCGTGGTAGTGCAGGCCGAAATGGTGTCGGGCGGCTATGGCCGTCTGGTGATCGTCGATCATGGCGGCGGCTTCCAGACCTATTACGCGCACTTGTCCAAGATTCTGGTTCACGCCGGGCAGGAACTGCATCGCGGCGAGATGATCGGCCTGGTAGGCACTAGCGGGCGTACCACGGCGCCGCACCTGCACTACGAAGTGCACGTCGGCGGTGCGCCGATCAATCCGTACAAGTACCTGGTCAACTCCGCGGTCTTCCGCCAGGCGCCCAAAGATCTGCCCTTCTAGTAGGGTGCCCCGCTTTCGCGCTACGCTGGTCTGGTGAGGATGCGGACTCTTGTTCTTTTTGCGGCGCTGGCCTGCTGCGCCTGCGGACCGGTTTCGCAAGCCGGCGGAATTCCCGAGTACACCTACCAGATTGTGCATACCTATCCGCACGACCCCATGGCGTTTACTCAGGGACTACTCTACCTGGACGGCGTGCTCTACGAGGGCACCGGCGACTGGGAGCAATCGTCGATTCGCAAAGTGAAGCTGGAGACCGGCGAGGTACTACAGAAACGCGACCTCCCGGGACAGTATTTCGGCGAAGGCATCGTTGTCTGGAAGGACCGCCTGCTGGAACTGACCTGGAAGTCGGAGAAGGGCTTCCTCTACGACCTCGCGTCCTTCACCCCGAAAGGCGAATTCTCCTACCCCGGCGAAGGCTGGGGACTCACCACCGACGGCAAGCGCATCATCATGAGCGATGGCACCCCCGCTCTGCGTTTCTGGGATCCCGAGACACTTCAGGAAACCGGCCGCATCACCGTCACCGAGGATGGCCGCCCGCTGCCCGAATTGAACGAGCTCGAATGGGTGAAGGGCGAAATCTACGCCAACGTCTGGCAGACCGAGCGCATCGTCCGCATCGACCCCAAAACCGGCAAAGTGGTCGGCTGGATCGATTGCCGCGGTCTGCTGACTCCCGGCGACCGCAACGGCCAGACCGATGTCCTCAACGGCATCGCCTACGACGCCAAGAACGACCGCCTTTTCGTCACCGGCAAACGCTGGCCCAAACTCTTCGAAATCAAACTCCTGAAACGCACCGCGCAGTAGCTGCCTTCGGGACTGTCTTGCTTGGTGGGGCAGGCTTCAGTTTAACCGATTAGGTACACTGGCGAGTTCTCCGCCGTCCTGGCTACCGCTTCCGCCGCCATGTATCCACTACGCACGGCGCCTTCCATGGTGGCCGGCCAGCCGCTGCGAGTCCAATCGCCGGCCATAAACAGGTTGCCAATCGAGGATTCCGTCCCGGGCCGCAGACGCTCGGTCCCGGGCGCCGCCGAGAAGGTGGCGCGCTGCTCCTTCACCACGTGCGCCTTCACCAGGTTGGCGTCATGGACGCGCGGGAAGAACAGGCGCAGATCGCCCACGGCAATGTCGACGATCTCCTTCCGCGAGAGCGCCGTCAGATCTCTCGAAGCGCTCACCACTAATTGAAGATACCGGCCGCGGTCTTTGTTGAACATCCATTGCATGGTCCGTTCGAGCAGGGTGGCGTGGGGCAGGGTAGTGACTTCCCGGTCAAACCACAGATGCACGCCGGTGATGGGTGAATGCTCTAAGTCCGGGGCCGCGAGGCCGAGGGCCGCCAGTTTCTCGAAAGGCAGCGCGCAAATGTACCGGTCGGCCGCCAGCGCCTTGCCCTCCACGAAGAAGCCGCCGGCATCGATGCGTTCCACCGTGGACCGTAGGTGCAGGCGCACGTTGGGCATGCCCTGCCACGCATCGGCCGTGTACAGTTGACCCAGCGGGATGCTGGGAATTCCCATTTCGTAGCCGTCGGCACTGCTCAGGAAGCCCAGCCAGAACACCTGGAAGCCGTGTATGGCCGCCATGCGGTCCAGGTCTTCGTTGATGGCGGAGACCAGCACCTGCCGCCAGAAGCGGTCGATGGCGTGCGGCGTCTGGCGCTTCTGGTTGAGCCAGTCGAGCATGCTGATCCGGTCCAGATCCTGGCGCCGCGTGCGTTCCCGGCGCAGCGCCAGCAGGGCGCGGGCGATGGCCAGTTTGTCGGCGGCGCTGAAGCACTTCATTCGCAGAAACGACCCGGTGAAGTGCGGCGGGGCGGGCAGCCGTCCGCGCTTCAGCACGGAGATCCGCCCTCCCGGTTCGATGAAATAGAACTCTCGATAGAAGGCGATACGTTCGCGCATCCCCAGGCGCTGATAGAAATCGAGCAAGTTGACGCAGCAGCGCAAAAGCACGTGCTGGCAGTTGTCGATGGTCTCGGGCACCTCTTCGCCGCCCGCCGGGACCGCGTAGGAAGTGGCGCGGCCCCCCAGAAAGGGGCGCGCCTCGAACAGATCCACTTCCCAACCGTCGCGGCCCAGGGCAGCTGCCGCGGCCAGCCCCGCCAGTCCGCCACCCGCAATCAGCACTTTCGGCATTTAGGAGTAGTATCTCAGACCGGCGGTTTCTTGTAGAATCATGTTGTAGAGTCACCCACAATGTTAAGCCCACATCGGATAATGGACTGGATTTGGCTCGTGATCGGGCTGATCTGGGTGGCTCTTGCTGCCGTCGAGGTCCGCAAGCGGCACCGCGCTGGGGCTGTCTTGCTGGACATTGGGTATAACCCACAACGCGAGATGCAGTTGGGCTTCGGTGTCCTGCTGGTGGCGTTCGGCTTCTGCGCGGCCGTGACTTCCTCCAGGTATCGCATCCAGGGACTGGCGTACGTGGCGTGGGGGATGTCTCAATTCGCCCTTGCCACTCACCGCCTCCAACTTCGGCAAGCCGGGATATTCGGCCGCCGGAAGCTGATTCGCTGGGAGGAGATCCTGGAATACTCCCTTGATATCAAGGGACAGCTCGCGTTGAAGTTGCGGCAAAGCCAGAAGTGGACCAGCCTCGGACGGGTGGATTTCGTACAGCGGCAGGAAGTTTGCGATCTGCTGGCCTCCAGGGTCCCAGCCGCGGCCGGCGCAAGAAATCCGGAATAATTCGGCGCTCGCCTGCGTCTAATCACCTGAGGAAGCGCCATGGGGTATGTTGAGCAGTTCCGCACAGTAGTCTGGAACGTCTGATTATCCCGCAATCGCGCGTGGGCTATACTGTTTCGAGGGGATGATGATGAAGAAATACGGCAAGTTCGCTGCGTTAATCGTCGTCGTGATCGGCACTCTTGTCTGGCTGGCAACCGCTGAAATGAAGGACAACCAGACCTACTACAAGACCATCGCCGAACTGGGGCAAATGGGTCCGAGGGCGTACAATGCGCGCGTGCGTGTGGGCGGGGATGTGGAAACCGGTTCCATCCAACGGGTCGGCAACCAGGTACAGTTCGTGCTGGCGCAGGAGACCACGAAACTCAAGGTCGCCTACACCGGCACCGACCCTTTGCCGGACACCTTCAAGGCCGGCGCGCAGGCGCTGGCCGATGGCAAACTTGGGAAGGACGGCGTGTTCGTGGCCAACCGTATACAAGCCAAGTGCGCGTCCAAGTATGAAGCCAAACCGGGTCAACTCAAACCCGGACAAACCGCTCCCAACATCAACCCGGGCAAAGCAAGCGGCGTCTAGCAAGCATTTATAGGGGCGATATGGAGAATCTGGGTTCGCTGGCCATCCTGTTGGCCTTCTGTCTGGCGTTGTATGCCACCGCGGCCTGCGTCGTCGGCCGCCTCAAGAACAAACCGTTTCTGCTGGTTAGCGGGGAACGGGCGGTCTACGGAATCTGGGCGCTCGTCAGTACGGCGTGCGGCATCCTGGTCTACTCGCTGATCACCAGCGATTTCCGTTTCGCCTATGTGGCGGAGCACTCCAACCGCTCCATG
>Ga0182017_10004670_pt1 | contig 10167 bp, 6 predicted proteins | sample 712E3DmetaG_FD_120492 | JGI IMG/M metagenome (GOLD analysis project Ga0182017, IMG submission 120492) | Permafrost microbial communities from Stordalen Mire, Sweden - 712E3D metaG | ecosystem: Environmental > Terrestrial > Soil > Wetlands > Permafrost | place: Sweden: Stordalen | collected... | reverse complement strand
ATTTATTACTAAAACTACGATAATCGTAATCAATGCTAATATTGGCAAAAGTGCCAAACAAAACGAGAATATTTTTAATCCAGAAGGTGCATTTTTTTTCTTCTCCAAAAGTATGTCCTTTTGCATGTTTTTATGTTATTTACCGTTGATCAAAGGTAAATAACCAGCATCGGTGATTAATTTCTGCCCTGCCGCGGATTTTAGGTAATCCGCTAATTTTACGGCTATATCCGGACCATTTTCACGAGTCAACACATGAATCTTTCGACTAAATTTATAAGTGCCATCATATATTGACTGCGGATTCTCCAACGGGTTAATACCGTCCACAGAGACAACTCGTACAGGAACATGTTGAGAAGCAATAGTCATAATGCGTCGGGATGCAAAGCCTAATTTGAAATTAAAATCTTGCGGTCCGTACTGGGTTGAATAATAGATATTGTCTTTATACTCAAAACCGAGGATTTCCTCTTCCAATTTTAGGGAAGGATCCAGGTAAACATTTTTACTGTTATTGGACACCTGAGCACTCTCATTTAATCCTAGACTATCATAGATAACAGATTGAGTATCGAATTTCCCGGTCGGGAAAATAAAATTATGACGTACGGGAGCGGGTTGTTGAATCCAGTACATATCTTCCATCGAGTAGAGCCAACTATGTCGGTCTAGGCTAGGATCTCTGATATAATATTCACCGTTCCAATTCCAATAGGTACTAGTTTGAGTCGAGAATATCGAGAGCAAATCTGCAGAAGTCAGGTTGCGTAACCCCGATGTTTTTCGAATATGGTATTGAGAACCACCCTCACCGTAGGCTCCCCCTACATAAGAGTTTTCATCGACGATGATACACACGGCATCATAAGCGATAACAGTATCTTTAAGGCCTTTTAGTTCTTCTGCTGTGGGCTCCCTTCCCAGCAAAATAGCATCGACTTTACCCTGTTTTAGTTCGGATATACGATCATCAGATTGGCTCGTCTGAACAGGGGGTACATTAGGGTCACTGTTTGAACTATTCGCGATAATCGCGGATAAATAATACAGATCTCCTGAAACCCCCAATTTTACAGTGCTGATGCCCTGCGCATCAGTTGCGCATCCGGTTATTGACACCATGGTTACACCTAACATCAGAGTCAAAAAACAATGTTTCCAAAATGTCTTCACTATTCTCATCTCCAGAGAGTTTCCAGTACTTCTGATTAAATCTTATGCAATTATTTATTAATTTAAATGTATACCACCGGTTCTACTTTGCTCCGGATACAATAACAGTGCCGTCAACCACTTTGGGATTCTGGCTCAGGGGAGGCTGATTATTATCAGTAAGCGCAACATCAGACAGTCTAAAATCAATACTGCCATTTGCATTTGAATTTGCAGTCATGTGCAAAACAAATACGTCACCAATTCCTTTGGGAGCTAAAAACGTTTTATCTGGCGATTCACCGCCAATTAAAAGTACCGCGACAGGGTATTGTTGAGCAAATTGCAATCCGTTCGTATTGGTAGTAGGTACACTATCCTGACCTGCAGGAAACTTGCCGATATCATTGTCAAAAGACAGCGGATCCGGGACAGTCATTATCGTCAGTTTGTTGTCACTCGCGTAAGATGCATAAAAAGGTCCGAGGTCGGTAGAATTACATGTTACCTTAGTTGGATCCCATCTTAATATAAGTTGAATGCTACGGGTGGGAGTATCTGTGTTAATCCTGATTGCAACATCAAAATTGGCTCCAGGACTGATGGTTTGCACTGAAGGAACGACACTGATGGTAGCATTTGCGGCCACTGCATTTGAAGTCGAAACTGTCGCAGCAGAAGTATTTGGTGTTGTATTGAAGTTAGGAGCCGTCGAAGGTGGGGTATTACCACAACCCGTTACAAGTATATTGATAACTCCGATTGATAAAAGAGCCGAAGCAACCAAGAGATTTGCACGTGAAATACTGTTTTTCAATTTTTTATTCCCCTTTTGATTTTTCATATTCTGCTGATCCAGTTGAACCAAGAACCATTATTTTTGCCAGTCCACGTGGATGTAATTCCGGGTCATATTCCAAAGAAACCAGAATGCGGGAATCAGGATTATTGACTAATTTAATACCTACGGAATCATGACCCGTAGGTATAATAATCTCGCCCCCAATGATTTCCAGGTGCGTTGTAAAGGGTTTGCCTTTTTTTACACTCCTGGGTAGTATATCATCCCAACTAACTGGGGACTCTTTAGCATCAGTTGTCTTTGTGGCGGATAACCCGGTGGTGCTTACGTCCATGACCGGTTGAGCAGCTTGCACTCGAGCTGTTGCCGGTGCCAGAGGTCGTTTCCGGCGAAGGAAGTAATATATTGCCAGCCCTCCTACCAACATCTCCAGGATGATGATAGTTCCAGCCCAGCTCCATCCCATACCCATTAAACCGGTACTATTTGAACTTATAACTGCATATAGGCTAAAATGACTCAGCTTTGCTGTTATTTGATGATTCTGAATATCTATGGTGTAATCGCCTTTAACCCATTTATTTATATGACTATCATAATATTCCAAAGCTAAACCATTAGCATTGATCTTGCGCGAGACCTGAGTTGGGTCGTATCCAAAAACAACAATTATCGGAGAACTAAAAGTGGTTTCGCTCGGCTCGAAGTCAACGGCGCTAACAATGCTTTGTCCGGATGGAGCGGGGGGCACATTGGCACCTGCCTGAATGCTGATATTTGATACCGGACTGCCGTCACTGGCTACTATCCGCGTACCGTTTGCAATATCTAGGCTGACAATCTGATTATTGCCGTTATAACGGATATTTCCCTGCAAAAAGTCTGTTTGTAACATTCCGCTGTTATCCATTGAATCGGAAAGGTCCAAAGAAGTTATAGGCCCAATGCCTGATAATGAAGACGCTCTCGAAGTCTGTGTAGGTGTTGTTGTAGTTCGCAGGCTACTTACTACAGTTGGTCGCGTAATGACAGAAGCAGCTGGTGTAGTAGCTGAGGGGTTAGAGGTCATGGGAGTTGTGGAAGTAGTTGTTGTACCGGTCGTACTTGTTGCAGAAGTCGTAGTACTGGTTGTCGAAGTTGCAGACGTAGCCGTTGTAAAGGTAAAGCCATCCTTGGTAGCGGTACCTCCCGGGGTCGTTACACTGATTGTTCCAGTAGTGCCAGCCCCGACTACCGCTGTGATTTGTGCAGCGGAATTCACTTGATAACTTTGAGCTGCCGTACCGCCAAAACTGACCGCACTTGCCCCGGTGAGATTCGCACCTGTAATGATTATGGAAGCTCCGGCAGTCCCAGAGGTCGGCGCAAAGGACGTGATGGTTGGGGACTGAGGTACGTAAGAAAAACCGGTGAGGTTGGCACTACCGCCGGGGGTCACCACGTTCACGTCTCCACTTGTTGCTCCAGTATTTACTACCGCGATAATCTGGGTTGCGGTATAAGAAGTTAAACCAGCCGCAATGCCGCCTATTTTTACTTGAGGAATTCCAGGTATAAAATTCGTACCGGTAATTGTAACTGGTGTTCCTGCTCCTCCGGTCATCGGCGTAAAAGCAGATATGGTCGGAGGCAGAGCAAAAACAAATCCTGATTGAGTATATGAGCCACCGACGGTTGTGACACTGACATCTCCGCTGGTTCCAATGCCAACTGTAGCTACAATTTGTGCGCCGGTATTAGAAGAAATAGTAGCCGCTGTCCCTCCAAATTTGACGGCAGTAGCGTTACTGAGATTGGTGCCTGTAATAGTCACCTGATTGCCCTGACCGGCTATTTGCGGCGTAAAGGAAGTAATTATGGGCGCAGCAACAAAAGTGAAATTGTTAGCAGAATCAATCGTCCCACCGACGGTGGTAACATTGACCTTCCCGGTTGCACCTCCGCCAACTGTTGCCACAATCTGAGTATCTGTGTTGGTTTTTACATTCGCGGTAATGCCGCCAAACTTGACGGTGGCACCGGTGAGATTTGTACCACTTACAGTGACATCCGTGCCCATTCCCGCAGAGGTTGGGCTAAAAGAAGTTATAGTAGGAGGGCTCTGCGCGGTGGAGGAAATATTGACCTGACCATTGACAACCACAGGATTTAAATCACCTGGCGTAGAAGTAAGAGTGCTATTATCTAAAAGATGAACATTTGATAAAGTGAAATTGACCGTTCCGGTCACTCCAGTTTTTGCGGACATGTGTAGAATGAAAGCGTCGCCGGTTCCGGTCGGACCAGGGGACGAAGAAACACCGGTACCTCCCATTAGCAATATACCCTGATTGTCATTCACTGTGGTACCGGCCGGTAACCTGCCGACCGTATTGTCAAATGTTGGGGTTGGTATCACCATCCTGGATATGCCAGTATGGGCTGCCGCAAAATCTTTAAAGAACCCCCCTTCATCCACTGAGTTACATTGAACCTTAGAAGAGTCCCAATTTAAAATGAAAGAAAAGCCACGGGTCTGGGCATTAGTTGTAATACTGATGTGAACATCGAAATTATCTCCGGGGTGAACAGTATTGGCGGATGGTAAAGCACTTACGCTGATAGCAACGGTGTCCGCCATAATTGTTGCGTGGGGAATACCGACAATACCTAATATCACCAGAAAGACTACCCCGACTCTTACCAATTTTGAAATCATCGATTTGCCACCACCTTCAAATTTCATAGTTTCGGACATATCTTTGTCAGCAAGTATTTTATGTCTTATCAATTATTTCCTAAGGTACCTATCCTTTCTCAAATATTAATAAAAAGGCTATCTATCAACCTCGGTTTTTCTACGATTTTTTTCAATTGCAAAAATTACGCCCCCGACGACCAATATCGAAACGATTACTATACCTGCCAGTGCCCAGCTGACACCCGGAGCAGTCGGGTTAGTGTTGTTTTGAGTCGCTAAAGGAATGCCGCCGGCTGCCTGGGTAAGGTCGCCGCCTAAACCGACAGCCGTACCACTTAATCTAGAAATGGGTATATCCCCGGATATAGTGCTATTGGAGGTTGAAACGAGGATATTAGTACATTTATGCCACGTTCCCCCGCTGAAATAGGCCATGAAAAGACTGTTCATATTATACTTGCTGACTTCAGCATCGGTGTAGTGGATGGTTACAGTAGCCGTACCTTTAGTCGCACCTTCGACACGGGCACCAACAAATTTAATTGCGGATTTGCCGGTGCCGCCTTTGATGGCCCCGCTGGAGAATTGCACAGCCGTCTGGGGTTCATTCAGATATCGCACTATTATAATAGTCCCCCGGTTATTAGTCCCGGTTAAAATAGCTTCAGCCCCTGTTTTGTCTGCGGCATTAAAGTTTGAGCTGGCATCATTCGTGAAGTCTTGGTAAGACAAACTGGAATCATCTATAAGTGGAGGAAAGTAACCCTTGTAAGAACGAGAAACCGTCGTAGTCGAAGAAGTGGTAGGAATTGTAAGAGAAATTGGCGTCGCTGTTGAAAATATAAATCCGGCTAAACTTGATGTACCGCCAGGCGATGTAACGCCAACTGACCCTGTGCTGCCGTTTTCTATGATGGCTGTTATTTGATAATCAGAATCTATATTAAAGCTTCGGGCTGGAGTATCGCCAAACGTAACCGAAGTTGTTCCCGTTAAATATTGTCCGAGGATTATTACAGAACTACCGCTAGTCGCTGTCGTTGGGGAAAAAGCATTGATCACGGGTTTGTATAAAAATGTAAATACCCCACTTGAGGTCACTATCCCGCCAGGTGTAACTACTGTGATATTACCTGTATCTCCGCCGCCTAAAACAGCGGTTATTTGCGTAGCCGAATTGACAGTGAAACTTGCGGCTGCCGTACCTCCGAAATTAACTGCCGTGGCTCCAGTAAAATTGGCACCTGTGATGATGATTGACCCTCCGCTCGTGGCTGAAGTCGGACTAAAGACCGTAATTGCAGGTTTGACCCAAAAAGTAAATGTACCGGTGGAAGTTACGGTACCACCTGGAGTAGTAATGTTTATGGTACCTGTACTGCCGTTGCCCAATATGGCGGTTATTTGAGTGGCTGAATTTACTATATAACTGGCAACTGGTGTGCCACCGAAACTGACCGCCGTGGCTCCGGTAAAATTAGTACCGTTGATCGTGACGGTGGCGCCGCTAGCGGCCGAGGTCGGAGAAAAAGTGCTGATAACTGGTGCAGGGGTTGTTCCGGATAATCTGAAATAAAATGGACCGGATAGAGTTCCCCAGCCGGCAGCGTTATGGGCTTTTACCTGCCAGCTATATGACCCACCGGCGGCCAGTATTTGGTCCGGCACAACAAAGCTGGTTCCGGTGATATTGTCGGAATTATAAAACACTACATAGGAACCACCAGATAATCCATTGATGGTTACTGCATAGTAATCAACGCCCACCACAGTATTCCAGTGGAGTGTGGGGTTGATGGTATCTGTTAACGAGCCGGGGCTGTTGGAACTACCCGGTGAAATTATCGTTGGCGCGACTGGGGGCTGAACTACCTGAAAACTCAGAGTTTTAGTATCTAAAACTGTATTGGTGGACAGTATTACTTTCGATTCTACAGTATAGTTTCCCGGGTCCAATCCGGTGCTTGAGCCGCTTTTACTGAGCAAGGCTTTAAAGGTCCGGGAAAATGTCGGGAAGAGAGAAGGCATTGAAGTCAGAGCAATTGGAACGACAACCAGTGAAATCTGGTTGCCAGATGCATCTTTGATAGTTACTGTATCAGACGCATCAGCGTTGTAGGGAACATTCGCAGGCGGACCAATACGGCAGTTTCCTGTGTTTTTAAACGTTGTATCGATTTCCAATGGCGAACCGGCAACGGCCGACGCAACCACCAGGTTCGTTATTGCACCAGAGGGAGTTGGAATATAACCTGTCCCGGTGACCGTAATAACTATCGGGATTACGCTGGATACCATAATCCCAGTGTTACCTTGACCGGTTGGTTGACTGTGCATATAAACCGAGCCGTATTTTTCTCCTGACGCAGTACCTGCCGGTACGGTAACTGTGATACTTAGACTTTGATTCACGCCGGCAGCAAGATGAGTTTCATCGATCGAGATCCAGGTGCGGGCCGTGTAGGCACTGGTATCGTTTTGTGGTGATATGGGAATTATTGAACCGTCAGGATTCTCTCCAAACCCGTCTACCTCCAAATCCATGGCAAAAGCGCTGGTGATCGTCACCGTATAATGGGTTGTCGCTCCGGGAGCAATAGAAAGGATAACTGGGCTATTTGTCACACTCAACGCATTCCCGGCCGCACTGACCTGTCCAGATATATATAAATTTGCAAAAACAGTAGTCAAAACTGTGATTGCTACTAATAGTCTAAATATTATTTTCTTCATTAATTCCTCCACACAAACCTGCAGAAGACAGTGGGTCCTGGAGCGACGATGAGTCGCTCCAGGACTATCTTGTTTAGAGGCTACTCACCTGACGGGGTGCAGATGAAGTTCACAATGATGTGATAATTGTAGCCTGTGGCCAAATAGCCATCGGTATAGAGCAGTGTCTGGCTGAAGGGAACAGAGATTGTCTGTCCGGTGCCATTAGATGCCTGGCTTGCAGGTCCGCCAGTCATAATGGTTTGAACAGTGCCATTCAGAGATGTTCCATAAACGTTTAGAGGAGTGCCCAGTTTTACGGCAGCCGAGTAGGTCCCAGCCGGAGCGGGCAGAGGCGACCACTTGGTCATTTTGCCATCTGTGCCACCGGCAGTGGTCGGGGCTAAGCCCTGAGCGGTTATCTGCCAATTCTGGTTACTGGTCACATTTAGGGTCCCGGTAACAACATTGGGGCCAATAGCTAATGTATTGAAGTTAATGGCAGATGGCGGGGTGAAGGTGAATGTCGCGGCGACACTGCCATTGACAGGTACGGGATTAGCACCAGGAGGGTAATAGGAGTAAGTTATGGTAGCGGTGTTATTAGTTTCATTGCTTTCGATAACATTGTTCAGTTCGTCGGCTATAACGGTGATTGTATCGCTCGTGCCTGAAATCTGAGCTAAAGTTTTGGTTGCCGTTGTAACTGTGTTGCTAGCGCCTGCTGCCAGAGCAGGACATGGCGGTTCGGATATGACTCCGGCGCCATCAATGTCGATACCGGTAGTGCTGGCAACAGCAGCGGCAGTACCCTGATTTGTAATAGTATAAGTGACATCGTACCATGTCGGGTCAGCTTCAGGAGCAACTGAGATTGCGGATACCACCAGGTCGGGCTGAGCAATAGTACCGATCGTGACAGCCCCATTGGTTACAGTCATAGTTTCCGGTGAAGCGTTTACGTCAGCGAGTCCGGCGCCGGTGATGGTGATGGATTGCACGCTATTGTTACTGGCGGGGCTGACGGCTGAGAAAACGATGGTTACGAAAGTGCCAGTGCCGGTAAAACCACCGGTCCCACCGAGCAGGGTCATGCCCAAATTGCTCACGGTACCGGCAACGTTGTCGACTACCGGGGTAATCGGGAAAAGTGTACCATGGCTGGCATCGGCGAAGAAAGAGCCTGCTCCGCTCGGATAAGTGGGGGTTCCGACGACCTGCAATTTAGTGTGGTCAAAATTTACCACTGCCTGAGCACCGCGGGTGGCGGTCGAGCTATTGATTTTAACATTTACCGTAATCGTAGGTGCGCCATTGCCCACAGTCTGAGTTGCGGGGTCGATATACATGGAGCCGCTGCCGGCGGCGGCGGCGGGCATGGCCGCGATTAGTGAGCCTGCGACGATCGCAGCTGTCATAATACCGCTAATTAAAGCTTTCTTAAAGATTGACAGTTTCAATTAAATCTCCTTATTTTATTCTTTTTTATTAACTATGAGAACAAGATCCAATTAGGGTTGAACAATAGTGGTACCATACCAGTTGCCGAGATCGGTCATATCATAAATATCAACATGTCCATCACGGTTGACATCTGAACGAGTAAAATGAGCTGCACCACTGTGCGAATAATCATTACCGGCCTGAGTCAGATCAAAAATATCAACTTTACCGTCATGATTAACATCCTCGTCAGGGACCAGCCTCAATTCTTTAGCTGTAATAGTGCAATCCTGGCCCGCACCGTCAAGAGTCTGCATCCAGTTGATCAGAATCATGGCGTTGGAGTTATTCGGATTAGCGTTCTTGGTCACCAGATAGCAGAAACGGGAGAAGGTATAGTGGCCGGAATAAACATTGATGTTGCTGGCGGGATAGGCAAGCCCATTGGAATCATTGACCAATAGGAGATCGCGGATATTGGTATGGGTTGAGTCTCTAGTATATCCGAGTCCAGCATAACCCAGAGCTGAGTTGGTGGCAGAGTTGATGGCGGTTTGCATTGCTCCGGCTCCAGCTTCTCTATGGCTAGAAGAATCGTCGCCTAGATACTTCTGCTCCAACGGGTAATCAGAGGCATCGGGATGGCCTGTAATTAACGTGGTGGCTTTAGCGAACACGGCGCCGCCATTGGCGGTTGAATCTCCCACGAATCCGCGGGTGCCGGAATCCAGGTTCCTGGCGAAAATATTGATTAAAACGTGTCCATCGGAATGTCCGAAACCCGGGAGTGCGGGATATGAGACACCTGGTTCGTATGTCGTGGTGGTATCACCGGCCAGATCGTTACCGGCAATGCCGCCAGCAGGCGTGGTTACTGCACCGGCATCCCAGTAGGTGTTACCTGAAGCATCGGCGTAAATACCCTCATAGATACCGCGTACCTGTATCTTACTAAGCTGAGTGATTTCAGAAGGTGTTTGAGCATCGCTGACCATCATAATGACGGCATCGCGCTCGACGGCATAGGCAGTGTCGCCTGTTTCAGCTCCACTAGTCTTCAGCGGCCGGGAGGACATCGCGATATCCGCAATTCCATTGTTTAAGTCCCCGATTCCGGTGCCGGAACTATTCTGAACGAGATTCGCTGCATCTATAGTCGCGCCCAAGTTTGCATTTTGGAACGGCGTTTCCGCAGCAACCATCGTGGGCCCTAATGTGGTAGAACCACGAAGAACCAGATTGGCTGTACCGGTTGCACCTACTGTTGATGCCATAACCACAGTCGTCGTAATCAGGGCTAAACCTGTCAAGAGCATCATCTTCTTTGATATCAATTTATGCAATTATTTTCTCCTTTTACGTTTTTTCTGTTTTT
>Ga0182017_10004666_pt1 | contig 10172 bp, 12 predicted proteins | sample 712E3DmetaG_FD_120492 | JGI IMG/M metagenome (GOLD analysis project Ga0182017, IMG submission 120492) | Permafrost microbial communities from Stordalen Mire, Sweden - 712E3D metaG | ecosystem: Environmental > Terrestrial > Soil > Wetlands > Permafrost | place: Sweden: Stordalen | collected... | reverse complement strand
GCTTGATCAAGCCCTTGCAGCCTACGGAATATTTAAGAAATGATAAGGATTTTTATAGTATCCACGATGCCCAATGTGACAAATACATCGTATCCGGCAAATGAGCATAAAAAGAGACAATTCTATTGATGACGGCAATACCTGAAAATAAGAGAAATAAATAATTGTAATGTACTATTCTTTGAGCCTATGTTTGGGATATTCTCTCTGTGCATTGGATATTATGCGCATAAGACATTCGTACGCATGTGCTCAGGGGTATGACGAATGCTCCGCAGAGTCCGCTCTATTCATTGCTGGCTGGCGGCAATAGATCGGACACCCCACTATGAACGCTGTCTTGTTTGTACTGCGTCGTCCACTGATTCAGGGCTGAAACCGCGCAGGATTATCCCTTCTATATCGATGAGTGGCACCCCGCTCCGTCCCCCGCTTTTCGACAGCATCTCTGAACGGGCCGACGAATCGCGTTCGATGTTGTACTCTATAAGGCTGACTCCCAGGGAATTAAGGTGCGACCGCGCCTTGGTGCAGTGTGGTCACCAGTCGGTCATGTACATAACTACCTTGATGTCGCGAACGGGACGGAGCTTCGGCTCTTCTTTGGCTGGTGGGGCCGGAGCAGGCTGGTTTTGCGCGGCCTGCTGTTCGTGTCCGGTCATAGGAGTCTGCGGTGATGGCGCAGCAGGGCTATTAATCTCGGGGCGAGGCTGTTGCACGGCGACAAGTCCAGGCGCAGGTGCCTCCTGTTTTGAGGACGAAACAGTGGCAGATGACGGCCCGCCTGAATCGGCCTTTGGAAGAAACCTTGCGACCAGCAGATAGGTCGAAAAGGCGAGGGCTGCAACCAACACGATAATTATTGCGTTTATAGCTTTCATTGTCTATTACCTGTTCCGGCTCTTCATAGCTTTTTCGATCTCCCGGTTCGCCTCGCGCTCTTTGATCGATTCGCGCTTTTCGAACTCTCTTTTGCCTTTGGCGAGGCCGACCTCGACCTTGGCCCGGCCGTTTTTGAAATATATCTTCAACGGTATCAGTGTGTATCCCTTTTGGGCGATCTTTCCCTGCAGGCGCACTATCTCTTTTTTGTGAAGGAGGAGCTTGCGGGTCCTCAAAGGTTCGTGGTTCATGATGTTGCCGTGGCTGTAAGGGCTGATGTGGCAGTTGAAAAGGAGTGCCTCCGTATCTTTGATATGGACATAGCTATCCTTCAGGTTAACCTTGCCTTCCCTCAGGGATTTGACCTCGGTGCCGACGAGCGACATACCGGCCTCGACGGTTTCCTCTATGGAATAGTCGTGGTAAGCTTTTCTGTTTTGACAAACGAGCTGCATGAATAATTATAGCACAGCGCTTTCGGGCATCCCTTCATTTAATAAGCCTGAATCGTATATAATCCTAAAGTCTGTAGCGCATCATCTTGTTCGGAGGATATAATATATGAAACGGTTACTTGCCATCGGTTTGATACTGATTGTCTTTGTCGCTGCCTGCGGAAAGAAAGAGGTAAAGAAGACTTCGCCTGATTCGAAACTTGCGACCGAGGCGTTCGCCGTGGCGGACAAGATAAGAGAGGCTTATTTAATGAATGACCGCGCCGTCATCGAACGTTACACTACGCGGGACGGTTATGCCGGCATCTCCAACGCCAGAAAGAGTTTCGAGTCAGCGGAGCTTACCTTTAACCCTGTGCTGGTCGAAATCTTTGGCGATACGGTGCATGCCTATATGTCATGGAACGGCACCTGGCATAAAGGCGGTAAGACTATCGAAGACAGGGGACTTGCCGATTTTATCATGAAGGAAAAGCCGCTTAAGCTCGACGAGATATTGAGGGAGAATCCCTTCAGCAGGCCGGAATAATATTTAACGCTTTTGTCAGCATCTTTAGGAATTCTGCGCGCGAGACCTCTCTTGCCCCGAAGTTCATCAGGTGTCGAGTGGTGACCTGGCAGTCGATCAGCTCAAATCCGCGTTTTATAAGAAACTCTGCGAATTTAACGAATGCCACTTTTGAGGCATCGTTTTTTTTTGCAAACATCGATTCACCGAAAAAAGCCCTTCCCAGTATTACTCCGTAGAGACCTCCTGCAAGTTCATCCGCGTTCCACGCCTCGACAGAGTGGGCATATCCGGCATTGTGGAGCTGAATGTAGGCCTCCTTCATCTCGCTGGTGATCCACGTTCCGTCATCCTCGCCCCTGCGAATGTCGGCGCAGTTGCTTATGACCTGTTCGAATGCCTTATCCATCGTTATGGTGTATATGTCCTTCTTAATTGTCTGTCTGAGGCTGCGTGAAACCTTCAGCTCTTGAGGAATCAATATCAGGCGCGGATTGGGAGACCACCAAAGGATAGGGTAGCCGTCGGAGTACCACGGGAAGATGCCCATGGAATAACCCAGAATGAGTCTGTCCACGCTCAAGTCGCCGCCCACTGCAAGCAGGCCGTCATCTTCAGCAAGCTCTGAAGGTGGAAAGGCCAGGTCTTCAGTCAGTCTGAAGACAGGCATTTAGGTATAATTGAAATCAAGCCGATTGTCTTTAAGTCCGATGCGTACGGTGCCGCCCTTTTTGAGCCGGCCGAAGAGCACTTCCTCGGAGAGTGCATCCTTGATCTCTGTCTGCACGAGCCTTGCAAGCGGACGCGCACCGTAGCGAACGTCGTAGCCCTTATCCGCGAGCCAGTCGCGAGATTCATCGGAGAGCACCACCTTTACCTTCTTCCGTATCAATTGACACCGCAGTTCTTCGATGAACTTGTCCACGACCTTCTTCATAATAACTGTGTTGAGTGGGTTAAAGGTTATAATCGCGTCGAGTCTGTTCCTGAATTCAGGGTTGAAGAGCTTCGTGATCGCATCTCCGCTTTTAGCCTGGCTGTCCCTGCTTCTGTCGCCGAAGCCGATCGAGCCCTTATCCATGTCCTTCGCGCCCGCATTTGAAGTCATGATCAGGATGACATTGCGGAAATCGGCCTTCTTGCCGTTGTTGTCGGTCAGGGTCGCATAATCCATAACCTGTAACAGTACGCTGAAGATGTCCGGATGGGCTTTTTCGATCTCGTCTAGAAGAAGCACAGAGTATGGGTGCTTTCTGATCGAGTCAGTAAGCAAACCTCCCTGGTCGAAGCCGACATAGCCCGGAGGAGCACCGATCAGTCGCGCAACTGCATGCTTCTCCATGTACTCACTCATGTCGAATCGTGTGAATGCAACCCCGAGTGCAGCTGCCATCTGCTTCGAAACCTCGGTCTTGCCGACACCGGTCGGTCCCGTGAAGAGGAACGAACCGATCGGCCTTTCAGGCGCGCCCAGCCCCGCACGTGATCGCTTGATGGCGGACACGAGGGAATGGATGGCGCTGTCCTGACCGAAGACTGCGAGCTTTAGCTCATCTTCGAGATGCCTCAGCTTTTCGGTGTCCGATGCAGAGATGCTTCTCGACGGAATCTTTGCGATACCGGCAACAACGCTCTCTATTTCCCTCACTCCGACAACGGTGCGCGATTTCTCGGGATCGAGAAGTTTGCGCGTTGCCCCTGCCTCATCGATCACGTCGATCGCCTTGTCAGGCAGATACTTGTCGTTGATATGCTTTGCAGAAAGTTCTGCAGCGGCCTTGACGGCGCTGTCGGTGTAGGTGACCCCGTGGAAGTCCTCGTAATAAGGACGGAGCCCTTTCAGGATCGCTACGGTTTCGTCGATGGTAGGCTCCTGGATCTCTATCTTCTGGAATCTTCTGGAAAGTGCCCTGTCCTTTTCAAAATGGTTTTTATACTCTTCATAAGTGCTCGCGCCTATGCAGCGAAGTCTTCCCGAATTTAGGACTGGTTTCAAAATATTCGAAGCATCCATCGACCCACCGCTGGTTGCCCCGGCGCCGACAATTGTATGGATCTCGTCGATAAAGAGTATCGCGCCTGGGATCTTTTCGAGCTCACTGATCGTTGTTTTCAGTCTGGCTTCGAAATCGCCACGGTACTTGGTGCCTGCGAGAAGCGCCCCCATGTCAAGTGAGAATATCATCGCATCTTTCAATACGGAAGGCACTTCGCCAAGATGGATCTGCAACGCCAGGCCCTCGACTATGGCGGTCTTGCCGACTCCCGGTTCTCCGACCAATACTATGTTGTTTTTTCTCCGTCTGCAAAGCACCTGGATGGTCCTCTTGACCTCTACTTCGCGGCCCACGAGGGGATCTATGGCGCCCTCGGCGGCTCTTTCCACCAGATTTATCGTGAAGAGTTTCAGAGGGTCTTTTGACGGCTTGCTCTTGTGGTCGGGGCGCGGCGGTTCACATTCATGACAAGGCGTCTCTTCGTGGGGGGGGGCGTCAGACTCTTCTCCGCTCGTCCCGGCCATATCGGACATGCCGTGCGAGATGAATTCCAGCACCGCCATACGTGAAATCCCTTCCTTTTCCAGAAAATAGACGGCGTGTGAATCCTCCTCAGCAAAGATTGCTGCTAGGATGTCGCCTGAGTCGACCTCATTTTTTTCTGCCGAGTGCACATGATTAAGCGCCCGCTGGATCACCCTCTGGAACCCCACCGTTGGCAGTGGATTTATGCTGCCCTTTTCAGGCTGGAGGGGTATATTCTTTTCGAAGAAATCTTCGAGCGCGGCCTTGATCCTGAGAACATTGCCTCCGCAGCCCGTGATTATGTCTATGCCTGTTTCGTCATGAATAACTGCGAAGAGCAGGTGCTCGGCTGTGAGATATTCATGACGCCTGATTTTTGCGTCTTTTATGATTGCATCGAGTGTAAGCCCGAGTTCCTTGTTTATCATTCTTTCTCCATAATGCATTTAAGCGGATGGCCTTTTCTCTTTGCCGCACTGTGGACTGCGGCCAGTTTTGTCTCGGCGATCTCACGCGTGAATACCCCGCAAACCCCCGAGCCCTTTTTATGGACACTCAGCATGATCTGCGTCGCCTCTGCAGGCGGCTTGTCGAAAATCGTCTCCAGAACATGGATGACGAAATCCATTGTAGTATAATTGTCGTTCAGCAGGATGACCCGATAGAGCGACGGTTCCCTGGTCTCCTGCCGCACATTCTCTTCAAGGCCTTCACTTAGTTTGAATTCGCTGTTGCCCATATTGTTCACCGATTAATATATATCTGTAGTTTGCCAATATTGAAATGCGCAGGTCAACAGGTGAGGACATGGATCGCGGGAGGCAAACGTCTTTCGGCAGGAGAGATCAGTCGCTGGGTTATTAGCATGTAAGCGTTCGATACGAGAATATGTATTCCTTTAAGATATGAGCCGAACCGGATAATTCAGACTCTCCTGCCTCAACCCGGCTGCCTCCCGCGATCTGTCTAAGCTTCTTCTTATTACTTGCAGGAACTGCAGGAGCCGGAACTGCAACTTGAGCATCCCGAGGAGGTCTGCTTCCCGACGCCACTCATGCCGAAGGTCGAGAATTTTTTTACGATATTGTCTGAAGTACATTCCGGGCATGATACTCCGGTGTTTCCAAAGACGAGTTTTTCAAATTCGATTCCGCATGCTGCGCATTTATATTCAAAGATGGGCATTTTTTTCTCCGGTAATGTCGTGATCGATAGGCAGGGACAGCCGTCCAGCTATGCCGCGCTCTCTCCATTGGCCTTATTCCAATTATAACATAAGGCAGTGAGTGCTTGAATTAATGAGCAAAATCATTTATGTTATAAAACGAGCACTTGTGAAGTAGGCGCGGTTTTTTACGGTAACCCGTGTTATGCAGGCGCATCGTTTTCGGGGAAAGGAGGAGTGAGTGGCCATGCCGGAGAGCAAGAATCATAATCTTCAGGACCTTTTTCTCAACCAGCTGCGCAAGGACAGGATACCGGTCATCGTCTTTCTCACCAACGGCGTGAGACTGAAGGGTATCGTCAAAGGCTTCGATAATTTCGTCGTCCTTCTCAAAGATGTCAATGAACAGCTGATTTACAAGCACGCCATATCTACTATCGTCCCCGAAAAGAATGTAGAATTAAGGGCGGAGAGCGGCGATAAGTAACGAAATGGCTGCACTAAGGAACCCCTTTCTCACGGTTGATAGCATCATCGAGTACCGTGGAGGAATCATTCTTGTTAAGCGCCGCAATCCTCCTTATGGATGGGCTATTCCGGGAGGGTTCGTAGATTACGGAGAATCCCTTGAGGAAGCAGCGGCGAGAGAGGCGAAGGAAGAGACGGGGCTTACGGCTGAACTTGTAAGGCAATTCCATGCGTATTCGGAGCCGGACAGGGATCCTCGGTCCCACACGGTATCCGTGGTCTTCATCGCAAGGGGAAAGGGCGAACTGCAGGCTGCCGACGATGCGGTTGATGCCGGAGTTTTTACGAAAGACAATCTGCCCGGGGAGATCGCATTCGACCATCGGGCCATTCTTGAAGACTATTTCAGCGGGAGGTATTAAAGATGCTAGAGTCCATGCGCAGACACGCACGTTATTTCTATGTGCTCTTTGTGATAGTGATCATCAGCTTCATATTCTGGGGTGTCGGCGGTGTAGACAAATCGACGAGTGTCAACGTTGCCGAAATCGGCAAAGAGAAGATAAGCGTGGAAGAATACTGGAGGGCGTACGAAAGGGCGCGTGATGCTTACAGGGAGATGTATAAAGGACAGCCCCTTGATGAGATCGAGAAAAAGCTGAATCTGAAGAAGATGGTGCTTGACGGCATGATAGAAGAGCGCGTTCTCCTTGCCTCAGCCAAGGACCTCGGGTTTACCGCATCCGATGAGGAACTCCAGCAGGCGATAGTTAGTGACCCAAGGTTCAGGCGCAACGGCGCTTTCCTCAAGGACATATATATTAAGACTCTGGCATTGAACAGGATGACGCCCGAAATGTACGAAGGCATGCTTCGCGAGCAGATTGCCGTGGACAAGATGAAGAAGATGATCGCTTCGAGCGTGGACGTCACGCCGGCCGAGATAGCGGGCGCACCGGAGGATGCGGCAAAAGTCGTGATGGTCAAACAGATGGTGATCTACAACAAGCGCAACGCGGCGATACGCTCCTACGTCGACGGTGTCAAGAAGCGGATGGACATCAAAATCAACCAGGAAGTCATTTCATAAATCAGGGAGGCGAATTGTTCGATTTATTGAGACAGATCAGGTGGCAGGATATAGTCGATATCGCCCTCGTCTCAATAATACTGTATCGCATGCTTCTGATTATAAAGGGGACCATTGCCGCTAAGATGCTTGTCGGTTTCGGGTTTCTGCTCTTAGCCCTGGTCCTTTCTAAGTATCTGCAGCTTTATACCATCGATTGGCTGATCCAGAGTTTCTGGTCCCAGCTTGTCATTGCGGTCATCGTCCTCTTCCAGCCTGAGATCAGGCGGACCCTTGCTCAAATGGGCGAATCTCCTCTCTTGCAGAGCTTCACCTCGGCCGAAGAACTCAAATCCCTTGATGAGATCGTAAAGGCCGCTGTCGCACTGGCCAACCGCAAGATAGGCGCGTTGATCGTCATCGAACGCGAAGTGAGCCTGAGGGAATATGTCGAGATCGGTACGCCGCTAGATGCAAAGGTCACGAAGGAGCTTCTGCTGAGCATCTTCCATCCCTCGGCTCCGATACATGACGGCGCAATTGTGATCAAGGGTAATCGGGTAGTGGCCGCCGGATGTTTCCTGCCCATAAGGCTCGGCACAAGGGTCGGAAAGGCGTTTGGCACCAGACACAGGGCCGGTATCGCGATAACCGAAGAGACCGATGCGGTAGCTATCATCGTCTCGGAAGAGACGGGGCATGTTTCTATGGCTATTGACGGCAAACTGAATTCTCCCCTCGACATGGGTACATTGAGAGACGTTCTTACCGAACTATTTACAGAGCAGAAAAAATCGAAGGCCGTCTCAAAGAAGTCTAGAGCCTTAGGAAATAAGAATGGAGATTAAAGGGTTGAAAGCTAAAGAGATGCTCGTCGGCAATATGGGATTCAAAGTCCTGTCGATAGCCATTGCCGTGTCGCTCTGGTTCTTCATTACCTATCGGGGCCAGTCCGAGACTACAGTCGATTCACAGCTCGAATTCAAGAATATGCCCCAAGGATTCGAGATACTGAAACAGAATATCAAGAAGGTGACGGTCAATATCCGGGGGCATGAAAGCGTCCTGGGCTCTCTCAAGCCTGCGGATGTGCGCGTAATGGTCGATCTGGCAAACGGCAAGAAGGGAGAAGCAAGCTATTATTTCGACACCACCGATGTAAAGATCCCGGTAAATGTCAAGATTCTCAGAATAGACCCGACATATGTCAGGGTGACGCTTGATGAATCGCTGTCTAGGGACATAGAGATTAAACCATATGTGGTGGGCCAGCCAGCCAAGGGATATGAGATCTATAAGATAACCGTTAATCCTCCGGTTGTAGTGGTCGAAGGTCCGAAAACCGAAATGGCGCGGCTTTCTATCCTTCGTACCGAACCGCTCGATATCACCGGGCTTGATACAGATATCTCGCAAAATATTCGCGTTGATGCTAACGGCCGCAATGTGCGCATAAAGACACCGGAAGTCATGACCAAAGTAATTATAAGGAGAAAAAATAGATGAAACTATTCGGGACCGACGGTATACGAGGCAAGGTTAACCGCTCGCCCATGACGCCTGAAAATGTATTGCGTGTAGGCATGGCGGCTGCGTCAGTTCTCAGGGACGACCACGGAAGGAATCAGATCCTGATAGGCAAGGACACCAGGATTTCGGGCTACCTCATTGAGAGTGCGCTTACGGCGGGCATATGCTCCATGGGCATGAACGTAACCCTTGTCGGCCCGATCCCGACCCCTGGAATAGCTTTTCTTACAAGGGCGCTGAGGCTAGATGCGGGTGTCGCGATCTCTGCATCGCACAATCCATTCGAGGATAACGGCATCAAGATATTCTCCCCCACAGGATTCAAGCTGTCGGATGATATCGAAAAAGAGATTGAGCGGCTTGTTCAGGACGAAAGCTTCCCTTTGAAAAAACCGATCGGCGACAAGATAGGCAAGGCTTACCGGCTGGATGATGCGGCGGGCAGGTATATCGAATATGTCAAGTCCTCTATCCCCAGGGGGATGGATCTGGAGGGCCTGAAGGTCGTGGTCGATAGTGCAAACGGAGCGGCGTATAAGATCACGCCACAGCTGCTTCATGAACTCGGCGCAGAAGTGATCTCTATCAACGACGAGCCTGACGGAGTGAATATAAATCTTAATTGCGGATCGCTGCATCTCGACCAGCTGGCGCAGCGTGTTAAAGAAACCGGCTCGCATGTCGGCATCGCCCATGACGGCGACGCAGACAGGACACTCTTTGTCGACGATAAAGGCAGCACTGTAGACGGCGACCTTGTAATGGGCATATGTGCCCCTGAGATGATGCGCGAAGGGAGGCTGAAGGGTGATAGTGTAGTTGCAACTGTAATGAGCAACCTCGGACTCGAAAAATACTTGGCAGGCCTCGGCATCAAACTCATACGGGCAAAGGTCGGCGACCGCTACGTTGTAGAAGAGATGATCAGGGGAGGGTACAACCTGGGCGGGGAACAGTCCGGCCACATGATTTTCTTCGACTACAATACTACCGGTGACGGACCGATCACGGCGCTGCAGCTTCTCTATCTTATGCGCAGGAAAAACCGTCTTCTCTCGGAAATGACCGCAGGGATCTATCTCTATCCTCAAGTGCTTACGAATGTTATTGTTGCCAAGGGAAAGATTTACAAGGATTATCCGGACGTAGTGAAGGTCATTGACGATTGCACCCGCAAGCTCGGAGACAAGGGGAGAATACTGGTACGGCCGTCCGGCACGGAGCCGAAGATCAGGGTCATGGTTGAAGGCGAAGAGTATGGATTTACGAAGGCGATAGCTGATGAAATCGTTGGCGTGATTCGAAAGCGATTCGGCGTGAAAGAATAGGTCGCACTTCCATCCGGGAGGTCAAGGATGAGTGTCTTCTTTCTCTTTTGTGTCCGGCGCAGCGCTCTTCTATCTGCGTCGGTTTTTCCTTATATGTCATTTTGCTTTGCCTTTATCCTGTTTTCATTAGTTCGTGTTTTACAAAGCAGGCATTATTCAGGCGCGTGACAGAAGAGATTGGTCCTGCACTTCGATGCTGATTATCGTGCCGCTTATCATGCTCTCTCTTGGATTTTACCGCGCGG
>Ga0182017_10004665_pt1 | contig 10172 bp, 6 predicted proteins | sample 712E3DmetaG_FD_120492 | JGI IMG/M metagenome (GOLD analysis project Ga0182017, IMG submission 120492) | Permafrost microbial communities from Stordalen Mire, Sweden - 712E3D metaG | ecosystem: Environmental > Terrestrial > Soil > Wetlands > Permafrost | place: Sweden: Stordalen | collected... | reverse complement strand
TTGTGAACATGGCAGTACATGGGGATATCTGTACGGGTGGGCACTTTGAGAGACCGCTTTGGGGTTTCTCAGTCGGCGATGCCGAATGGCAAGTCATCTGACCCACCGGCGGCGGGCGAAAGCGGTGGGGGGCGAAACCAAAGAGGACGAGGGGGAAGAGGAGAAGAGTCCTTATTCCCCCCTGCGGATGCAGCGGGACACGAGGAGGCAAACTACATGGGGAGTCGAAACGCCTCTCAGGAGGTTTACCCGGCTCCCCATGTTCTTTTTTTTCGCCAATTCCCACTTTTTCATTATCGAGCCGTCTTCCCTCAGGCGGAACTCGATTTCGCCCGTTTTCTCCCCCATGTTTACCAAAGAAAGGAGATGAAAAGATGAGTGCAAAAGCAAGAAGAATACCGGCATTGCTCAACGATCCAAGGCGCCGAACCCGACTGTTGGGCTCTCTTAACAAGAGCACGCTCGATGATGTGGGAACGGTTGGTGGAGACCAGGAGATCAAAGTCTTGAAAGAGTTCAACGAGATGGCGGACCTGGAGCGCGATGCTGGGAAAGAAAACCCCGACAGGTGATGCCGGGGCTCTCTCGCAACGAAGCTGGGCAGGAACATCGAGCTCTACTCGCTTGGAACTAATGATAATCTCAACGACAGGCAATGAAAAACAGGGAGGGGCCCCGAAGGAACCCCTCTGCGTTGTGATGTCCTTTCATTGAAGCCAGATTCTACTTCATAAGCAAAAGTTTGGTCACCTTGTTGAATGCGATCCTGCCGAATTCGTTCGTCACGGTCAGCCGTGCGAAATAGACGCCGCTGGCAACGGATAACGCGTTCCAAGTTGCCGTGTGGTATCCCGCGTCCAGTGTTCCTCTTACCAGCGTCGTCACCTCACGACCGAGAACATCGTAAACGATGAGCGAGACATTCCCTGCTGTGGGAAGACCGAACCGGATCGTGGTTGATGGGTTGAACGGGTTCGGATAGTTGCCAAGCAGCGCATATTCGGACACGGTTTGATCATTGCTGCTTTTCGGATTCTGATCTTTGTTTACGGCACTCTCGTCCCCAAGAATTCTATGCGCTTCCACTGCTCCTTGCGATGAAGGAAACATTCCGTCCAATGCTTTTGAAATTGCCAGTGCATTCCCTCTATCCTGCTTTTCGAAATAGTAATAGACAAACTTGTCAAAGAGGGCCAATTCTACTACGGCGTAATTCTTATAAGCATTTATTACATCATCAATCAAACTCAACCTGTTCTCTTTATCGATATCAGCCAATATCAAACCTGCCATCGCATAGAGATTGTTCTTCTCTTTGCTGTTGAACAACGACAAATAGACATCTTTCACACTGGCAACATCACTGACTTGGTACGTCTCTCTCAGTAAATTCAACGCAATACCTGAAACGCCGTCGTCGGGATAATTCGTGACAAGATTCAGGCATATCTTTCTTGCTTCTATTAATCTATTCGCGGCGATGAGTTGATACGCTGTGTCTAACTCAGACAGCATAGGTATGTCGCTGTCATTCGAGGCATAGACATTGACGCCGGACTTGCTCAAAGGCGGGGCCGGTATATTTACGCTTGACGTAAGATATGGATCGTATAATACAGTGCCGGTTCCATTAATTTTGAAGTTAGCCGGATTCGTAGTTCCCCACCAATTATTGTTGGCATAATTTGGATATCCGGACATGTTGTAAACATTCCACAAGGCATTCACGAGATTATTGTACCCACCGTTCAACGGTGAATTCCGGCCAAGCATAGGAAATGAATTATCCCAGCAGAAGACACCATACGAATTTCCGGTAATGTTGTTCTTGCCTTGTGTGCTTCCATTGCCGAATTGTGGATTTGAGCTTGTGATGCAGTGAACCCCATATTGATTATTTTGGATATAATTATTGTACAAGGTTGGCGAAGAGGCGGTCAGAGAGATTCCAGCGTAAGTGTTGCCATACATACTGTTATTCTGAACAGTCGGACTTGAATTGTAGAGATAAATGCCGTTGGTACAACTATCGATCGCCGAATTTGTCACGTTGATACTCACTCCGTTTTCATAAATTCCCCGGTCAGCACGAAGAACTCTGCAATACGAAATTGTTGATCCGCTTGAACCGCTTGCAAAGGCAATGCCATTCCCCGCGGTAGAACTCGGTGCGAGGAAATCAAACGTTATCCTTTGTGACGACGTGCCAACGGCGCTCAATTGCCCATTGACGAGGAGGGCCGCGCTATTGCGGATGGTGACAGAAGCACCGGGAGATACCGTGAGTACAGCACCGGAGGCAACAGTGGCAGTACCCGTGACCGATTTTGTGCCTGCCCACGTGGCTGGACCGATTGTGTAGAGCTTTCCGCTCCCGGGATTAAGAACGTCACTGAAGGAGCCGTTGTTGGCGATGATCCAGATCTTTCCGGAAACCACCTCGGAGATCTCGTAATTCCCCGAAGGGAGCGAAAAGGTTGTCGTCACGGTCTGAGGCGATGACAGAGTCCCGTCCGTATTATTGCAGACCCGATTGACGAGCATGAAATGCACCGTAGAATCAGCTCCTTGGTCAATGCGCTTGAAGGCGCCAATTTCGACCTTATCTCCAATAACCTGCGTGATCTTCGCGATATTATTGGATGGAATTGCCGTATTGGGAAATGCATCGTACACGCGAAGCTTACGAATGGTTGGGGCAAGCTGAAGGATTTCCGCATTGATACGTGCGGTATTAGAGTAAGCCGCGGTATCATTGAGATGACTTAGCTCCCAAGGCTGTCTGTTAAGGGCGACTAGACCGTTGTAACCTGTATTTGCGACCACTCCTAAGCCGCCGCTTGGAAGGGTTAGCGCGCCGGAGGTGTCGTTCGTATTTGAGCCATAAATGAACCAGTTCAAGCCTTTCGCCCCCCTGCTCAACCCGAGGTATGCTTCTGTGCGCTGCTCAACAAAGGAAGGGCGTCTAAAACTGTACGCGCCAAACGATCTCTGTGATTGCAGTGTAAACCAGTATTCTAACGGACGGTTCCTGAGGAGCTTCATAGTGGTATCCATGACGACAACCAAACCCTGGAAACGATCCTGCTGGCTCTGATAGGTCTGCGAGGTAAGACTTTCAAAGAAGTAAGCATCAACGCTGAACATTCTCAAATTCGGAATGTAATCTGCAAAGGCCTGTAGATTGAAACCACCATAAACGTCGTCGCCTCCCCCCAACACGAAGTACGGTTTCGTTCGAACATCTGGCATGAGCGAATCCCACGCATCAACGACAAACTTGAATGCAGGCCAGAGATTCGTGTCCCACATATCAGTTTCGTGGCCCACGAAGACGGTATGAAAGCCTTGGCGACTTCCGAAACGATTCTTGATGCCGTTGAGTTTATCGAGTGCTCGCTGCTTCCAACCGGAAGTCGGCGGGTTCGGAGCTTGTTTTATCCACCATTCGATGCTTGTGTCTGTTGATGCGTTAAAGGTGTAGTTTGACCTCATGACATCCATCCTGTAGCCAAGCTGCTCAACAACGCTCATGAGAGTGTCTTCCACCCAGTCAGGGATCCACGCGACAAGGTAGTTGCCGTTAATGTTGTGCCAGCTCGCTATTTCGGCCGTCCACTGGAATGTCGGGATTGGCTGGTGATTGAACGGCGGCGTTCCAGAATCCTGCCATATTCCCCAGAAACCAAGTGGAAAATACGAAGATGTGTCTGATTGTTGGCAATATGTGTGGGGTGCAACAATCACGAGAGCGATGACGAGCGCGAATGTCTGCTTCATGACCACCTCCTGTGCCTAGCGAAGAAGGATCATTTTCTTCACGAGAGTAGATCCATTGAGTTGCAGCGCAAGAAAGTAAACACCACTTGATCGATTGATAGCCCTCCATCGTGTATGATATGTTCCCGCTCCCCTTTGTTCATCAATGAGGGTATCTACTACACGGCCTAACACATCAAAGATTTTGAGTGTAACGCGTCCTCGGTTTGGGATGACAAATTCAATTGTTGTTTCCGGATTAAACGGGTTTGGGTAATTTTGTAGGAGACGTAGCTCAGATGGCCCAGTTCGTTTGTCCTTGCGCACATCATCTACAACAACCGTATCCGCGACCTTGGCCGCATACACCGATGTATATCCAGCACCGTCGAGGTTCCATACTCCAATCGCCTCTCCTACACCCGCAGTTGCTATCCTAGGCTGTTCCTTGCCTCCCCCGACATTACTCATCACAACACCATTCGAATCGTACCGAACTGTGCCACTGCTATCGATCCACTGCGCATTGACTCGACCACCCGATTTGGTCATTGCGACGAATGCTCCTCCATTGCCATCGGACGCGAGTGAAACTTCAGAGATTGCCTCTTGTGTGTAAGGCGCGCCGCCAACCCAATGGTGGGTTCCGTTGGCGCGAACCCGATAGAGACGATCGACAATGTGAGAACCGACAGCATAGCCGGTAAGGATAATTGCCCCTCCGGCACTATCAGAGACAATATTGCCAGCAGTCCCACCGTAGCTGACGTACAATCCCGTATCGGCCCAGAGCACCTGGCCACTGCCGCTAATGTGCTGCAAATATACGCCCGCATTGGGAATGAGCGTCCACGTGACAAATGCGCCTCCCTGCATATCGCTTACAGCACCAGTGGCGAAGCGATCATATTGCGCATTTCCACTTAGCGAGACTCCGTTTGCTTGCCATCGTATCTTCCCACTACTATCGACGCGTTGTGCGTATGTGCTGCTTCCCTCTATCCACGCCGCAATGGCGCCACCGGATCCGTCGCCTGTAACTGCCATCTCGCCGAGAGAGAGTTCTCCAGAACGAGTAGAGAGGCACACTCCGCTATCACCCCATGCACGTTGTCCCAAACCATCGAGTCGCTGAACAAATGGGTTCGACTCCCCAATTCCTGAGTAGGAAGTCCAACCCACAACTACGCCACCTGTCAAATCAGCAGCCATTCGAACAAACCCGCCCGATGCGTCTGAGATCTTCACTCCATTTGTTTGCCACAACTGGTTTCCCGAACTGTCGACACGCTGTGCAAAGACATACGTATCGTTCAAGGTCGGGCGACTATCCTCCCAAGCGGTAAGCATCCCACCTACGCCATCATAACACACCATCGGATAATCTTGGCCCCCTCCTGGCAGCGCCGCAATGGGAATCCCATTGTGCAGCCATCGTATCACACCGCTATTGTCAACGCGCTGAGCGTAGACATCATAATCCACGCCATTGCGTCCATCGCGCCAGACTACATACGCGCCACCCGAGCCATCCGAGGTGACTTCGGGAAGCTTGCTAATCGCACCGCTGCCTGGTGTGTCACACACGGCAACGCCATGAGGTTGCCACTGCGCATGTGCGGCAACACAGCAAACAAACATCATGAGTAAAACCTTTGTCATATGTAGCCTCTTCTTATGATCAAGCGGGCAAAGGAGCCGATGTCTGGGAAGAATGCAAACAATCCCCGTCGATGGAGAGAACAGATCGCCAAAACAGACGGTGAGTGTGCGAATCTGCCCTCCCGCGACAGGTGTTCACAACGATACTTGTTACCTGCCGAAACCAGGTAGGGAACCTGTTAGACGAATAAAAGACGCGCCGTACCATGTGCTTCTCCCGAATTTCGATGAGAGAGAGAACCGGAGACGCGTGAAAACGAACTGAGAAACATGGGGAATCTTGCGCGGGGGAAGGAAGCTCTCCCGGTGAATCAAATGCTGCGGCGGGACTAGGGGATGCAGCTTCGTCTTTGAAGTCGCAGAGCCAAAAGGGGAGCGCAAGTGACCACGTACCGCTTGCAATCGTTTTCATTTCATCTCGTTGCGTTTGAAAAAACATCATCATCAAACCTCTTCGCCCTTCTGCATACTTATATCCAAATCGTGCGGAAAAAGGATGGGGTTCAAGGCGAAATATCTTCCTTGAGACCACGGCCTGGTGCGGATCATAAATGGGGGGATCGTATGTGCGTTTCACACTCTGCTGCCTCCGAAAGTTATTGTGAATGAAACGGAGACGCGTGAGAATGAACTGCGAGGAGCGGAAGCGGGAATCTGGTCCGCGGGGGGGAGAATGCCTCACCCGGTCGAGCGGTTGCGACAGTGAAACTACAAGACACAGTACTGCGAAGATTCGCAAATGTCAAGACCGTCGAAATCATTTTGCAATTACATAATACGAGGAAGCTGGTGGCCATCTTCTGCTTCCAGTGAACTGCGCCAGAGTCTTCAGGGACCTCTCCAGACAGCCTTGGCCGCCGAATTGCAGCACCTCGAGTATCTTGAGACAGAACAGTCGTCCTTCGACGCAGAGCTTGAACGCTATGCTGCTCTCCCACAGTATCGGAAGGCCGTGGAGGCGCTCTGTTGTCTCAGAGGCGTCAAGACGCTGACCGCCCTTACACTCTTAGTCGAGATTGGCGATGTGCGGCGTTTCCGATCCCCGCGCTCACTCATGGCCTACTTCGGTCTCGTCCCTTCAGAACACTCGTCCGGTAATCGAGAGTACCGCGGCTCCATCACCAAGGCGGGCAATGTCCACGTGCGTCGCCTTCTGGTCGAGGCAGCCTGGAACAACCGGCACAACGCCGGGGCTGCCCTTGTCCTCAAACGACGACGTCAGGGACAACCACCCGAGATCGTTGCTATTGCCATGAAGGCGCAGCTCCGTCTTGTCAACAAGTTTCTACGGCTTGATCAGCGCAAACATCGTCACGTCGCCATCACCGCCGTCGCCAGAGAACTCTGTGGCTTCGTGTGGGCGATCCTCATGGCCTTGCCCGAGCACTGATAACGATTCACCCGAGAGGAGAGCATCGATAGGAGAATCCTCGTTTGCGTTATGCGGCTAACAACCCGCGTGTTTAGTAGGAGATCGCTCCGGACGAACATGTAAAGATGCGGCAGACCTCATGCAGGTCGGACCCGCGCATACTAGCTTGATAATCGTCGAAGAACGCTCTCCACTCGGGACTTGTTTATTCAAAGAACTTGGCAGCCAGCCGTTTCCATACTTATCGCAAGACAAGCATAGTTCTTGTCTCGCTGCATACTTCGGTAATGAGACGGTAGAAATACACACCTGAGGAAAAATGATCTGCATTGAACTTGATGTTGTGATGGCCAGCTTCTTGCATTCCATCCATAAGGACAGTTAACTCTTGTCCAAGGATGTTGTAGACGCTGAGCTTTACCCTTGAACGCGTCGGAAGAGAAAACGAGATTGTTGTCTCCGGATTAAATGGATTTGGAAAATTCTGGTCCAGGCGGAACCCCTCAGGCAACAGACCACGGTTGCTTTCAACGGCTGTAACAACGCCGCCTGTATCGACTCTCGCACAGTAGACATTCGAATGCCCATTTCGAAAATCATCCCAGGCAATAATTGCATGCCCCTCATCATCGGAAGTGGCTCGTGCCCAGTCTTGCATGTTAGGTGCAATGCAGATGGGTATACCCAAAGCCCCCCAATGAGCTACGCCGGAATTATCAATGTATTGTCCAAAAATATCGATTGAGGTTGTTGTGCTCGTGTCAAACGACCAGAAGTTCCAGATCCCGCGAGTGCCATTCCGGGCTTGCGTCGAATTGAAATACAGCGTCGGAGCTGCGGTAAAAGCTGTCCCTTGTCCCGGCCAGAGCTGAGCGCCTGTTGTATCGATATGTTGAATATACCGCGAGTGACCGATGAACGCTCCTCCATGGCTGTCCGCGGTGTGTCTGCGGGCGCCACCTCCCGCAACAACCCCCAAGATGATTCCCGATTGACCCCAACATGGTTGCCCGCTGTAACTTACTCGTTGAGTGAACTTCAAAGTGTCGCGGTTGGTCCAGCTGACGACTGCCCCACCATGGAAATCAGCGGTGACGGAAACGTCAAAATTGTTTGCTGTGTCGCTTAGAATATTGCCATCCAGCGCCCATTGAGGGCTCCCTAAACTATCAACACGTTGTGCAAATACTTGGTTAGCTTGACTCCATGCAATGATCGCTCCGCCTCCATCATCACCGACGATACCGATATCGTTGGCGGATACATCGCCCACTCTTGCACTCACTTGAACACCGCTGTCACTCCAAACGCGAGTCCCCAGAGAGTCGAGCCGCTGAACGAGAATATTGTTGATGTTGGGACCATTCCAACCAAGCAGAACGCCCCCGCGGCCATCGGCAGCAAGACTGACGTACAGTCCCGGCTTCTCCGCGACCTTCACTCCTCCAGCGGTCCATTGGTTGTGTCCCGTGCCGTCAATCCTTTGCGCATAGATGAACGTATCTGACAGTGACCTGTCGTCCTCCCAGGCAATGAATGCACCGCCAGAGCCATCGCTTATCATCCTTGGGAACTGTTGATTGTACGATGCCACAACAATCGGAATCCCATTCTTCAGCCATAGCATCCTCCCATCAGCGCCAATGTGCTGAGCGTAAATGTCGTAGTCGCCGTTGCGGGCATCGCGCCAACAAACAAAAGCTCCTCCTTCCCCATCGGATGCGATCTGCGGCAACATATAGTATCCACTGTTCGCGGAAGTGTCGCATACAGGGGTGCCATTGGTGAGCCATTGTGCGGTGGCAGTGACAGAAGAAAATAGCATGATGAATAGGGTCTTTGTCATATATATCCTCTTCTTACGGTCAAACCGGCAAAGGAGTCAATGTCTGGGAAAAAAGGAAACAATCCCCGTCGATCGAGAGAACAGATCGCCAAGACAGACGGTGAGTGTGCGAATCTGCCCTCCCGCGACAGGTGTTCACAACGATACTTGTTACCTGCCGAAGCTGGGTAGAGAACCTGTTAGACGAATAAAAGACGCGCCGTACCATGTGATCTCCCGAATTTCGATAAGAGAGAGAACGAGAGACGCATGAAAACGAACTGAGAAAAAGCGGGAATCTGGTGCACGGGGAAAAACTCTTCCGGTGCAGAGTGCAAGTGGCCACGTGCCGCGCGTAATCGTTTTCATTTCATCTCGTTGGGCTTGAGAAAATATCATCATCAAATCTCTTTCTCGATCTACATACTTATATCCAAACCGCGCGGAAAAAGGATGAGGCTCAAGGCGAAATGTCTTCCTTGAGACCACGGCCTGGTGCGGATCATATCTGGGGGGATCGTATGTGCGTTTCACACTCTGCATGCCTCCGAAAGTCATTGTGAACGAAACGGAGACGCGTGAGAATGAATTGCGAGGAGCAGAAGCGGGAATCTGGTCCGCGGGGGAAAGAGTCTCTCCCGGTGGAGCAAATGTGACGGCGGAACTATGCCAAATCTTACTGCGAAGAATCGCAAATGTCAAGGCATGCGAGATCATTTATCAATTACATAATACGAGAAGGCTGATGACCATCCTATACTTCCGAGGAATTTGCGCAAATAGCAGATTTTGTGTGGCTCAACCTTTCTTGCCTAAGTCGGCGTGTCGGCTCGATGGGAAGACAGATCCATGGAGAGCAGGCTGCGTTATTGAGGTAAAGAAAACGGCCCGATGTTCTGGACCGTTTCTGTATCAGTTCAACCTTGATCTCGCAATAAAGAGAGTGGTCGCCAGCTTCTGCAGTTCGTCCGACACCTGAATCCCAGCACTTTTGATGATCGCGTCAGCATCGAGAACGCATTGCAGAAGAACCTCCTTCAGTGAGCCTGCTCCGTGAGATCCGTTGGCATTCCCGTTTGATGGGGAAAATGCCTACTTTGACAGGACCTCGAACTCGATCTTCGCGAGGATCGTGGAGCCGTTGATGAGGGAACGACTTGAAAGAAAGGCAGAACAGGCATCAGGGGGGCAGGGAAGGGGCCGAAGGATCCGGATGAAGAAGAACCGAAGGCTCCGGAGCAGAAGCCCAAGAAGGGCAAGAAGTAAACGTGCTGTACAGCCTTAGCCGGGATTATTCTTGATCGCCTTAAGTACCCTGCTCACCCAGACTTTGCTAACCCCGAGGTGATGGGCAAGTTCAGCTTGCGAGGCAAAATTCCCAAAGTGGAAGAAGGAAGTCATCTCCCCTCTCAGGATCGCTTCGTCGGTTCATCGACGAGGAAGAATTCCTTCACGAGTCTCTTCCATTCTTCCTCCGAACAGCGGTCGGCAAGGTCCGTCATCATGAACCCGCCATCCTGATACATCAGAACAGGCGTTCCCGAAAAGAACCTC
>Ga0182017_10004663_pt1 | contig 10174 bp, 6 predicted proteins | sample 712E3DmetaG_FD_120492 | JGI IMG/M metagenome (GOLD analysis project Ga0182017, IMG submission 120492) | Permafrost microbial communities from Stordalen Mire, Sweden - 712E3D metaG | ecosystem: Environmental > Terrestrial > Soil > Wetlands > Permafrost | place: Sweden: Stordalen | collected... | reverse complement strand
GCCCGATCCATGAAGACGCGGCCTTGCGCAGCGGGCCAGGCTTCGCGTCCGTGCCTAGGTTCTGCCGGTAGAGCCGCTCCGCGTCGGCGAAGCGGGTTTCCGCTTCCGCCTGGACGCCATTCTCGGCGGCAAACCCCGCCAGCTTCAGCCAGGCATTGGCCAGATTGTCGCGATCGAACGCGGCGTCTGCGACGTTTCCGACCCCTTCGAGGATCTCGATCGACTTCTCCAGGTGCGGGATGGCCTGGTCCCGGATCGCGTCGAAATCGTCATAGGCGAAGAAGCAGCGCGCCAGCAGATTGTGCGCATCGGCCGTCAACTGATCCGGCGGAAGGTCCTGCACCAGGACCAGGGCCTCCTCGCCCAGCGTCTGGGCACTTCGGATGTCTTCGCCGCTGCGCGCGCCCCGCATCGACATCCGGCCATAGTCGGTGAGAGCGCGGGCACCGGCATGGCGGGCTTTGGCCGCCAGGTCGGCGGGGAATTCCCAGTGCGCCCAGCCCGCCTGGTCCAGGCTCGGACGCACGTGCTGAAGCAGGAAAGTGAGGCCCTGCCATTCCGCGTCGTTTGCCAGAGCCCCGGTCTGGATACCCGGGTGCCGCCAGACCCACGGAATGAAAGCGACCGCGTAGAGGCTCGCCAGCCTCACCGTCTCGTCCGGTATGGACCGTGGAGGGCGATTCAGGGCCTCTTCGATGAAGGCGGACGCCTCCGAGATCGCCCGGGAGGCGTACTCCAATGCGAGAGGCATCTGCTCGGTCATCTGAGCGAAGTTGGCAGCCTGGAGTTCCAGATGCATGGCCAGACGTCCGCATTCGTCCCTCAGGGGATCGAGCAGCGGCCTTGCATCCGCCAGAGCGCGCCCTGCCTCTGCCAGAGAGCCGGCAGCACCGGCGCGCGCAGCCGCCGCGAGCGCAGTTTGGAATTCCGTGAGTGCGTCCATAGGTTTGGGTAATAGAGCCGATGTTAGCGCAAATTCATCCGGAATTGTCAGGCGCGGCCGCTTCCCGCATCAACTCCAGCGCCCGCAGGATTCGGGGGGGATCTTCAAAGCCATAGGACAGCCGAAGCTGGCGGCGGCCGGCCGAGGCCAGGTCGCCGCGCGGGTGAACGCAATACTCGCCCGGGATGTACAGGACGCGAGGCCGCGGATTCCCCAGCGGTCCGTCGATGGAGGGGGCTCCCGTGGTTCGGGTCAGGCACTTGAAAAAGCGCGAGGCCGGATGTGTTTCGAGATCCCTGAAAGTCAGGTAATAATAGAAGCCCGCGCTGCCGCCGCGGCATTCCGTGAGAAATGGCCCCAGGCTGCGCTCGATTCCGTCGCGGACCGCGACCGCTTTCTCCCGGTATCCGACATTAACGGCTCGCAATTGGTCTTCGATGCGAGTCTCGAGCAGATAGCCGGCCATCTCTTGAACGAACAGCGGGGCGCTGAACCCGGCGTCGCTGGTCCTTTGCACCATGGCGTTCATGAGCGGCGAATCCGGGCCGAGAAGGTATCCGATGCGCAGCGCCGGCGCCAGCACCTTGGACAATGTGCCGACCTCGTAGGCGATGCCCAACTCGTCTTCGGGCGACACGGAGACGAACCGCTCGGCCTCGGGATCGTGCAGCAGCAGCTCGTAGGCGAGGTCGAAGACAATGGGGACCTTGCGCCCCTGCTCGCGGGACAGGCGCGCCGCCACCCCGAGCAGCGCCCGGCGGCGCCCGTTCGAAAGGATCGTGCACGACGGATTGTTCACCGTCACCACATAGAAGAACGCAACCCGCCCGCCCGCGCGTTCGAGCTTGCGCTCCAGCGCCGCCAGTTCGATGCCTTCTCCATCCTCCGGCACGGCGAGCACCTCGAAGCCCCTGCGCTCCAGGGCGTCGCAGTAGATGTAATACAGAGGATCGGACGTCACCACGATACCGGGTTCGATTACCTCGGCAAACGAGTCCAGGATGCTGGTGGCGCCGCAGGGTCCGACGATCAGCCGTCTGCCATCCAGCGTGGCTTCATCGAGGCCGCCCATCCTGGTGCGGCCGAGGAAACGGCGCAGAGCGGCGATCAGGTTCTCCGAGCCTTCCGGGGCGCCGTAATTGAACGCCTGCCGGTATTTCAACCCGTCGCTCGCAACGGCCTGCATGGCCTCGTTCAGGCGGCCGACTGGGATGGTGCTCTCATTCACGTAGCCAACGCCGAGGTTGATGTCCACGCCGTCGCGGAAACTGCGTGCGAAGGCCGCCATCATCCGGTTCACCGGGGAGGGACTCGTGGACGCCTGGCCGTAGCGGGAAAGGCGGGTCTCCATCAACCCGATCTTCTCACGCGCGCCGGCTCCGGCGGGCGCGCGCCAGGGCTCGAATCAGCGGACCGGCTCCAGGGTAATCCCGTTGTCGGGCTCAGGTTGATACGGCGTCAGGTTCGGCGGCCGGGTGTCGGGCTCGATCAGCCAGGCGGTGCGGCCGGGATAGTAGCGGATCAGTTTCCCGTCTTCCTCGGGGCCGAGATCGAGGGCCCAGACCACGCGGGCGCGGTCGATGTCGGCTGCGTTGTGAATCCAGGTGTAGTACCGGTGGCGGGGTCCATAGTGGACGAACACAAGTTGGTTCCCGGGCTCTTTCGCGAGGCGCTTGTCGATCTGGACGCGCCCCTGAGCGTCCCCCCAGTTGATGAAATCCCAGCTTTCGTATTGGCCCAGGCCCGAGAGGAGCCGCTCGTCGCCGATCGCGTGGATGCCGTACCAAAGGAAGAAATGGCCGGCGCACAGAAGCAGAATCAGCCCGGCCGCTTCCCGGCCCGCGGGCCATGCGCGGATTCTCCACGAACGCAGCCGTTCCAGGCCCTTCACGGTCATCAGCAGGAACAGGCACGTGGCGGCGGCTATGTAATGCGGGTAGAAGTACGGGTAGAAATTGGTCCCGAGGGCTAAGGCGAGCAGGACTAGAACGACCCACAGGAACCTGTACTCCCGAATCGACAGCAGGAACAGCGGCAGGACCAGATAGAGCGGGGCGAAAAAGAAGAAGCGGTAGTAGCGAACGCTGTTGACAAGGCGCCCCAGAAAGGACTCGACTGTGTCCGTGCCTTGGCCGTGAATCGTGGCCTGGGCACGATAGTCCGTCTCCTGTTCGGGTGTGAGCGGCACGTGCGGGACCGGATTCGGCTGCGTGGTGAAGCTTGCGGGCATGCCGTATTGATAGCGGCCGAGCGCGTAGGGCAGCGTAGTGAAACTGCCCGTGACCGCTCGGTTGTGGAACAGGATGAGCAGGAGGGCCGGGGCCGCCGCAAGCGATGCGAAGGCTGCGAGCCGCAGAAGCCTGCGCCATTCCGAGCGCTGCCGGAGCGCTGGCACGAAGAACAGGATCGTCGCCAGAGCGACGAACACGGACTCGAACGGCCGAGTGAGCGCGTGCAGCCCCAGGCCCACGCCGAGCAGCGCGGCATCGCGAATCCGGCCGCCGGCGCGAAGCCTGGGCAGCGCTCCAAACACCAGACAACCCGAACAGGCGGTCACAGCGCCGCCCCAGTAGCTGTTCATCCACTGGCTCAGGGGGCCGAATTCGGCGACTGCCAGCAAACCGCCCGCGAGCGCCCAGGCTGGTGTGGTCCAGGCCCGGAGCATCCAATAGCAGAGCGCGCACATCGCCGCCACCGACAGCACCACTCCCGCCCAGGGAAGGCCCGTCGCAACCTGTCCCAGCGCCAGGACGAGGCCCTGGCCGGGCGGAAAGATGGAACTGTAAGTGGGCTGCTGGAGGATGTAGACGCCTTCGAAGAACTGGTGAAGCGGATGGGGCGGATTCGCCAGGCGCAGGTGGGCGAGCGTGTCGCCCAGGAGGATGTAGCTGAAGTCGTCGGCGCCGGCCGGGTGCGGGACCGGATGCTGTGGGAATAGCGCCAGCCGCAGCGCAACGGGCACGAGCGCCAGGACCAGCATCGCCCAGGCCGGCCGGGCGGCCAACTTGCGGGCGAACGGCTCCAGCCAGCCCCGGGACAGCACCAGGGCGACCAGCAACGCGGCCACGCCCAGTTCGGCAAAATCGCTGGCGCCGAACCCGATCGGATTGTAAAGGGGCTGGAGTGAACGAAACAGGTCGGGAAACATGTTGAAGCCGGTGCGATCTTGAGGTTAACGGACCTGAGGCGCGAGGCGCAAGGAGCGGGGGCGCACCCGCCAATTCCGCCAGGCCGGCGACACCCCCGTTGCGGCCGGGGCTTCTGCGCGAGGAGCGCCTCCCGCCCTTGACACGGTAGAGGTCTGGCGTTCGAGTCGTTGCGGGCCCACCACGAAGGCATTCAAAGGGCTGTCCAGGTGAGCATCCAAGTGGGAGGCGCCGGTCCGTTCTTCACGCACAATCCCCGCGCAATCGTAGAAGCTGACAAAAGCCCAGAAGGGGATTTGATCCCGCAACGTGAACACCTGGTTGTTCACTTCGACAACCAGACCGTCCCGCGCCCGCGCAGCTTCGCGCTTTGTCATCTCGTCACAGTGGTCCAAGCGCTGCCACTTCTCCTTGCGTTCGAACTTCTTCGTTCGCTCGTTGTAGAGCCGCACCCTTGGGTGTTCTGGCGGAAACCTCCGGTAGCAGCTTCTTCAAGCGCGACCGGTACAGACCGCCGACTGCCGCCGGCTCGCATTCCTTGCCTCTCCCGCAATCCGATGGAGCCTTGGATAGCGTAAATTAAGATCGATGTATACGGGTACTCGCGGCCCCCTTGAGCAGTACCTTCTCGACTCCCTCGTCCGGACTCTGGCGGCCATAGCAAGGCCCATCATCTGGTACAACCGCTTCCTCGAACGCATCGGCCTGTACGATCCTAACCGCGAAATGCACGGCAAAACCGTTTCGCAACTCGTGGGGATGTGCCGGGCAGGCCACGGTGCAGGCGATGCTGCCGTCGAGGAATTCAGACGCAGGGGAGAACAGGCCCGCGACGAATTGATCCAGATCATTGCCGGCGTTCGCGTTTCGAGGACATCCCGTGTGGATCGCCCAACCTCGGTGAGTGGCCGCACGCTCGCAATCGCCAAGGTCCTCGCCTGGCATTTTCCCAGCGAAGAATCGTATCGGGCCATCGACGCGCTTCGCCGTCGCATCACCGACTGCGATACCCAGGAAATCCTCGTGCAGCACTTGGCCGACAACCGGGCGAAAATGCGCGGCCAACTGACGACCACCCAGCTGAGGGAGTGGATCAAGATGCCGTATCCGGCATCGAGGCTGGCGCATGCCGAGATGAGACTCGCCAATGCGGATCCTGAGCATCGCGTCTATCTGTTGCAGTCCCTTCCTCCGATTGCCCTGAGTGCTGGCGACTCCTCCAGAGCCGAGTCATATGCCAGAGAACTCCTCGCGACTCCCGATCTGGCTGAGAAGAGCGGCGCAGCCGTGTTCTGCGCGAACTACGCCCTCGGCTTAATGGCTTTTCAGCGCGATCAACTGGACCGGGCGAGGCACTACCTGCTCGAAGCCTCGAAAGCCAAAGGCTCCGCAAGGCTCTGCGGCCACGGACCCGATATGGACCTAGCCCAAGACTTGCTCTCGCGCGGCGAGCGCGACATCGTTCTGGAGTTCCTGGAAAACTGCCGGTCGTTCTGGACCTCGGAAAACGGCATCATCGATCGCTGGCGGGATACGATCCTTAGTGGGGGCATTCCGGACTTTCGATGCAGGTCGTAGCCTCCGGTCTCCATGTTGCCGACCACGCATCCGACCACGGCGGCGGCCAGCACTCACCCAGTCAGTGACGCGGGACGCCTAGGTCGCCGATTTGCGTTTCGCACAGCCCGAGTTGGTCTGCGACACAAAAGTAACTTAGCTGCATGCCCTCCTATAGCCGCTCGGCCGAACTCACGCCGCGCCAACCAGCTCCACTCCGGCCGCGCAGGCCGTGCGCCGCAGATCATATCTAGCGTGGCGAGCGGCAGGCCTTCGCGGATCGCCAATTCGAGGTAGGCGGCATCGTAGGCGCTCAGGCGGTAAGTCCGCGCCAGCGGCAAAACCTGCTGGGCAAGCCAAGTGGCGGGACGGTGCTCGATAGCGATCGGCAGCAACCGCAGTCGCTCCAGGAACACGGCCTGCGCCGCCGCCTCCATCCAGCCGCGCGCTCGGCAGTGCTCAGAGCGCTCGCAACTTCGAACGGCCATAGCGCCGGCACAATGGCGTGGACTCGCCTTCAAAAGCCCAACGCAGGGTCATTGAAGCGTCACGCACGAAGGAGCCGCTCAATACTTGTGGCCCTCATGGACGAGGTCGTGGATACGCTCGCCAGGGCCGAGGGTGAGGTGGTATTCCTCCCGAAAAGCGAGCATCGCGGCAACGGCTTGGCGCCTCCGTTCGCGCTCTTCCTCGGAGGGTGTGTTCGCGGCGCCGATGGCGGCCTCCAGAGCCCGCTCCACGACCTCCTCGGGCGAACGGCCTATACCGCGAGCGAGCGCCGCTTCCAGCAGCTCCTGCCCGTGAGGTGTGAGGTTGACCGTCATCGATTCCAGCATACGCTGAGAGCCGCGGGGCATCTCGGGACCCGTTGGATGCGGGCATACTCCAGCTATTGAACTGGAAGAGCGTCGGAGCGCGCTTCCGGCTCGATCCTGTGGTTTGGGAGGGCCAGCCAAGATAGGATTGTAAAATCGTCCCCAGTCAGGGTAGAATTATATCTATGGAGACCGTCAGGCAGAGCAGTCCCTACACCCCGGCGCAGGCGGCGGCCGTGACCGGCTTGCCGCTGCCCGCCGTGCATAAGGCCATCGAGTACCGGCTTATCCGGCCGAGGGTTGTTCGTGAAGGGCGGAGCCTCTATCGCATGCTTTCGAAGCCCCAGGTCCTTTATCTCCAGCTCGAAGCCAACGGCCTGCGATGCCTGCCCCTCGCCAAACGGCGGCAAATCGCGCGCGCGCTGGAGCAGGCTCCCAGCGCCGATATGGTCGTTGTCTCGCCGGGAGGTGCCCTGGTGGTCGAAGTCAAGACGGCCAGAAAACAGATGGAAGGCGCCCTCCGGCGGCTCGTTCAGGCCGAGCGGATGATCGTATCCGACCCCGATATCATGAAAGGCACACCGCTCTTCCGCGGAACCCGCATTCCGGTCCACGCGATCGCGGACATGCTCGCTGAGGGGGCAACCGTAGAGGAGATCCTGGAAGGCTACCCCACGCTCACCCGCGGGGCCGTGGAACTGGCTCCGGTTTACGCGAAGGCGTTTCCCCGCAAAGGCCGGCCGCCGGCGCGCCCGTGGGCCAGGCAGCGGCCGCGAAGAGTAACCCAGGATCGCCTGGCGAGTTGATGAAACTCCTGATTGACGAGTGCTTGCACACGTCGCTGACCGGCGTGGCCCACGAGGCTGGCTACGCGTGCGATCACGTCAATTTCATCGGACTCAGCGGATACAAGGACTGGCAGCTAATGGATCGAATCCGGGCCGGCGAGTACACGTTTGTCACGAACAACCGGGTCGACTTTGCCGCCCTGTACGGCAAGGAAGAGATCCATCCGGGTCTCGTTATCATCGTGCCCAATGTCGTCCCCAGGCTGCAGCGGGAGGTTCTCCGCGCTGCCCTGGCGCACATCGGCGAACGCGAGCTCGTGAACACGCTTCTGGAAGTGGACCTGACGGATGCGGGTGTCAGGTGCCGCGAGTTTCTGTACCCTTGATGCGTTGCCACGGGCGCTGAGTCAACCCCGTCGAGCCGTGGGTTTTTCTCCCGCACAATTCCCGCAGCATTCCCGGACCTCTGGGGCACACTCAAAGACCTAAGTCATTTATTCTCAGCCGTCAGTTCTGTCAGAACCGCCCTGAGCACCCTTGCCCAAGTTGCGCATCGCCCCCCGTTGCGGCCGGGGCTCGTGCGCGGGGAGGGCCCCGGTGTTGAGCGCCGGCGCCGCTCCCGTTGCGGCAGGGGCCCGTGCACGGGGAGCGTCCCGGCTTCAACAACAAGCCCGCTGCCAGGTTCGGCGATTCGGAAGTATGGCGATCGAATTGCAACATTGTCGGACTGCGTCAGTTCGGCAGGATCAGAGCAGGGAAGTTTTACCGACCAGGGTGTACAATTGTCTCCGATCCGTACATCTCGAGGTCAGTTCGTGCTGGAGGCGTCGACCTATGACGAGACTGCTATGGACTACCCCTGCCGTTGGCACTTTGCTTATGCTTGCGGCGGCCGCGAACGCTCAGTTCACACCGGCCTCGGGTAGCCCGTTCACGGTGGGATCGCATCCCCATTCCGTGGCTGTGGGGGACTTCAACAACGACGGCAATCTGGACCTTGCCATCGCAAATGCAGGCACCAACAACGTAGCGGTGCTGCTGGGAAATGGAACAGGCGGGTTTACACCGGCCTCGGGTAGCCCGTTCACGGTCGGATCGAACCCCGTATCCGTGGCGGTGGGGGACTTCAACGGAGATGGCAAGCTGGACCTCGCCGTCGCAAATCTAAGCGGCAGTAACGTCACAGTGCTGCTGGGCAACGGAGCGGGCGGGTTTTCCGCGGCTTACGGCAGTCCGTTCTCAACCGGAGGGAACCCCGCTTTCGTTGCGGTGGGGGACTTCAACGGAGATGGCAAGCTGGACCTCGCCATCGCCAATTCGGGCAGCGGCACCGTAACGGTTCTGCTGGGCGACGGAATGGGCGGGTTCACGGCAGCCCCGGGCAGCCCGTTCACGGCCGGATCGAACCCCGTATCCCTGGCGGTGGGGGACTTCAACGGAGATGGCAGGCCGGACTTGGCCATCGCAAATGCCGGCAGCGGCAACGTGACGGTACTGCTGGGCAAAGCAACGGGAGGGTTCTCGACAGCCACGGGTAGCCCGTTCACGGTCGGATCGGCTCCCTATTCCGTCGCCGTGGGGGACTTCAACGGGGATGGCAATCTCGACCTCGCTGTCGCAAATCTCAACAGCGGCAATGTTACGCTGCTGCTGGGTAACGGAGCGGGACGGTTCACGGCGGCCTCGGGTAGCCCGTTCACGGCTGGACTTGGTCCCTATTCCGTGGCGGTGGGGGACTTCAACGGGGATGGCGATCTCGACCTCGCCATCGCAAATAGCAACAGCAGCAACGCAACGGTTCTGCTGGGCGACGGATTCGGCGGGTTCACGGCAGCCTCGGGTAGCCCGTTCGCGGTCGGATCGGTTCCCTATTCCGTGGCGGCGGGAGACTTCAACAAGGATGGCCGGCTGGACCTGGCCGTCACCAGTTATTCCACCAACAGCGTCGCCGTGCTGCTGAACGGCTTCACCTACCCGCCGGTGGTGCCGGTGCTGCTCTCGCCCGGCAATGGGGCCAGCACGGTCTCCACGATCCCGACGTTGAGCTGGAGCGCTTCGAATGGGGCCGTGTCCTACAACGTGTACCTTGGGACGACGTCGCCGCCGCCCCTTGCCGCCAACATAACAGGCACCGGTTACTCTCCCAGCCAGTTGGCTGTCAGTACGACCTACTTCTGGCAGGTGGTGGCCGTGAACGGCAGTGGTTCGGCAAGTTCCGCCATTTGGGCCTTCACGACGGTGCCGCCGGCCGATCTGCCGGGGGCGCCTATTCTGCTGTCTCCGGGCAACGGTGCCACGGGCGTTTCGATCACCCCGACTCTGCTGTGGAACTCTTCGAGCGGAGCTGCGTCCTACGACGTGTACTTCGGAACCTCGCCTTCACCGCCCCTGGTATCGAACACGGTGGCAACGGGTTACTCTCCGGGAATCCTGCCCGGGAACCAGACCTATTACTGGCAGATCGTGGCCCGGAACAGCTTCGGTTCCAGCGGCTCTCCGACGTGGCACTTCACCACCGGCGCCGCGCCGGCCACCCCGTTGCACTTCATCGCCGTAACTCCCTGCCGCGTCGCCGACACTCGCAACGCCCCGGGACCTTTCGGTGGTCCAACCATGGCAGGCGGCGCCACGCGCACGTTTGCGATCCCGCAGAGCCTCTGCAACATCCCAAGTTCGGCGCAGGCGTATTCCCTAAACGTGACGGCGGTGCCCCCGGGGCGGCTCGGCTTCCTGAGCATGTGGCCTGCCGGACAATCGCAACCCTACGTCTCCACGCTGAATTCCTGGGGCGGCATCGTGGTGGCCAACGCCGCCATCGTTCCGGCGGGCGTTGGCGGGGCAGTAAGTGTCTTTGTCAGCGATCCCACCGACGTGATCCTCGATATCAACGGCTACTTCGATACCACCGGCAGCGCGCTCTATCCG
>Ga0182017_10004661_pt1 | contig 10175 bp, 5 predicted proteins | sample 712E3DmetaG_FD_120492 | JGI IMG/M metagenome (GOLD analysis project Ga0182017, IMG submission 120492) | Permafrost microbial communities from Stordalen Mire, Sweden - 712E3D metaG | ecosystem: Environmental > Terrestrial > Soil > Wetlands > Permafrost | place: Sweden: Stordalen | collected... | reverse complement strand
GCATTGGGGGCAACGGGCCTTGTGTTGTACGAGATGTTTGAACCTCTACATACAGTTTCCTTGCATGCATCCAGAAGGTACTCATTCGTAAGACCCAGCACATCCATAGCAGATTAAGCTACTTTCCCTGTCTCCACATTCATCCACGCCTTTCCAACCACTCCTCGTTGCATTTATAATCTCCGGGCGGTCGTCACCTCACCATTCGCTGTATCCAAAAATCAGGAGAGGTGAAAGGAACAGGCCAATCTCCGACGGCGGGAGGGGAGTTCGCTTATCGTTAGACTATTGTTCGCTTCCGCTTTTATGGAAGCCCCGTTCTTATGATAACATGAACCTGGTTAAAAGTGGTCAGTAGATTACGCTTCTCTCCTACGCTAAGAACGAATGAAATTATTTAAAAAAGTACTTGACAATTTGGAAAGAAAGGCATATTATCGAATTAGTTTGTTTATACAACAAACTAATTATTTGTAGTTTTGCATGAAAACATAGCAAGAAACGCATTTAATTAGTTTGTTGAAACGATGAATCAATTGTGAAAATCAACGGACGTATGAAGAAAAGATACGACCAGATCACAAGTATCAATCCAAAAGTTGGTCGAAATATTAATAGGGCTATTATTCTTAACGCCGTCCGAGAAAAACAACCGATCTCACGTACTCGAATTTCTGAAATAACAGGTCTTAACAAAAGCACTGTCTCAAATATCGTTTCATCTCTCCTCGACGAGGATCTGGTCAAAGAAGAGATTGTCAAAAATCAGGTCGTAGGGAGAAACCCTCTAGATCTCAGCATTAAACGAGAGAAGAATTTTGTCGGGGCGATTTACATAGATTCAGTTCACACGACACTCGCGATCGTCGATATCGACGGTACCTTGATCAATAAAGTCATGATTGAAACGAGACCACGCGATCCAAAAGCCTTTATTTCTTTTTGTCTCGATTCACTCAAAAAAATGCATCTAAAATTTCATTCTCGTTCTTTGAGAGGTATCGGAATTTCCGTCGCTGGAATTGTCGATTCGGTGCGCTCCCGTGTCGTTTATTCTTCTAATCTCGGCTGGCAGGACTTGGATATCGGATCGATAGCACAGGAGAACAGTCCGGAAATTGAACTCATCACTGTCGAGAATGACGCCAAGGCTTCAGCCCTCGCAGAATTGGTGTTGGGCAAACATGGAATCGCATCCTCAAATTTTATTTTCCTCTCGATCGGTACCGGCATCGGAGCTGGGATTGTTGTTGATAATCACATCCTGAGCGGCAGCTCGCATGCAGCCGGAGAATATGGACACATGACTCTCATCGAAGGCGGCGAACCATGTTCGTGCGGTAATCGCGGGTGCTGGGAAATGTATGCATCGGATCGCGCAACCATAAATTATTATCTAGGCCGCAATGGGGTTAAGGAAAATCATAGTGAGAAAATAGGAGCGGAAGAGCTCGTCGCTCTTGCACTTCAAGGGAACGCCAACGCAATCGAGGCGTTGCGAAAATCGGCGGAATACATAGGATTAGGGATTGCAAACATCATTCGAACTATCGATCCTCAAAATATCATCATCGGAGGCTCTGTCGTCAAGGTTTGGAAAACGATTTATCCTGTCATCATGGATACGGTCTATAAGCGAGGTTTTTTCGGCAAACAGCGGAACACTTTTATTCTCCCGACTTCTCTGACCGATAACCCTCCGTTGCTTGGTGCAGCAGCGCTGTCTATACGAAAGATTTTTACTGATTTCAGAATTGTCATCTAACTGAACACGAAATACATGCAAAGTCAAAAACTTACAATCGGTATCGATATCGGCGGTACAAACACTGTTCTCGGTCTTGTCACCGGAGACGGAGAATGCGTTGAAAAGACAAAGTTTCTCACTCGGGAATGCCCATCGATCGAAGATTTTCGAATGAAGCTGGTGAGCGGGATCGCAGAACTCTCTCAAAGACAGGGAACTGTTCGAAGAATTGCAGGCGTCGGCATAGCGGCGCCCGCAGCGAGGCATCGGGAAGGTACTATTCAAAGCCCTGCAAATCTTCAATGGGGGACAATTGACATTGTGAAATTGCTGAAGCCATACTATGACCTCCCCATCGTTCTTACAAACGACAGTAATGCAGCAGCGCTCGGTGAGATGAAGTTCGGATTAGCAAAAGGTATGAAGAATTTCGTCGTCATAACGATGGGAACCGGATTGGGAGCGGGCATCGTCGTAGACGGACGACTGCTGTACGGCGAGAACGGAGTGGCAGGAGAACTCGGTCACATGACTATCGAACCTGGAGGACGCCTGTGCGGCTGCAAGAGGCGAGGCTGTGTTGAGACATACGTTTCCGCAACAGGCATCCGCCGAACCGTCTTTGAATTACTGGCCCGTTCCACCGAGGATACCGAACTGCGGGACATAAGCTATAACCAGCTGACAGCGGAGAGGACCTACGAGCTTGCACTTCGCGGTGATCCTATCGCGATTGAAGCTTTTGAATTCACCGGCAAAGTCCTGGGACGCGTACTTTCAAATACCGTCGCCGTATTCGACCCCGAGGCCATTATCCTGTCGGGAGGCTTGATGCACGCGGGGAATTTATTGCTCGAACCGACGACGATATCATTTAACGAAAATGTTTTGAAGCTTCACAAGAGAAAAGCCGTCATCCTGAAATCTCAATTGAAAGATGGTGAAGCAGCGATCCTCGGCGCAAGCTTGCTCGTCTGTGATGGGGCAGTGGCGATGGCCGAAGATTCTCCGGCAGATTCCGTCGCTGTTTCCGGAAACGAAATGCTTGAAGGGCGTGGTTAAACTATGCGCGGAGTTCACTTCCCGCCATGTGGACGATCCGTTAGCGTATTCTCGATGATCAAGAGGCCGAAGTGATTGATGATATTCGTGCATCGTACCCTAATTTCCAATTCAACTATAAGTCCTATAGAGCCTTTTTCAATAAAGAAATAAATTGAAAGAGAACATTATGCTTAACAGAACTATTTTCTTCTTTATCCTCTTAGCCCTGACCTCGGCACTGCTCGCTTCATTCGCAGCAGCGGCGCCGGTTTCGAATATTGTAGGGGTTGTTCACGATGCTAAAACAGGCGAGGTTCTTCCCGGTGCAACCATCGTTCTTTCAGGGACCAGTCTCGGGGCGTCGACGGATGTCGATGGGAAATATGTCGTTCGAAACGTGCCTCCCGGTTCGTACACGATTCGTGCAACATATATCGGTTATGAACCGGCTTTAGCCAGCGTTCATGTGGCGGAAGGAGTTGAACTCAAACAGGATTTCAAACTTGCAAGCGTAGGAATTCAGGGCGAAGTCGTCGTCGTCACTGCTCAGGCGGCAGGTCAGAATGAGGCAATCAACAAGCAGCTTTCGTCGCAGCAGATCGTCAGTGTTGTTTCGGCTGCGCGAATTCAGGAGTTGCCGGATGCCAACGCTGCCGAGGCTGTGGGAAGATTGTCAGGTGTTTCCGTTCTGAGGAGCGGCGGTGAAGGAAATGAGGTTGTTGTTCGCGGACTGCAGCCAAAATACAACGCTATTATGATCGATGGAGTTCGGATGTCCTCATCAAACTCCAACGATCGAAGCGCTGATCTGAGTATGATTTCTCCTTATTCACTCGAAGGCATCGAGGTTTCAAAATCTGTTACTGCGGATCAGGATCCCGATGTGTTGGGAGGTACGGTTAATTTTAAAATGAAAGAAGCATCAACGGAAAAAGAAGGATTGGGACTGAGTCTCATTGGGCAAGGAGCGTACGATGGCCTTTCAGATGCGTCGAACAAGTACAACAACTACAAATATGTTGCAAGCGTAGAGGGGAGATTTTTCGAAGACCACAGTCTCGGTATCTTGGCGCAGGCGGATTTTGAAAGGAAAAACCTCAGTTCTAATGAATTGACTGCCGGGTATAATGAATTCCAAAATAACCAAACCGATTACGTCATCACTTCACTAAAGATCAATGATATTCCGAGAGACAGGGAGCGTGCCAACGGGAGTTTTGTAGTGGATTATAAATTACCGAGCGGGAAAATCACATTAACGAATTTTATCAGTTCAGGAAAAACGGAAACCGAAACGCGGCAAGAAGCTTTTACGCTTGGAGCGACTAATAATCATAGTTTTACGTCGACCTTTGCAAACAGCACCTTAAACACGCTCACCAACTCGCTCGAAATTGAGCAGCAACTGCCGATCTTTCATGCCGATTTGAGGCTCTCGCATACGTATTCTGAAACAAAAGACCCGCGGGACTGGACTGTCACATTTACTCAATCTGCCGACCCCGGACTCAACCAATTTTCGAATAAATCAGATGTTAATCCCGAAGCCGTTCCGGTCTCTGCAACAAACAATCCAGCGCAGACATTTCTAACGACTATTCAAAGCAATAATAGTTGGACAAGGGACCGAGCAATTACGGCGGCACTAGACTTAGATGCACCGTTGAACATATCCGATAATATCACTTCGGTAGTAAAATTTGGAGGGAAATTCATTTATCAACCAAGATCGTACACCTATGAACAATTTGATAATCACGGCACCTCTTTTAGTTCTCCAAGCGCCACAATTGTTGCCAACATGATTGCTGCTCGATTTCCCGGCGTAAAAGTGGCTCAAGGCGGTATACCTATCAACCCTTTCATAGATCCAACATTTAACTACGGGAAATTTCTCAGCGGTGATTATGCAATGGCGTACGCGATGAATTACAGTATGGCGGGGGCGATGGCAAATTTTCTACAAGATAATATTACCTCAATAGAACAGCTCGATGCGGAAGGCTATTCTCGCAATCTGACAGCCTCCTCGACGAATAATTACCATGGTTTCGAGCATCAAAGCGCGGGCTATATTATGGAGACATTTAACATCGGCGAGCAAATTACTGTGATCCCTGGTGTACGATACCAGGACTTTCGAACACACTATACTGCACCACAAGATATACAGCATACATTTTCGTATGCAGAGTTTGACGGCTATGATACACTTGTTGAAAAAGATCACTCCTATTGGTTGCCCGATGTTTCTTTGCGCTACAAACCATTTCCGTGGTTTGACGTGCGTCTTTCATATTCAAGCACGTTGGCATATCCCGACTATAATGCCATCACACCAAGAATTGATGTAGCAGGCGGCGGCAATATTTCATGGAACAATACGAACTTAATTCCTTCTCAATCCAAAAACTACGACGCATATCTTTCTTTTTACGATAATACGATAGGGTTGTTTACCGTAGGTGGATTCTTAAAGCAAATCGATAATCTTATTTATACGTATTCATTTGGTGTCCCAGATACAGAACTGTTGCAGTATTATCCTCAGAGATATGTTCAAGGAGTTAATGCTTCGGGGCTGAGTGGAATAATAACTGGCTTTGTAAACAATCCTTATAGAATTAACGACTATGGGATGGAGCTTGATTGGCAGACACATTTCTGGTATTTGCCTCAACCGTTCGATGGATTAGTTTTGAATGCCAATTACACACACATATTTTCGAACGCAAAATATCCCATTACGTATCTGCCGCCGACGCGGGGCGCAACACAAATAGACACATTCTTTACTGCTCCGCTTGTTGATCAGCCTGCCAATGTCGTGAATCTTGCTGTCGGGTATGACTATCGCGGTTTCTCAATACGAGTCTCAATGATCTACACATCTAAAATTTACACTGGATCCGCCGGGTCGGATTTCTATACGCAATTGCATGCTTCAACGCTCGCAAACAACCGCTGGGATGTATCAATCAAACAAGAGTTGCCATGGTTCGGTTTTCAGGTATATGGCGACCTGAACAATTTGACTGCGGTACAAGATATCAGTGCCATTCAAGCGACGACGGGAGTTCCTAAATCGATGGAGTTGTATGGACTGAGCGCTGACGTAGGTCTTCGGTGGCATCTATGATCTGAAAACCTTTTAAAAATTCTTGATGAGTTAGAAGCGGAGGAAAATGCAGTTGTTCATTTTTTGTGATTTATAACTACCTAATTTCTAACAAACACTTTTTAAAATCAATTATTAAAGGAGGCGACGGAACACACCTAAAGCATACAGTTCCAGAGGTAAAACCACTCTCTTCTGAAAGAAATGCAAAACGAAAGTGGGGTTGTAGATCCATAATTACACTTAACAAAAATAAGGAGAGTCATCATGAAATATCTATTCACCGTGACATTTGTCGTTGCGATAGCGGTGCTTTTGTTCGCGCCGACGAGATCGTTTGCAGGTGATACGCTTGTTGTTGCCACTTCTTTGACTGCCAATCTTGATCAACAAATTAATAGTGACACTGTTGCGGGCGGCGCTAACGCACACAAAGTGTATAAGCTTACAACGACAAGTCAAACATACTTGATCGACGGACCAATAACGTCGAAATCGAGCATTGCAATCATTGGAGTGCCTGGTGCCAACGGGCAACTACCGTGCATCCAGCCGCACACACAATCAGATAATAGTGTTCCGGTCAACATGTTCGTGTTTGTTGGAGCAAATACGACAGTGCAATTACAAAACCTTTACCTTCTCGGATTATCCAATACAAACACGACTGACGCCACAAACGGCGCAAATGCTTGTGCAGTACAGTTATCAGCAGATAAGATAACGCTTAATTTAAACAATGTTGTGTTTGATGAATGGCGTGCATTTGCCATCGGCTATAATGGCCAGTGGGATAAGTTCTTCATATTCAATTGTAAGTTCAGAAATATGGTTGATCCGACCCAGCAGTACATCGGAGAAGTTATCCGTAATGAATGGCCGGGTGCGGCGTACACCGATAGCATGATCTTCAGATACAATACCATGTTATGCGTCAATGGTTATACTGCGGGCCCCGTTACGAAATATTATCAACGATATTTCGAATTTTCACACAACGACGTTCTCTATACATTTAAAAATCCTTTCTTCATCTTTAACGAAACAAATGCCAAAATTGATAACAATATTTTTTACGGCACGTATGCAGGCGGCACAAACTACACGGAAACTCCATGGTGGGATAATCTGTGGTATGGCGATCGTGATATCAGCACCATTTCATTTGAGCAACTCAACGGTGCCAATGCGGCAGCGTTTGATGCAGCTGACTCTGCAGGATTTTTCGTAAAATCCAATTACATCGGTGCGGCAAGTAAATCGGACTCTGCTGCCGATGATGCCTGGGTAGCTGCTTTAGAAGTAAAAGCCGAAAACATGAGAACAGTAGAAGTGAAGAACAATTCATATTTCCAACCTTCAGGTGTAACCGCATTCTGGAAAGCATTAGATGATACCGCAAAATGGACGTATCCCGATCCTGCGCATCACGATTCTTTGGGCTTTGCATTCGGCGATTCAACTATTACTCCCACGTGGATGAATTCACGAACAACAACTTTGTTCTCCTCGCCCTCCACGGAAAAAGGATTTGTTCAATCGGGTAATGTGATGACCGATCCCGGATTTCCTTCAGCAATTTCTTCAGATATCTTGACAGGAGCTACCGGCGATGGTGTTGGTTTTTTGAAATATATTGAAGAAATAAGAGGCGGGACCGCTTCTACAGATCGTTGGGGTTACCAAAGAACAACCGTTCAAAATACTGCAACATGGGTACCCACATGGCCGCTACCGGAAGCAGCTTCTAAAAATTTGAAATATACTGCTACCCTAACATCAACAGATGCCCTGCCGGTTGGCGACCCATATTGGTTTACCGGCACTACTACCGGCGTTGCAACGACGGCGAAAACAGTTCCACATACATTCTCGCTGTCCGAAGCGTATCCGAATCCTTTCAACCCGAGCACAAATATCGATTACAGCCTCCCGGCCTCGGGAAGCGTCAGCCTGAAAGTGTACAATGTTCTCGGCCAACTCGTAAAGACCCTCGTCGATAACGCCCATCAAGAGGCAGGAACATACACCGTTCGCGTCGACATGTCGAACGTGACGAGCGGCGTGTATTTCTACTCTCTTGAGCAAGGAAACAATCGTCTGGTTCATAAAATGATGTTGTTAAAGTAATTGCTTTCTCCTATCCTACTATCACAGGGGGCGCCATGGTGGTGCCCTCTGTGATTGCGTTTCAGGCAACGCTCGTTCCAACAATGCTGACTTCGGTGCATCCGGCTCCAATCATTCAGGAAATTGTTTTCAACCTTCCTAGGCAATTATTCCTGAGGGCGATGCAGATGTTGTCGTTGAACGGTGCTCGAATCGTTCAATAGAAATTGTTCCATTGAATTGAATGTAATGAAAATCTCCCCTCGATATTTCGCCCTGCACTTCTTGTTTTCGTCGATTATATTATCGACAAGCGCGCAAGCGCAATACCATGTTGTTGGCTACTATCCAATGTGGGAACGGACGAACATGCCTGCGTCGAGCGTGAAATACAATTCTCTGACGCATATCATCCATGCGTTTGCATGGCCGAATGCCGACGGGAGTATCTCGTCGGATGATGATGTCGTCGATACAGCGCTTATCAATACAACCCATCGTGCCGGCCGCAAGATACTTCTTTCAATCGGCGGAGCGGGAACCACGCAAACAGAAAATTATGCAACTGTTACGGCGGACTCGGGCCTCCGTAAAGCATTCATCAATAACATCGTTTCGCACCTTTCGGCCTTCCATTATGACGGCGCCGATTTGGATTGGGAAGGGCCGTCGACTCTCGCTCAGAAAGCGAATGAAGCGGCCTTTGTAAAGGAATTGCGAACTGCCTTTCGTACTCTCGACACGACATGGCTCATCTCGATGGCTATTGGCGCATCGGATTGGTCCGGACAATGGCGTGATTTTGCGACACTCACACAATATGTCGATTGGTTCAACGCCATGGAATACGATTTTCACGGAAGCTGGAGTTCGATTTCCGGACTTAACGCTCCGTTAATGATCGGCACCGATCCCGCTGCAGATCCGGATGCGTACTCGATTGTTCAAAGCATTCAATATCTCGCCGGGACTCGTGCAATTCCTAAAGATAAGCTCGTTCTTGGTCTCCCATTTTATGGAAAATCATTCGGTACGTCTACACTCTATAACCGGTACTCAGGAGAAGCAGATCTCGCGTACAGTGCTATATTAGATACATTAAAGAATGGCACGTGGACGTATATATGGGACAGCGGATCGAACGCCCCTTACTACACGTCATCGTCTCCTGCCAAACTCATCACACTTGACGATTCTGCGTCTATCGCGCTTAAGTGCCAGTATGCAAAGACGCAAGGCTTGTCAGGAATGATGATCTGGGAAATCAGCCAAGATCTGATCGGTCAGAAGCAGCCGCTCTTGGACGTTGTAGGCGCTCAAATGATAACGACCAATGTCGCCCCTGAGCATGCACAGACTAACCTTCCCGCGGGCTTTGTTCTCTACGACAATTATCCGAACCCGTTCAATCCATCGACAACAATTCAATTTTCGATCCCTGTCGCCTCAGATGTTACCATCAAAGTCTTCGATGTGCTTGGACGCGAGGTTGCGACCCTGCTCAACGAACACAGAAGTGCCGGTACCGAAAGCGTTCGGTTCGATGTTTCGCAGCACAACATTGCGAGCGGTGTGTACTTTTATCGGATTCAGGCTGGGACTTTTGGTCAAACAAAGAAAATGATACTCATGCAGTAATGCTTGTGCAATTCTCCAACGTGAGGAATATTCAATGTCGAACAACAACGAATTGAGACCGCGACATCCCGCACTCTGGGTGCCGACGCTCTATACTGCGGAGGGACTGCCGTTTGTTGCTGTCAACGTTGTTTCTGTTCTGATGTATAAGAGCATGGGAAGAACGGATGGAGAGATTGCATTTTTTACCACGCTCGTTGCTCTGCCCTGGATGCTGAAACCGATCTGGGGACCGGTTCTTGAAATGTTCAAAACGAAGAAGTACTTCGTTGTAGTAACACAGTTTGCAGGCGGGGTTCTCTTCGGAGTGCTGGCTCTCACGCTGCAGCTTCCCAGCTTCTTTCAATGGTCTCTTGTTCTCTTTGCCATCATTGCATTTAATTTTGCCACACACGACATTGCCGCCGACGGTGTGTATGTCAATGTCCTTTCAGATAAACAGCAATCGCAATATGTCGGATGGCAGGGGGCGTTCTATAACGTCGGTAAAATTCTTTCGCAAGGAGTCTTTGTTATTAT
>Ga0182017_10004659_pt1 | contig 10176 bp, 6 predicted proteins | sample 712E3DmetaG_FD_120492 | JGI IMG/M metagenome (GOLD analysis project Ga0182017, IMG submission 120492) | Permafrost microbial communities from Stordalen Mire, Sweden - 712E3D metaG | ecosystem: Environmental > Terrestrial > Soil > Wetlands > Permafrost | place: Sweden: Stordalen | collected... | reverse complement strand
TTGTCGATGGAATTTGCACACAAGACTGCGCAAGTGATCGCAAGCGCCGGCGTAAAGGTGAAGCTCGCCGACAAGATCTCGTCTACGCCGATGACCTCTCTCGGTATTGTGAAGATGAATGCTGCCGGGGGAGTGGTCATTACGGCGAGCCACAATCCTGCAAAATATAACGGGTTCAAAATCAAGGGGGACTTCGGAGGACCTGCGCACCCGGAGATGGTGGCAAAGGTAGAGAAGATGCTTGCTCCGATCCTGAAGGCCAAAGAGCTTCCCCTGAAGCTGAAGCCTTTCGACGAACTCGTCGCAATGAAGTACATAAGTTTCGTCGACTTGACTTCTCTGTATGTGAAAGACATCGAGAAGAAGATTGAGATCGATCTTATCAAGGCTACCCGCATCAAGATGATGTACGACGCGATGTACGGCGCGGGCCAGGGAGTGATGGAACAAATTCTCCCGAAGGTCGGGACGATCCGAAACATTTTTAACCCCTCGTTCGCGGGAGCCCATCCGGAGCCGCTCGCTCAGAACCTCGAAGAACTGAGCTTCGAGGTGAGGGACGGCAAATACAATATCGGCATTGCTACCGACGGGGACGCGGATCGCGTTGGCGCGATCGACGAGAAGGGCGCATTTGTCGATTCCCATCGGATCTTTGCGATCCTCCTGAAATATTTGGTGGAACGAAAACACTTCACGGGCGAGGTGGCCAAGTCGCTCTCCGTCAGCGAGCTGATTACGAGGATGTGCGAAAAATACGAACTTGTCCTCCATGAGACCCCCGTCGGCTTCAAATATCTCTGTCGTCTCATGACCGAGCGAAGAATCATCATCGCGGGAGAGGAGAGCGGAGGTCTTGGAGTGTGGGGTCACCTTCCGGAACGGGACGGAATTTATATCGGCTTGCTGCTCGCGGAAATCATGGCGGTGCGGCGGAAGAAACTAAGCGAACTTGTCCGCGAGTTGTTCGACGAGTATGGCGAGTATCATTTTGGAAGAATTGACAGGCAGGTGACGGAGGCGCAAAAGAAGAAGGTTATTTCGTTCTATTCGCGCCAGCCTAAAAAAATCGGCCCCTTCACCGTTGAACGTATCGATGCAACCGACGGCTTCAAGTTTTTTGTTGACAAGGGCTGGATTCTTGTCCGCTTCTCGGGAACGGAGCCCCTGGTTCGATTCTACGCAGAAGCGAATACCCCGGCGCGGATGAAAGCTATGCTGAAAGCCGCTACGGCCATCTGATCTCGATGCAACCATGAATACATCCCGCAGCTACAACTTTTATTACAATATTATGCCGGACGGAACGGTGAAACAGATCAACCCGTTCACCGGCACGGAAGTATGGGCTGTCCCGGGACGCGGCGACAAACCGCTCACGAACGAAGTCCCCGAGGGCGCGAAAGAACTAGACCACGCCACACCCGAACGTTATTGCAGCTTCTGCGAAACGCGCTACTACGAAGTTCCCCCGGAAAAAGCACGCCTCGTACAACAGGACGGAACGTATCGAACGATGCTCCGTGTTGCGCCGGATCGGTATAACGATTCTGTCGCAGAATTCCGAAGGGTCGGAAACCTCTTCGAGATTGTCACGATCGACTATTGGAAGAAGAACTACAATTATCGTCTGACGAAAGAAGCGGCCGCGTGGCGCGATGGTTACATCGCCACACCGAAAGGGGCAGAACACATCGACGCCATCTTGAACTACAAGTTGAAGTTCGCGGCGAGGTCGGAACAGGAAATTCGGCACAAACTGCAGCTCAACAGGGAAAACATGATGGACGCGTTCTTCGGAGGATGCCACGAGCTGATCATCGCCCGTAAGCACTTCGTCGACGGAGCAAAGTACGAAACCCAACTTCATTCTTCCGGTGAGATGACCCAAGAAGAGCATTTCCAGTATTTCAGGTTCACCGTCGAGGCGATGCGCGATATGCTGATCTACAACCGGTATGTGAGATACATTAGCGTGTTTCAAAACTGGCTGAGACCAGCCGGTGCATCGTTCGACCACCTTCACAAGCAGCTTGTCGGGCTCGATGAATGGGGGAACTCGATGCTCATGCAGATTCAAATGTTGCGGGACGACCCCAACATTTTTAACGAGCTGGGCGCAAACTTTGCCGCACAATACAACCTTGTGTTCGCCGAGAACGAGTTCGCGATTGCATGCGTCGGCATCGGCCATCGCTACCCGACCATTGAGATCTACTCGAAATCGCACGCAAGCCGTCCGTTCGAACACTCCGATCAGGAACTGCGCGGGGTCAGCAATCTGGTGCAGGCGTGTCACGCCGCAATGGGAAGCCAGGTTTCATGCAACGAAGAATGGTATTACACTCCGATCGATGCCGTCTATAAAATGCCGTGGCATATTCTTCTGAAATGGCGTATTAACGTTCCCGCTGGATTTGAAGGGGGAACGAGCATCTATATCAATCCGCTCACTCCTATCGATCTCCGTGACAAGCTGGTTCCGCGGATGTACCATCTCAGGGATACAGGGACGATCAACAGTTTAAGTATCGCCGAAGAGTGCCACCTGGCTCCCAATCCTCTCCTCTATTATCTGAAGTAAAAATTAGCGAAGGAATTGAATCTCAGATAGGAGCCTCTGTGTTACTCTTCTCTTCTCGATCGTCAATCTCGTTGTGAGAAACTCTGGGGTTGCCTGCCGCGCAACATTCACCCATCGGTCGCGTTAAAAAAAACGTCTAATCTTCCGCAAAGTTATTGATAACCTCAACTCAAGCAAAGAAACTCAATTGAATCGTTATGTTCACGTTCTACTGGCAACGTTTCTCTTCGCAACGCTTGCGGCTCAGGAAAAGCGCGGAGAGGTTTCCGGGCAAGTCGTCGATGGTTCGACACAGCAACCCTTGATCGGAGTAAATATTCTGGTTGTTCAAAAACAAACGGTGGGCACCATCACCGACGAGAAAGGGAATTTCTTTATTAAGAATCTCGAAGTTGGCGAATACAGCCTTCGCGCCGCTTTCATCGGGTATGAGTCCACCGTCGTGACAAACGTTGTCGTCTCGACCGGTCGAAGCGCAAAAGTGAAAGTGAAGTTGGATGAGACTCCGGTCGAAATCGGTGAAGTAGAGGTGAAAGCCGATTATTTCAGCAGGGCCGGGTCGATCAGCCCGGTCAGCACGATTGGGCTCAGCGGGGCCGAGGTCGCTCGCTCGCCGGGATCGATTCAAGACATGGATCGACTGATGCTGTCGCTGCCGAATGTCGGCAACTCGAGCGATGAATCGAACGAACTGATCGTCCGCGGCGGCGCCCCGGATGAGAATCTCACCGTAATGGACTACATCGAGATCCCCTCTAAGAATCACTACCCGAACGAATTCAATTCCGGCGGGCCGATCAACATGGTCAACGTTGACCTCATCGAGGACGTCCGCTTCTCCACGGGCGGATTTCCCGCTCAGTACGGCGACAAGCTCTCCTCGGTTATGGACGTGACGCTTCGTGAGGGCGATCGACGGCGGTCGATCACTTCGAACACCGGCCTTAACTTCGCCGGGTTCAGCACCGTGATGGAAGGAGGGATCAACGACGGGAAAGGTTCCTGGATTTTTTCCGCCCGCAGGAGTCTCCTCGAAACACTTAACAATCTGACTGGGATCACCGCGCTCGGTCTGACAGCAATTCCAAAATACTATGACACCCAGTTCAAGATTGCTTACGATCTTTCTCCCACGCAGAAATTTATGGCGAGCGGAATTTACGGAGATGACAGAATTCTCATCGAAGGCGATCCCAAAGAAAAAAACGGGCAGAAAGCGGGGATTACCGATTCTTCAAGCGTTCAGAATGTCGATGTTCACACGAACCAGTACGCTGTCGGCGCGAGCCTCAAGAGCTTGTGGGGAACCGATGGCTTTTCCGTGCTCACACTCTACTCATTTGGCAATAGGTACAACGTCGACGTCACGAATGATTTTACCCGCCGCTCGTACGGCAATATCGGGAGAGTAACCAATAGTACTCTTCTCAATTCTCGAGCTGCGTTTGACGAAAACAATTACGAGTCTGTCGCTGCCGCCCGGTATGATGTGGTCTACCGAATCTTTGAGAGCCATGAGCTTTCCGCCGGTGCACAGTATCAAACCACCTGGAAATTTAACGGAGTTTCGACGTATGAATCGGACTCGCTGAGATTCGACCTTAACCGTGACGGGATATTCGCGACGTACCCGCCTCGTTTTCCTGCCGGCGATGTGGAAACGCACCTCGGCTTAGGAGATGCGTACAAACTGAGCGGGTATGTGAGCGACAAAATCTCACCCTTCCCGCGGGTTTCGTTGACGGCGGGTTTCCGCTACGACTATTTCAGCTATTCGCATCACGGCAACCTGGCGCCCCGAACCAGCATCTCGTACGAATTTGTGCCGGAAGTTACACGGCTGAATTTTGCCTATGGCGAATTTTACCAGGTGCAGGCTTTGCCGTATTATACCGACAACCGGAACATTGGATACAATCGTAGTTTGCAGAACTCCCATGCCCGACATTTCGTCTTGGGTATTGAGCAGGTTCTGGACGAAGGGCTGAAAGGAAGTATCGAAGTTTACGACAAGCACTATTGCAACCTCGCCATCGGCGAACAATTCATCGAATCACTCGCCGACCCGACATTCCGATCGGACAGAGTATTCACCGTCATGAATCGGCGATCGAGGGGAATTGAATTCTTCCTTCAACAAAAACAAGTGAAGGACTACTTTGGGACGATCAGTTACTCGTTTTCATCAACGATCTCCGACGATCCGAGGATAGGAATGGAGGGAAAAACGTTCTTTTCGGACTATGATTACCCTCATATACTCACGTTGTCTTCGGCAAGATCGTGAAAGGGACTCGGACCTGGCTGGATGAATCGATATTGAAGTATCCGACGAAGATATTGCCGATATCCGACGACATGGAAATCAGTTTTCGTTTCCGGTACGCATCCGGCAAACCGTACACGCCTCAAACGTTTGTCGCCGACCGGCAGGTATGGATTGGGAATGTCACGTGGTCCAAGGGGGCGTGAGTGAACCAGTATGTCGATCTCAACACGGCGCGATATCCTTCGTATCAACGGCTCGACATACAATGGATCAGCCGGTATCATATGACCGGTTGGAACATCGTCACGTTCATCGCGATTCAGAATGCTTACAATAGAGACAACATCGCTTCGTATCAATACGTGAGCGATGGGACTGTCCAGACTCTCCATGAGTACGCATTCTTTCCGGTGGGAGGTGTGGCATTCGAGTTCTAGGAGGGAATGTTGTCGCGCTCAGTGCATTCAGGAAGACCCGGCAATAATACACCGCCGGGTCTTCTTTTTTGAAGGAGTGAGGGTGCCACGTTTGCACCCTTTATCGTCTTGAAGTTAAGACAGAACATGGATCGCGCCCCATCTTCCTCCCAACTGAGGAAGATGAGATTGATGAAGTAGCATTTTCTCCTTACTATAGAAGCGGCGTTCACATCACCTGCGGGGATGGTTCGCCGCTTTTTATTGGATGCACCTTCTTAATTCTTCACTCACCGGCGCAGTATGGCTCAATCTCTCTGGCTCTATCCGCTTCTCTTCTGCACCGGTGCGGTGGCAGGTCTGGTCGACTCAATCGCCGGAGGCGGTGGTCTCATTACGCTTCCGGTGGCGCTTGCAGTCGGCATGCCCCCGAAGATTGCGCTCGGGACCAATAAATTCCAGGCAAGCTTCGGAAGTTTTACGGCGGCGTTTTACTATGTGAAACATAAAGTCGTTGATCTGCGCAGAATGAAGGCCGGGATTGTTTTCACACTCTTCGGCGCTGTGGTCGGCACATTGGCGGTGCAGCAGATAGGTTCAGATATCCTGAGTCGGATGATCCCGTTTCTCCTCCTTGCCATTGTTGTCTATACGCTCGTCACCCCAAAGTTCGGAGAAATTGATACTCATGCCCGAATTCCCTACACCCTGTTCTTTGCCGTTGCAGGATTGGTGTTGGGTTTCTACGACGGGTTCTTTGGCCCGGGGGTCGGCTCTTTTTGGGCGATGGCCATTGTGTTCTTCCTCGGAACGAATCTCACAAAGGCGACCGGAGCAACAAAGGTCATGAATTTCACCAGCAATGTTGTTTCTCTTGTTCTCTTTCTCGCCGGAGGATACGTCTGGTTCGCCGCAGGTCTAACGATGGCTCTTGGCCAGGTGATTGGGGCGAGAATGGGATCTCAACTGGTCGTTAGGAGGGGAGCTTCGATTATTCGCCCGATCTACATCATTATTGTTATAGCCACCACGCTCAAGCTTCTTTACAACGTGTACAGCCGATGATTTCTGATGTCGGTGTGAGTTGGTTTGATGACCGGAAGCCCGGTACCGTTGTCAGACAGTCGCGTTTCCAGCGAGGTTAACTCCAGTTCGTATCCAAACCGCAAAAGCAATCAATTCCCCAAGGGAGTGTTTTGGACAGGCCGTTGCAGGAATATGGTGAAAAACAAAACTCATTTATAGCCTCTATCTCAATCTCAACCTCAATCTCAACCTTCTATCTTGTTTGATCGGTTTTTGTTGACTACCTTGTCGCTCAATCCAGACGCCTGATCAATACTTTGGAGTTGTCAATGAACTCGATTGCCGAACGTTACGTCAAGCTGGTCTTGGGGCTCGGGGTGTACGATCCCGATTATGTTGACGCCTATTACGGACCCGAAGAATGGAAGCCTTCCGGGGGGGATGCGGCGAAAAAGGAAGAGTTCCCTTTTTCCAAATTTGATGATGAGGTTGAACAGCTCATGGCATCGCTCGACGGAGCCGACCCGTCGCCTCTCACGCCAATCGAAAAGCTGCGCTGGTCATCGATGTTGAAGCAACTCACCGCCGTCAAAGCGAAAATAGTTCTCCTTTCGGGCAAAAGCCTTTCCTTTGATGAAGAGTCTCGCCTGCTGTACGATGCTGTCGCGCCTGTGCACTCCGAGGATCACTACAAAGTGCTGCTTGACGAACTCGGCAGGTTGCTGCCGGGCAACGGAGATGTCTCCCCCCGGCTGGAGAAATACAAGCAGTCGTTTATCATTCGGAAAGAGAAACTCGACGGAGTGTTTAAAGCTGCGATTGCCGAAGGGCGAAGACGAACGATGAAGCATATCGAGCTCCCATCCAACGAGAGGTTTACCGTCGAGTACGTGAACAACAAGCCGTGGAGCGGGTACAATTGGTACAAGGGGAACAGCTTCAGCGTGATCCAAGTGAATACCGATTTGCCGATTTTTATCGACCGCGCGATCGACCTTGCGTGCCACGAAGGATATCCGGGACACCACGTCTATAATCTGTTGATGGAAAAGGATCTCTTTCGCGAACGGGGATGGAAGGAGTTCTCTGTCTATCCTCTTTTCAGCCCTCAGTCTCTCATCGCCGAAGGGAGCGCCAATTTCGGCATCGAGGTGGCATTGCCCGGCGAGGAGAGGGTGTTGTATGAACGCGAAGTTCTCTTTCCGATTGCAGGCTTCGACCCTTTACGTGCCCACGAGTATTACGGGATTCAATCGGTAAAGGCGAAGCTCGATCACGCGGGCAACGAAGCCGCTCGCAATTATCTCGACGGGAAATGGAAAAAAGACGCCGCCGTCGATTGGCTCGTCACATACGCATTGTTCTCTCCGGAACGCGCCGCGCAGAGAGTGCAATTCATCGAACGCTACCGCAGCTACGTGATCAATTACAATCTGGGTCAGGATATGGTGCGGGCATATATTGAGAAACGGGGAGGCACAGTGAACAACGCTGATTTACGCTGGAAGCTTTTTGAAGATCTCCTCTCAGAGCCGCACACGCCCAGCGACTTGCTCAAATGAAAGAGAACTCGGGAGGTGAAATCGCGATAGAGGAGGAAAATCGAGCGAGGAAGATGCCGATTGGTCGAACGAAATGAAGAGCAGCGAGGCACAGCGACATCCTCGGGCATCCCTACGTCCGTGCCTCGCTCTCTTGTGTGCTTTATCGGTCGGAAATTTTTGTGTCCGCGTTGAACAGAGTGATTCCCCAGTTGTAGGGATCGGCGGGGGGATCGTCGTTCCATCCTTCGAAACTGTGAGAGTCGTCAGTCCTGTAATGCACAATATATTCGCCTGATTTCAGCATGATCTTGCCGTCGTACAGCCTGTTCTTCTTTGCCCCTCCGGCCGGCTCGGTCATTTGATACGTCATTTCCCAGACAGTTTTGCCCGTGCCGGCGTCCTCGATCCATCCATAGTCGTACATCTCGTCGTCGCGCCCCTCGCCGAGAGCATAGATACGCACCTCGGTGTCCTTGGCGAGTGTGAAGCTTTTTCGCTTGCGTTCATCATCTCCCACCCGGACGATGCGAGCAACAACCGACTTTCCGCTCTCCTCGTCGTACGGGGCGATATCGCTTGCGGCGAACTTGTCATCAGCGCCGATAATCGTGATTCCCCAATGATCCGGGTCGTACGGTTGCGCGGCGTTCCAATCGCCGTAATTGTGTGAACCATCGGACACGTAGTACGCCAGGTAGCTTCCCTTGTCAAGGTGGACGATCTTGTCGACCATCCGGTTTTTCTGCGCGCCGCCGGCGTTTTGTGTGTCGAAGTATTTCATCTCCCACACTTTCTTGTTCGAGTTCGCATCGACGATCCAGCCGTAATCATACATCTTGCCGTCCATCCCTTCGCCGATTGCGAGGACGCGGACATCCACACCGCGTTTCAAGGTGAATCCCTTGGAACGGAATTCCTTATCCCGAACTCGCGTGATCTCAGCAATGAGGTTTTTTGCCGGAACGTTTTCATAGGCGTACAGCCGTACATTCTCTTTCATTTCCGGGTGGGATGCTCGTACGGTCATTCCCCAGAATTCGGGATCGTACGGCGGCGGCGCGTTCCATTCGCGAGCCGAATGTGAATCGTCCGTAACAAAAAAGGCCGCGTAGTTGCCGGCAGGCAGGGAAATCGTTTCTTTGTCCATCCTGTTCTTCCTGTCGCCTCCGGCGTGTTTCAAATCTCTGTTCATCATCGTCCAGACAATGTCCCCTGTTTTCGCATTCTTGATCCATCCATAGTCGAACGAGCCGTCCGACCGAACCTCCCCGATTGCATAGATGTCGAGGTCTGTCGGCTTATCGAGGATGAAACCTTGGTGTTCCGATTGGTTGTCCCATAATCCGGAAATCGAAAAAATAGCGCTCTTTCGATACGACTCGTGCAGCTTCTCGACAGATCCCTTGTCCAGGCGGGTCCCTTTTCCCTCAACCAACACTGAAAGTTCTTTGTAATCTCCGGTGAAATCTTCATCGCTATTCCAGTGGAAGACCTCGTCGCCGAGAAAATCCATGAGATCGGAAAAACCGTCTATATTGTAGAAAGAATATGGAAAAGAGGCGTAGTAGACTTCATAAGTTCCCAACGGGAGGGAGACCTTATCTGTGAAGGTTGCAGATGCATGATCGTCATCTTTCGGGGAGGCATGTCGCATATCCCAGACCACTTCACGCGTGGCAGAGTTAAGAATCCATGCACGGGTCCAGAGCGGATGTTTTCTATTCGAGGCGACGACCTTGATAGAAACACTCTGAGGCTCGCTCAGAACGAACCCCTCGAACTTCACCTCTCTTTTGTGGAAGTTCTGGATATCGGCCAACACGTTGTCCTGAGCATTGCTGCGTCCACCCGGGACGAAAAACAATGCAAGGAATAGCAGTAAGGATCTTCTGCCCATCGCAAGCGCTCCTTTCAAAAGGCTCTCAATGTAAGACATAAATGTGGGGAATGGAAAAAGGCTCTTTTCATCTACGAGTGAAGTTTCTTTTTGTTTCCTTTTTGAGGCATTTTTGGAAGCGGCGAGGTCGGCTGGAAAAGAGTTCTGCATTGCGTCATCCGGCCATTCGGGCAACACGGCCTAACTCATGACGTTATACGGATTTGCTTCCATCGATCATGTCGCTGTAACTCCTGCATTGAGTTTTGCGCGCAAAATTTCTACTTTACATTTCAGCAAATTTAACCAGCAACAAAACAGGAGGAGGGCAAGGATGAAAATAACTTTTTATATTATCGTAGGCGCACTTGTCGTCTGTTCCTTTATCGTTTTTGCACAGGAAAAGAATGCGACACCCAGAGTTGACCGGCGCGAGCGCCGGCAGCAGAAACGAATTGAAC
>Ga0182017_10004658_pt1 | contig 10183 bp, 7 predicted proteins | sample 712E3DmetaG_FD_120492 | JGI IMG/M metagenome (GOLD analysis project Ga0182017, IMG submission 120492) | Permafrost microbial communities from Stordalen Mire, Sweden - 712E3D metaG | ecosystem: Environmental > Terrestrial > Soil > Wetlands > Permafrost | place: Sweden: Stordalen | collected... | reverse complement strand
TTCGAGGGCTTTATTGTAAACTGGTCCCAAATTTTCTTTAGGTAAAGGCATGTAGCAAAGGTTACCACTAAAAATTGGGGTTGTCAACTACTAAATACGAAAAGGCCCCCCCGAAGGGAGCCTTTTCTCATAAATTATTTTATTATTTTGATAATTAATTAAGGAAGATCGGCAGCAGGCGTAGAAGTTCGCGGTTCAGTCATCTTAGTTCCCTGTGGATCTGACTCATCTGTAACTAGAAGTCCGACGAATGTGCATTGAATTTCCGATAGTTGACGTGCAGTATAACCACCACTAGCAGAGGTTGGGAGTACATTGGTAACGGTTGCAATTGCTTGGTCTGTAGCGCGATCAAATATTTGAAATTTGAGCACTTTCGGGAACATCAATTCACTGAGGTAAGGCATGTGCGCCGCAGTATGCCAGCCATGTCCAACTACACGGTAGCCATGCGTTTGCATTTGAACCACGTCTTGACTCGTGTAGTCAATTGACGCAGCGCTGTAACGACCTAGAATGAAGGCAGTTCCGTACTCGTAGGTGAGCCCATATGAAACTTGGCTAAAAATACCGATAGTTTCGGCCGTTTCACCGTCAAAGACTTGCACTACGGCTCTAGCGCCGCTAATAACTTTTCCTGGGGCCTGTTGAGTTGGCATCTACATTTCCTCTATTAGAAGATTGAGTTACGGGTTCATTTGGTTAGCCAGTTGCTGACTGAATTACTGGAGTTACCAAGAAGGAGATGGGCACGAAGTAAATGAGCCCAGCGACCTTAATTTCAACTGAACAAATTAGGGCAGGTCCCTGGATTTTCACAATCATATTGCGCCAGCCTTTGGGGGCATCGTCAGAAGCTGCAAGCAGGTGTAACCGCTTGAAGTCATCTAGAATGGTCCCGAAAGCCATGGAGGCAATTGAGGCACTGATGTCAGCCACACTTTGTCCAACGAATGCCCGATTCATGCGGGTCATTGAGGTTGTTTGGACGATGTCACAAACATACATAGCCTGGATTGAATTAAAGATCCAGTTATTGTCTACGCCATAAGTAGTCTGGTCAGAAGACCAAGTCCAACCACCAGTCTCATCGGCCACGATTGGGCACAGTCCAGCCTGTAGAGCGTCTGCCACGTTGTCGTCCAGATCGTCACTCCAGTCACCAGCTGCTTGTAGGGCTCCTGAGATGTTGACGAACTTGTTGACAATGCCCTTGTAAAAACCGGCCACTTGCATGCCAGCTGCTTTAACGGCCGCCATCCAGGGACGGAATTGAACGATTGAGCCAGTGCTGTTAATGTCACGGATGTCTTGGAAGAATGTGCTGCAACGGGCTTGGGCCACATTACCAGCAAATTCCTTAGCGTCTACATAAGCGCCACGGAAGGAAAGAAGTCCTTGGCGGGGACGGCGCTGCTTTAGCTGAGATATAAAGAGCACGTGGGACTTTACTTGAGCCGCAATGCTAGCCACATCGTAAGTTGAGGAAACGTCGGTCAAACCGTCAGCGATATCAACTGCTGCGTCATTTGAGAACAAAGGAATCACGAAATTGCCGCGAACGGCCTTAAGTGCATCCAAAGCTGCTTGGATGTCGGTGTTTGTGGTAGCTCCCCGTGCCCCACCACTGAATGCTGCGGTACTAGAAATGTCTGGGAGACCAACTAGAGCCGTTAAGGGGTAAGAAGGAACTAGGGCAACGAAGCCAGAAGCAGCTACGGCTTGTGCGAAGGTATAACCGTCATCCTTAATGCGGCCAGTAAGAGCCCCGTTAGAAGTAGCTAGTGTGTAAGTGCCAGCGTCGAGTACAGTTGGAGATAATTGTCCCACTGTAGCTGTAGCAGCCGCAGCCAAGAACCCCAGGGCTTTTAGTTGGGCTACTAGGTCGTTAATGGTAATGAACTGGGAGAAGTCTAGGGCCGTAGAAGGAGGAAGGGATCCGCCACCAGTAACGGTAATTGTCATTACGTTATTAGCAATTACGGCCGAAGCGGTAGTAGCTACGGCTCCAAGAGTCAGGATGACCTTACCGTCAACCTCGATGTCTTGGTTGATGTTGTCGACTTGACGCGAAACATTAAGTGTCACGCCATATTCTCTAGAGCTAGGAATAGCCCAACCTGAGGTAGCAGTAGAAGTCCAATCGGCAGCTACGGCTGGTGTAGCTGAAGTAGCGCTAGTAAAGGTGAAGACGCTGTCCGAAAAAGTGCCGGGTGTAGTGTCAGCAATTTCAAGCGACTGACCAAGACCTGGGCTACTTGAACCAGCGTTTACCGAAATCACTAGTGGCGAAAATGCCTCTGCGTCAGTAATAGCGCCGATGGTTACGGCCGATTCAGCCGTTGGGGCAGTTACGGTTCCAGCAGTTAAATTAGCTACCTTGTAGAGGCCGATAGTGTTGTTTGTAACTGAGCAAACCACGTAAGAGCCATGGTTAGCTGCAGTCACTAAGGCGCTATCTGAGGGGATGATGAGGGTGTCGCCAATCGTAGGATTAACGGCCCAAACCGAAGCAACGCTAAGGGTCAGTAGGCAAGACTTTCCGCTAACGTTACTAATAGCAAGTTGTCCACCAGCGATTTTGGTCGCTGCCGAAATTACGCCACGGTTCAGTGCGCCAGTAGCAGTCACACCAGCGCCTAAGGCATTGATGGCTGACAGTACGTCTGAGGGGAGTTGGCCTACGGTAAGACTAAGCGTATGAACTGTTCCACCATTAACTCGAATTTCTGCGTGTGTAGTAGTAGGAATAGAGGCCATTACGATTGGGCCAGTGCTAGGAACAATTTCGGTTTGGTTAGTATCGATAACCTTGCGGAAGAAGAGGTTCCCTGTTTGACCACCCTGGACAATCGTTAGGGTTCCGTAATTCCCCGTACCAATTTTAGTCAAAAGCGAGGTGGCTTGTACGGATGCGTTAGTCTTTACAAGGATGCAGCCGGTAAAAGACCCTTGGATTTGCGAATCATTGCTAGCAGCGATAGCTCCATTAAACGCATCCACTAAGGGGCCGGACTTGTACTTAGCAACTACATCGGATTTCTGAGTAGGTCCAAAAACGTTTAGTCTAAGTTTAGTTTCAGAATCAAAACGCGGGCCAGCATCGGCTTCGCCAACTAGAATAAGAATGCCTGAAGTTGCTAGGCCGGACGCGTTATTCTGGACATCCAGTTTGGCATACGCACCAGGAACTACAAGGTTCGTGCCACTGTCGGTTGTAAATGATTGGGACATTTCGCTATTTCCTCTTTAAGAAGATTGGGACTAATTATTAAACCTTTGGAACGGTGGGTGACTTCGGGGTAATTGATACAGGTTTGGGAGCCGTTGGGTTGCTTGGTTTAACGCCAGGCATTTTAATCGCACCAGCTGAAGGGGCCTTAGGAAGACCTGAGGCTTCGGCTTTATTGACGGTCTTGTTATGAATAGCCCAAGCCGTTGCAAAAGCTTTTTCTTTGCCAGCCTTATCGTGACCGTACTCGTCCTTTAGCTTGTGGACGAGCTTTTCTTCTCCTGGAGGGGCTACCTTGGCTAACTCGGCTTTACCAACTTTCTTGTTTGCCTCTGCCTCTCGTGCAGCTTTCCAAGCCAAAAAATCTGGTTTTTGTTTAAACTCATCAATCTTTCTTTTTTCAGTTTTTGGTTTAGCTAACTCAGCTTTTGCGTAGGCGTTTCCAGTAGAATTCGATGCTGCAGTTTGCTTAGCCTTACTTTCATTAGAAAACTTGTTGCGTCCGGTTACACACAGGGGGCACTTACAAATCTTCGTAGGTGAGCGACCAGATAACTCAGCTTTTGCCATACCGGCATGATGCCTAGCAATAACGCCTTTTAGAAAGCTGGTCCTGTCTGTTTGGGGGATTTGGGAAGTAGGAGGCAAGTTGGACCTAGGTAATACTTTGTAGTTACTAACCGAAGAACCTGGCACCGGTTTTTGCAAATAAATTCCGGCTTTCTTCATTTCGGATTTCTCAATCCCTTTGGCCGATTTCCCCATAACGCCTACGGCGCCCTGTTGGGGAGCTGGGGTAGTACCAAGCATTTGCTTCTTAAAGCCACCTTTATTTTTGGTCCAATTACTGCAGAGATGTGCAAGGTCCCCACCCTTTTCTTTGCTCCACCGAGAGGTTTTTGCAGTTACGGGGACTTGTGGACTTCTAGACAAACTAGGTCCAGTGCTTGCCGATTCTGTGGCTGATTTACCCATAACGCCTACGGCGCCCTGTTGGGGAGCTGGGGTAGTACCAAGCATTTGCTTCTGGAAGCCACCCTTACCCTCATTTTCCCTATCCCATTGGGCAATATTGGCTTTTATGGCAGCCTTACGATCTTTCTCAGCTACTTGAGAACGAAGACCTTCAGCTAGGCGTGGGTGGTTACATTCTTTACAAGTAGAGGTAGCAGTAGCTAGATGTGACCCACAAGTAGGGCATAATCCCGTTTTCCCTAGTTCATTGCTAGTAGACCCAGGGTCTGTTATTTCGGATTTCTTAGTAGCGATAGCCTTTCCTGCTTCTGGACTAAGCCCTTTCTTTTCCAAATCGGGGCCCGTAGTCGGTTCACCGCCAGAACCATTGGCTTCGACAACCTTAGACTTTTTGTCTTTGGGTAAAACAGCTCCTTCGGCGCTGGTTTCATCGGTGGCTGGCTCTACTGCTGGAATTGTTTTCTTATTAAAGCTAAGAGCCGCCTTACGGATATCGGCGACAGACTTGCCAGCAACTTTCAGGCTATCCTTTTTGGCAACGGGCTCTAAGTCCCGGTCATTGAGAGTTTGAGCTTTATGAGAAAAAGACATTCCACAGCCTTTGCAAATAAAATGAGACCTAGAGCCTAAATCGCCTAAATGTTCAACTCGGGGACCCTCACAGGCTGGACAAGAAAGCTCTCCCCAATTTGGGTTACTCTCAACTTTCTTCATTGATTTTCCCCTAAAAAGTTTTGAGCAATCCCTACAAGCTAGATGGTCCGAACCCTGGGGGCCGACCCCTGTATTGGTACTAGAACAAGAGGGGCACTTTTCGCCCATCTTCATGCTTTGGCCCCAAGCACCTGGGTCATCATTAGTCACGCCAGTACCAGCACCAGGCAAATCTGCTTTTAGAACCACACCAGGTTGGTTGTAAGTATTTTGGGGTAATTCGCCAGCACACCCTGATGCGGCTTTAGTTAGTTTCTCATTCCCCTTGGCTTCCCGGACTTCGATCGATTTAATGTTTTTTTCATGCTTTGCTAGAACATCTTTAAGGGCTTTCCCCAAGCTAGTGACGATGTCTTTGCGAGTAACGATATCATTCGCCGGGGCTTTTTGTTCTTGCGTCATTTTATTCTCAGAAGGATGTAAAAGTGGTCCCAATCAAAATCTAAGCGGACAAATCCACCTTCAGGTAATTTAGTGAAATTGTCATTAGGTTGCTAGGTAGCATATTGTCAAGAGTTTTTTGCTCTTGTTAGACTTTTCCTTTAATAGCCTCTTGTAGAAAGAAGCTGGTGAAGTTGAATGTTAACTAACCGGATAAGCACGTTTTGTTCCTATAATAAGATTACGAAGCCTTCCGAGACAAAATTGGTTAATCGTCTTCGTCAACATAAGGTTTTCTTGGAGGAATACGCGGAAGTCCTGCACCTCGTTGTACATAAAAAGCCGGGTCAACAGCCTGTTCACCAACAAACTCTAGCGGGATTTCGTTAACCTTAGAAACATCTAGGGTACCTTCCACCCACTGGACCCTGTCTAAGCGCCGTTTTGGCCAAACATTCTTGACAAAGCCTGAAAGAGAGATAAAGCGACTAAAAACATTCTCTTTGTTGAATCTTTGGTCTAGGACGACTGGACCAGAACTAATCGCGGTTCTTTCAATACCTCTGGCTTCCAACAGGTCTTGCCGATAATGCAGTAAACAGAAAGAAAGAATCGAATGTAAATAATGCACTAACAAGGGGTCCCCGTGAACAGTGCAACCAAGTCGGTAACCTTCACGGAAATTTGCTGATTCTAGAGTTTCGATTAACCTTGGATAGGAACTTTTGATATAAGACCCACTAAAATCAATTATCAAAGCTGTGTCTATTACAAAATGCTGGCGATCAATTATTTTTAAAATACGGTGTTTGTCACCATTCCGGTCAACCAAAACCATTCCAATAGTACATACAAAAACGTCTGAAATAGATTGGGGTAAAGTTACTGTACCAGTGCTGGGATCGTATTGTGGGGCGAACTTGTCAGTTAATGGAGGCCAATCGGCTTCTTGAGGTTGCGATGTTTGAAAGTGTACGTCAGCTAAAGTGTTCTCTACTTCGGAGGATTCATTAAGTTCAATTGAAATTGCGGGGATTGTTTCGGCGCGTAAAGCATACGACATTACGACTGGAATATCGGTCGAATTAAACCATCGAATGGCTCGTGCAATTTCCTTTTCACCATAAAGGTTTTTCGTTAGCTCATCCTGCTTTAGACCAGCGAACACTGTCTCTAACAGCCATGGCCTGGCTCTTAAGTCAGCAATAGCTTCAACTAAGGCAGATCTAAGAATGAGGTCTGTTTGGGCTATCCCCTTGGCTTCATTTTCCTTTATCATTATAGTTCCCCGAAACGGGCTATAAGATCTGGCAGAATCAACTTCTCAATTTGATCTACACACCACTCTTGAGTGTCTGGAAATATGCTAATTGGCGTAAGTCCAGGGTGGTCCCATTTCCCTTCTTGACGGGATGACGCAACTCTAAAAGTTAAAACAGAACGTGTAACCCCACCTTTGCCGTTATCGTGCTGATATACAGATATACCTTTCAGAAAAGGTATTCCTGTATTACCCTGACGCACTTCACCAATGCGACCACTTCCTTGGCCTGGGCCCTCCTTGGTTTTAATGGGTTGGTCTGTTATATCGATCTTATGGAGTCTCCCCAGTTTTGGTTGGCCATTCTCAAACCTTTCTATTTTAGCCCAAGGAATCTTGTTTTGCTTAAGAACCTTCTTTACGGCTCCGACAATATCCATTTGAGAAGCCGGGGTGTTTTGTGGGGCTTTATTATGCTGAAAGGGTATCACCAAATACATCGATCCATCTTTTGCCCGCTTGGCCTTGGGTGAAGCTAATAAATCCTCAAGCATGTTATGAGGTTCCATCCCTTCCTCAATCCAAATTGCGTCCTCAGCCAGTTCAACGACAAAGGCTCCGTCTTCTTCTTTGAAAGATAAGTTGTCAAGGTATTTTTGCCTACGAGAGTGTAACCTTTCGCCAGTTAATTCAATCATATGAGCGTGAGCCAGCATGCCTATCTTGGTTGTCTCTTCGCGAGCGAAATCCTCTAGGTCTTTGTCGATGTGGCAAAGAGACTTGATGTCGGATAGGTCTACGTCGATGGAGATCATTTATCTATTCCCTTTCGCCATATTGTCTTTAGCCCATAAAGGCTGAAGATTGGTATTATATCTTTTGATACCATAGGAAGTACTTCTGGCTATGCATTCCTCCGTATTGTCCTCGTAATACCCTCTGTCAGCTTCTTTTTTGCATCCCCGACACCAACAAAGTCGCCGAATTTTATCCTTCCTTACAAGAGGAAAGCCTTCTAGGGAGAAGAAATTCCAGCATCTACGGCAAAATTTTCCACTCAAATCTACTAATAAATTAATTCTTATTTTGGGTTTTTTACTCTCTTTTTTACTCACTAACCATTTTTTATGAAATAAATTAGAACAGTCTCGACAATCCGGCCTTCTTCCGTGGTTGCAATTGTAAGCGAACGGAAATTCTTTCAATAATAAAATTCGGCTACATTTGGTACAAGGTTTGAAAATATCTTCTCTTCGGATTAAAGAAGTCGAATCACAGGGAAGAGCGAAACTTGTTTTTTGTTTAGGCTTCAAACTAGTAATAGAACGAAATTTTTGGCGGCATTTTTTGCAATAAAAAGAAAACCCGTCTTTCGTCGCTCGATTTTTGCAGAAATTGTCTCTACCGAGGACTTCTTTACATTTCGGACAAACCTTAAATTCATCCATAGACTACCTTGCCCCCGGCCTAGCACTAGATACAGCATGTCCCGATGGGTCTTGGCTTCGAATCATGCCGGCTTTCACTTCGCACCATCCGATTCCTCCGTCTCCATGGCGAACTTTGATTTTGCCATTTTCCAAAGTACCTACCGGCAATTTATTTTCAAAAGAAGTCTTTTCTATAAAATCTTTATCAAGCACTTTTGGACCAGGGAATTTTTGATTAGGAAGGACTTCTTCTTTTTCCATGGTCACACAGTCCCCCCAGGTCTTCTTCTCGCGGTCTTTGTCATAATAATCTGGGTCTTCTAACAGATGGTCCATCGCAATTTGACGAGCCATTTCAAAATCTAACCCATGCTCGCTCATTTCGCGCTGTGCGCCAATTGCTAACGCATCGGGGTCAAAATCCTCGGGTCGCATAGTTTCAGCTAACCCATTTTTATAGAACCCAAGATCGTAGTTAAACCCCTGTTCTGTCGCTGGAGCTACGTCCTTTGCCAATCCACCCGTAACACGTTCGTACGCCGGTATCTCCGTCAACCCAACTTTTCTTGTGGCTGCTATACGACTGTTACCGTCAAGTACCGCCAATTTCCCATTTTCTTGCCGATGGACTAGAATCGGTGGGACCTTATCGCCTAAAGCCATTCTAGTGTATAGTCTACTCCGGTCATTATTTGAGTCGACTATATGGGGCAAATCCAAGTCACTCAATTTAACCGTAATAGGCTTGAGGGCTTCGGTGTCCCCCCCAGCAAAATAGCTGGCCAAGCCATTTTTAAAACCAGTTTCCCATTGTCCACGTAAAGGTGTCCCATGAGGTGGAATAGACAACCCGCCCCCGACCCAATTACGTTTACGAGTGCCTTCGGCCTTAGACAGAGTCTCTTCACCTTCCCGTAAGCCCCTACCTAAAGCAACAACGGACTGGACTAAAGCTAAAATTGATTTGTAGGTGTCTGGATAAGCTGTTTTTAGTTCAGTAATAACAGGCAACTGTTTCCGGACTAATTCTAAGGCTGACGCAATTTGCTGTTTGAGCTTTTCCATTTCATCGGAATTCTTAGTCTTTCTAACTCGATCCTGTTTCTCACTAGAATCAGCTATACCTCGGAATTGGTCTTCGAAATCTGGAGCAATTGGAGCAGATATTTTATTGGAGTCTTGGGGGGAATCTTCCAGGGGACCTTTTAATTGGTCATTGAAGGTTTTAATCTCCCCCGCAACTCTTCTGTCTAATCTATCCTTGAGAGTTAGGATTTTGTGACCAGCAAGTTTTTGGGCTTCACGACCTTCTTCAGAATCTTGCCTCTGAATGTTAGGACGACTGATTCTAGGGGGTTTTTCAGAAGCTCCACCATTACTTTCAGGACTAGATCCCTGGCTATCCAAATGATTATCTTTGCGAAGATTGTATACATCCCGGATTTTTTCTCCTTCAGTCAAAGGATTCTTTTCTGCTTCGTCAAGTTCTTTTTGGCAACTATCATCCCAGAACACGACCCTGTCACGTCCCCTTAGTTTGGCAATACATAAGGCCTTGGAAGAATCAGATATTGTCCTACCTACACCCACAGAGACCGTTGCGCCTACGGCTGTTCGATAGGCTTCCCTAACGGACTCAAGGTCATTTAAGGCCACCGGGGCAATTTCAAGAAGTCCTTCATCCCCGCCAATTTCCACGGTACTTCCCCCTGCGGCTAACGCCCAAGATTTAAAAGCTAGGTTACCGGCTTCGATGGCTTGATTAACGCGCCGTACCTCTTGGACATCATCGCGAAGACGCGCTTGGCCAATTTCTCGACCGATTGCGTCACCATCCCAACTTACAAATAGTTTTTGTGAAGGTCCCATAGACATACCTCAAAGATTGCCGCTTTCCCCTTGACCGATTCCCCGGGGCGCAAGCCGCGAGCGGTGCTCGCGGATAGCCCCGTCTGAGAAATAAACGAAATAGTCCTTGCATATTCAAAATAACCTGCTATTGTTATAGACATGCTCCAATACCAATTAAAACTCAAGCTTACCAAAGCCCAGGAGAAAACTCTCTTAGGTTGGCTTTGGAATTTAACTGGTGTTTGGAATTTCGCTGTGCGTAAAATTGAACAAGACGCTAAGAATAAAATTTATCATTCGGACTTTGATTTTATGAGTCTTTTAGTTAATCATTCGGAA
>Ga0182017_10004657_pt1 | contig 10188 bp, 4 predicted proteins | sample 712E3DmetaG_FD_120492 | JGI IMG/M metagenome (GOLD analysis project Ga0182017, IMG submission 120492) | Permafrost microbial communities from Stordalen Mire, Sweden - 712E3D metaG | ecosystem: Environmental > Terrestrial > Soil > Wetlands > Permafrost | place: Sweden: Stordalen | collected... | reverse complement strand
TTCATTGCAATACGGGTTCGGTTTCCCCCTGGACGTCAAACCGGATGGTTACACGCGACGGGAAATTTGTCGGCGGCGGATGGTCAAGGCGGTTGACCGCGGCAAACACCTTTCTCACGGATTCGTCCCACTTCGGGTCGCCGGAATTTTTCCGCCAGACCGGATCGCCGACATCGCCCGCGCGGTTGACGGCAATGTCCACCTCGACCACGTAATTGTCATCCGCAAGGTTGTCCGGCCGGTTCCATTTCGACCGCAATGCATATTCCAGGTAACCCTTGTAAATCTGCACCGCATCGGAACTGGTCTCGACCGCCTTGCCGCCCTCGAACTCAAACGACGGCAGTTCCGCCGCCGGCGGCGCCACGGTTGGCAGGCCCGCTGCCGGTGGCGGGGCGGTCTTGGCTTCCTCCACCTCTCTGGGTTTTTCCACCACCTTGGGCATTTCCACTTTCGACGTTTCCACCTTCGGCTTCTCCGGTTCCTTGGGTTTCTCCGGCGGCTTCTCCTTCACCATCTCGACGGCGATTTTTTTCATCTGTTTGCCCAGCAACCCCTGCCGCGCCGCAAAATAAAACATCGCCAGCACGATGAGGGTGTGAAAGATGAACGAGATGAGCAGGTTCACCTTCGACGAGTTCCGTTTCTTCCGCTGTTGGCTTTGCGGCAACATGATTTATTTCTGGTTGGCCGCCTCGGTGGCCAGGTCCACCTTGGGAATGTTCGCCTGCTGGCAGACGTCCAACACGGTGCGGATCTGTTTATACTTGGTCTGGCTGTCGCCGCGCACGATAATGTTCAAGTCCGGGTCGTCCATGCGCAGGCCGATGAGGGTTTGAAGCATGTCCGCCGCGGTCACCTGCTTTTTGTTCAGGTACATCATCCCGTCGGCCTGTACCGTAATGTAATTGGCCTTGCGCGGCGGGTCTTTTAATCGCTTGGCTGCGGCGGGCAGCTTCAAATCCAGGTCATTCACCGGCGGGATGGTGGTGATGATGAAGATCACCAGCAACACGAACGCCAGGTCCAGCAGCGGAGTGATGTTCAACTCCGTCAGCGAATGATGTGCCGTTTTCGAGCACTTTTTCATCGTTCAACCAGCGCGGGGGGTTCCTCGCTCTTCAACGCACCGACGATCCGGTTGGCCAGCACTTCGTTGGCGTTCCGGATTTCCTCGGCCAAGGGACGGTGGTCCACATAGACGTGCTCAATCTGGTTGGCGTAACGGCTGGCGAATCCGTCGAGTTCCTGCGTGATGGCGCGAATGGTGGTAACCATGAAGTTGTAGGCGAACATGGCGGGAATCGCGACCAGCAGGCCGGTGACCGTGGCCACCAGCGCGGCCGCCACACCGGGCGCCATGGCCGTGAGGGTGGCGGCCCGGCTTTCGGCAATGCCGGCGAAGGTGGACATGACCCCCCAGACCGTGCCCAACAGCCCGATAAACGGGCCGCCGGCCACCGCTGTGGACAGCACAATCATCCCCTTCTCCAGCGCCATTGCCTCTCCGCCGGAGGCCTCCTCCAGGATCACTTTCACCGCCTCAAACGAGGCCATGCTGACCTTGGTCTCGGCGGACCGGGCGAGGTAATCGGTGTTGGTGTGTTCCCCGCCGTTTGGGGGAATGAATTTGGCGGCGGCTTGTACCTGCACCGGGTTGTTTTTCAACTGATACGCCAGTTCGTCCGCGCCACGGATGTAAAGCTGGTAGGCGGGCGCGCCGTCGAATTCCTCGCCTTTGCGTTGGATGTCCAGCGGGTCGCGCGTGGAGTTATAGGCGGCAAAGAATTTCTTGGTCGCCTTCCGCGCAATCATCAACTGGCGGAACTTGGTGATGATGATGGTCCAACTGAACAGCGACAGTATCAGCAGCACGAGGACCGTGATCTTGCCTTCGGTGGTGGCATTCTGGATGGCATACACCGCCGCATTGGCGGCAAACATGGGATGGATAAACATGGGGGTCATGGATGATTATTTAGGTTCGAGGTTCCGGGGCTGGGATTTTGGATTGTTGCCGGGGCGCTATAATCACGGTTACGCGGCCGGCCTTCTGCACTGTGGCCACTGCCTTGCCTTTTTTCTTCATGTCGTCATCGGCAGTAGTAGTGTCGTCATTTTTGGCTGGACTGACGGAAATTTCACTGGCCGCCCCCTGGCTGGCTGCATCCGCAGCCGTGCCTGCCGCCATACTGTCCTGGCCGCCGCTGACCTGGTCGTTTGACATTAACGTGGCGTCACTCGTGTCGCCGGTGGCGTCAATTCCTCCGAGACCGATGATTTGGCTGTCCCCAAGACTGTTCGCAATAATATTGACTTGTTGGCCCGCTATGAGATCGACATTGATTGTCTGATCGGAGTTTAAATTTGCATCGCCTTTGGCATATATGGTTCCCGTAATATTACCGGAAGCATCCATGTTTACCGATCCGGCAGCGATCACACCCGAGCCCGTGGCGGTTATATTCTGACTGTCGGATGTTCTCACCAGAGTACCGTCAGACAAATTGAGGGCGTTGACAACCGGGACAACCAGGTTTCCATTCTTGCAAACCACGAACTGAAGACCAGCGGGGATGTTTTGCAAGGTATCGCCGGCTTTGATCTCTGCTGGCGTCAGACTGTCCGCCAACTCGATCTGGTTTCCATTCTTGTCAACCACGGCCTGAAGCCCGGCGGGGATGTTTTGCAAGGTATCGCCGGCGAGGATCTCCGCCGGGGTCAGACTGTCAGCCAACTGTTGCAATTCATAACCCGCCAAAACATCCACCGCGCTATTTCCCGGATTGCCATTGAGAACCTTTTGCAGGGCCAGCGCGGCCTTCATCTTGCCGGTAAGCGCCCAATTTAACATGTTTGCCAGAGCTTTTTGGTTGACCGGCAAACTAAAAAGAGTGGTTGATTCAGGAAGCGGAGGTCCGTTCAAAAGAAGTTGGAGGATGCCGCCGGCTCCGGCATTGACGCTGCCGTTGGGAGATTCAACCAGAATACTGCCGGGCTGGGTGTACGAAACATCCATGATGCCGCTGCCCGGAATTTCCGAGTGGAAAGATGCAACCGTTTGGTCGGGACCAGCCCGATAAGAATAGAAATTCACAAACCCGGAACCGCCATTTCCCGCATCGATATTGCCATTCCTGGACACCACGGTTACGGAACCGCCCAGCGTTCCGGAACTGTTGTCACTGGTCTGGCGTGTGTCATAAACAGCAATTCGGGAACCATTCACCTCGATGTTTCCGTCGGCATAAACAGCCACATTGCCTTGGTCCGTCGAAAAAATGCCGCGGGGATCAGTAGTGTTGGCGGAAAAAACCGGCGAGCCGACATTGATGTTTCCGCCCGCATTGATGTAGATGTTCCCTCCATATAATGAAGCAATCATTGTGGAAAACATGTCCAAATTACCGCTGACCGTTACCAAGATGCTTGCGGCACCGGCGGCGATCAGAGGATATGACTTCTTCGGCTGGCCATTGGCGTCGGAGATCGGCCGGTAATTCTTGTCCAAAAAGTAATACGTGTCATACGCCGCTCCCAGAGTCTGGATGCCGCCAGAGGTTCCCAAATCTATGTTGTGAGCGTTAACGTTGAATTGCCCGCCGCCACCGAGGAAGTAGCCGGATCCAGTATCGTATGGAACGACGCCGAGTTGGGTGTACGTGCCCGCCAAGGCAATGGCAGTGGCGGCGTCCAGCACGGAAAAGTTGTGGGTTAGAACCGGGGTTCCGTCAGAATTATATTGGGGCACGCCATCTTTATAACTCTGGATGGTCATGTTTTGCAGCAGCCCCATCAGCGTGCCGATATCCACGGAAGCTCCGTTGAGCACGATGTTTTGATAGGTCAATTTTCCCGTGGTCTTGTCATAGAAAAAACTCGCTGCCAGCGTGGCCGCCGTCAGTCCTGACAGACCGGCCGGCAGCGGATTATTATTACCAACAAATAACTGGGATAGCATGGACAAATCGGGGGCTTGAGAGCCGGAGGGCAAATCAATGGTGGTGAACGTGCTGCGGTTGAGGATGTCGCCCGTCACATTAATGCTGGTAACTCCGGGACGAACCGTGGCCGTGCCCAGACTGCCGTCGGCTTCCCGAACCGTAACGACATCGCTTTCGCTGGGGTCCGAGGACAGGTTCATTCCCTGGAACCGGCTGTTAATCATGTCACCGCCCACCGTGATTTGCGCCGCTTCGGGCGCATTGAGGAGGACATCGTTCATATTGCCGGAAATGTTCAGGGCAATAAGCGTGGGGCTGGTGCTGTGAATCGGTGTTTGCGCATGGTCATTCGCTCCGAACACGTCCGCGCCGGGTGCAAAAGAATAATATTTCTGGTAACCGCTGTCCGAAACAATCAGATCGTAAATACCCAGAGACCCGTCCTTGGCTTGATACTGGCCCGTCAAATCCCCGGTGGTGGAATCCCCGGTAGTGGTAATGGTCAGGCTTCCCTGCGGAGAGGGAAACAAAATCAACTTGCCCAATTTGGTCAACTGGCTGCTGTAGGTCCCGGTGAGTTCGACTCCACCGGCGCCCGCCACGATGTTTAGAATGGGCGCGTAAATGAAGGGCATGTCGTCAACTCGCGGAGGATCGGAGGCGTCGGCCCCCAGCCCCGTACCCAGCGTAACCGAGTTGCCGGCGTTCAAATTGACATAGGCGTCCGAGGCGTAATCAAATTTATGATAGGCCTTGCTCGATACCGCCGACCCGAAGTTGTTGAAAAACCCGTTGGGGTTGCGGACTTCCTGCAAAAAGATGTTGTTGGCGGCATCCACCGTCCAACCGCCCGAAATGAGGCTTAACGCCAGTTTGTTGTTCGCGGTACCGGCGTTGCCGGTGGAGGCAGGGCCGGTTCCGGTGGAAACAGGATTCAAAACATAATTGCCGCTGGCATCCGTGACCGGGTTGCCATTGTTGTCCATCTGCACACCGGCATAAATCGTCCCGGTTCCGTTGGCCACGGCGTAGTGTCCGGTCACATTGCCGCCGGCAATGATGGTTACATCACCGGTCAAGCCGCTGCCCTGCTCGGCAAAAGTCCCGGTGCCCGCATCACTGCTGTCGTTGCCGGAAGGCAGATAACTGGTCACATTGCCGCCCGCGGTGATTTTCACGTTGCCTCCACCGGAGGTGCTGATGCCACCAACGCCATTGTTGTTTATATAATAGGGGACACCCGACGCAGAAGACTGGTAAATATATCCATAATCGTAGGTGCCGGTGTTGACGTCCCCTTTCAACGCCCAAGCCGAGACGTCGCCCCCGCCAGTCGTACGCACAAATCCGGAGCCAACCTGAATATCCTGGCTGGCGGTCAAATCAATGGCCCCCCCTGAAGTTTCAATGGAACCGCTGCCACTTGCGGGCACCAGGTTGCCATTGACCAGAACCGGCGTCCCGCTTGAATCGCGGACGACATCCCCGAGAAAAATTGAGCCGTTTCCAGGTTGAACCGAATTATTGACGAAATCATATCCAGCTTTGAGGGTGACCGCCCAAGTGTTGATGATGTGATCGGCGGAATAGGTGATGAGCGAGCCGTCAACAAAAGTGATGTTGCCGCCCGCCAGCAACGTGAGCAGGCCATCTGTTTTATAACCTGTCGAGGTGTACAAATCCCAGATGATTCCCCCGTTTAAATTGGGTGCAAAGGTGCCGCCCGTCACAACGCCATTCCCGACATAAATATTGCCTGAGGCGTCCAGCTCAATATTGGCGTTGATGTTTTGAAACTCATGATTCACATCCACGTACAACACGCCGGGATCGCTGGTGTCACTGATTGTGCCCAGCACGATGTCCAGCGGATCGAGCGCAAAAACACCTTTCTTCCATCCCGACCGTGCTCCCGCGTTGATAGCCGAATTGAGGGACAGAATGTTCGGCGCGCTGATTTCGACTCTGCCGCCATTACCGCCATGGCTGCCGCCGCTTACGTCAATCTGGCTGCCGGCTGCGTCGCTGAAATTGTTTTCGGATTTCAGCGTCACATCGCCGCCAGCACTGGCAGCAGGCGAATTGTCACCTTTGGCGGCGATTTGGGAATTCGCACCCAGCGTCAGTTGATCGGAAGCAACCAGTTCGATGACGCCATTATGATTTTTCACGGAGTCGGCCTGAATGAAACCGTTTTGGTTCACCACCCTGGCGTTCAGGGCAATCGTTCCACCGTCGGCGATGAGTTTGCCTTCGTTGTCCACCGACCCGCTGGGCAGCGTGACCTGCATGCTCATGCCACGGCCATCAGGACGATCACTCAACAGCACGGTTTGTCCCGCCGCGAGGCCAACGGTGCCGCCAGGCGCCTTAATGCTGCCGTGGTTTTCAATCTGATCGGCAATCAAAAATGCCGAGCCGCCCCGGCCGATATTGATCTGCCCGTAATTGACAATGCTCGCCAGCGGTGGGGGGCCGTTGAATTCCCAACCGCCGCCGGAATTTTGCGGCGGGATGCAATTCGCGGTGGAAACGACCAGACCGGCGGCGCTCACGAACGAGTTGGGTCCGAAATAAAAGCCGGAGTTGTTGAGCAGCACCACGATGCCGTTGGCCTGCAGGCTCCCGTAAATTTGCGATGGATTCTGGTCATTGATGCGGTTCCAGACGATGGAGGTGGAAGAGGGTTGTTGAAAAATGGTTGTCTCGCCGGCGGCGATGTTGAAACTCTGCCAGTTCAGGGAGGCGTTCCGGGAAGTGGTGATCGTAAGTTGCGAACCATTGACGGTAGTGGTGGCGGAACCACCAGCAACGGTCATGCCCGTTGGGTTGGCTATTACGTTCCCGGCGATATTGAACATTATAACTACGGCAACCAGCCGGCGGAACATGAGATGGCGACATAGTATTCGCATAACAATCCTAATTTTTAAGTTTAGAGCAATCGCGCGCGACCGTACGTTACAAGTTGGTGACATGTTGTTGGTCATGGCATTTAGAATTGGGCGCCAACGCCAAAATAAATATGAACGCCGTCGGATTCCCCGGCATGACTGATCAAGGGCCAGGCGACCGTCAATCGCCCGTCCATGTGACTGCCGATATTGGCCGTCACGGCCCAACCCGCACCACAATATGATTCATGACTGCCACCGCCGGACGGCGACTGTGCCAGCAAATATATCCTGCCATAGTCCAGAAATACCGAGCCGCGCACCCAGCAGGGTTCTTCGTGTCCCTCATTGCCGATCATGCCGATGTTCACGAGGGGCGTCTGTGGCTCAATGGAGAAACGCCAGCCGGTGTCGCCATAGGCCTGGCCATCCTGATAGCCACGCACACCCGCCGTGCCACCCATGGCATATTGTTCATTGCTGATCAGCGCGCCATTGGCCCACTGGCCATCGGCATGAAGCTTTACCGACCAGTCCTTGTAAATCGTCTGGATGCGGTTGGCGCCTGCCTGCAAGGTGATGTAGGCAGCGTGGGCGTTGGTCGTATAGGAGGCCCGGGAAAAATTCGCGTCTGTATCATTGGGAAAAACATCCGGCCGGTTGAAATTGGCCTGGGCGTTGAAAAAGGTGGTTCCCAAAGTGTCGGGAGCGGAAGCGCTCAACCCGACATTCAAGGGCAAATAATCCACCACCGTCTGCCGAACCGGCTGCTGCATCGTGTAAAGTAAATTGCCAAACTTGACCGACGATTGGCCATTGGAGGTGGTGATTAACTCATAAAAAAGGTCGGCGTTGGCGCTTCCGGCCTGATAATGTTTGTCATCCGCGCCAAATGTGAGCGTGGAGACCAGCTTGCCCAGGGCCGGCAAGGGCAGGGAAAGTTTGAAGCCCAATCCTTCATTCAGAGTGACATTCTCACCCGCCGCCCGATGACCAAGGGCCACCAGATTCGTGGGATTCCCGTCCGGAGTGGAACCGGTAATTACGCTGGGTGGCCCCATTTGAACGCCCGTGTCTGAGGTCGAACGACTGGCGTAGAGCGTCAGTTCCGGCCGCCCGGTTGGCGGGGGCATTTGAAACTGGTGGGTGACTTCATTGTAACCGAAGCTGCCGGGATTGGCATTCACCTGCTGCTCCACCGAATTGTAACCGCCCAACGGCAGGCGATAATAAGCACTGTAATTGGCAACCAACGGATCATCGAAGGGAGAGGCATTATACGGGTCACTGTTTTTGTAATAATTGGGCGTGAAGCTGTATTGGATGCCGACCTGGTGCTCGAGGTCCCAAAGGTTGTCGTATTGGGCGTTGAAATTCACGCGCAGGTCGGGCGTGCCGGGGGTGCCCGAGTTGTTGAGTTCCAGCCGCCCGTGCAGGGGCAACTGGTCCTTGACCTTGAGCGTAAGTTCGCTGGTGTCCGGCTCCGAGCCGGGGCCGATGACGGGATAAATCTGACGGTCGCGGCTGGCATTGGCGTTGTCCAGTTCGCGCTGCAGGACTTGCGAGTTGAGCAGCATGTTCGTTTGCAGACTCGGCAGGGAGCGCATCACGTTGTTGGAACTGTAATAGCGGTTGCCGGTGACGCTGATGGCAGCAAGCCGGCCTTCAGTAACCTTCACTTTCACCGTGGCGTTGGTAAGTTTCTGTTGGGGCAGGCCGACGGACACGGTGACGTAACCGCGTTCGCGATACGCCTTCTGCAGTTCAATCATCGCCACGCGGATCCCTTCAAAGCTGGTGTTGGTGCCGAAGGCGCCGTCCACGTTGGTGATGACCCGGGACATGGCCTCCGGCGGCAGAACGGAATTACCCATGACCAGATATTTTTCCACGTCAAATTTTGGACCTGCGTTCGTGGAAACCACGTGAACCCGGGTGTCGTTATCTTGGGCTTTCAACTCGGCCAGCTTCTGGAGCAGGACGGCGCGCGCCTGAGCCATCGCTTCGGGACCGGCGAGTTTCTTCGAACAGCTGATTGCTGGAACAACGGCATTGGTGGTGGCGGTCGTGGCCAGGGCCGATTGCGGCAACGCCAGTTCCGCCGCCGGCAAGCTTGAGCCAGCTTGTGCAGGGTGTGCATGGCTGCCGGAACTGACGTAATGTTTGCCAGACAACCAAATCTGGGGAGACGCCATCGGAAAAACGTTCATCGTAACCGTGCCGTTGGTGATTTGCTGCTGCGCGATTGTGATGCTCATCGTTGGATAGCCCTGTTTCCGATATTCCAATTGCAGGTCTGAGGCCGCTTTCACAATCTCGTCCAGACTGACGTTTGTGCCGGTGTATTTGGAAAAGATGTCCGCCAGAATGTTCGTGGAAAGCGATGTGTTGCTTTTGACTGCATAAGCCTGGACGTTAAAGCGAGGGTCCGCGTTGCTCTCAGCCGTGGCTGTGGCATTGGTGGCTGGAAGATCAGTCTGTGCCCGCACTGGTAAAAGAAAGTTCAGGGCGAACAGGATGAGCAAAACCGCGGCGCGGGTGGTGGATTTCGCGAGGCAGTTCCGGGGTGCCGACGGGCAATTTTTTCGCAGGTTCTGCTGGCGCCATTCACTGGGCGTCATGCCAAAACGCTTTTTGAACATCACATTGAAAAGGCCGAGGTGCTGGTAGCCGCTGTCATACGCGACGTTGATGATTTTGTCGTCCGAGTTGGTGAGCAGTTGCCGCGCGTGCAGCAGCCGCAATTCAATCTGCCGCGCGCGGAACGGCACGCCGAACTCCTCGCGGAACAGGCGGCTGAAATGCCGTTCGCTGCAATTGAGCTGCCCGGCCAGGTCGCGCAACGAGCATTGGGACAGTTCGGCCTCCGGCATCTGACCGACCAGTTTCCGGAAACGCTCATGCAACCGGCCGCCCCCGGCGGATTCCTTCGCCGGCGCCGGCAGCAGACCGTTGATGGCATTCGCCCAAAGTTGCAACAACCCGCAACGCATGGGCAACCCTTCCCGCTGAGTTTGCTCCACCAGCCGCGTGAACCGTTGACCCAGCGGCTCGCCGACGGTGAAGATGGAAACCTGCGACGTCAGGTTGTTGGGAGCCACTTCGAGTTGATGCCATTCCGCGACCGTGAGCAGGCCGTTGAGGTACTGCGGCTGGACGCTGAAAAACTGCAATTTGAGCGGACCGAGCTGGCTGGCCCGCAACACTCCGTTGCTGCTGTTGCTCGTCAGCAAACCGTCCCCCACGGAAAGCTGGCGGGCGGCGGCGCCCGGTTGCAGCCAGTAACCAACACCCTCGGCCACCCGCACCATGAACCATTCATGATGGCGGGGAGTCCATTCGCCCGAAGG
>Ga0182017_10004656_pt1 | contig 10188 bp, 9 predicted proteins | sample 712E3DmetaG_FD_120492 | JGI IMG/M metagenome (GOLD analysis project Ga0182017, IMG submission 120492) | Permafrost microbial communities from Stordalen Mire, Sweden - 712E3D metaG | ecosystem: Environmental > Terrestrial > Soil > Wetlands > Permafrost | place: Sweden: Stordalen | collected... | reverse complement strand
GTTCTCGCCCACCGCCTGAATGGCGTTGAGGACGAGGTTGAACAGCGCCTGGCGAAGCAGTTGTTCGTCCGCCTCGATGGTCATCGGTTCGCCCTTCGTTTCCAGCTTGATTTTCTTTTCCTCAATGTCGTAGGCCAGCGCGCGCACGACCTCGTTCACAACGGAATCCAGCGCCAGCTTTGCGCGGCGGACTTCGCGCGGACGCGAATAGTTGATGAATTCATTCAACTGCGCGGTGACCTTGTCGGTCTCATCCACGATGGCGCGGACTTTTTCCCGGATTTCCGCCGGAGCGTCGTTTTGGCGGGAAATCATCTGGGCCATGCCGCGGATGATGTTGAGCGGGTTGCGGGTTTCGTGCGCCAGACCCGCGGCGGCCAAATTCATTTCCCGGAGGTGCGAATTCAATTCGCTGGCGCGGATAAGGCGGATTTGGAGTTCAGCGGACCGGGTCACGTTGCGCCAGGCCAGTCCCGAACCGATGACCGAAATGGCAGCCAGGATGGCAATGATGGACCGCAGCCAGAGATCGTGGTCAAAGGCCTCGTGGAGTGTCCGGGTGGACATGACGATGACAAAACTATGCACGCCCATTTTTTCACGGAGGGTCTGGTATTCCTCCTCGCTCATCCAGCGGGGACGCCCAAAGCGGGAACGGAAGCCGCCTTCACGGGAGCGCATCCGGTTCGTGTCATTGTCCGGCGGAGGCGGCGGAGGTTCTCCGGGGCCAGCGACGAAATTGGCTGGGTTTTCACCGGGCGCGGGTTCGGGTGGCGGCCCATGCGGCGGCCCGCCCAGGCGGTTGGTGGCGGCAAAGCGATTGGTAAAATCCTGCCGGGACAGGATGATGGGCAGGTTGGTGCCCTCGATGTCGTAGGTGAGATTGGTGCCGAGGTCCACCGGATTCACGAGGGTGACGGTCTGCGCATTCCATTTTTCCGTCGTGCCCGCGGCGCCCCGGCCTGGAAGATCAATTCCCGTTCCGGCGGAAGCGACCATCTCGCCTGCGGCGTTCAACAGCGCGATGCCGTTTAATTCAGTTTTATCCTGCCGGACCAGTTCCGTTAGCGAGGCTTCGAGCCGTTCCTTTGAAACCACGCCGCCAAAACGGCGCTGCGACCGGAGCACGATGCCGAGGGTGGTGGAAATGTCCTTGGCCCGGTTGACGAGCGCGGCGCGGGCTTCTTCCCGGACGCGCAGGTGCTCGGCCAGCTGCCAGGCAACAACCAGCACCCAGACTCCCAACAGGAGCCCGTAAATCAAGGTGCTGCGGCGGTTCAATTCCATAAATTCCGTTCCGTCAGGCAACCATCCCGGGAAAACATAATCGCGTCCTACCGGTTCTTTTTCACCGGCACCCGGTCCAGAAACTGGTCGAGTTCCTTTTCGGAAACCGAATTGGTGATGAGTTGCGACCGGTTGAGTTCCTGATTGCCAAGAGTCGCCAGCTGGCCCGGCGCCTGAACGATGTGCGGGGTCAGGAAAATGAGCAATTCCTGCTTGGAATTGCTTTTCTGACTGGATTTGAAAAGCTGTCCGAGGATCGGAATGTCGCCGAGCAACGGAACTTTGCTGTCGTTCGACGCCTTCATGTTGGCAATCAAACCACCGATGACGACGGTCTGCCCATCGGGTGTAACGACCACCGTGTTGGCGGAGCGTTTGTTGATATTCGGCGCATATACAGCGGACGAAAACAGGCTGCCCCCCGCAATCACCTGCCCAGGGGTCGAAGTATCAATGGACGTGGTTTGGGGTTGGAGAATCATTTGAACCATGTTGTTGGCTCCGATGTACGGCGTCACATCCAGCTGGATGCCGACGTTTTGATAGGCCCCGTTGATGGTGGGAATGGTGGAACCGGAATTGCCAACGGAGCTGAAGGCAACCCCGCTGGGCAGGAAAATGCTTTGACCGGCGACGATCTCCGCCAACTGCCCGTCGCGCGCGAGGATGGACGGACGCGAAAGGATTTGCGCCTTGCCCGCTTGAGCGATGGCTTTCAACGTCGCCTGAAAATCCGAGCCGACAACCTGGTAGAAGCCGCCGCCCGTGCCGGTGCCCGGCGACAACGACCCGAACGGATTCTTCTGACCGAGCGCGTTGTAATTGGTCACGATTGTGTTCAGCCCGGACAACCCGAAGAGTTGGCCCGCGCTGCTGCTGATCGCTTTATTATTGGCCCAACCGCCTTCGACGCCGATATCCGAGGAGTTGTTGTGCTGCACCTCCATAAAAACGACCTTGATCAGCACCTGCCGCATCGGACTGTCGAGATGGCTGATCACCTCCTGGATCTGCGCCGCCGTCTGCTCGTCGGCGATGACGACGATGTCATGCGTATCCGGGTTCACGGAAAACGTGGCTGTGCCCACGCTGCCGTTGTTGTTGTATTGGCTGCTGCTGGCGCTGTTGTTGTTGTTATTGCGGTTCCCGCCGAAGCCGCCGCCGAAGCCGCCACCACCACCGAAGCCGCCGAAACCACCGCCGCCGCGCTGTTGCGCGTGGATTTCAATGGCGGCGCAGAAAAGAAAAACCAAAATGCCGCCCAAATATTTATTGAACTGTTGCGTTTTCATAATTTGTCCTGGTATTAAACGGTTTGCTTGAATTTCCTTAAAACGCGGTGCCGCCGCCACCCGCACCGCGCGTATTGCCACCGCCAATACTGGTGCCAGTGTTCTGGGATGTGCCCCCGATGGTGGCGTTTTGAGTCTCGCGATTCATCAAGGCGCTGTTCTGCGACGACGAACTAGTGCCGCTGCGGGAGGAGGTGCTGTTGTTCTGGAACATGTTTTGCAACACCTGCAGGGTCTGTTGCGGGTCTCCATTGTCCATGTGATATACAAAGACCTTTTGGTCCCGGGTCGAAGGCACATCCAGCTGTTCCATCATCCCGGCGATTTCCTGCATCAAATCCTTGGAAGCGGTCACGATGACCGACTGGGTGCGGGCGTCCGCCACAGCGACGACCTGAGTCTGTTTTTGAATCCGGGAGTTTTGACTGCCACCCGTGCCACCGCCGGCGTTCGCCGCCGCCATCCGCGCAAAGAATCCGCCCGGGCCGCCACCGCCCTGACCGCCACCGCCGCCACCGAACCGGAAGGGCGACTGGACCTGGCCGCCCGAGGTGCCGCTCGTCGGGAAAATCTGGCTCAACTCACTGGCCACGTCGGCCGGGCTGGCGTGGGTCAAATGGAACACGCGGATTTCCGTTTCCCCCTCGGCGCTGTTGTCAATCGCCCGGATGATTTCGGTGAGGTGCCGGATGTTCGATTGCGTGTCGGTGACCACAATCGAATTGCCGGCTTCATTCGCCACAATTGTCGCCTGGGGTGAAACGAACGAAGACAAATCCGTCACCAATTGCCGGGCTTCCACGAAGCGGATGGGGATGATCTGCGTGACAATCTCGGCGTTGTTCGGAATGCTGTCCGGGTCGTTGCTGGTCTTGACCGGGATGTTGCGCGTCTTCGCGTCGTTCTTGTCCAAAATCGTCAGCGTCCGTCCGTCGCGGATGGCGGCGTAACCGTTTTTGTTCAGCACGGCATTGAGCAGGTCCACCGCTTCATTCCGGGTCATGGGATGGCTGCTGATGACGCTCACATTGCCCCGGACCTGCGTGTCCATCACGATGATGAACCCCGCCGCTTCGCTGAGATAATTCAGGACCATTTCCAGCGGCGCATTGCGGAAGTTCAAACGCAATTCGTCAAAATTCGTGCCGATGGTTGGCGCGAGGGTGGAATCCTGCACCACGGTTGGAATGACCGCTGCCGTTGACGGGTTTTTCGGCGTGGTGGATTGAACGCCTGCCGTTGGCGCGGCCGACTGGTTGGTTGCCGGCTGTTCGCTCATCGTGCCTTCATCCGGCGGCGGGGCGATTGTCTCTGGTGGCGGCGGGGCGGGGGCAACTGCGGCATTGTTGTCGTCCGGTGTTCCACCCGGGGCCGTCTGGGCGGCCGCCGACATGAGCAGTCCCGAAACGCACAGCGTCACGAGGGTTCGTAGCATCAAGGTTTTCATTTTAATTCCTGTTCTCTTTGTTGCATGAGTTTCTTGAGGACATCATTGGGTTCACCGACGGAGCTTGGAGCCGGGCTGGCCGCAGACGTTTCATCAGTTGCCGGGGCTTCATTTCCGGCTGTGGCGGCCGGCAATTCGCCCGGGTCGGCCAGTTGCCATTCGCCTTTGACTGCCTGCCGCATTTGCGCGCCCACCTTCATTGTCACCGGCTTGCCGGCGGCTTCCAGCTTGACGCCGTGCAGCGTGATTTCCACCACCTTGTAACCGACAATGACTCCGCCCGGAGAAAGGACCTTGCGATAATCGGAGTCGTTCCCGTCAAAGAAGGCGAGCATGCCTTGCCGGCTGCTCATCGTGCCGACCAGCGAAAAGCAGGGTGCCGACGGGGAAGTTGAGCGTCCGCGGCTGCGCGGCGTATGCGCATAACGGTTGGGATTAAAAATGTTCCGTTCCACGATGATCTGGAACGACGAATAATTCGTGACGACGGGGGCGTTGGTCGTTTGCGCGGCGGCCGGCCGGCCATTGGCCAGGAGCGCTCCGAGCATGGCGAGCAGTGCGGCCGTCCGGAGTGCAGTTCCTGGGAGCGCCGGCGTCCCGCCGGCCAGTCCGCCATCAACACGCCGGCGAGACGCCGGCGCTCCCAGGACGAGACCAGGGATGGAGTCGGGGCAATTTTGATTTTGTCGTGCCAGGTTCATGGTTTGGGTTGGGGTTGTGAAACGAGCACCAGCCCGCTGATTTGCAGATTGAGGGTGAGTTGCTGGCCGGTGTTGTCGCGGGCGCTGAGTTCCACCGATTCAAGTTTGAACGCCATCGGATCTTTTTCGAGGTCGTAAACCAGCCGGCTGAGTGTGCCGAGGTCGCCGGCAGCCTCGAGGCGGCAGTTGAGCGTGAGGTAGTCCGGCGAATCGTTGTTCCACTGGGGCGTGATGCCGGTGACGTCGGCGCCGCTCTCCCGGGCCCAACTGTCAAACGCCTTGAGCGTCTGCTGTTCCGCCAGTGAAGGATTGTCCGGCAGGGTGTTCGTGCGCATCTGGTCCCAACGGCCGCGGAGGGCGGCCTCGCGTTGGATCAACCGCCGTCCGTTTTTCACCTGCTCGCGCAGTCCGGCAACCGTTTTCGCCCGCGTCTTCCACCATCCGATCATCGGCTCAATGACCACCTGGTCGGCAGCGTAAAGCACGCCCACCGCGATGGCCAGCGCCATCAACACTTGCTGGCGGTTTTCAATTTTCATTGCCGCCTCCTTTGTTCCAATGAAAGTCAAACGTGAATTGCATCGGCGATTTGCCGCGGATCTGGTCCACCTTCAAGTCGGTCACGCCGTCCGCCGCGCGCAACTGGCTCAACATCCGCAGCAGGGCGGCGTTGTCCCGCGCCGTGCCGGAACAGTTCACCACGTTGCCATCGCGGATTTCCACCGTCTTGGCCGTGACGGCGCCGTCCTCGGGGAACGCGGTCGTCAGCTGCTTTAAAATGCTCAGGCTGCGGAACGACTCGTCGAACCACGGGCGGTATTTCTGGATTTGCTGCTGGATGCCATCCAGTTCCCTGACCCTGGCCGACATCCCCGACCATTGCGAACGCAGCCAGATGAGCTGGATTTCCTGGAACAAAAACAATCCGCCGACGATGGCGACGATGCCGGCGGCCGTCGCGCCGGCGGAGCGCAGCCGGCCGGAGGAATACTTTGTGATGATTTGCTGCCAGGCCGTCGGTTTGGGCGGCAGGAATTCGAACGCCGGCGTTTGTCCCGTCAGCAGCCGGGCGGCCAGGCTGAAGGCCGGGGAAACGGGCGCGTCGGGCGGAAGCTGTACGCCGAATTCGTCCGGCGAATACTTCGTGACCGGTTCGACGCCCAAGCCCGCCGGTTCAAACCGCAATTCCAACTCGTCGGCCAGTTGTTGCGCCAGGTCGTGCGGGCCGAAAATGCGGATGCGGCGGACGGATTCGCGCAGTCCGGCGGGCAACTGCCCGAGCGTGATGCGAACTTCCCGCGCGACGAAGCCGGTGTGAAGGGTGCGCCGCGAGCCTTCGTTTTCGATGGCGCCTTCCAGTGTGCGGAGGGCCGCCACGCCGCCGCCGCAGGTGATTTGCAGGGACACCTGGCTTTCGCCGATGGCCAGGGCCAGCACACCGTTGGAAGTTTCCGCCGCCGGAGGCTGTAAAGCCGCCACGCCGGGCGAAAAGCTGACCGGTTTCAATTTTGCCGCCGCCAGGACCTGTTCCAGCGGGGTGAGCTGGCTGTTGAGGATTCCGGCCAGGGTCACGTGTTGTTTGCCGTCCGGCAACGGACAACGCGAATGGGCGAGCCGCAATGTTGTGACGTCGCACGGAAATCCGCGTTCCGCTTCCAGTTGCAACAGGCTCGCGGCATCCTCCGCCGGCAGGGGCGGCAATTCGGTCTGCGCCGTGAGCATCCACTTCAACGGCACGCCCACCACGCAGCGGCGTTCGCGCACGCCAGCGGCGTCGAGGTGGTTGCGGATTTCGCGTCCGACCAGTTCGGGCGCCGCCGTGAGCGGGTCGAGCGAGAGGGTCACCGAGAACGACTGCTGGAGTTGGAGGGAGCCGTTGGTGCGGCGGAGCACGACGCCGTCGAGGCGGCTGCCATCGAGCGCGAGGCCGAGCAGGCTCGTCAGTTTTTTGTGTCTCGAAAAATTGATTTTCAAAACATTTTTCATTGCGTCTCCTTCGCGACCCAGGTGGCGCGGGCTTTTTCCCCGAGCGCCCAGCCGAGCCGGCTGAGGTCCTGGCGGTAAATGATTTTGGGCGTGCCTTCGCTGATGTCGAAAACGAATTTCACCCGCCGGTAACCGCGTCCGAACGGGCCGACCGCCGCGATGTCCGCCGTGAATTGAAAACTTTGCGTGGTGATGTAATCGCGGGGCGCGTTCCTCAAGGCTTGAACGACCGGGCTGGTGTTGCCGAGCGCGTCCACGATCCAGGAAATGGCGTTGAGGTTGTTGGGATTTTGCTGACGGTAGGTGATGAGCGTTTGCGCCGCGCTTTGCGCCGTGTCCTGGTCAACGTCCAGGCCCATGAACAGCGCCTCCATCACGGACGCGCCGGCGGTGTTGATGTTCAGCAAACCGTTGGTGTAAAGATTGGTGGTGTCGGTGATGCCATAGGCAACTTGCGCGAACTCAGCCGAGGTCATTCTGCTGGCCAGATAGAATTGCAACAAACTTTTGATATTGATTGTTTTTCCCGCCCCACTGCCAACTATGCCAAGCCCGTTTGTGACTGAGAACATAATTTGATTGGCGCGCGATGTGCTAAAATTCGACTGAAGCAAGGCTCGCAACTCCGCATATTTGGTCACATTGGTAAGCGTGGAACCGTCGGAGTGGAAATTCGGCTGGCGGCTGTAAACGGTGACGTATTCAAACAGGCCCGGATCCAGCGTGCCGTTGCCGTTCACGTCTGTTTCATTGGCGTCGAGCACACCGTTGCGATTGACGTCTTCGCCAACCAGCAGGTCAATGGTCGCGCTGTACACCAGCCGCAATTCGTCCACCGTTTCGAACGGATAATTTTTGTCCACGTATCCCAATGACGAATAATCCAGCGAATAGGCGCCGCCGCCGTTGGTATTGCGCCAATCCACAATCGCATCGGCAAAATCAAGTGTCATGTTGGGCAGATAGGAAAGCGCGTTGGTGCCGGCCCGGTTCAAATTCAATTTGGCGGCTTCATCCACGAGGCCGAAATACGGTTCGGTGGAAAGCGTGCCCGACGGGTCGCGGCCGATGAGCCAGAAATGCGCGTCGCCCACCGGCACGGCTTCGCAGGAAAACTGGGTGTTGTTGGGCACCGCGCCATTCGTGGCAAAATTCGAGAGCACATAACCGACGTACCGCGCCCCGCCTTCGATGGCCTGTTCCGCCGCGATGCCGGTGGCGCGGTTGTCCGAGGCGCGGAGTTCAAAGGTCATGGAATTCGCGAAATAAAGCGCGATGGCGGTCAGCCCGATGGAAATCCAAAGCACAAGAATGAGCACCGAGGCGTCCTGGGAGCGCCGGCGCTCCCAGGTTCGCTCGTTCGACAGCCATGTTGAATTGCTCAGTTTCATTTCAGGTGTTCGTGCGCGATTGCGAATCTATCGGCACCAGGATTTGAACCGGCTGCGGGCGCGTGTTGTCGCTGTTGTTTCCCGCCATCTGGATGAGAACCCTGACGGCGACCGGCAGATTGGTGTTGGCCGTGGTGGTGTCGGTGGTGTCCCAGGCATCGAGCCATTGCGTGCCGTCGAAACATGAAAACTTGATGCTTTCGACGCCGCTCAACAGCGGCTGGTCCTGGATGTCCAGCGTGGTCGAACACAACAGATTGCGCGTGATGCTGCGGATGAGGTCCTTGCCGGTGGCGGTGCGGGTGGCGGGGTCTTTCAATTCGTAGGTGACCCGTTGGACGTCGCCCCACGGTTCATTTTCATGCAGCGCGCCGGTGGCGGTGAACATTTCGACGGCCACGGGCAGGTTGAGGCCGAGGCTGGTCACGTTGCCGGCCTTGAAATCGCCGGTCAAAACGCCGTTGGGTTCCGGCGGCACGGCGCATTGCAGGTCGCGGCGCAGGATGGTGAGCGCCTGGGCCAGGGGCGTGGCGTCATCCACCGCGGCCTGGGTGACCTCGCGCAGGTGCAGGGCGCTGAAAAGCACGGCGTTGATGGCCACCAGCACGATGGCGGAGACGCCCACCGCCAGGATCATCTCGATGAGCGTAAACGCGCTTTGGAGTGCGGCGGGAAGCGAAGCGCCACGCCGCTTTTGGATATGCCGGAACCGGGCGAAAAGCGGTGTCGCCGCTTCGCTCTGCCACCGCAGTCCAAATTTGTCCTGGTTTGTGCGTTTGGTTTTCATCGTTGCGAACCCGTCGTCGTGGCCAGCGTTTGCGAATTGGCCAGCGTACACAGTTTCACGGAATAATCACGGCCTTGGGCGGAATACTTCACTTCCGCGGTGATCAATTCCATGGCGTCCACCGGCCAGGTCCGGCTGGTCAACGTCCAGCGGAATTCCTGCGCGCCTTCGGTGACGGTTCCGCTCAGCGTGCCGGTGTTCCAGTTGGTCAGCACGATGCTTTCGTTTAAAATGCGGTCCGCCACGCGCGCCGCGGCGCCTTTGCGGGCGGCGACCACGCCGGCGAGGCTGGCCAGGTGCAGCGCCTCCACGGCCGCCGGGATCACGATGGCCAGGAACAGCAGCGCCGCCAGCACCTCGGCCAGCGTGAAGGCGGATTCGTGGCAGATGTAGCGCCGGTTTCCAAACCGGCTGTGTCGCCGACTTCCAAGTCGGCAAAGGTTGAAAATGTCTGGATCTGCGGATTTGGAAATCCGCGACACAGCAGACTTGGAAGTCTGCGCCACAATGGCGGCGCACGCTTTTTCGCCTGCGCTTCCACCTGGCAGACGGCTATTTGTCGGTGTCGCGAATTTCATAACCCATGTGGGTGCGCGCTTCGATCAGCCAGAGCGCATTGCCTTTGGCGTCGGCCAGGCGCAACGTTTGCGGACTGTTTTCATCAATGGTGCCGTCCGCCATAAAGCGGATGGCCGGCAGGTTCTGGAACGTCGTCAGGGCGGTTGCCCCGGCGTTCAGAACCGAAATCTGCACATTTTCGTCAACCGCCAAATTTTCCGCCTTCGGGTCGCCACTCTTCGATGACGTTTCCGCGGCCAGCCCGTAGGCGCCCTGTTTTTCGTCCACCCAAAGCATCATCGGCAGGCCTTCCGAGACCGCGCGGCTCTGGCCGGCGTGCATCAGCGCGAACAGCCGGCGCGCCTCGGAGTCCACCGCGCGGGCGCGGATGAAATTTGACATGGCCGGCGCCACCATCGAGGTGATGACAACCAGCAATGCCAGGACGAGCAGCAGTTCGACGAGTGTGAACGCGCGATTTTGGAGTGCGGCGGGAAGCGAAGCGCCACGCCGCTTTCGGATGCTGCACGACCATGCGAAAAGCGGTGTCGCCGCTTCGCTCTGCCACCGCAGTCCAAATTTTTCAACTCGCGCATTCATCTCCAATTTCCCAGTCATTTGGTTGTCCAGTTGCCAATGTCATCCTCCGATCCTTCCTTGCCGTCCGGCCCGACGGACAGCAGGTCATAGGAATTCTGGTTGTGTTTGCCGGGATAGTAATAAAGGTAGTTGTTGCCCC
>Ga0182017_10004655_pt1 | contig 10189 bp, 4 predicted proteins | sample 712E3DmetaG_FD_120492 | JGI IMG/M metagenome (GOLD analysis project Ga0182017, IMG submission 120492) | Permafrost microbial communities from Stordalen Mire, Sweden - 712E3D metaG | ecosystem: Environmental > Terrestrial > Soil > Wetlands > Permafrost | place: Sweden: Stordalen | collected... | reverse complement strand
CTTCAAAAGACTGACTGAAATGAAAAGAAGAAAATTTATCCAGAATTCACTTACTGCAGCTGCCGGAACAATTATTTTACCGACGATTGTGCCTTCATCAGTAATTGGCAAAAACCCGCCCAGCGATAAGATCAACATTGGTTGGATCGGTAATGGCAGACAGGGAAGTGGTGACGTTTCGGCAACAATGAGGTTTGATAGTGCCATGTTAGTGGCCGTTGCCGATGTGGATTCAAACAGAGCTCTGCGCGGGAAAAAACTTATTGAAGATTTCTATACCAGAAAAACCGGCAATAAGGACTATGTCAATGTAAAGACCTATGGAGACTATAAGGAGCTGCTTCTCAATAAATCGATAGATGCTGTCCTGATAACAACTCCCGATCATTGGCATTCTCAGCCAGCCATTGAAGCTGCACTGGCTGGTAAGGATATTTACCTCGAGAAACCAACCTCACTCACCATCACAGAAGGAAGATTATTGAGTGATGTGATAAAACGTAAAAAGGTTATCCTTCAGGTTGGAACACAGCAGCGCTCAAGTGCGCAGTTCAGATATGCAGCAGAACTTGTAAGAAATGGAAGAATAGGAAAGCTACATACTGTAAAAATAGGTCTCCCCGGTGATCCATCAGGGCCGGAAGCACCAGAAATGCCAGTCCCAAAGAACTTAAACTATGATATGTGGTTAGGCTCAACTCCAAAGGTATATTACACTGAAATGCGGGTTCACCCGCAGAACAGCATAACTGATCGCCCGGGCTGGCTCAGATGCGAACAATTTGGTGCAGGAATGATAACCGGCTGGGGACAACACCATTTTGATTCTGCTGCCTGGGGTATGGATACCGAATTAACGGGACCAATATCAATAAAAGCAGTAGCCGACTTCCCTAAGTCAGGTTTATGGGATGTTCATGGAGATTTCATGTCAGTGGCTGAATATAAAAATGGTATAACACAACTTACCAGCGGAGGTTATCCTAATGGTGTCAGGTATGAAGGAACTGAAGGCTGGATTTTTGTGACACGCGGTAACTACAGAGCAACCGCAAGCGATCCGATTCCACAAGGTCCGGGTAATAAAGCCCTTGACGCAAGCGACCCCAAGATTCTGACCTCAGTAATCGGACCAAATGAGATACATCTTTATGAAAGTACATCACAACAGGGTAACTGGCTCGATTGTATCAAATCACGCAAAGAGCCTATTTCGCCTGTTGAAATTGGTCATCGTGCATGCACTGTTTGCCTTGTAACTCATGTCGCCATGAAACTTGGCAGAAAATTAAACTGGGATCCGGAAAAAGAGAAGTTTGTGAATGATGATGAAGCAAATAAGATGCTTTCGCGTCCACAACGTGCTCCATACGGGACCACATATATCAAAATGTAATCAGATAAAATACTTCATTAAATGAAAAGAATACATTTTTTGGTCATGCTTTTAGTAGCTGGCCTTATGGTAGTTTTGCCCATCTCTGCTGCCAGGATCACTGCCGAAAAGGTCGGATCGAAAATTAAAGTGACTATTAATGGCAAGTATTTTACGAGTTACATATTTTCTGAAGATGAGAAATATCCATTTTTCTATCCTGTGAACGGGCCAATTTCAGGCGGATCTGTCACTTCGATGCGTAATGCAATTTGGCCACATCACAGTTCACTTTTCTTTGGATCCGATGCGGTTAACGGAGGAAATTGGTGGCAGGAAGGTCTGGAAAGAGGAAGAATAATTTCAGTCAATGCTGAAATTATCAAGCAGGGAGGCGATACACTTATTATTACCGATGAATGTATCTGGAGCAGGCCGGGTGCAATTTCACCCATCAAAGACACACGAAAGTTTATAATTACTTCTCCTTCAGATTCAATAAAACATATTGATGCAATTATAGTAATGGAGATGCTGACTGATGTACATATCAAACAGACAAACCATTCACTCTTCAGTGCAAGAATGGCTGCCGACCTCTCAGTACAGAACGGAGGTACAATGATAAATGCCGAAGGCGCTAAAGGTGAGAAGGATACGTTTGGTAAGAACTCTCCCTGGATTGATTGCTACGGAAAACGGGGAACTGCTACCGAAGGTTTGGCAATAATGCAGCATCCATCTAATCCATGGTACCCATCACCGTGGTTTACAAGAGATTATGGGTTCATGTCACCAACTCCAATGTACTGGCCTGAGAACGGAACAGAGACCTTTTTGAAACAGGGAACTGTTCTGACTCTTCGTTACAGAGTAATAGTTCATGCGGGCGACACTAAAACGGCTAAAATTGCCGAGGCATTTGAGAAGTATAAGGCTGAAAAATAATTAACAGGTCCTGTTTTCAAGTCTTCGTGTCCTTAGTGCGACCCTTTGTGATCCTTCGTGGTGAAATGATAGAAGCTTAACCACAAAGGTAAAAAAGTACTTCACAAAGGGACACAAAGGAAATGTTGAAAAATAATTCTCCTTAATAATAAAATTATTTGGTTTCGCCAGGAGATGATTTGTCAAAGTACCGTTTTGCGAACTGTATAAAATATGGCCAGTTTGGTCCTGCCGTATGACCCCCGCTATGCTGACGGAAGGCTACATCTCCATCTGCCAGATTTGTTTCGATTGGTGGAAATACCATAGTTCCCAAACCTTTCTTTCCAAGCAGTTCATAAACCGGTCCTGCATAAGCACCACTGAGAAACATTCCCTTTCCGTCCACCCAGCTGTCTCCATTTGTCGGTGAACCGGAACTAATAAAGACTGGACGGGGTGCACACATTGCTACCAACTCATGGGCATCAACGGGTAAGTCTCTTTGTGTAAGAGGATCTGCAGCATACTTAATGAAATTCCCTGCAAACCAGTGATATTCACCTGATGCTGCAAGGTTCTCGACCTGTTCTCCGAAAATATGACGGAGGAGTTTTGTTCCACCTGCCCCCGATGATCCAATAAATCCTATTGTGAAACGATTATCGTATGCCAGAGTAACAATTGATGCCTTCCCGTAACGTGAGACGCCTTCAATACCAACCTTTTTAGCATCAACAGCTTTGTCAGTTTCAAAATAATCCAGCGCCCGGCTGGCTCCCCATGCCCATGCCCGGAGAGAACCCCAGTCATCAGCTTTGCGGGGTTGTCCCTTATTCATCAGCCCGATAATACCCTGAGTCAGACCGGCACCATTATCGGCCTGGATACTTCCGGGAACCAGAATGGCGTAACCCCAGCCGGCTTCAAGTACCTGCTGCTGCCACGATGGACCTGCCGGAACCGGTGGTCTTGGGTTTGCAGTTTGCGGTCTGTTCGCATTCGAAGGTGCAGGAGGTCTCATACCTGCCGGAAAAGCAAAACCAAATTCCATAATTACCGGTACAGGACCTTTTGCATTTGCCGGAATCACTAATGTAAGGTCAATATTCACAGTTATTTGGGGATATGCTGAGTTATCAACATGACCTGATAGCTTTTTTGTAATTACAAGAATTTTGCCTACAGTGTCATTAGTCGTCTTAACTACTTCCCATTTAACTTTAGGGGTGTTTTTTGGAACACGTCCATAAACTTCCCTGTCAAATAATTCTACTATTTCGGGACGACGTTTATCCCACCACTCTTTTGCTGTTTTAACCGGTTTACCGTCATTAAAAACTAAAGGATCAGGAATGGTGGTATACTGTGTTGCTTTTGATTCGTCCGTGTTTGCAGCATTGGGAGCTGTAGGAGTTCCTGACGGACCCGGACGCGTAGCAGTGATCTTTACAAGTTCCAGCATCTTCTTATAATCCTGCTGAGTCAATTGTCTTATACTATCCTGATTCAGCCTTGCGAATTGGGCACTCAATACAGATGTGATCAGTGTGAAAATCAAAATAAGTGAATTATATTTTTTCATGTTTGGTTTTTATAAAACTAAAACCTCAATATTCAGGACTTCTTTTATAATACTGTTACTGAAGATTTGAGTATTCCCTTATTATTCATCCCTGCTTTATTGCCTGGTTGCCTTCCTCCAACAAAAACCTGAAATTTTCCGGGAAGAATAACCCTTTTATTACTTATGTCTATTACCGAAAATGCATCAGGCGCTATCGTAAATACAACCGTTTTTGTCTCTTCTGGAAGAAGTGAAATTCTCTTAAATGCCTTTAAAGCATGAATAGCTACAGGAACTTTTGCACCAGGATTTGAGAGGTAAACCTCAACAACCTCATCTCCTGCCACTTTTCCTATGTTCTTTACATTAACTGTAACTTTCAATGAATCACCCTTAGTCAGCTTACCCGGCACCTGAAGTTTGCTGTAATCGAATGTTGTATAACTCAGCCCGAAACCGAATGGAAATAAGGCTTCTCCCGTGAAGTATCTATAGGTTCGGTTTTTCATGCTATAGTCATCAAAAGAAGGCAAATCATTAACTGATTTATAGAAAGTTACAGGAAGTCGTCCTCCGGGATTATAATCTCCGAAAATTACATCGGCAATTGCCTGACCGGCAGCCTGACCACCGTACCAGCTCTCCAGAATAGCTGGAATGTTATCTTTTTCCCAGTTGACTGAAAGTGCGCTTCCATTCAGAAGCACAAGAATGACCGGTTTTCCGAGTGCATATATTGCTTTGATCAGTTCCTCCTGAACTGCCGGTAGATCAAGGCTTGTCCTGTCACCGCCTTTGAAACCATCGACATTTACCCGCATTTCTTCACCTTCAAGTCGTGGTGTTATTCCCATGCACATTATCACGATATTTGCTTTTTTTGCTACTTCAAGTGCTTCATTTTTAAGCTCATCAGCCGGTCTTTGCTGGGCAGTAAGACCGGCAGCCCAATCACAACCCTGTGCCCATAGTACCTCTGAAGTACCGGCCAGTTTTTCCTTTATACCTCTCAGAGGAGTAATGGGATCTGACGGAGTACCATTATAATTACCCAGCAACACAAATGTCTGGTCGGAATTTGGTCCGATAACTGCAACGGTTCCGCAGGTCTTTTTCAGTGGAAGTATATTATTCTGATTTTTAAGCAGTACCATCGATTTCCTGGCAGTTTCAAGGGCAAGTTGCTTATTCTCCTTACAATCAACTACGCTGTAGGGAATCTGTGAATATTTTACCATATCCGGAGGATCGAACATTCCAAGCTTGAGACGTGCTGTAAATAATCTTTTAACAGAAATATCTAACTCCTGCTCTGAGACAAGTTTTTTAGTCACGGCAGTTTTCAGATTCCTGTATACATTCGAACACTCAAGATCTGTCCCGGCTCTCACTGCCACTGAGGCAGCTGAATCGGCGGTGGAAACATACTTATGACCCCGGTATATATCGGCAATAGCTCCGCAGTCGGATACAATATATCCCTTGAAACCCCATTCGTTCCTCAGAATATTAGTAAGGAGCTGATCGCTTGAGCAACAGGGTTTTCCCAGGAAACTGTTATATGCACACATCACCGAATAGGCCTTCCCTTCCTTAATACCCATCTCAAACTGGGGAAGGTAAGTCTCCCTGAGATCTCTTTCATCTATAACGGCATCAAATGAATGCCTGGCAGGCTCTGGCCCGCTGTGCACCGCATAATGTTTGATAGTTGAAACAACTTTGAAATATTTCGGATCATTGCCCTGAAGACCTTTAATAAACTGAACGGCAATTTTCCCGGTAAGAAAAGGATCCTCGCCGTATGTTTCCTGGCCTCTCCCCCAACGAGGGTCCCTGAAAATATTTATGTTTGGGGACCAGAAAGTAAGACCCTGGTATCTGGCCCTTGAGTTATTCCTGATAAATTCATGATATTTAGCCCGTGCCTCGTCAGAAATGACTGTTCCCACCCGGTAGATCAGATCCTGATCCCATGTAGCACCAAGACCAATTGCCTGAGGGAAGACTGTGGCAAGTCCTGAACGCGCCACTCCATGGAGGCATTCATTCCACCAGTTATAGGCAGGAATACCCAGGCGGTCTATTGCCGGGGCAACATCCATCATCTGTGAAATTTTTTCGTCCAGAGTCATCCTTCCCACAAGATCATCTACCCTTGCGGAAAGTGTCAGATCAGGATTCTGGAAAAGGAATTCATATTTCTGTTGACCAAAGAGGGTAACATTTAATAAAAAAAGTGCTATCAGAATACCTGATAATCTCTTAAAACGATTTTGTTTTAAAGCTTTCATAATAATAGAAATGGTTGGTTAAATCATTCATAAATATAGTAAAAACAGAACTATAAAAATGTTTAAAATAGTTAAATCGGTTAAAAATTGAAATAGCTCCAATATTTGCACATTCTTTCAATTAATTCTAACTTTGAATATTAATTCCTACAAATGCCTCACAACTGGCTGCTCGAATACAAAATTAAGATCAACAGATCCGGTCTCTGTTGCTGATATCTGGATTCAAATCACATTTTGTTTTATTTATCTTTTAGTCCGATTTTCAGGACCAACTTTCATTTTTAAAACAATTTATATTACTGTCATGGACAAATTAATTATAACAGGATCAGGTCTTAAGATTGAAGATGTTGTCAATGTCGCACGTCACGGGCAGAAGGTTGAGCTTCATCCTGATGCCAGAAAACGAATCATTGATTGCAGGGCAATGCTCGAGAAAAAGATTGTCGCACATGAAATAATGTATGGGGTAAATACCGGTATTGGTGAATTCTCTGAAGTTGTTCTGAATGATGATCAGATAAAAGATTTCCAAAAATACCTGGTTTATAATCATGCCGCAGGGATAGGCGAACCCGCATCAATTGAGATTGTAAGAGGTTCAATGCTAGGCAGAATTAATGTCCACGCTCATGGCAATTCCGGAAATCGATTGGAAATTACTGAAACTTTTGTTGAGATGCTAAATAAAGGCGTAACTCCATTTGTATGTCAGAAAGGTTCAGTAGGTGCATCGGGAGACCTTGCCCCTATGTCGCAGATTGCCCTTCTGTTGATGGGAGAAGGACAGGCATATTACAAAAGTGAGCTTCTCGATGGTGGAGAAGCAATGAAAAGAGCCGGGATCAAAGTTCCAGGTCTTCATGCCCGCGATGGCCTTGCTGCAATCAACGGATCGAATATGCTAACGGCCATGAGTGCGATCTGGCTTGTTGATGCGAACAGGTGGCTTAAACAGGCTGAGATAGCTGCTTCAATGTCGCTTGAAGCGCTCAAGGCAAACATGAAACCATATACACCCCTTCTTCATGAGGCTCGAGGATTTAAAGGCGCAATAAGAAGCGCCAATGCAATTAATAAATGTGTCTCAGGAGGAGATCTGAAAGAGGGAAAAGTGAAGAGTAAGGTTCAGGATGCATATTCAATGAGATCGACACCACAGGTCGTTGGAGCTGCTCACGATATGCTGGCTTATGCACGCTCACAGGTTGAGATAGAGCTGAACGGAGTCGGCGACAACCCGATCTTCTTCCCCGAAAAGAACCTTACCTTATCCGGTGCCAATTTCCAGGGATCACCCGTCAGCGTTCCCATGGATATGGCAGGTGCATGTGTAACGATGGTTAGTGTGATGTCCGAACGAAGGATGAACCGTCTCAATAACCCCGCACTAAGTGTCGGGCTTCCCGATTTTCTTACAAAAGGTGCCGGAATGTTCTCAGGACTTATGTTAAGTCAGTATACTGCCGATATGCTCATAGTTGAGCAGAGAATACTTTCTGCTCCGGCATCAATACAATCTATCCCTGCAGCTGCCGACCAGGAGGATTTTGTTTCTATGGGAATGAATACAGCGATTAAGAATAACCAGATCCTTGATAATGCATATGGAATACTCGGGATAGAGTATATGGCTGCTGCTCAGGCACTTGATTTCAGGAAAGAAGAATACAGCTTCGGAAAAGGAGTGCAAAAAGCTAAAGATGTCATCCGGAAGTATGTCGATTTTCTTGATATTGACAGGCCCCTATATCCCGATCATACAAGAATGAAAGAACTAGTGAAATCATGCGAAATTCTTTATGAGGTTGAAAAGGTTGTCGGCAGTCTGGAATAGTTTCAGATAATTCAGAAATGTTATAACCTGATTTAGTATATCATTCCTTTTTTACCTTAGTGCTACCCTTTGTGATCCTTAGTGGTTAAAACAAAGACATTAAACCACAAAGGACCACTAAGGTTGACACAAAGGCCACAAAGTTAAGATCCATAATTTTATAAAAGTGTAATATAATATTGAATTGTTATTGTTTATTTTATAATAGATTCTATATCTGATACAGAAACTTTAGTTGTTGGATTGAAATTGTCACCATTCATGTATTTCAGCATTGAAATAAGTAGTTGTTTTGTTACAGGCCGCTCTTCAATTTTATCTTTCATATCGATGCTGCAAACCATGATTTTCCCATTTCCGATTCTGGTTTCAAATGCCAGGGCAAGACGCCTGTTCTCAAACCATGTATCAATAGGCTGAATAAGTGGACGTAATTCAGCCGGGAATTTATCAAGTATCATTGCCTGTGAATGCGTGATAGGGTCCCACCACTGCCAGTTACTGTGAAACTCAGTAGGAAACTCGCTGAATACGGCATGTTTTGGATCACAAAGAATTCCTAAAGTATGAGGCGGCTGATTATGTGTCCAGGCAGTGTTCCAAAAGATGCTGGAGAAACCTATTGCGACCTGAGCACCTTTTTCTTTTCCAACTTTTCCAAATGTCAGTAACAAGACCGAACCACCCTTCTTTAAAATATTTTCAGTTTTTGAATCCAGTTTTTCAGTAACAACAACTTTCCCGGGATCAATTTCCTGTTTTGCAGGATAGACCCAGAAATCCCATCTGTTTTTAAAAGCAGTGTTTTTAATTGAAACTTCAAGTGTTAGTTTCTGGGGAGTAACAATCTTTGCCAGATCCATTAAAACAGTTCTCACCTGAATATTATTCCCAATTTTAATTTCATTTAGTGTAACGCTGTCGGAGTGAATGGATTCACCTTTTGAATTTACAATATGAGAAAGTATTACCGCTTTTTTTATTGGTTTTGCACCGAAATGAGCTATTTCAATATCAGCTTTAAAAACTTCATCGGTTGTAAAAACCTCTTTTTTCATTCTTGCGAGAGGAACCGTCTCATTGCAAAACATTCTGAACTCTTCCGGAGTAACGTACCCTTTTGATTCAAAGAAAGGATTCAGTATCCCAACAAGCGCTGAACCCTGGCCAGGGAAATCATGAAGCTGAAGCAGCTGAAACCCTGCAAAACCGGGAGTCCTCAGAGCAGCCTCAATATCAGCCTTATAGCACAGAACCTGAAGCTTACCAGAAGCCATCAGGAAATCTTCTGCCTGGCTGCCCATTTTGTTTTCATCCAGCGTTTCACGGAATATTTCAAAGTTAGTAGCCTTCAGAACACCGGTATATTTTGCGATCTCTTTAAAATCGGGATAAACACACCACTGTCCGATCTCGTGACTCACTGTCGGAACATTATATTTTAAGACGAAATCGCGATAATCAAACATCGTCTGAGGTGATTCCGCGTTTATTATGCTTTTCAGGCCCTCACCCCAATGCTGAATCCGTGGTTCAGACGAAAGGTTATAATCATTTTCAGGAATTATGGGCCATCCTGCACCTGAGGTATAGACCCTGCGATTATCTGTTGATTTCCAGTATTTTACTAATTTTCCAAGGTATTCCTTCTGGTTTTTCCCGGCAGGTTCATTTCCATAAGCGAGCATACAGAATGACGGGTGATTTCCATACGCTTTCAATATCCTGTCACTCTCGTCATATATAAACCTGTCGACCGGGAGACTATCGCCGATTGAAGTTCCCTGGTTGGCCCATGAACTGCACTCAATATGAAAATAGATTCCGAGTTTATCGGCAGCAACGAAAGCTGCTTCAGGTGGACACCACGAATGAAAGCGTATGTGATTCAAACCATAATCTTTGCAGGTCTGCAACACCTTTTCCCAGGATTTAACATCTGTTGGAGGGTATCCTGTCAGTGGAAAAATACAACACTCGAGCGTTCCTCTTAAAAAGACCTGCTGACCATTGACCTCAAACCGGGTACCATCAGCTTTAAATTCGCGCATTCCGAAATCAACTGATTTATTGTCAATTATGTTTCCCTTTGAATCTTTCAGATTAACGATTAATTTATATAATGCTGGGTTATGCTCACTCCACAGTTGCATCTTCCTTCCAAGGGAATAATTGACAACCAGCTG
>Ga0182017_10004654_pt1 | contig 10190 bp, 7 predicted proteins | sample 712E3DmetaG_FD_120492 | JGI IMG/M metagenome (GOLD analysis project Ga0182017, IMG submission 120492) | Permafrost microbial communities from Stordalen Mire, Sweden - 712E3D metaG | ecosystem: Environmental > Terrestrial > Soil > Wetlands > Permafrost | place: Sweden: Stordalen | collected... | reverse complement strand
CTTCCCGTTGGTCTGGTCGATGTATGCCGATTCGGCTGATTATTCCGAATGGAAAAACGGGCGTCGGGCCACAGGATTGGTCTTCTCCGCCGCATCCATGTCGCAAAAGTTTGGAGCTTCCATAGGTATCGCGCTGGTAGGTTGGATCCTGGCAATTTACGGCTACCAGGCAAACATGGAACAGTCTGCAGCGACACAAAATGGTATTCGCATGATGCTGAGCATCTACCCCGCCCTGGGGGCCTTGCTTGCAGCAGCTTTTATGTTTGTCTACCCGCTGAAAGAATCGGTTCTCGAAAAGATCAGCCATGAGTTGTCTGTGTTCCGTTCGACCGGCAAGAAGACCGAATGAATGTGAAAGGAGAGAGAAAATATGTTTCGCATACATGTTCTGGCGATGACTCTTCCGGCTTTCTTCATGATCGCCGTCTGCAGTCAGGCGGCTGATTCCGCCTCACAGGACAGCACGTCCGCCGCCAACGTGAAAACCGGAAGCGTTGCTCTGAATCTGGTGACGATGGCGAATCCGGATAGGCCCATGAGCGCAGATGTCCGTGACACCACGAGAAGCACAACAATCGAGGGTACATCCATGGAACATTTCGAGGTTGCTGCGGGGAAGATGATCGCTGCAATGGAAGATCATGCGAGAAAACTCGGGGTAAAAGGAGTGATCGTGGTCGCAAGCATGGATGATGCCGGCTTTTCATGGGTATCCCGCATGAAAGCTGTGGATGCCATAAAGAAAATCTCCGAACAACAGGAGAAACCGGAGTATCCCGGCTACAACTTTATCGGGATTGCGTACTCCAAAGCGGCAGAAATGGCTGATACGAAGTTGAACAGCGGCAGCAAGGTACGAGCAGCATATCAGGGAGAATTTGGCTATTCCGGCGGCATGATAAAGAAGGTTTCGTCCGGGTATATTCTCACGGTCTTTAGCGGCGCCACCAGTGAACAAGATTTCGAAATAGCCAAAGTCGGGATGGATGCATATCAGATGGACGAATGATTTTTAGAAAGCCCAAGCGCGCCGAGGTTGAGCAAAATCTCTGAAGCGCTTGCCGGGCATAAGTCTGTGCGTGTAACAGAAGGCTACATCACTCCCGATGTTGGTAGTAGCTCCCGTTGAAATTCTAGGCGGAGAATTCATGGCGCTGGGCGGGTACTTGATAGCTGTGCATGTCGTCAAAAAGTTCCGGCCCCTCATGGTCTGGGACAATGATGCGGGTGCTCGAAGAAACAAACTCCATGAACGCGATGACTTCGTAAAGAGTCTCGCTCAACTCACAACATCAAACCGTTGCACGACAATCCTGATAGTCTGTTCATTGGCGCTGCGCAGCACCGGAGAAGGAAGCAAGAATTGAGGATTACCCAAATTGCAGGCTTGGTTCTCAAAAATCGGTCTTATCTGGATTATCGGGCCTACTGCGTCGTCACCTTGAAGACAATTTCAAATTCAAGCTGGCCAAACCGTATCGCCTGGATACGGTCGAAAATCTGCACTTCCGCAGAGGCGATGAACCGGATCGGACCATAGTAGCTGGGGTTGCCCCCCGTGTGAGGAAGATCCTCCCACACCATCTTTCCGTCGGTGGCAAGCGGAAACCAGAACGCTGAAAAATCAGCGCTGCTGTCCGGCCCCAGCGCAATGTTGTCCTGGAAGACCGGTGGTCTTCCTAGATTCCCCTGGGTCAATGGAAGCAGACAGGTCCGTGGAATGTTTCCGAAGGACTGTACGACAATCTGCCCGTTCACACGAGCCTCGCCCTGGAGCAGATTGTCATAGCTGTTGATCACATTGACGTCAAATCTCATCACGCTGCTGAGGTAGGTGCCTGTCTGGTCCACCGTTACCAGCGCCGTGTCAGGACTCGTGAGGCTCAGGTTCCCTGTCAAAACGTTTGCCGGCTCATCGTACGGGGGAAAAGGTTCATCACAGGCGAGCGGGGCGATGATCATGAAGAAGAGCAGTGATTTCACTACGGTCAGTGACAGAGAATGAAGAGGATTGACACTGTGGCTCATGGGAGGCTCCTCGCAGCCATCAGAACTCTAATCGTATGCCGAACCGAACGCGCCGGCCGGGGTCCCAGGCGCTCAGATCACCAAGTTCTCCGCCCACCTTGCCGCCCGAGTCGACCCAGAGGACATTCTTCGCATTCAGTATATTCCGCCCGTCAATGTATGCCGTGATCGTGGTGGCAGGGGGTGGATCGGCGGTCAACGTAAAGGTCCGGCTCACCTTGATGTTCATGACGTTATAGTCAGACATCCGCGCATTGTTCGGCTGGAAGGTGAGCGACGAGTCTTCGGGTGTGAACCCGTCTTTGGAAGGGAAGTACGTGTACGGCCTCCCGGTGTGAAAAACCCATAGAACCGAGAGACTGAGATCAAGCGGAAGATCCACAGTGCCAACCACTTTGACAGTGTGCCGCTGATCCCAAGACAGTGGGAAAGGCTGCGCCGGTACCTGCAATCCCCACTCGTAATACTGGAGGCCCGAGCGGGCATCTTCGCTTATCCCTTCGGCGATCATATAGGTGTAGGAGATTGATCCCCGAAGATGCTTGCCCGTTTCCCTCACGACAGAAAGCTCAAGTCCGCTGGACCGGGCGTAGGGGTTATTGACGAATTCCGCAAATCCATAGTCGCCGGCGACGCTGCTATTGGTAGGGACAAACGTCTTCACGTCGATCAGGTTGGTGGTCTCTTTGTGGAAGTATGTTCCAGAGAGAACCACGCCGTCGCGAAGAGCGTACTTGATGCTCATTTCCCATGAGCGCGTCCCTTCGGGCTTCAGATCCGGGTTCCCCACCAGCACACCGACCCCTTTTTGGAGCGACACATTGTTTAGACCGGAGTAGAGGTAATCAAAGAGTGGGAATTGGTAGTACTCTCCGTAGTTGATGAACAGATAGCCGCTTGCGGCGAACGGAGCCGCAAACCCGATGCGCGGGCTGAACAGCTTTTTCACGGAGGCGGGAACGGTGCCGACGATTTGGGTTGCGTATTGGTTCCCTCCTTGTGGAACGACTTCCGCCAGGGGCCGCTCCGCCCGCGGGTCAAAAAGATCAAACCGCATCCCCAGATTCAGCAACATCCCATCTCTGCTCAGCTCGAGCTTGTCCTGCAGGTACGCCGCCGCCGATCGTGGGTAGTAACGGTAATCCGTGCTGAAGTCAAGCATCGGCTTGTTGACGAACGGTTTCCCGAAAACATTCAACTGCGGCTCGAAGCGTATAACGTCCGAGAAAATATTCTGCTGATTGAACTCGCCGCCGAATTTCAGCAAGTGGTGATCGTCAATCCGCCAGGTGAAATCCACCTTCCCCAGCTCCGTGATCTGCCGTTTTCTCGCCCACCAGGCGCGGTCCCCGCCCACGACATAGCGGAGATAGAAGTCCCATTGATACATCGTCGTGTCAACGCTTCCTCGCGGTCCGCTGTTAATGTCATAATTCATCTGGTACCGGCTGAGACTTGCCGTATAATAGAACGACTGTGACACCGCGTGCGACAGGATTGCGGCGATCCGGTATCCCTGTTGGTCGCGGTCAGGCAGGCCCCGAAGGTTGAAGCGCCAACTGTACTCATAGTCATGAGTTTTGCTGTAAGTGTACAGAGACTGGAGGGAGATTCTCACCGACGAAGAAGGCAGGTAGTCCATCTTCCCGAATCCATTGTAGTCGCGCTCGATGGGGGAATCAAAGAACCGCCTCATATCCTGCCACCACCGGGAATCCGTATGGACGCCGCGTATGCTGGCGAAATAGAACACATCGGGAGCGACCGGGCCGCCTGCTGAGATGTCAACCTCGTTCCTGTGATCGACCTGCTGTCCACCGAAGATATCGTCTTTCTCCGCGCGGGCATCATATTTGGCAGTGTCTGACCCACGGCGGGTGATGACATTGATCACTCCGGAAAGTGCGTTCCCGTATTCAGGGTCGAACCCGCCGGTCTGGATCGCCATCTCCCCAATGGCACTCTGGGGTATCTCGGATCCAGCGCCTCCTTCCAGCAGGTTCTGCACGGGAAGCCCGTCGACGAGATAAAGCGCTTCCGTCGTCTTCCCGCCACGGATATTGTTTTCCATCGTCACGCCTGGCTGAAGTCCCACGACTTCACCGACGCTGGCCACCGGCAAGGCAGTGAACACATCGGATGACTGTGTGTATACTGTTCCCGTGACATCTTTCTGGATTGGCGGGCGGAAGCCTGTCGAAACAACCGGTTCCGTCTCAACCAGGGTGGGAAGAAGGTCCGCGTCAAGCCGGGTCTTCAAATCGGGTTTGATTCTGACATCATTGACGATCTGTGTCTGATACCCGATAATGCTGACCCGCACGCTATATGAACCGGCGGGGATGTTGCCAACCGTGTACCAACCGTTTTCATCCGACGAGCCCCCCAGCCGGGTTCCAGAAAGCATCACGTGTGCCCCAACGAGCGGCTCTCCTGTACCTTTGACTCGTATGAGTCCTTCCAGCGTCCCGTTCGTTCCTCCCCAGCCCAGGAATGGCGCAAGGAGTGTCGCCAAGAAGCAGAAACAAGTGGTGCGGAGATGGTTCATGATGATCGTTTCACATTATTGCTCGGGTGAAGATACGGACTACTCCCCGAACATCATTGCAAGACCGATACGGTGAGCAAGGCCAAAACGGCCCAACGAGCTTGCAGCGTAGTCAACGTGAACAAAGGCCCCCGTAACCGCCAGCCGCACACCGGCACCCGCACCCCAGCTCAACTCGTCTGCATTGAAGAGATAGCCGCCCCGGAAACTGACCAGTCTCGACCAGGTGTATTCGCACCCGAGTGCGAGGCGCTCAGGGGTATCGGACTGCTGGTAGAAGTCGATCGCAACAAGGAGTTGGTGGTCCTCCTGTGCATTTCCAATCATACTCAAAATATCGAACGAGCCACTGGCACGGAAGATAAGCGGCAGCGTGAATGGCATCGCCTGAAGCTCCGCACTGACCGTCGGCTCGCCCGGCGTTTGTGGGTTGTACTTGACGTCAAGCGGCTGTCCGGTAAACGTCTGGTCAAATCCAAGGTTCGAAAGCGAAAACCCGAGGTTGAGACTCCTGAACCCCGTCTCGTAATATGCGCCGGCATCCACAGCCAGACCCCCTGCAGTCACTTCGTAAATCCTTTCTTGAACATATTTCACCGTTGTCGCAAAGCTGAGCTGCGAAGTCAGGCGGAAGGAAGCGGTCACTCCCGTGCTGACATCGGATGCGTCATAAAATGTTCCCGTCCCTTCCGGCTGATCGATGGTGGTCATCTCGATGTCCCCTGTGGAGAGGAAGACCGTATGGAACCCGAGGTTGATCTGGTCCGTGATCGGCACCACGAGACCGATGAAATCGTGCGTCATTCCTTCCACCCACAAATTATGCTGCGCTGAAAACGCGATCGTGCTGATCGGTCCAATACCCGCCGGGTTCCAGGCAAGGGCGGTTGCATCTCCTGCGAGGGAAGCGTAGGCACCGCCCATCCCCATTGCACGGGCACCCACACCGATCTTCAGGAACTGCGCGCCGGCGAATCCGGCATTCTGGAACGCTTGTGCGTTTCCGGTGCCGGAGCAAGAGAACACAAGCCAGAGAACGCCAATGGCTTTCACAACGCCTCTCCATTGCGAAAGATGCGTCATTCGCTCCACCTTGTCCTTGCAGATTGGCGACGTCTTCAATCCGCTCTCCAATTATCTTCCCACGATGACGCCGAACTTCTTGACGGTCTTTTTTCCGTTCGGACTCTCGATGTGTGCCAGGAGCATTTGACTGGCAACGAGAGTTCCCCCCTCTGTGCACAGATCCCACTCTTCTCGGGATCCTCCCGCGTGTCGGATCGTCTTGACCAGGTCGAGTGAGAGTGTATAGATCCTGATGACACACTCCTCCGGCAGGTAGTTGAAGTATAATCTCCGGTCTCCCCGTTGTGCCTCATGGCGCACCATGTACGGGTTGGGAACGACACGGATGCGCTCCAGCATATCCTGCGTCACTTCTTCATCTATCCCTTGTGCTCCCGTAAGTGTGAGGGTCGCGCTCTCCGGAAAGTCCACCTTCACTCCTCCTTGCCACTTGAGGTCCAGTCCGTCTCCCGGTTGGAAGTCATGGGTTCCTGTTCTATGAGTGCTTCCCCAGGCGAAATATGGCGATGGCTTTCCACTGCCTACCCCGTGATCCGCATAGTCTATTGCCACCATCGAGTTGTATACTTCCAGCGTGTGCCCGAAGTCCCACGCATCTCCGTTGGAGAGCAGCCCGCTCAGGTAATACCGGTTCTGTTTCAGATATGATATCACGGACCCCGTGCGCCTGATCCCGACTGCCTTGAACGTGTAGTCCACCCCAGGCGTCAAGAGGGCTCCTGTCCCCATGTCTCTTACGGCGACGTTCAGATAGTTTGCATAGCGCCTGGAAATCAGGCTTATCGTATCCAACCCTCCAACGCTGAACTCCACCTTAAGCTCCCGTGCCGCTGATGTCTGAGGCGTTACCTGGAGGATTCCGGTCACATTCAGAGAGTCGCTGACAACTACCGGCGCATCTGCCGTTCCACTGATCGTCAGCACAATATGGTAGGGCTCATCCAACTGCTGGAATCGGTAGTGCATCGTCACATCTGCCGCCCCGATCGAGAATATGTCCCCAACCGTGAGTGTCCCCTCCTTGATCCCTGCAATGGATGGATTCCCGTGGACCATGAGGTTAGGGTCGAGCAATGCCGTATGTGTCCTGGCTCCAAGCGAGTCTTGTACCGTCACCAGCAGGAGGTACCGTGTCCCGTCCGTCGTTGCGTCGATCCTCACCTGGAGATTCTTTCCACTGAGGAGCCGCACGAAGTTCGTCGTCTCCCGGGGCACGAGTCGCACTCCCGAGACGTCCCCCAACGTTCCTCCCGTGCGCACCCCATCGCTCCCTTGTGTTCCCACGTTCGATGCCTCCACCTGCGGGATCACCGAAATGCTGTTCACCCCTTCAATTGCCGGGGACTCCATGGGATCAAGCTTCAGACGCGGCGCGCCTGCATCAAACGACAGGAGCCGGTAGTAGTACTGCACGTTATTCTTCAGGCCGCCGCTGCCAGCCAGATCCTTTCCGTTATCGACGTATTCATGCACAAGTGCACTGTCCTTCACCCAGCGCCCGATCTCTGTAAACGGTCCCCCTTGTGTCACTGCGCGCAAGAGACGGTATCCACGGAAGGGCTGACCAAGACTATCGGGGATGATCTCATCGGTGGCCGACTCTGCCCGATTGTCCCAGGAGAGCTTTACCGCACGGTTGAGTCCCGCGGCCGAAAGCTGCGACGCAGGAGGCGCGGACGGACGCTGGAGTCCCGAGTTGTACACACGCGTGATGTAGTCATCCAGCAGTAGCAAATTTGGCAGACTGTCCGCAAAGATGTACGCCACCGAAAAACGGGCTGTGTCTCCGGGGGACATGCCAAAGGGGCCAGAGAGTAAAACCGGGCCGGCGAGATAGGGATAGGAAGGTTGATAGTAAGTTGGCAGCCATGGCGGTGGTTGAGTAATGGTGCGATAGATGATCGAATCATTACCTGAAGTATTAAGCCCTGCCACCTGCCCACCGGACGATATGTAGAGATCGAGAGTGTCCATTGAAGAGCCCCGGGTCAATCCGAGAGACTTTCCATCGTATCCTCGCGGAGTCTCAAGCAGCGGGAACCCAATAGTTGGCGGTACGGGGGTTGCCGACCAACCCACGGATGCCCATTCTGATGGATCAGTTGGCCATACATAGGCAAGGTTTCTCCACGGGTCCCGGTGGAATACTTCAATCTTTCGCTTGACAGCGGGAAGTCCACAGGTCAATTGGACCCCAACACTAAACACAACGTAGCAACTGTCCAACCGTTGTCCGCTCTTGTTTATGACATCGTACCGAAAGATGACGATGTCTTTCCCCGGCCCCGACCCCCAGGTGTAAGCATAGTTCTGTACCTCGACACCTATCGGCCCCGTCGTGCTCGGCACGTCGGGTTCCATATCGGATGCAGATGCAAACTCCCTTTTTGCCCGGATGTCCGTGTCTTTGAACACACAGAACATGTCTTCGTCGGATCTATACACGGGGCGGTAGCGAGATCGCTCCAGCGGCTCGGCAACATAGCGGGCCTGGCCATTGACCATTCTGATAGGCCAATCGTTGTAGTTCGCACCCGAAATGTCTACGCCATTGCTGTCGTAGTCCATGCTTGAGTAGACGACATAGTCGGGATCATCGACGTACAGCCATCCTGCCCCGTGCCGTGTTGTGTCATAGCCGGCTTTGGGATCACCGACACGTCCGGGGACGGTGTTGTCGAAAGGACCATGCGTCCTTCTGGCAGCGTGCAAGAATCCAGCATCAGACTCAAGAAGCTTGCCCCCCTTCTGACCCAGGAACATAAGACCTTTGAAAACTGCCCCTCCGAAATTAGGGTACAGATACACTGTTCCGCGGGGCAAATACCCTGCGTACGGCACGAAGACTCCTGACCGTATACCGGTAGCCTCGTTTCCGTCGTCACCAAAGAGCAATCCGTTGTTGCTGAGTGAGAACTCAAAATCACTCAGGCGACTGATCCGGGAAAAAATCCTCCCGTTGGGCAACTGGGCGTAGACTGCACCCGTCCAAGACAAAGTCAATGCAAGTGTGAGTCCAAACAGAATGAGACGAATAGATCGCGTTGAACGCAAATTCCCCTCCCAGTTGAGGGATTTTCAGTATCTTCTTGTTTTCGAAGTCATTGCCGTTGGTTGATGAACGTGGGCCATTGTGCTTCTGATCTTGCCCACCACAGACACAAAGGCGCAGCGCCTACAAGATCATCCAAAGGCAGCACGCCTGCATTTCCAATCAGTCTCAATTGCTACCAGCATGTTACAATCCCATCGCCATCCCTACAGCAACAGCTCGGTGCAAGTTTACACCAACGCCAATCTCCATCGACAACGTAGGGGCAACTTGAGAAAACATCATCATGAGACCTCTTTGCCGATCTACATACTTATATCCATGATAGGCGGAAAAAGGACGGGGCCAAGAAAGAAAAATCTTCCGTGCACCGTTTCCGGACGCGGATCATATCTTGGGGATCAAATGTGCGTTTCACGGCATGCTGCCTCCGATAGTTGTAGAAGAAACGGAGACGTGTGAGAACGAACTGAGAGAAAAGGAGTGGATCGGAGAGGGGGAAGGAGTCTCTCCCGGTGAAGCGATCGCGACATCGGAACTACAACACATCTTACTGCGAAGAACCGCAAAAGTCAAGGCGGTCGAGATCATGAATCTGAAGTGGTCGGACTACGATGCTGCGAAGAAGGAAATCAACATTGTGTCCAGTGATTCCTATCGCGTCAAAGGTGGAAAGATGAGGACAATACCTCTTGTCGGTAATGCTTCATCAATCCTAGACCGTAAGAAGCGAATTTCAGAATGGATCTTTGGAGCTTCACTTCCATAGTTTGAGGCGCACGTATTGCACTTGGACGGGTGAGACCAGGATGCCGATACATGTGCTAAAGGTACTTGCAGGTCAATCTAGTGTACGAGTTACAGAACAGTACATTGGAGAAGACAAAGAGTACCAGAGAGCTGAAGCAGAGAGGGTCAAGCTTCCAGTGAGACCGAAACCTGAATCGGCGGAACCAGATCAAGATAAACCTTGATTCCCTGATTGGTTTTTGTTAATATACGCCATCAAATCTGGGCTTCGAACTGAGGCGGGCTCTGCTAAGTAAATTGCTAAGTGAATTGCTAAGTAACCACGAGCAGAATTGCCCGCCTGTCAGGAGAAGGTAGTCATAAAGAGGCGAAAACATAGAGATTTTGAGGGGGCGGTAGCTCAGTTTGGTTAGAGCGCCTGCCTGTCACGCAGGAGGTCGCGAGTTCGACTCTCGTCCGCCCCGCAGAGAATCCCGCCAGAGATGGCGGGATTTTTGCTTTTGGATGCCGAGAAAGACGTCCGCGCAGGAGGTCGTCCCGATGCCGACGCCAGGATTGAAGACTGACCCGGCATCGGGAACTCTCGTCCGCCCCGCTTGTTTTGAGCGTTTTTCTGGTCTCTCCCCCGCCATTGCTAACGGAATTGCTAACACTTCTTGAAAGGAGTTAGCAATGTCCGACCCTACCAGCTTCTCCCTCCTCAAGCGGTCCAACGGCTTCTGG
>Ga0182017_10004653_pt1 | contig 10193 bp, 6 predicted proteins | sample 712E3DmetaG_FD_120492 | JGI IMG/M metagenome (GOLD analysis project Ga0182017, IMG submission 120492) | Permafrost microbial communities from Stordalen Mire, Sweden - 712E3D metaG | ecosystem: Environmental > Terrestrial > Soil > Wetlands > Permafrost | place: Sweden: Stordalen | collected... | reverse complement strand
CCGGATGTCCACGTCGATGAATCGTTGCCCCCCCACCCGGCGGATTTGTCGCTCCTGGAGCACCCGCAGGAGGCTGGCCTGCATCCCGAGGGGCAAATTGTTGACCTCGTCCAGGAACAGGGTTCCCCCCGAGGCCATCTCGAAGTCCCCCTGTTTCGCGGCGGCGGCCCCCGTGAAAGCTCCCCGCTCGTGGCCGAATAGCTGACTCTCAATCAGAGTCTCCGGGATGGCCCCGCAATCCACCGCCAGGAAGGGGCGGCCTCGCCGATCGCTCTGCATGTGGATGGCCCGGGCGACCAGCTCCTTGCCCGTGCCGGTTTCGCCCTGGAGGATCACGGTGAACATGGTCCCGGCCACCCGCTGCACCAGGAGGAAGACCTCCTGGATCGCTTGGCCGGTCCCCATGACGTCGGTGAGACCGGCCATGCTCTGTATCTGGGTCCGCAGCCCGCGGACTTCCTGCTCCAGGGCGACTTGCTCCAGCGCACGCCGGATCGAGAGGAGCACCGCCGAGTTGAGAAACGGTTTGAGGAGGTAGTCCGCCGCCCCCATCCGCATGGCCTCAACGGCATTCGCCACCTCGCCAAACGCCGTGAGCAGAATCACCGGCAGATCGGGATGGCTCTGCTTCAGCTCCCGAAGCACCGCGAACCCATCGAGGCCCGGCATCCGGACGTCCAGGAGCAGCAGATCCGGCGGCTGCTTCTCGACCATCTCCAGGGCTTGCTTGCCGTCGATAGCGGCTCTGACACCATACCCCGCGTCCTTCAAAATCTCGGTGAGGAGCCATCGGATGTCTTGCTGATCGTCAACCACCAGGACGTGGGACGTCATGCATCCCTCCTAAGGCCGCGGCGTGCAGCGGAATCCGATCCGCGGACATTTGGCTGAGGCGGCCAGGTGGGCGGTCTTATGGGCAGGCGGACCATAAACCGGGTGCCCTGGCCTTCCTTGCTTTCCACACTCAGCTCACCGCCGTGGGCCGCGATGATCCGACGGGATACCGAGAGGCCAAGGCCCGTTCCTTCTTCCTTCGTGGTAAAAAACGGCTCGAAGATCTGGTGCAGGTGCTTCGCGGGAATGCCATCCCCCGTATCCGCGATTTCGATCCGCACCCCCGTCCACGGCGGGCCGGTTGGCTCCGGGATGGTCCGGAGTATGAGGGTGCCCCCGCGGGGCATGGCCTGGATGGCATTCAGCAGGATGTTGAGGAAGACCTGCTGCATCTGCTGGGGGTCGGCGAGGACCTGAAAGGGATCGGGCCAGTAGTGCTGGGAAACCTCAACCCGAGCCTTGGCCATCTCCCGCTTCAGGAAGAGGAGGGCCTGATCGAGGATCGACTCAATCGCGGTGGCAACCCGGCAGGGGGGACTCGGGCGCGCAAACCAGAGCAGATCCTTGATGATCTTTTGCCCGGCGGCGACATTTCGGTAGATCACCTCCAGGGGGTGCCGAACTGGTGAGGGGAGGGCTGTGTTCGCCAGAAGGAACTGCGCCGTGCCCCCCGCGACGCCCAACGCATTACCCAACTCGTGGGCAACTCCCGCGGCCAGCTCTCCCACCGCTGCCATCTTCTCGGCATCGCGGGCGTGCTGCTCCTTCCTCCTCGCCTGGATGGCGTTGCCGACGATGTGACCGACCGCCTCGAGGAACTCCCTATCCTCCGGGGTGAAGCTCCGTGTACTCTGGGAAAGAATCAGGGCCTCGATGCAGCCGATGGGTTCATCCTGCGATTCCAATGGGACGCGCAGGAAAGAGTTGACGCCGGCGGCTGAAAAGGCAGGAGTACACAGTCTCGGGTCGAGGGCAGCATTCCTCTCAATCAGGATGGACTTCCGCGAGTGGACCGGATGGCCCAACGCCGTCTCGGCTGCCGTAAGCCCTCTCTCGGACACCTCATCAACGACCCCCTGGGGAAGTCCCTGGTGCGCCGTGAGGACTAGCGCGTTTCTGGCTTCGTCAAGGAGAAAGATGGCAAGGCCCTCGGCTCCAAGAGCTGCCGTGATTTTCTTCAGTAGGACTTCAGAGATTTCCGTCGGGCTCCGCATCCTGCTGAGCATATCCCCCATCGAGGCGATCGTCGCGATCTCCTTGCGCCGGCGGGCGTCCCGATCCTCCAACTCCCCGATGAGACGCTGCTGCTCCGCGACGAGTCGTTGCCGATCGAGCGCCCGCGCGACACAGTGTCGCAGTTCCTGGCGGTGAAAAGGCTTCGCAACGTAACCGAAGGCCCCCAGATTGAGAGCCTTAATGGCGGATCCCGTATCGGCGCGAGCCGTGATGATGATGGCCTCGGTAGACGGGTCGTAGCCTTTGATCCTCTTGAGCAATGCCAACCCATGCATGTGACGCATTCTCAGATCGGAGATGACCAGATGCCACGGGCCCTGGTCCTCAAAACGTTTAAGGGCTTTTCTGGGATCCGATTCGACAGCAAGCGCATAGTTGGATTCGGAGAGCGCTGCCGCGACAAATTTCAGATCGCCGGGCTTATCGTCAACCACGAGAATTTTCGAGGATTCCATGGTGCTCGCCCCACCAGAGCATGCGATGAGCTATATGCGCCGAGGAAAGTGATGAGCAAGAATTGTACCAGGGACAGCACCCCCGCAGCCGGGATTCGAAAGGCTAGCACCCCGTGCCTATTGCGGTTTCGTTACCCCCACTGATCCTGCCAATCATGACTACCTCGTCGTCTTGCTGTAGCGCCTCTGCCAACCTCACCATTCCTTTCGCCCTTAAGCCGGAGCAGGAGGCGTCTCCCCGATGAATCGACGCCACTGGGTCAGCTGCTGGATTGCGGGAATCAAGTCCGTGTGCAGATTTGCCTTCGCAACGAAATCGTCCGCGCCGGCGGCGAGCGCCGGCTCACGGTAGGCCTTGGCGTCCAGAACCGTCAGGACAATGATACCGACATCGGGCATCATGCTCCGCAGGCGGGGGATGGCACTGAGGCCGCCCAGGCTGGGCATGACCAGGTCGAGCAGGATCACCTGCGGCCGTAGGTCCTTTGCCTTTTCCAGCGCCTCTTCCCCGCTCCCAGCCGTACCAACGAGGAGGATGCCTTCCTCTTCACCCAAGAAATCACTCAGAATGCGCAGGAAGGTCGGGTTGTCATCCACGAGCAGCAAGGTTGTCAGCTGAGTCACGGGTACCTCCGGGGCAGTGACCCTCCCCGCCCAAAGGGCGGAGCTTCCCGGAATGCTAGCGAGGGTGAAACGTGCGTGAAAACGTGATACGTGAGAACGCCAAACGTGAAACGTGAACACCCGAGGGAGATTCTCCCATATTACATAGGATATGCCCACCGGACGGACCTGTCTATTCGTACACGTACGAGGTTTTCGGCGAAAACGGCTGTATTTTTTGAAGAAAGCGAAGCGTAAGACGCGAAACGTGAGGAGAACGGAAGACGGAGGACGGAAAGGCATGTCCGTGGAATAAGTGTTACCGATGTCTGAGGTTGCACAGGCAAGGGGGCAAAAGAGCGAGGGAGACGTGAAAAGTGAAAGGTGAATGAAGAGGGGCGATGCGATCGGCTGTGGTCTCTTCTCTAAGAATGCGCTGGCCCTTATAGTACCAGTCTTGACTCTCGCGGGCCGATCCCAGCGCGTACTCGTAGAAACGTGCCCGGTCTCTGCCCGTGCTGCGCGAATGGCCTTCGGCCAGATTCGCACTGATCGAACCCAACGCTCTGTGACGCTGGTCCGAGAGACCACGCGTGCGCGTATCTTGCATTGGCTTTGTCACATCTTGCCGGCCTACGTCCGCTGCAAAGAGCCTCAAGCGATACACCTCCATCTTCCACAACGAATCGCCGGTGATCTCCTTCGGAACCGAAGATGCCCATTCCTCGTACTCCCCGTCTTCTCTCCCTTCACATTTCCCGCTTCACGTTTCCCGTCTCAGTCCTCACGTCCCCGCTTCACGTTTCATTCAGGCGGCAGTATGCCCCGGCGCAACGCGTATCGAACCAGCTCTGTCTGGTTATGGAGGCCCAGCTTGGCCAGAAAATTGGCCCGATGGGTCTCCACGGTCCTAGTGCTGATCCCCAGCCTTTCCGCGATCTCGGGATTGCTCCGGCCCTCAGCGGCCAGGTGCAGCACCTCGTGCTCGCGGGTCGTGAGTCCCTCAAAGGGATCGGCCGAAGCCGCCTTGGCCCGTTGCAGGTACGCCTCGATCGCCTTCTCGGACAGCGGTGGGCTGAGGTGGCGTCGGCCAGCAATCACTTCGTGTATGGCGTGGACCAAATCGGCGGCGCTCGCTTCTTTCAAGACATATGCCGCAGCTCCGTTCCGCAACGCCTCCAGCACGTAGCTCTCGTTGGCATACATGGAAAGAATGATGACGCGGGTCTGCGGCGATCGGTGGCGGACTTCCCGCGCCACCTCCAGGCCGCTCAGGCCAGGGAGCATGAGATCGAGGACGAGTATTTCAGGCTTCGAACGTTCAACAAGGGCAACTGCATCGAGCCCATCGGCGGCCTCGCCAACAACGGCGAAATCTGGCTCATCCTCCAACAAGGCCCGTAGACCCTGCCTGACGATGGAGTGATCATCCGCCAGCACAATCGTCGTCCTGCTCATCGCGGCTTCTTTCTCTTTTCGACACTCTCAGCCAGAGGAAGTTCAGCCACCACCTGTGTCCCGCTCCCAGGTGTCGAGGCCACGCTCAGGCGACCACCCAACAATGTCGCTCGCTCCCGCATTCCGGTCAGGCCACTAGAGGCGGCACCCGACAGGACGGACTCGGCGTCAAACCCGGCCCCATGGTCCTCGATCCGGAGATCGACCGTGTCCTCGTCCGCCGAAAGACACACAGTCGTCTCGGTCACTCCAGCATGCCGAGCCACGTTGTTTAACGCCTCCTGCGCGATGCGATATGTGGCGGTTTCAATCTCTGAGGGAAAGCGCCTCTCCAGACCCCAATGCTGGAAGTGCACTCGGATTTGCGTCCGGGAGGTATAGCGATCGAAATACCATAACAACGCCGGGAGCAGCCCCAGGTCGTCCAGCATCGTCGGGCGGAGATCGAGGGACATCTCGCACACCCGCATCATGAGTTCCTTGATGATGGCTTGCGCCTCGCTCAGGCGAGCCTTGAGCTTCTCAGGCCTGACGCGCGCGCTCATTTCCAGAAGAAGTGTGAGCCCGGTGAGGAGTTGGCCGATTTCGTCATGAAGTTCTCGTGCAATGCTGTGTCGCTCGGTCTCTTGCACCTCCACCAACTGCCGCGAAAGCGCCCACAGCTGTTCGCGGCCCACTCGCACCTCCTCGAACAGACGGGCGTTCCCGATGACGATGGCGCTGAGATCGGCAAACAATGTGAGGTATTCGAGGTCTTCCGGTGTGTATACCCGTGGCTGGCTCGTGTTGACCGTCAGCACCCCGACGACCTTGCCGTGCATCCTAATGGGCAGGCCGAGGTAGGTCACGATCCCCTCCGCCCGATCTTGATCGGCATAGGGGTTTCGGGGGTCATTGACGCAGTCGGCAACGAACAAAGGCTGTCCCGTCGACACGACAATCGCCGAGAGGCTCTCCTTACCCCCCCGATCATAATTGTCCAGGAGGGTCGACGGGCGGCCGACCAGCACCCCCAATCGGAGTGTCTGCTTCTCCCGATCGCCCAAGAGAACCTTGACGTGCTGGCACTGGGTGATGCGTGCTGCCTCCTCCGCTATCCGGCTGAGGGTCTCCTGCAGGTCCAGACCCGCCATTAGGGATCTGGATGCCCTTAGGAGCGAGGCGGTTTCCTCGCTACGACGGACGACCCTCGCGTACAGGCGGGCGTTCTCGATGGCAATGGCCGCCTGGGTGGTGAACAGAGCGAGGAATTGCCGGTCCGTCTCCGTGAAAGGCTGCTGGTCTGCTGCGCGGTCAATTCTGATCACACCGACGAGGCGGTCGCCGTAAAGCAGGGGCTCGACCAGCGCGGCCGTGTGGGTGGCGTCTTCCGTGATGCCGGGAATATCTTCGCCTGGCTTCCACCGCAAATCCTTGATCCGCTCCCCCGGGCCGAACCAGGCACGTGGGACAAGGGTCAGAGCGACCTCGTCCCAGAGGGCCACCACCCCCGAAGCGGCACCCAGCAACTCCACCGACCGCTTTGTGATGATCTGGAGCAGGATCGCCAGATCCAGCTCCCGGCTGATCTCCTCGCCGATAGCCCGAATGGCCTCGAGCTGGCGGGTGTGCATCAGGAGCGCTTCCTCCGCCCGCTTGCGGTCGGTGATCTCGCGAGCGATTCCGAATGTTCCTACCACGTTACCTTTTTTGATGTTCGGGACGCTTTTGAACTCCCCGATAAGATACTCGCCAGACTTCGAGAGAATACGTAATTCATAAGGGGAAGTCGTTTCCCCGTACGACACCTGTAGAAATGTTTCTACAGCGAGACTTAAATCATCAGGGTGTATAATGGACATAAACGGTTTACCAAGCCATTCAGCACGTGACCAACCCGTAATCCTTTCAAAGGCAGGATTCAGTGAGGTAATCGTTCCATCTCCAGCGGAAAGGCTGTAGATGACGTCGGGTGTGTTTTCAACAAGACGGCGATACTGCTCCTCGCTTTCTCGAAGCGCATCCTCCGCCCGCTTGCGCTCCACAGCCATCTGGTGGGTCTCCGCGGCCCGCTGAGCAACCACCGGGAGTCGCTGCAGGTAGCCCTCCCCCTTGACCACGTAGTCGTAGGCCCCGCCCTTCATCGCCTCCACCGCCACCCGCTCGTCCCCACGGCCGGTCACCATCACCACCGGGGGCGGCGCTTCACCTCGCCGAATCTCCGCTAATACCTCCAACCCATCCCACCTCGGCAGGTTGTAATCCAGGAATACCACGTCGTAGGCCTCGCCCTCCGCCAGATGGCGCAGCGACTCCTCCCCAGACACCACGCCTTCGACCCGCCACGTAGCGTCGTGTCCGGTCAGGGCAAGGCGCATCAACTCTCTATGATCAGCGTTATCCTCTACCAACAAGATTCTCATCGCACTCTGCCCCTCTGATTGCGGGCCGAGAAGATCTCCAAACTTCGCCAAACCCTGGAAGTCTGTCGCCGTCACCTGGGCAAACTATTGACCACCATCCAGTAGAGCTTGACATCCTTGATCACCTTGACGAACTGCTCAAAGTCCACCGGCTTGACGATGTAGCTGTTCGCCCCACACCTGTAACTTTCCACGATCTCCTTCTCGCCCGCCGAGGTGGTGAGCATCACCACGGGGATGGGCTTGAGCTTCGGATCGGCCTTGATCCACCTCAGAAATTCTATCCCGTCCATACCGGGCAGCTTGATGTCCAGCAGGATCAACCCGGGCCGCGCCGCATTGGCATACGCTCTCTGTAGGGAGAGGAAATCCATCGCCGTCTCCCCGCTAGTCACCACGTGCACCTCGTTCAAAACACCGTTGTTCCGCAACGCCTTGATGATCAACTCCGCATGGTCGGGGTTATCTTCGATCAGGAGAATGTCCACAGGTCTTGGGTTCACGATTCCTCCTTTTTCATAAGTAGGCAGAAGGCGGTATGCAGAACGCAGCAAGAATTAGAATGCAGGAAGCACAATGCAGAATGCAGTAATCAGAAATACACAAATTATTACTGCCTACTGCATTCTGCCTTCTATTCTTTTTAGTTCGTTTGTTTCGTCCCTCGTCCCTCGTTATCCCCTTGGTATCGTAAAATAAAAGGTCGATCCCTTCCCAGCCTCTGACTCGACCCAGATCCGTCCCCCGTGGTGCTCCACGATCTTCTTGACCAGGGCCAGTCCCATGCCCACACCTTCGATCTCTGGATGCAGTTTTCGGAAGGGAGCGAAGATCTCCTCGTGGTACTGGGGGGCGATGTCGAGGCCATTATCGGCCACATGGAAGCGATAGACATCCCCCTCCTGCCGGCAGCCCACCTCGATGCGCAGCGCCCTCTCCGCGCTCCTGAATTTGACGGCATTGTCTAGCAGATTGGTGAACACCTGGTGGATACGGCCTCGGTCGGCGCGGAGGGCGGGCAGCGGCTCCTGCACCACAACCTCCGCCGTCGCCTCCTTCAGCCGGATCGCCAGCTCATCCTGGACTTCCCTCAGCAGCACTGTTACGTCTACCTCCTCGATTTGCCCTACCACCAGCCCGATGCGCGACAGCTCGAGCAGGTTCCTGATGAGGGCGTCCATACGGATCACATTGGCTTGGATGCGCTCCAGGTAGTGCTTGCCTTTCTCGCCTAACTGGTTGTAGCACTGCTTCTGCAGCACAGAGGAGAAGCCGTCCAGGGAGACGAGGGGCGCTTTCAGGCCGTGGGAGACGGTGTAGACGAAGGCTTCCAGCTCCCTGTTTTTGGCCTCCAGCTCAGCCAGCAGCCGCTTCTGTTCCGCCTCCGCCTGCTTGCGCCCGGTGATCTCGCGCTGCGCCGCGTCGTAGAGCCGGGCGTTCTCGATGGCAATGGCGGCGTGGTCGGCAAAGAGGGTGAGGAGGTCCTGGTCCTGCGCGGAGAAACGGCGGGGAGCGCCCCGATCGCTGAGCGCAAGCACACCGAGCAGGCGCTCGCGGTAAAGGAGGGGCACCGCCATGACAGCCGTGATATCCGAGTGCGCAAGGATGGCGGGGATGGCAAAACGCGAGGTGCGGTAGTCGTTGACGTAGAGGCCCTCTCGCCGCGCCGCCACGGCGCCCACCAGCCCTTCTCCGAGCTGGATGTTCCTCTGCACTTCGGGGTGGAATTCGCCGGACCAGGCGATAGGGGTCAAGCACTGCCCGCTTTCATCCCAGAGGAAACACGACCCCGACACTCCGCCCAACAGCTCCCCCGCCCGCTGGGTAACGAGCTGGAGGAGGGTCGGGAGATTTAACTCTCTTGCGATCTCGCGGGCGACCGCTCGGACCGCCTCCAGTTGGAGGGTGCGGGTTGCCAGCGCCTCTTCCGCGACCTTGCGCTCGGTGATATCGTCATAAACCGCCACGATTTCCCCGCTGGGTAGTTTGTAGAGATAGTTTTCGCGCCAGCCGGCAATGCGGCTGTCGTCGTACACCCTGACGGGGTGATGCGCCGGCTGGCCCGTCCGCCATACGCGCTGGAACACGTCGAACAAGCCGAATTCCTTCACTCCTGGAAACACCTCGGCGACACTACGGCCCAGGACCGCTTCCCGCTGAGTGGAGTCGATCCGCTCGGCGGCCCGGTTGAAGTCCCGAAATACGAAGTCCTGCCCGTCGCGCATAGCTTCATAGACCGCCACCCCGCTACTCATGTTATTGAACAGTTCCCGGAAGCAGTTCTCGCTCTCCCGCAGCGTTGCCTCTACCCGCTTACGCTCGGTGATGTCCTGGTAGATTGTCTGGAACTGCCTCTCGCCGTCCCAAAGTACTTCCTTGCGGAACACCTGGAGATGGCGGACCTCACCATTTCTTCTTGCGATGCTTATTTCATATTCGGATGGAACGTTCTCACCTCGTTGTCTCTTCCTCTTTCGTATTTGGAACCCGGCATAGCTCTCCGGGGTGTAGCGCTTCGTTACGGGTGTTGTTCGCAGTTCCTCGATGCTGTCGTAGCCATAGATTTCCAGAACAGCCCGGTTGGCATAAACTGTCTCACCTTCCGTGGTCACGATGCGCACCCCCAGCGGGGAGTCATCCAGAGAACGGCGGAAGTTCTCTTCACTGCTTCGCAGCGCCTCTTCTGCTTGCTTGCGCTCGCTGATGTCGTGAATGCACATGCTGGTCCAGGGAAGGCCATCCCGACCGGTGAAGACGGCGCTGGTGATCTCACAGGGACGCGCCGTTCCGTCCGGGCGTATGAACCGAAGTTCACCCTTGCACTCGCCGGTGCGCGCGCGTTCTTCCAGAAGGACGGGCAATTGAGGATCCGTCTGATCCACGACTCCAGCCCTGCCGATCCGGCAGATCTCCTCCTCGCTTCGCCCCAAGATACGGCAGGCCGCGGGACTGGCCATCAGGATGCGGCCATCAGGAACCGTCAGCAGGATGCCATCCATGCTGTATTCCCAGAGCGAGCGGAACCGCGCCACACTCTCACGCAGCGCCTCCTCGACGCGCTTCCGGTCTGTCACGTCCCGCGCGATGCTGCACACCGCCGCGATCACGCCGTCCCGCGCCCGGTCCGCAAAGAGACGCGATTCGTAATGCCGCGGCCCATCGGGCGAAGCGTATACAAACTCGATGCAGACTTCCTGCCCCGTCT
>Ga0182017_10004652_pt1 | contig 10195 bp, 4 predicted proteins | sample 712E3DmetaG_FD_120492 | JGI IMG/M metagenome (GOLD analysis project Ga0182017, IMG submission 120492) | Permafrost microbial communities from Stordalen Mire, Sweden - 712E3D metaG | ecosystem: Environmental > Terrestrial > Soil > Wetlands > Permafrost | place: Sweden: Stordalen | collected... | reverse complement strand
TTAGAAACCGCCAAGCGTGAGGCTGGGCTTGGTCATCGCGGTGATATTCAGACGTGGTTTGACTTTCAAGACGCCGATGAGGAACGCGAGAGCCACACCAACGCTGCCTAACATCAGAACAGGCCACCCCGCCATAGCCTCAGATCGTTGAGGGAAGGAGCCGTTTATTTCGCCGCCTCGGCGCGCGCCCAGACGTCAGCTTCCAAAAGCTTTTCCAGCGTCGGATGCTTCACCACCGTGTGCGCGTCCATCACGCGGCGGACGGTTTCCGTGATTTGCGGGAAATTGATTTTTTTCTTCAAAAATGAATCAACCGCTACTTCGTTCGCCGCGTTCAACACCGCCGGCAATGAACCGCCCGTCTCCCCTGCCCGGCGCGCGAGTTGCAGCGACGGGAAACGTTCCTCGTCCGGCGCCTCAAACGTCAGGCTGCCCAGCTTTACGAAATCGGTTTGCACGCGGTTGCTGGGAATACGATCGGGATGCGTCAACGCATATTGAATGGGCAGGCACATGTCCGGCGTGGAAAGCTGCGCGAGCAGCGCGCCATCCACAAATTCCACCATGGAGTGAATGATGCTTTGCGGATGCACCAGCACACCGATGCGGTCCATGCCAATGTCAAACAGCCAGCGCGCTTCAATCATTTCCAGTCCCTTGTTGAACAGCGTCGCCGAATCAATGGTGATTTTCTGGCCCATGACCCACGACGGATGTTTGAGCGCGCTCTCCACGGTGAGGCTGGGAAATTGTTCCCTGGGCGTGGTGCGGAACGGCCCGCCTGACGCCGTGAGCCAGAGTTTGCGGACGTGATCCGAGGATTGTCCGTCGAGGCATTGAAAAATCGCCGAGTGTTCGCTGTCCACGGCGAGCACGTGAACGCCATGCTTGCGCGCCTCGTTCATCACGATCTCGCCGGCCATCACGAGAATCTCCTTGGACGCAATGGCAATGTCCTTGCCCGCGCGAATCGCGGCCAGCGCGGGCTTCAACCCCGCCGTGCCGACGATGGCAATGAGCACAATGTCCGCCGAAGGCAGCGTGGCGAGTTTGATCAAACCTTCGTCGCCCGAATACACCGGCGTCGCCGTACCGAGGGCTTTTTCCAGCTCGCGGGACTTGGCGTAATTATTGATTGAAACGGCTTCCGGGTGGTGTTGTTGCGATTGTTTGAGCAACAGTTCGGCATTGTCGCCGGCGGCCAGGCCGATCAGGCGGATGTGATCCGGCAGGTCCTCAGCCACCTTGACGGTGCTGGTGCCGATGGAGCCGGTTGAACCGAGTAAAACAACGTTTTTCATTTGCGATTTACGATTTACGATTTACGCGATCAGTCAATGTTCGCGCGGTTTTCGCGGATGAAACGATAATTGCCAAAAGCTCATCCGCTTCTTTCATCAGATTGCGCAAGCGAGCAGCTTTGACCAGATTATTGTCCACAAGGAGTTCCATCCAGAACAACGATTCATCGCACTCCTCCTCGACAATGCGAAGCTTGTTGATGAAATCCGAGTTTGATTTGGCACGGCAGACGGCGCGATAATTCGCACCCACAGAAGTTCCGCTGCTGAGAAGCTGCCTGCCCAAAGTTTGCGCGATCCAGTATGTTCGGAAGCGCTGCACATACGCGGACAACGCGATTCGCATATTCCTTCGTCCTAGATTTCATTTTCTCACGAGTCATGGCGTTTAGCGTTGAATGTTAAATCATCATGGCCTGCCGGCGCGCGTAAATCGTATATCGCAAATCGTAAATCATCTCAGGGATGCGTTAAAATATGCCGCAAATAAAGATACATGATCGGCGCATTGAACAACAAACTGTCCAGCAAGTCGAGGATGCCGCCGATGCCGGGAAACAGTCCACCAGAATCTTTCATCCCCGCCTCGCGCTTGAAAAGCGATTCAACCAAATCACCGATGACCGCCGTTGAACCCAGCAACCCGCCGATTACAACGGCATGGAGCCGGTTCATACCCGCCATTTTATCGCCGAGAAAATGCGCGAAGACCAGGCTTGCCGCGGTGGAAAATAAAATCGCGCCGCCCAAGCCCTCCCAGGTTTTGCCGGGGCTGATGCGCGGGATCATTTTGTGCCGGCCAATGAGCGAGCCGACGGCATACGCGCCGGTGTCGCTGAATTTTGTCACGATGATGAAGTAAAGGACGTAGAACTTGCCGTCCACGCCCGGGAAAAAATTGATTTTCTGGATGAAATTCAGCAGCCACGGCACATACATCAGGCCGAACAAGGTGGTGGAAATCGCCAGAATCCCCGCCGTGTTGCTGCGCGAAACAAATTGCCGCACGCATAAACCGAGCACGAACAAAATGATGAAGCCCGTTTCGAAATCGTTCGCCCGCGCCGGTGAATTGTAAATGCCGAGATGTCCGGTCAAATGCAAAAACGTGCCCACCATGAGCAACGCACCGCCGAGCAAACCGCACCATTTGAAACAGACCAGATTGCGCCTTTCGACCAGCCCGTAAAATTCCGCCAGTCCGGCCAGCGCGAGAAATATCATGATGAGAACGAACCCGCCGTTGGCAACGAGGCGGTTTTCGGAAAACAAAGCCGCGAGAATCACCGTCCAGAGAATCACCGTGGTGATCAACCGGCGGAGAAACACTTGTGCCTTCGAGGGCGTTTTGGCCGTGCCAGCCGCGTCGGACATGCGCCGGAAATTAGCAGGCACAGCGGCGATTGCCAACACCGACTTGCACCCAAACGGGCCTTTTGTCTACCCGGGACCATCAACCCTACCAGTTTTCAATGATGCGATAGAATCGCATCGGAGCGTTGGACACCTCCGGGTCGCTGAGCTGGAGAACGTCATTCGTGAGCGTCAACGCACCAGGAAGCGTGACCCAATCCACGAGATTCGTGCTGGCCTGTGCCTGAAGGTTGTTGAGATCGGAAGCCGAGGGCATTCCGCCATCCAGGTCGCCGGACGCAATCGCCAACGTGCCATCCGGGAGCAGGACGGGCATGCCGAGTCGTTGCGAAACATGCACCAGCAGGATGGCATTGCTGCTGGTGACGCTGCCGGCGATGTTTGTAACCATGACGTTGTAGGCGCCGGAGTTTGTGCGCATGACATTGACCAACGAGAACGAAACATTGCTGGCCCCGGCCAGCGACAGGCCATTTTTCTGCCAAAGGTAACTCAATGGCGGCGTGCCGGAGGCATCAACGGTAAACGTCACATTGCTTCCATTCAGCACCGTCCGGCTGGCTGGCTGGGAGACAACCGTCGGCGGAATGGCCATTACCGTCAGCAACGCATTGGAGCTGAGGATTGCCCCATACACATTGGTGACCTGCACCGCATAATTACCGGCTTGAGCAAATTGGACATTGGTGAGCGACAACGCGGCATTCGTCGCCCCGCTGATGTTGGTCCCGTTGAACCGCCACTGGCAGCTCAACGGCGCCGCGCCACCAACCGTCACGCCAAAAGCGGCGGCATCACCAATGAACACGGTCTGATTGGTCGGCTGTGCAAGAATGGCGGGCAGCAGACCGGCGGATATGACATTGAATGGATTGCTTGTTCCATGGTGACCGTGGCCGTCATCCGCGACGAGCACGACATTGGTGCCAGGATTCGAAACCGTCATGTTTCCACTCCAGACGCCATTCGTGAAATTGCCCGTAACGGTTGGAAGGATGCTGATGGATGTTCCGGGCCGGGTGATGCGCAGGTCATCCGCCAGTGACCACAACCCAGACGCTTCACCGTAAGCACGGGTAAAAGTCAGCGTAACCGTATAAACCCCGCTGGTGGTTGCTGAAAAGGTGCCATGCAGATTGGTACGGTAGATATTGCCGATGGAAACCGAGCCAAAGCCGAACTGGGCCACATTTGTGCCGCCGATCTGAATGGTGGTGGTGCCGCCATCGGCATTATTGCCACCGCTCAGGTCATCGGTCGCAATATCCATGTCCACCGTGTAGGTCGCACCACCCGTCAACGAAACATTCTGGGTGATGCCATCAGCCGTCCCCGAGTTGGCCGCGATGCGGAACGCGGTGGAGGCCGCGCCGTCGCCGTTGACATCAAAGGAAACCAACTGGTACGGCCCGGGATTGGGTCCGGCGTTCAGCGGTGTCCATGGCGCAAGCGCACCGCCCTCAAAATCCATGTTGGTGCCGAAGCAGTTCGTGGTCATGCCAGAGATTGACACCGTGCCCGTAAAATTGGTGATGGGTCCGTTCATCAAGTCCCTGGCCCGGATGGTGACGGCAAACGGCACATTGGTCACCTGGGGCGTGGAAACCGGGTCCCAGACAAAGTGATGCACGTTGACGGTCAGCAAGGCGTTGGAACTGAGGATGCTTCCGCCGGCATTGGTCACCAGCACGGTGTAATTGCCCGCCTGGTTTAACTGCACATTGGTGAGCGTCAGAGTTGCGTTGGTCGCCCAAGCGATGCCCGACCCGTTGAATTGCCATTGGTATATCAACGGCGCGGTGCCCGTGGCCGTCACGCTGAGGTTCGGACTGGCTCCCGCAAAAACCGTCTGGTTGGTCGGCTGCACGGTGATGGCCGGCGGAACAGCCATGACCGTCAGAACCGCATTGGAACTGAGGACGGAGCCTCCCCAATTGGTGACCAGCACCGCATAATTGCCGGCCTGGTTCATTTGGATGTTGTTCAATGTGAGCGTGGCATTTGTCGCAACGCTGAAATTTGTCCCGTTGAAGCTCCACTGGTATTTCAACGGCGGCGTGCCGCTGGCGGTCACGCTGAAGTTGGTGCTGCTGCCGGCAAAAACCGTCAGGTTGGTCGGTTGAGAGGTGATCGTTGGCGGGACCGGCGGATTGACGGCCAGCACGGCGTTGGAACTGAGGATGGAGCCAACGGTATTGGTCACCAGCACCGCGTAATTGCCTGCCTGACCAAACTGCACGTTGGTCAGCGTCAGAGAGGTATTGGTCGCCCCGGCAACATTCGTTCCGCCAAAACACCACTGATAGCTCAACGGTATTGTGCCACTGGCCGTTGCGCTGAATGTCACCATGTCACCCATGGTCACCGTCTGATTGGTCGGCTGAGTGATGATGATTGGCGGACCGCCGAACGGAACCTTGTTCTGATAGATCGAGATGGTGCTGCCATACTGGTTGCAGAAAATGATGTCCGGCCGGCCATCCCCATCCAGATCGCCAATGGCAACGCCCCAAGGGTTGGAACCTGTTGAAAAATCCACGCGACTGGCGAGTGAACTGTTCGTGAAACTGCCCGGTGTGCTCACGTTGCGAAAAATCGAAAGCAGGCTGCTGAGTTCGGTGACCACAGCAATGTCCGGTTTGCCGTCGCCGTCCAAATCGCCGATGGCTGGCGTGTGCCCCCGTCCGCCCAGCGAGCAATCAATCCGGGGAGCGAACGAATTCGTGGTCAGGCTTCCGGCGGCGCTGATGTTCCGAAACACGGAGACGACGGTTTGGGGAAGGTAGAAGGTCACTGTCAGGTCCGGTTTGCCATCGCCATCCAGATCGCCGATGGCCATCTGAACCGGGTCGGTCAAAACCGCAATATCAACTTTGGCGGCAAAAGAATTGGTGGTGATGCTGCCGGGCGTGCTGATGTTTCGGAGCAGGGACAAGGTGCCGCTTCCGCTATTAACCGTCACCACATCCGGCTTGCCGTCGCCGTCCCAATCCACCGCAGCCGCATCCTGGCAGCCGCTGCCCGTTGCAATGTCAACTTTTGGGGCGAATGAATTAGTGGTCAGACTTCCCATCACGCTCGTGTTGCGCAAAATTGAAACAGTTCCTTCACCACTGTTGGCCACCAACAGATCGGGTCTGCCGTCCCCATCCAGGTCCATCACTGCAACGCCTTCGGGTTGCAAGCCGGTCGTAAAATCCACTCGCGTGGCGAACGAGTTTGAACTGATGTTGCCGGGCGTGCAGGTGTTCCGGTATACCGAAACCATGGAGCTGCCGTAATCTGCCGCAATGATGTCCAGCATGCCGTCCCCATCCACATCTGCCGCGGCAATCCCGTTTGGCGTATAGCTGCCTGCCAGAGTTACCAAATCAACCCGGGGCGCAAAAGAAGCAGCCGTCAATGAACCATTGGTGCTGATGTTCCGATACAATGAAATGGTGTTGCCATAGCTGTTGGCCACGATCAAATCCGGCTTCCCGTCACCATCGAGATCCGCAATCACCACCTGGCCGGGGCCGCTGCCGACCGGCAAATCCAGGCGCGAAGCCAAAGAATTGACGGTGATGCCCGAGCCATCGCCCAAAAACCTGGGCATGAACAGCTGATTTGCATAAGCGGTCAATCCGTTCACCGTCTCCGTAACCGGCGCATAGGTCGCCCCCACCGGCACCGTCACCGTCAGGTTCGTCACACTGGCAACAGTCACTGCTGCCTGAACCGCCCCAAAATAGACAATGTTGCTTGCGGCCACTGGACTGAAATTGGTCCCGGAGATGGTCACGACGGTGCCAATGGTTGCGGAAGCCGGACTGAACCCGGTGATGACCGGCACTGGCGGTGGCAAATTCACCGTCAGCACGGCATTGGAACTGAGGACCGAGCCAAACACATTGGTCACCAGCACCGCGTAATTGCCCGCCTGATTCAATTGCACGTTGGTCAGCGTCAAGGAACTATTCGTCGCCCCGCCGATGTTCGTCTCGTTACAATTCCATTGAAAATTCAAGGGCGGCGAACCAGTGGCGGTTACGCTGAAGGTCGCCAAACCGCCCACCAGCACCGTCTGGTTTGTCGGTTGAGCAATAATCACCGGCGGCGTGTCATCATCCATAACCATCATGGATGCCATTCCACTTGTGAAACCCGGCGCGCTGGCGGTCACGGTAACCGTCTGGTCGCCATCCTGAACGGAGTTGTCCACCAGTGTGAGATTAAATACATTGGAAATCTGCCCGGCAAATATCGTCACGGTTGACGGCACCATCAACCGGTTGATGGTGTCGGAAACCACCGAAACCACCAAATCCGTCTGCAAGATGCCTGACAGGCAAATGGAACCGGCGTTTGACAGGACGCCGGCATTTTCCCAGGCATTGGCTGGCAACGTCACGGTCAGATTCAAGTTTTCATTGTCCAGCACCGTGATGCTTGCGCTGCCGTCGGTCCAGTTTTGCACATGGGCCGTGATGGTGGCCGTCTGCGGCCCGTCAATCTGATTGTCATCCATCACCGTGGCCGTGAACACGGCTGAGGTCTGGCCGGACGGAATGACCACCGACACCGGCACTTGAATCTCGGTCGTGTCGCTGGAGGACAGGCTGACAACGATATTGGCCGCCGGAATGGCGCTGACATATACTGTGCCGGTCACCGTCCCCTGACCTTCGGTGGCCGTGGCCGGCAAAACCACTTGCAAGGTCGCCGATTCGTTGTCGTAAATCGCCATGGTTGCCGTAACGGGGGCATAACCGGCGGCTGAGGCGGTTACCGTGGACGTTTGTGTGCCGTCCAAGTCCGCGTCGTCAACCACTGTGATGTCAAACGTGGCGTTCGTCCGTCCCGCCAGCACCGTCACGCTGGCCGGCACGGTGATTTCCGAGGTGTCACTGTCCGTGAGGCTGACCACCAGGTTGGTGGATGTCGGGGCGAACAATCTGACCGACCCTTGGTTGGCCAGAACCCCATCGCCCTCCGTGGCGCTGGCCGGGAGGTTAACCTGAAGCGGCAAGATGGGGGTATCAAAGGCTTCATGGAGACCTGTGGTTGTCGAACTCGACGGCGAGGTGGCGCTGTAGCCCATGCCCCGCTTGGCAAACGCCGCCCATAATTCCGCCAGATCCGCCCCGCCATTGTCCACTTGATCCGCCTGCAATATCGAATCCCGCGCCTGTAGAAAATTGGGGTTGGCTGGCGACAACTTCATGCCGTCGGTGACCAGTTGAAGGATGAGATGGTTGCCCACCGCCCACCCGTATTTGTTGATCAAGTTTGCCCGTGCCTCCCGCAACGTCATGCACCATACCTCACCCATGTTGTGCACTTCATTGGCCGTGTTATTAATAACCGGACTTCGCGGTATCCCCGTGTGCGCGCTCGCCTGCGCCGGATCAATATCCTTGAACGTCAGCGGATTCTTCGTCATGTCCGTGCAGTACGGATACCGCCGGATGCCGAAGTAATAGTTCTGCGTCAACCCGTTAAACATATACGTCACATACGCCCCGCTGGCATAAACCCCGTTCACGTCATCCCCCGCCTCGCTCAACACCGCCATGGCATACCAGTCCGACCAGCCCTCCCCCATTCCCATGGTCTGTAGCGCGCTGATGCCCACCCCGCCGCCCACCAGCCGTTCCGACAACCCGTGCGTGTATTCGTGCAACACCACTTCTGCGTCGAAATCCCCGTCCCGATACGGCGTCGGTCCGTTGAACAGGTACATCTGTATCCGCGGCGGCGTCCCGTCCGGTGTCGGCGTGAAGTTCGCGTTGTTGTACCCGCTCCCGTCCTGCGCGTCCGCCTGCAACGCGTCATTCCCCAATCCGCCCCGCCCAAAATTGTTGTTCTGAAAATTCCCCGCCGCCTCCGTAAACCCCAGCTCGTACAGCTTGTCGTGCATGAAATTGCACCAGTAAAACAATTGCACCACCGCCGCGTTCGTGTACGTGCTCGGCGACTGCCCCAAATCCATCGGAAAATCAAACACCCGATTCGGCGACCCCTGCGGCCGCGGCAGGTCCGGCACGTTGTCTGCATTCCGATCCGTATGCGCGTCCACGTTGTTGCCCCGCGTCTCATTGACCCCATCATCAATCCACCCGTTGGGCGAGGCGTTCGTGTCCAGCGCGCTCCACGTCACCAGCACCCGGCTGGTCAGCGCCGGCTGGCCGGAATTCGGCGTGGACCATCCCGGCGAAAAGGGTGACGGACTGTCGCTGGTGTACACCCGGTAAGTCGCCTCGCTCAGATAGACCGTCAGACAGCGCCGCACTTGCACTTCCCCGGTCTGCGCATCCACCAGCAGCCGGAAGGTCTCCCCCCGCGCACGGCTGGCCAGCGTCACCTCCCAGCACAACCGCATCTGCGCCGGGTTCATCGGCAACCACACCAGCCGCGCCTCGATGGCTTGATTGAACGGCCCGGCCGTAAATTGTTGCCGCTGCTCCTGTCCGGTCGCACCCGCTCCCATCGCCTTGACATCCCCCAACCCAACTGCTTCATCAAGGCTGCCGGCCGCGTTGACCACCGCCTGCTGCGCGGTGACGACCGGTTGGGATCTTTTCGCAGACACCGTGACTCCAGCATCCGCCGCCGCCGCCGGATCAGCCAGAAACTGGCTCGTTATCCCGATCAGCTCACCCCGCTTCGCCGTGTGTGCCGCAAACACCGCTTCATATACCTCGATCCCGTCCAGTTCCTGCTGCCACAATGTCGTCCTCATCCCATTGTGCGGCGTTACATACTCCCGATAGGTCCGCGCCGCAGCCAACGCCTCAGGACCATGCCCGAACAACGCCCGATGTTCCTGGAGAAACGCCTTGACGGCCCGATGCGGATCATTGGTTCCATATCCCGCCGCGACAGCAGCTGAAATTCCTTTGCCTTCACCCCCCGGCCCGCTCAGATAACCGTTCCGGCTCCTTACCCACTTCGGCCCCCCAACTACTTCGTTGAAATCTATCCCCACTCCGGCCACCTGCGCCCGTAATTCCGCCACTGCCACCTGCCGCTCCCGCGCCGCGGCCACCGCCGCTCCTCCGCCTCGCCGGTCGATATCCGGCAGACCAGGCCGTTCCGGCGGCTGAAAAGCCAGACCATTCCGGGCAGACAGTAATGGCAAAACCAGGAGAATCAGTGCAACCGATGTGCGGATTTTCATAACTCTCTTTTTCGTTTGCTGCCGGAACACCGGTGTCGAGACCGGTTTTTATTAATTTCTGAACTGAAAATTCTATATCACAAACGTTTGTTTAAATCAAGAATAAAAACACATTGGCTTAACATCCTGGCACCGGTTGTGTAACGATGTATTGAACCAAGACTCCCGTCCGACCGGCTGAATTCATTTCTCGGTTGCGCGCGGCGATTTTTTGGGTAAAACTATTTTCGGCTGACGTGGATGGGGTCGTAGCTCAGTTGGCAGAGCGTCTCGTTCGCAATGAGAAGGTCGCAGGTTCGATTCCTGTCGGCTCCACCAGCCCCGAAAGCTTTCGGGGCTGCCGCGCCGTAGCGGAGCG
>Ga0182017_10004651_pt1 | contig 10200 bp, 5 predicted proteins | sample 712E3DmetaG_FD_120492 | JGI IMG/M metagenome (GOLD analysis project Ga0182017, IMG submission 120492) | Permafrost microbial communities from Stordalen Mire, Sweden - 712E3D metaG | ecosystem: Environmental > Terrestrial > Soil > Wetlands > Permafrost | place: Sweden: Stordalen | collected... | reverse complement strand
CCGCGGTTGAACGGCAGGAAGCCAGTCTTCTCGCCCGCGAGCCGGGTCGTCATCTCGACTGACTCGGGATCGACGACGAAATGCACCAGCGCCCGACGGCCGAGGGTGACGTTGGCCGGATCGCGATCGGTCCGGTACTGATGCTTGGCGTGCTCGACGGTCTGGTGCGTCAGCGGGTTCTTCAGCTCCGCCGTGGCGACCGGGATGCCGTTGAGGAAGAGGCATAGGTCCAGGGTCTTCGCCGCCGCCGCTTCGTATGGGAGCTGGCGCGTGACCGTGAGGCGGTTGGCGAGGTATCGCTCGGTCAGCTCGGGCGTCAGGCCGTGTGCCGGCTTGAAGAAGGCTAGGCGGACTTCGATGCCGTGATCGTTGACGCCGTGGCGCAAGACATCGACCGTGCCGCGCTCGTCGATCTGCTTGGCCAGTCGATCGGCGAACTGCTGGTGCGCTCCGACCTCGCCCCCGTGGACCGCGACGAGACGTTCCCACGCCTTCGGCTGCGTCTCGGCAAGGAAGGCGAACAGTTCGGCGACATCGAGCCCGCGAGCGCGATCGAAGTCGGCGGACCACTCGGACTTGGTGCCCGACTTGCAAGCGCGGTATCCTCCCTGCTCGATCAGGCTGGCCGTGATGGCATCCTCGAAACCGCGCTCCGACACAGTCATGCGGCCACTCCGGGTATCTCCAGCTGGCCCGTGACGGCCGCCGTTATCAACGCCTGGCGGCGCTCCTGGAGGAGATCTACCTGCTGGGCCTGCGCGGCGCGCAAGCGGTGCACTTGGGCTAGCTGCCTGTCCAGGGCTTGGACTGTGGCACGCTGAACCTGGATGTCTGGCGCCGGTACTCGAAGGCCCGAGAGGGACTCCGTGTTGAAGTGGGCCTGTAGCGCCCCGACGGACTCCTCGGCTATCTGCCCGCGCACGAAATGGGAGTTGAGCACCAGTTCCAGGAAACGCGGCAACAGGCGCGAGGTTCTGCGAACAATCAGCAGGTCGACGCAGTTGCCACCATCCAGCCATTCCGGCACAACGGCAGCTGCGCCCGCGTTCCCCGTTCTGACCACGATCACGTCGCCCGCGTGGAGCCTTGACTTGGCGTTGGCCTCGTTGGCCTCGTCGCTGATGAAGGTGATGCCCTCGTCACTGACCTCCCCAGGTGAGACGTTGAAGCCGCGGACACAAGGAGCACCAGTGTCCGCGTACAGCTCGGAGGGCCGCACCACGATCCCTACCGTCGTCTCCGCGATCCACTTGATGGGCACCAATGGCCAATCCTGGCCTGTGATCGAGAGCGTGGCCAATGCCTCAGCGCGTTCGTCTAGGAGTCGTACCATCTGCTGGCGATCGGCAACCAGCTCGTCGATCCGCGCCGTCTCGACGTCTAGGTAGTCCGCGATCGAACGTTGCAAGGCCAACGGCCACGATGGAACCGCCAAAGCTGCAACGGCCTCCTGACGCAGACCGAACCTGGTAACGCCAGTTGCAGCAACCTCCAACTGGGATCGGCATCCACGAGATGACAACGCCCAACGGAGGTACCTGCCGTCCACGTCGGATCTGGGCCGGATCAAGGCCAGGTGATAGCCGGAGACCACCCCAGGCAGGTTCATTCTCACGCAAGCAGAGACGCCGATGTCCTCAGCAGTCTCAGAGTCCTTGGTCAGAAGCACGTCACCCTGCTTCAGCTCGAAGTCCCGAACCTGCTCAAGGGTCGCGGAAGCCTCCATGAACTCCAGTCCGGGGCCTATGTACTCGTTGTAGTAGACATCCACGTAGTTGCAAAGCTGAACGCGGACCTGACCGTCAACGGTCTTCTTGTCGACCGAGCTGAACCTCACTTCGGCCAGGTGCGCCAAGCGTCGATCTGTCACGCGGTCACCTCGCCAAGCAGCCGCTGGATTTCCTCCTCCAACGCCTTGATCTCCGCGTCGATCTCCGCGAGAGGCCGCGGCGGGACGTAGCGGTAGAACTGGCGGGTGAGCGGGATCTCGTAGCCGGCCTTCGTCTTGGAGTGATCGACCCAGGCGTCGGGCACATACGGCAGGACTTCGGCCGCCATGTAAGCATCGACCGCTGATCGGTAAGGTGCGGTCGACAGTCGCTCCGTCGGATCGGGCGCGAAGCCGGACGTTGGACCGGGCAGCGGAACGTTCTCGTTGTTGCGTAGGTCCGGGTCGGGCTCGGGGTGGCCCTTCCGATCGGTGATGACCGGCGCTTCGGGTTCGCGAACGGAGATCGCCTCCCAGACGGCCTTCTCAATCGCCTTCGGTAGCGGGCCTAGCTCTCGAGCAACTGCCGTTCGCTCGGTGGACGAGAAGCCAGCCAGGTGTTCGAGCAGCTCTACCAACGCGAGGCGCTCGGGCTCGGTCAGCTTCGTCCAACCCGGCGATGTCTGGATCGCCGGCAGCGTGTCCGCGGTGACCCCATACCGCAACCGGAGCGGCCGCTCGACCGTGATGCGCTGGTATCCGAACGCCTCGTTCGGCAGGATCTTGACCCGCTCGTTCTCCTCGAAGTCGCCATAGAGACGAGTAACTTCGGCGATCTGCGCGGGGCTGATCTCGTTGCGCTTATTGCCGAGGCTCTTTCGCATCTTCACGAACGACTCGCGCGCGTCCACGAGCTGGACCATGCCTCGGCGCTCGGTTCGCTTTCGGTTGGTCACGATCCAGAAGTAGGTGCTGATGCCGGTGTTGTAGAAGAGTTGGTCCGGGAGGGCAACGATGCCTTCGAGCCAGTCGTTCTCGATGATCCAGCGGCGGATCTCGCTCTCGCCCGAGCTCGCGGCGCCCGTGAACAGGGGCGAACCGTTGAAGACGATGGCGAGGCGACCGCCACCATCCTCCGGGCGCTTGAGCTTGCTGATCATGTGCTGGAGGAAGAGGAACGAGCCGTCGTTGATCCGCGGCGTGCCAGCACCGAAGCGGCCCGCTAAGCCGAGCTTCTCGTGCTCCGCCTCCACGACGTCAGCGACCTTCTTCCACTCGACACCGAATGGTGGGTTGGCGAGCAGGTAGTCATACCGTTCGCCGGGGAAGGCATCTTCGCTGAAGCTGTTGCCGAAATGGATGTTCGCGCCGGGCTGGTTCTTGAGCATCATGTCCGCCCGACAGACCGCGTACGTCTCGGCGTTGAGTTCCTGGCCGAACGCGATCAGCTGACCGTCTGGATTGTGGTCAGCCACGTACTCCTGGCTCACGGAAAGCATCCCGCCAGTACCGCACGCGGGATCGAGCATCGTTCGGACGATGCCCGGCGTTCGGAGGATGTCATCGTCCTCGATGAACAGCAGGTCGACCATCAGGCGGATGACTTCGCGCGGCGTGAAGTGCTCGCCAGCCGTCTCGTTCGACAGCTCGGAGAACTTGCGGAGCAGCTCCTCGTAGATGTAGCCCATCTCGACGTTGCTGACCTTGTCGGGATGCAGGTCGACTTCGGTCACCTTCGAGAGGACCAGATACAGCAGCTTTGCGCGGTCGAGGCGGCCGATCTGGGCATCGAAGTCGAACTTCTCTATGACGTCGCGCGTCTCGGGATCAAACTTGGCGATCCAGGCGCGCAGGTTGCCGGCGACCTGTGGCGGATCGGCGAGGATCCGGTGCAGGGTCAACGGGCTCGTGTTGTACGCCTCGACGCCCGTCAGAGTCTTGAGGACGACGTTTCGGGCGTTCTCGCTCTCGATCACCTTGGCCCGTGCGAGCACCTGTGGCTTGGTGGGCTCGAGGACGCAGTCGAGGCGGCGCAGTAGGACCAGGGGCAGGATGACCTTCTGGTATTCGGCGCGCTTGTAGTCGCCGCGCAGCAGGTCAGCGATGGCCCAGATGAGCCCGGCGTGATTGTTCGGTCCGCTGCGGGTAGTGGCGTCCTTGCCCTCGTTCAAGTAGGTCCCCCAAAGGTACGTGACGGCTTGGTGCAACTCTAGCGATATGCCGCCAGGGCGACGTCTCCATCAGGGCGTATCGCCGGTGGTCCAAGGCCAATGCCGCCTCGGCGCCGAATCCGCTACCTCACGTGGCAGCTCAATCGACTGCCACGCATGTATGTACAGTAAATGCGAGCAAGGAGGGGACTCGTGGCGGTGGCGGGCTTACGCACAGCCAGCCTATTTGAGTGGTCCAGACACGACACGCGGCTGGTCCGATGGACACGCGTGGACGGGACTGCGCTCGACGCTGTGGCGACGGAGCAGCTCGCCCGGCTGTTGGCCGCCCATATCGTTGAACATCGCCTCAACGGCGCAATCCAGTTGCGCAACGCATGGGTGAGAGTCATCGGTGGTGGGTCGGCGTACGACGCTCGGGAGCAAGATGCGATGCGCGCCTTCCTCGGTCAGCTCTCACCCGCTACCGACCGTGAGCATCGCGACAGTCTCGTGGCCGAGTACCTCTGGCACGTCTTGAGCATTGAGGACGACGCCGAGCCGGAGCTGGTCGCGATCCGCGGGCCGAAATTCCATGCGACGGCCCCGGGCGGTGACGGCTTGACTGTGCGTCGAACCGACCGGCTTGTCTTCACCCTCTGGGAGATAAAGAAGCACACAGGGTCGCATCTGCCCTCGGTGATTGGGGGCGCCTACGACCAACTCGGTGCCCATGCGGCGCAGTATTTGGCTGAGTATTCGGCGACCGAGCAGGTCACCACTGACGCCGAAATGCGAAGCTTGTTTGCCACGTTGGTTCAATCCTGGCTCGCTGGCGAATCGCATGCGAATGTGGGAGTCGCGGTGGTCGCGACGCATGCTCCGCGCCGATGCTTCTCGACGATGCGGCAGCATTTCGCCCATCTCAATGGTGTTGATCCGTGTCGGGGCTTGCTCGCCTCGATCGCCACGTTCCCGGATTTCGCAAACCGGGTGACTGAGATCCTGTGGACCGGTCTCTAGACCCCGACCTCCTCCGCATCGCCCTTGGCGGGGCCGCCGGCCTGCCGACGGCCGAGGAGTTGATGGAGCAACTGGCCTCCACAGAGGTCGAGCTGTTCAAGGGCGAGCAGTCCGTCAGCGACCCGCTCCTGACAACCGCGTGGTTCCTGCACAGCGTCGGTTCCGCCTTGCCGGCTCTCGACCTATATGGGCCAGATCGTCAACGCACGGCTTTCCAAGTTGCCGCTCACGTCTTCGATCTTGCGCTGGGCGATGATCGCTTTACTGAGATTGAGCGCCTTCGGTTCACCTTCGCTTCGCAGACTGCGAACATCCGAAGCGGCTTGAACCCCAACGCTATTGCGGCCTACCGGTGGAGGAATGCTCGGCAAGACCCTGCCCAGCTGCTTACGTCGACGTCCGCTCTCCAGATCGGCACAGCCCTTCTCGCGTACGACACGGCCTGGTTGTTTTCCAATCTCAGGCGCCTAAGAGACGAGGTAGCTCGAATGCGGGTTGAGTGGGACCTGGAGCCCACTGAGACGATCTTTGGGGCGCAGGCTCACTTGGTCGAAGGGGCCTGGGGCGTTCTCGTCTATCTCGTGTATGGCAACACCAGAGACCTTGACGCAGCCTGTGCAAGGCTCGAGCAGGCTGTGCGAGCCTCCGCATCGGTCGACGATTTGGACTCCCGCTGGGTGGCCTTCCACCTGTGGCAATTGTGCCGCGACCTGGGAAGCAGTTCACTGTGGGCAGTGCTGCCGCCCGACACACCTCCGGCGGTTCCTAGGTCGTTCACGTTGGCGCGTCCCTGCGTTCTCACCCTCTGGCCTCCCCAGGTAGAACTGCTGGACCGAAGCCGGCATCCCTACGCTCTTGACCCGGCCGTGCGTCGCCTTGTCTTGTCGATCCCAACGTCCGCCGGCAAGACACTGTTAGCGCAGCTCTTGGCGGCTAACCACCTCGTTCGAGAAGGCACAGGGGTGTGCTTTGTGGCGCCGACGCGGAGTCTATGCCGCGAGATTGAGGCGAGTCTTCGGAGACGCCTTCGACTCTTGGCCAACGCCTCCGAGGTTCTCTTCGCCGATTGGATGTTTTCGGACGTCATCACCGAAGAGCCCCAAGTGGAGGTCATGACCCCCGAGCGACTCGCGTATTTGATGAGGACTGACCCCGCGGCGGTCATGGCGCGCTTCGGCCTCTTCATCATTGACGAGGCGCACTCGGTCAGCGATCCCAGCCGCGGCTGGACGCTGGAGTGGGTCCTGTCATGCATTCACAAGATGTCAGAGGACACCGGCCACCGAATCGTCGTCATGTCTGCGGCGCTCGGTAATCGAGCGACGTTGGCGACCTGGTTGGATCCTCGCGGCCAAGGCCTCCGGTACTTCTCGACCTGGCGCGGTCCGCGGCGTCTACACAGCATCTACACCACAGTGAGGCGCGAGGAATCGGCCGTACGGCTGCCCACGCCGACCCGGGCGTCGCCGGTGCGAACACGATACGACCTCCACGGCGCCTTGCACCTTCGCCCGACAGCCTCGGGGCGCATACACACTCTCGAGACTACTCAGCCGATCGGGACCCTGGTTGTGCGCGCCGTGGGCAATCAGAGAGATACGGCTCTGAGCACGCCCTTCTACAAGACGCTTGCGCCAATCGCCCGGCTTCTCGGCCGCGCTGGACCAGTTCTGGTGATTAGCCCGACGAAAGTGGAAGCCTCTCGGCTCGCCAGAGAGATCGCAAGTCAGATTGAATCCCTGGGGGGACCGGCATGGCTTGTGGAGCTCACCGCTGTACGACTCGGGCGTCAGCACCCTCTGGTCGATTGCCTACGTCATGGCGTCGCCTACCATCACGCGTCGTTGCCAGGCGACGTGTTGTTGGGAATTGAGGAGGAAGTCGCCAACGAGACGATCCGCTTCGTTGTGGCAACAACGACGTTGACCGAGGGCGTAAACCTGCCTGTGAGAACCGTGATCATCGCGGCACAAGGTTCGCACGGAGCCGACGGCTATCAGGAGTTCATCACAGGTGCTCGACTCCTGAACGCGATTGGACGCGCGGGACGGGCGGGAAAGGAGTCGGAGGGGTGGATAGTCCTTGCGCGCAACGACGCATTCAACCGGGCTGATTTCGCGCGGCTGACCCCGGGCGAGGAAGACATACCAGTTGAATCGGTTCTGGCCTTGCCGGCTGCCCTTGAACAATTGGCGCTGCTAGAAGACGCGATCCGACTCGGAACCGACGTGGCCATCCAGCGGGTCGGGTCGACCGTTGAGAATTTCCTGAGCTATGTCTGGTACCTAGCATCTGTGGCGGAAGACGCAGGAGAGCTGCCGGCCGCCCGCCTGCAACCGTATCTCGAGGCGACGCTGGCGTGGCAGGAGTTCACCCCCGCGATGCGAACGCGTTGGGCCTCAATTGCCGAAGAGGCCCTGGTCTCGTACCAGGGTCGAAGTGCCGCAGTCCGTCGTAGGTGGAGCCGAGCGGGTACCACGTTACCAACAGCATCGGCAATTGAGTCGCTTACGGAGGAGGTGCTAGCCGAGGTAACCGCCCATCCAGAAGCCAACCCAACAGTCGTTCAGCTACTCGATCTCCTTGCAGGACAAGGGCGCATCGAGCGATTGATGGATTTGCCCGAGAGCGGAACCCCGGTCCCGCGAAATCAGCGTGGGGGACGAGGGACGGCGCGCATTGCCCTCGACATGCTGGGCCTTCTGAAGGCGTGGGTCGCTGGCGGTGACATTCAGGATCTAGCGGACGGATATCTCGGCGCCGTGGCCGATCCCGAGTTCCGGCTCGAACAACTCGCGGACTTCATCACGGCCGCTTTCGACAACTTCTTGCCGTGGGCATTTGGATTGGTCATCGAATGGGTCAACGCGCGGCTTGAGGGCGATCAGAACCCGGACGTCGCGATCCCGGCGTCGCTTCCGTTCTTAGTCAGGTATGGGGTGAACTCGCGGGACGCAGTTCGGTTGATCAGAGGCGGAGTGGTCTCGCGCCGACTGGCGACGGTCGTTGCCGAGGACTTCCAAGCGAATGGTGACGGTGAGCAGGATCTTAGGGAGTGGCTCTGCGGAATGGATCTGGCCGTGTGGCGAGCGCGCTTCGCCGCTTCACCAATGGATCTCAGAGCGATGCTTGAATTCGCTCGTCCTCGGGGCCATCGACTTGCGGCTCGATTACTGGGTGGGGATCTTGTGACTATTCAGATTCGAGCCGTTGGCGAACCGCGAGCATCGGAGACTGCCGTATTTGGCGATGTCGCGGATGAGCCGCCTCCGGCCCGTCTCGGGGTCTGGGCAGCCGGGGAACTGCTGGGCGTTGTTCCGCCTGAACACTCTGCCGAACTGGACGCCATCCGCGGGACGGGCATTCCGATGGCAGTGAGCCTCGCGGTGCAAGGCGATCAGCTCCAGGCTTCAGTTCAGCTGACGGACCTTACGGCCCGCAGCGGAGAGATCACCTAGCCCGGTGGGCGCCGGGGTCTGCGAGCGGCGGAGGCGCTCGCTGCACCCCCCTGCTGCCCAGGGGAGCCGGGTCTGCTCAGGTCGCTGCTACGAGCCGGCCTCTAAGCGCAGCCAGGATCTCCGTGGAGACGTATCGGTAGCTCTGAGGCGCAGCCATGGCGTCGTCGAGCTCGGAGAGCGTCACGGGGCTTTTCAGGGCAACGACCTTCCGAACGCGAATTGCCGCCCCTGCGTCGCAGCGCTCGTAGTAGCGCTCGAAGTCTTGCTTTGCGACCTGCCCCTCGTGACCGAAGCGCTCCCACAAACGATCAGGGGAGTCGGATGCGATCTCGGCGATCTCGAACCAGCCGACGACCTTCTGCACTGGGGCCGTGGCATACACAATCACATATTGGGTCTCGGCGGACAGCGCCCGACGCCGGAACTCGACCTTCTTCTGCCCGCCCATCAGCGCCGCCGCGTATCGCGGGTGAACTGAGAGGAGCGCTATCCGGCGATCTTGGAGGAAAGCCATTCGAACCCGCTCCTGTGCACGGCCGTAATCGACATGGGCCAGCTAGAGAGTAGCTGCCGTTGGGTACATTCGGCAAGCGTGATCGGGTCCGGCAGAACCCGATCTTGCCGGAACAGGATGACAAGAACCGGGCCTTCAGCCGCCATCTCCTCTATCTGTTTCAAGCTGTAGACCGTCCTGTTGCCGACCATCCGCGTGATCTCCTCGGCCGTATCCAGTCTCGCAGCCTGCTCGACGACTCCTACGACGGTCAGCGCCTGAAGGTCCTGAGATCGATAGAAGACGATGGTCGATCCGGCTACGAGCTGGTTTGAGGGCGAGTGACAGAGATAAGCCTTGCGAATGGCGTTTCCGAACGGATGGTCGACGTTAGGTTCGGCTAGCTCGAATGAAAGCTGAGGCCCGCGCACCTGCCATTCCGCTTCTGGAAACAAGAGGCGGTGGTACTCCGGCCGAATGGGAATCGCGAAGGTCTGCTCTGGGTCGAGCTTCAGCGCCGGCGGGCCATACCGGACGTGATACGTGAGGGGGTCGATTGCTGCGGCCTCGGCCTCGTCCGGTCGAAACGACTTACTCACGATCAATTCGCCGCGCCGCGTCCGAGGGTCGAGCGCGTCAAATCCGTACATCTTCAGTAGTCGGGTCAGTCCGTCGTACTTCTCGAAGACAGTTACATACGCAGAGTCGAAGCCGTGCCTGAGCCTGTAGTCGAAGACCGCCTTCAGCAGTAACTCCCCGTAACGCCGTCCTCTATACGGATCGGCCACCTTGAACTGGCAGATCTTCAACCACTTCGCTCGAATCTCGAGAAACTCTTCTTCTCCGTGGAGGATCGTGACGGCGGCGTAGGTCCCGTCTGGCGCTCGGATTACGCAGGTGTCACGTCCTTCCCTTCGGCACTTAGCAAACCATGAGTCGAAGCCAGGTTGATAGTCCGCGCGCACGGAGTCGAAGATGGGATCGTCCTCAAGCTGCGCGGCACTCATCCATTCGATCGAGGGAAGCGGCGCCGGAGGGCCAGGGAGAAGGGCGATGAGCATCTGGCGCGCGTCGGCGGCCGTGAAGACGAGGTCGGAAATTCCGATCCGGGCAGCTTTGCGGTGGACGCCTTGGTCCTCTGTCACGAGGAAGTCGACAGCGCCCGCTTTCACCGCCACGAGCAGTTGGTTGTCTACCCAGTCGTTAGAACCCGCGGCTGGAGAGCCAAGTTCTGCTTCCAGTTCAGGTAGGGCTCGAACGGCTCCAAGGCGGGGATACTTGTTGAAGAGCACTTCCCGCGCACGGCTGCGGTCAACGTCGCGGTCCCTGGCACGATCAGCTTCTTGGGCTTCGTGTCTGACCACGTTG
>Ga0182017_10004650_pt1 | contig 10200 bp, 7 predicted proteins | sample 712E3DmetaG_FD_120492 | JGI IMG/M metagenome (GOLD analysis project Ga0182017, IMG submission 120492) | Permafrost microbial communities from Stordalen Mire, Sweden - 712E3D metaG | ecosystem: Environmental > Terrestrial > Soil > Wetlands > Permafrost | place: Sweden: Stordalen | collected... | reverse complement strand
TACCTTGCAAGGTGAAGGGGGGCAGGCGGGACGCGCGGCGGTCTTCTGCCGCTTTGCCGGGTGCAATCTGTGGTCGGGCTGCGAGGAAGACCGGGCGACGGCGATCTGCCGGTTTTGCGACACAGAGTTTGTGGGAACGGATGGACTGGGCGGCGGGAAGTTCGACTCGGCGGAGGATTTGGCGGTTGCGATCGAGCAGAAATGGCCGAAAGGCGCGTCACCGGGAAAGAAGTTCGTGGTCTGTACCGGTGGAGAGCCGCTGCTGCAACTGGATACGGAGCTTATCGCCGCTCTGCACGGGCTCGCTTTTGAGATTGCCGTAGAAACCAACGGGACGATTGAGGCTCCGGCGAATTTGGACTGGTTGTGCGTCAGCCCCAAGGCGGGAACGGAACTGGTACAGAGAAGCGGAGACGAGTTGAAGCTGGTTTATCCCCAGACTGGAGCCGATCCGGAAGAGTTTGAAGCCCTCGATTTTCAGCTTTTCTTCCTGCAGCCGATGGACGGGCCGGATCGCGCTGCGAATACCGAGCATGCGCTTAGCTATTGTCTCGATCATCCCCGCTGGCGATTGAGTTTGCAGACGCAGAAGTTTCTGGGCATTCCGTAAGATGGAATCAATGGAGATTTTCAAGGAGTTCACGATCGAGGCGGCGCACTGGCTGCCGAATGTTGCTGCCGGACACAAGTGCGGGCGGCTGCACGGCCATAGCTTTCATATCGAAGTTCATCTACGCGGGCCTCTCGACCCGCATCTCGGCTGGGTTGTCGATTTTGCCAAGATCAAGACGGCCTTCAAGGCCATTGAAGACCAGCTCGACCACCGCTGCCTGAACGAGGTCGTGGGACTGGAGAATCCGACCAGCGAAAACCTAGCCCGGTGGTTGTGGCAGAGGTTGCAACCAGGACTCCCGGCGCTGAGCCGGGTCGTGGTGCGGGAGACCTGCACCAGCGGATGCACCTATACCGGTGAGTTGGACAGCTGATCCTCAAATCGTTCCTGATGACAGCGATTTCTTGCGGGCTTCGGCTTCCGACAACCATCCCCGGCGCAGCTTCTCCGGCGAAATGCTGGAGAGGTAGGGCTTGATGTCGAGGAGGGGCGTTCCGTCGAGCATATCGACGCCGCGGACGAAGAGCGACGCCTGGTCGCGGCGAAGCAGTTCGACGACGGTCATACCGATCGGGTTGGGGCGGCGCGGCGATCGCGTGGTGAATACGCCGTGAGAAAGGTTGTCGGTGGGCGGCGTGACAAGCAGATCGAAGCCATCGGAACGGTCAAAGGTCCACAGCACGATAAGATGCGAGTAACCCTCGATGTCGGTGAGGCCGGCCTCGTATTCGGAGAGTAGATTGAGCACGCCCTCCGCATCGTGCTGGGCGCCTAGGCCTTTGGGGATCGCGGCTGTGTCTTTGAAGGGGCTGCTGACGTATCCAATCGGCTGCAATGTGAAGATAGGCACGGTTGCCTCCGCTTCTGATACTAAGCGCGAGTCGTGAACTATGCTCTTGCCGGCTGATAGATATTGGGGTTGAATGGTGGACCTGGTCGGGATCGAACCGACGACCTCTTCCATGCCATAGCCCCTATAAATTGTACTTTCAACAACTTACAGGCCGCTGGAGACTGCCAAACCACGCGGAAATACGCCGAAGGCGGACATTTAACAGGTGATTTTGCAGGCGAGAATGAACAAGGTGCTTTGGCCACCGTGAGGAGAAAGGATTTGAATCTATGACCTGGGTGGCCCCGAACCATGAAACAGACAAATTCTAAACGCTCGTAAAGGATCGCTTTGGAAACTAAAGGCCATTCGTACTCGATATCATCGTACCGAAGTTGTATTGAGACTATGCAGTCGTTCTCTCTGAGTACCTGCCACCAGATCCATTCAAGTCCCCAACCCGCAAAAGCTAGAGCAACAGCAAGGACAGCTAACCGTCGCACAGCAGCAGGAGAAAACAATGCCTGGCTCGGACAATTTCGCCGCATAAAGGTTCTTCAATCGATACCCATCAACACAGACTCTACAGCTCGGTCAGGCCCGATCACCCTCCTGGCGTGTCGGCTGGTTGCCGCAGCGGTCGTGCCAGGCAGACCCTGGTCTGATGCCGCCGAACAGGCATGCACTGGCAAGTCAAACGATTACCTTCTTTGACGAGCCGATCGGACGGAGGGGAGACCATGCAGTCCTTCATCACGCGCACTTAAGTAATCATGGATAGATACAGTAATGATGTAATATATTGTGAGACCCATGTCTGTGACCCTGGAATAAATCGTTCGCCGGCACTTTTCCCAGGCGGATCGAGCCTTCGTACAAGAGTCCGTCGCTCGACAGGTTGAGCGCACTCCCGAGTTGTACCTCGCTCGGTACTGCAACGATCCGCGTTCGATGGGAGGACGCTACATCAATTCCGATCTCTTCAAAGAGACCTTTGCTGAATATAATGCGTCCAAGGAATCACGCGGACGATATAACGCTCCTGTGCACAACGCAGCAGCCGTGCTAGCCTCCGAGCAATTTCGCCGCGTCGTTTCCGACAACTCCGAACCTTACCGCGATAGTGCGCTCTTCCTATCGGGAGTTCCAGGCGCAGGCAAGTCCTCCTATGTGCTTCGTGCAAACATCCCCTTCCCTATCAACCTCCGCGCCTTGTATGAAGGGCAACTCTCCAACGCCGGCCAAGCTATATCCAAAATCGACCAGGCAATTGAAGCGGGTTTAGCTGCGGAGATTACCATCGTTCACATCTTATCGGAACAGGCACTTCACAATACAATTCATCGCTTTTATCTCCAAGGACGCGGAGCGAGCATCGAAGCTATAGCCAGCATCCAGGGCAGACTTCCCCATGGTTTGCGTGCCGTTCATGAACGTTTCGGCAATGCAGTAAAACTCCACATCATTGACAGAAGAGGTACACTAGATGCAGTTTTACTGCACGGCTGGCGCCATCTTCCAATACTCGAATCGGAGGGGACTTATGAAGACATTAAACGCAAACTCACCGAAAATCTTGAGCGAGACTACCGATCCAGTGATATCAGTGAAAACGCCTACGAACAAGCCATTGGAAAAGCCCCAAGGGATTTCACTCGACGAGTGGCAAGAGAACGCTCTCGCGGGTTTGAACGATAAGACAAAGCCCTTTCCGCCAGTGTGGTAAATCGAGCGAACTTGCATTTGCAGACCTGAAAAAGATCGCGCGCACTAGCCTGTAGCCGGTCAGTGGGCCATCGTGATCTACCCGCTAAAGAACAGCGCTGCTAACGCAGCGGCATGAGGGAGAGGACCTGACAGACGATGAAAAAACAGCTCTCAAAGCGACTTCCACCGACTTCACAGTTGATACACCACGAATAGAACTAACTATCAGCCGGTTCAAGAGATTCATTCGCAAAATTGGACCGACTGCGGATAACGTTGTGACCTAGATCATCGTAAAGCCTATCTGTGCGACATACTACACCAGATTGACCAGACGCTTGATAACTGGCAAAGCACGTAGCAAGTCACCTTCGGAAGCATACTCGGTCCACAATGCATATACAGCAGGGTAATCCCTTGAACAGAGATCCAGTAATTTCGGTAAACTCATGGTCCACCTACGCCTCGCACAGAAGTATAGATAGATTGCTTGATAAGCGATCTGATCACACCTTATTTGAGTAGCTTTTGCGACTGCCGGAGATACTTGATTGCGATACTGCATGGTTTCCACCTTAAAGAGTTGACGACGCATAATGGCACAACCTTGTTCGACTTCTTCTCGTGTCATTACGATTGGTCCATCGCCGAAGATCCTTTGGGAGGCTTGCTTCAAATACGCAGCTCGCTCATCAATATCTCGCAGTATCCTGCACTCATAGAACGCATTCAGTATCCAATTATTGTTGTACTTTGTGCGTGTGATGAGTTTCCTAAGATACGTTGTCCTTCCTCCTATCGTGAGATCAATGTGTACTTGATCTATCTGTTCATCTTCGAAACGAATTGGCGCTGCATCATTGGAGTCAATTATAAGGATATCGATATCGCTATGCTCGTCGGCCGTATCATTTGCGTAAGAACCATATAACACTGCCGACTGTCCGCTAAAACGCTCAAGCGCCGTGCTGATCGCAGCCTGGATTCTTGCATTATTCATGTCACAAGTTTCATGGGTCGTCCCCTCACGATGCGCTTGCTCCATATGTGTTGTCCTCCAACCACAGGGCAGATCGATACATCTTTCCGTACTGACAAAATGACATTCCTATTCTGTCCGCGCGCATGGCTCTAGTGGTTGTCGCTCGTATTCATCCTATCAACCGCCAGCGTCTTTGGCACCCAACAGCCAGGGTCGACTTCTCCTAGCTTTCCGTGAACCGCGTATGCAATGCAACGTGCTCCGCCCTGACAACGCGTAAAGTGGTCACATTGACTGCACCCTGATGGAGCATCACAAATCTTCTCGCCTGACTCATACATCTTTTCGAGTGGTGTTGTGAGTACATTCCCAAGCGCTATTGGAAGACGACGGCATGGATACACAACCCCATCGGGCATTACCGCGAGCAGTCTCCTGCCAGCTGAACACCGATAGTGACCTTCTCCTCCACAGAGAAACTGCAGTGACCGGTGCATTCGGATCTTCGTTGTCGAATACCGCTCCGAGCGAAGTCGCTCAATGTCCATGATTTCAAAAAAGCTTCGTGCCTCGGCTGGAGTCAACGTTTCAAGCTGGCTGCCTCGGCCAACTGGCACGAGACGGTCTGACCATAAAACATCTCCACCCGACTGCCTTACGTACTGGGCAACTACAGGAAATTCGCGATAGTTGGCACGATGCGCCGTGAACGACACTAACGTCCGTATGTGTGCCCTCTTCAGAAGGGACAGAAGTCGCAAAGAGCGATGAAAATCTCCCTTGCCACGTATAGCATCGTGGGTAGGCGGGCCGCCTTCTATGCTAATTTGGACGAAGGTTGGCTTTAAAGCCGCTAGTTCCTGAGCGATTCTCTCATCAATGAATGTTCCATTTGTCAGAATTGCGAACCGCATAGCCGGCCTGCGCGCCACTTCTCGCAGCAGAGGCATGAAATCGGGCCTGATAAACGGTTCTCCTCCCGCGAATGTTACTTGTCCTCTCCAGTTCCGTCCTTGGCAGATAAGCTCAAAGTTATCGATCAATGAGATTAATTGATCTGTATGCATTTCACTGAGCACCTCATTGGAGTCATCGTGATAGCAATGTGTGCAGCGCTTATTGCAGCGCTCCGTGACATGCAGTTGAAGAATGGAGATCGGCGAACGATTTTCCATAAAAGCCTTTCTGTGTAATCCAGCTCTGTTGACGCGGCTGCCTTCCCATCGAAGAACGCCCCTGATCTCTGGGATAGACCACGCAGACACATTAGAGAGCCAAACTGAGAGACCAAATAACACGAAAATCTGCAAAACGCTTATATTAAGGCCTGCTATGAAGTCTATCGGGAGCAAGACTTTCGGGTCAATCGCGGCCAGAGGGTTGTTCCCTGCATACACATACCGATTAAAGCTCTGCGGGTTCCTCATGCTATAGCTTCCGCTGTAAGGATCGGGCGCGAGTCACTTCCCTGTGCAATAGAGTTCTGCCGAAACTGCGCGTGGTCGGTCGCGGTCTCCGTGTCGTGATCGAACTGGGCGTAGTGATTTGCGTCCGTGTAAGCGTCTGGTCGGGCTTGTCTTTGTGGCAACAGATCGCTTTGGCAGTGAGTGCCATTGTCGTCGTTCCGTCGTATCGTTCTGATGAACAAATACCCTCGATTGAAGTTGCGCACATCTGAAAACCTATTTGTCTATCTTGCGCCTCCTCGCGCTCTCCGGTGTCGATCTTCTTCAGCCGTTGTTCTTCCCTTCGCTGACACTCTCGGTTTCTTCTACCCCAATCGCGACCTGTTCTTCTCCAGGCTTTTTGGCCGGTAGTACGATGTAAATGAGCAATGCGAGCAGCACACCATTGAGCAGCCAATAAAGCCAGGTGAACGTGTTCAAACCGCAATTGAGGCAGCGGATTTTGTAGTGTGTGTCCCCGTACCAACCCAGTCCCGCCGAAAAGAGGCAGAGGACTCCAGTTCCAAAGATCACACTTTGCCGAACATTCCTAAGGCTCCTGCCCGGCTTAAACGAATTCAGCAAAAGAAAGCCTAGGGAAAGCCACAGGCCTAAAATGGCCCTTGCCCATAGTAATACCAGCCTAGAAGTGGTCAGCCTGATGCTAATGCTGCGTTGGGCGTACATATTGCCCTGGTCCGCGGCTTTGCGAAACCAGCGGGTCGCATCGGCCCGGTCTTGCGTTACTCCGTTGCCATAGTATTCCAAAAAGGCAATTCCAGATTCCGCCGGCGCATAGCCTTGGTTAGCGGCTTTACGGTACCAGAGCGCAGCCTCAGTGTCATCCTTCGGGACTCCATACCCGTTATGGTACATAACGCCGAGTTCATTCTGCGACAGCACATTTCCTTGGTCGGCAGCTTTACGATACCAGCGAACAGCTTCGGTATCGTCTTGCGCCAGTCCTTTGCCCTTGTGATACATGAAGCCGACTTCATACTCAGCCATCGCATTGCCCTGGTCTGCGGGTTTGCGAAACCAACGGAGAGCCTCTGCATAATCCTGCGGCACCCCTTTCCCCAAGAGATAGAGGTTGGCTAGGTTGTACTCTGCCTTCGCGTCGCCCTGATCGGCGGCCTCGTGGTACAAACGGGCTGCCTCAACGTAATCCTGCGGAACTCCTTGCCCGTAGTAGTACCTATTGCCAAGCTCGAATTGAGCTTTTGTATCGCCCTGCTCGGCCCGCACACGGCAAACCCGTGCCTCCTCAGCCAGCTTTTGCTCGTTCGTCTTCGCTTGGTGCACCCACCACAAGGCTGACGCGCCACCAATCACGGCCACAAACACAACGGGAATCGTAATCTTCCAAAATAGCCGCATCGCACACCTCGGGCTGATCTTCAAATTCGCCCATAATATACCAAAGTTCAACAATCCAACTATCGAGCTCAAGCTACATCATCGTTACTCAGGGTCAGGGGGGATGTCATCCGGGGGGTCGTAATTAGGGTCAGTTGCGTATAAAAATTGACTGGACAAGAGTCCCACTATAATCGCGCCTACTACTACCTGTTCGAAGGTCAGGAGGGAACCAACGGCGAAAGCGATGGAAGCACTATAGAATTCAGGCGCAGCCTGGGGCGTGGCGAGCCACTGGACGCCAGTTGCGTTTATAGCCTCCGCCAAAGCAATAGCATTGGAGTCCAGCGTGGAGTCATCAATAGGATTACCATTCTCATCAAGACTACCGTTCTCAGCAAGAATTGTTACTGTCACAATTTCACCGTGATTGGGATCGTTGGAGTCAGGAGTTATTGTTACACTCTGAGTGTCTCCATTGGCGAAGGTGACGCTCGATGTCTGCGGTAAATCATCGTTTCCATTTTCGTCGCTGCCGCCCGAGCACCCTCCACAACCGCAACCACAACCGCCCCAGCCGACACCGTCGCCACCGTCGTAGTCATCGAGCCCATTCGGATCAACGCGGTTAATCGGATCGTTGCTCACGAAAGCATATCGATTCCAGCTATCTGGGTTTTTCTGTTGGGCGCTGCCATCGTAAGGATCGGGCGAAGTAAAGCGGCCAAGCTTACTGGCATAGTACCGGTGCCATGCATAGTCGAGTCCCGAGGCATCGCGCTCATATCCGCCAAAGCTGCTCTTCGTATCGTCGGAAGCCTGAGTCTTCTCGCCAAAAGGAAAGTACTTTGCCGTCTGCGAACCATTGGGGTCGGACCATGCGCGTACTGCGCCTAAACGATCCACGACCACGGCAGAACCCAAGGACGTGACTAAGCGCCCGGCGAAGTAGTTGCGCGTGCTTCGCAATTCAAGCGCCAAATTGCCGCTACCGTCTTGCTTGACGATGTAGGAAGCGATCTGCAGATCATTCTGATAGAAGAAGAGCCACTCTGTTCCGTCGGCTGCCTTCTTCCAGATGCGATGTGAATTTAAATCGTAGGCGTAGTATTCCGTACCTGATAAATCACTGCTCACGGATACTAGATCGTTTCGCCCATCGTATGTAAGCGAAAGGTAAGGCAGGGAGAGCGCATTACCGTTCGCGTCATAAGCCGCTCTACTATCCATCATCCAGTTGGTTGCGGGATCGAACCGCGCTTCACTGCTATATGCACTTCCTTGCGTAATGGCTTGACTGGTGCGGTTGCCAAAACCGTCGTAACTGTACGAAAGGCCCCAATTCCCGTCGCTGCTTTCCGCAGTCGCCAGACGGCCATTGTTGTCGTATCTGTACCTGACGCTCACGTTGCCAATATTGTCATCTTCACGGGACACCTTCTTATCGAAGTTGTTATAGCTCCAGGCCAGATCCGCCTTCGGGGTTGTGTTGGAGGTATCGAGAGCATCAGATGGTCCCGCCAATAGACGAATCAATCTTTGCTTGTCGTCGTATTGGTATTGCTCAGTCAAATAGCGGTCACCCGAACCAGCGAGAACATCGTACTGGGTAAGCTTGCCGGTCGGGGCGTAAGCGACATTGCGCACGATCGCCTTGTCGGCGATACGAATACCTACGAGGCGACCTGCGGAATCATAGTCATAAAGATACGTTGGGCCGCCAGCGGGGTAGGCATACGTCGTGAGTCTACCTGCGGAATCATATATGCAAGAGGATTCAAGCATAGCGGTCTGAGATCCACGCTGTAGCGTTACCCGCTTCCTGGCGAGAGAACCGGCAGTCGTGTAGCTGTACTGTTCAGTGATGAGCCCTGGAAGGGTGTTCGGGCCTCCGTATTGGACCGCAGCTAGACGGCCGGAGGAATTTTGCGAGAAGCCTGAATTAAAGGGATTCGAGTCAAAATAGTACTTTTCAGTAAGCTGCGGAATCTGCGATCCATTGGCATCGTAGTAATTCACCTCGACTGCACGTTTGAATGAATCCCGAATGTATACGGTCTTTTGGTTCTTGGCATCCGTGATAGACGCCAGAGTGCCATCCGCGTTGTAGGTATAGGCGTTTTTGCCACTTTCTGCGTGGTGACGCAGCGAGATACGTCCGTTATCGTCGTATTTGAAGATGCGCGTCTGCGTTCCGTTTGAACGCGGCATATGAACCTTCGTCAGATTGCCGGAGACGTCGTAGGTGTAATACGTCACCTTGTCCGCACCACCATTCGAGTCAGGCATCACCACCTGAAGAATTCGTCCATTTGCGTCCCGGTAGATTCGTTTCCAACGGCCCGCACCATCAGTAACGGTCTGACAGTTTCCCTTGTAGGAAACTGTCTTTTGAGCCTTGCTTCCGGAAAGACTCTTTGAAAGTACACGGCCTTTGGTATCGTAGGTTCGCGTACGCCAAACCGGAGCGTCGCCTGGGGCGTGCCGCAAAGACGAGCGATACAACTTGCCGACGGGATTCCCCGTGACGGAACAGTATTCGAACTCTTTTTGACTCAAAAGGCCAGAGGGATCTCCAAACTCGGTCCGCACCTTTCGCCCTGATCCGTCAAATACTCTCCGGGTCCATTTCCCTGTGGACCGCTTCGTAGTAATGGAAGATGCGCCAGGCGTACTGTCGTAGGAGATATTTGTGGTCACGCCCCGCGCGCTCGTCACGGAAACGACACGGCCAAATGAATCGTGAGAATAAGATGTTGTCGCACTATTTGCGCCCGTGGTACGAATAAGGGCTCCCGTTGACTGGTCATAATCAAGCTTGGTTGCCAGCGACTTTTCATGATTCGGCGTAATCGAGGAAATCTTGGTATGGTTGCTGTTAGCGTGATAGGAGTAGCTTGTCGAAGCGCCTGTGCTGTCCTCACTATGCATGAGCTGGCCAGTTGTACTGTAATGCCGTCTTCTGAAGACGCCATTCGTCACACTTTCCGTTGCGTTTCCGCGAATGGCAAAATTCGCTCCATGAGTGTCCGATCTGTGGTGGGACACACTTCCGACATCGGACAAGTCGGTCGAGTCAAAGACCGACTCATGCAGCGTTCTCGTCGCTGATCCTTGCGAGACGGTGGTTCTCAGTTTGCGGTTAAGAATGTGCTGTGATAGATACGATGAATGCTTGAGATAGGAATGGCTCAGGATTCGCGGCGAGGAATCCGAAGTGCTCGAATCATATTGTCTGCTCTCAACTGTATTGCCGTACTCG
>Ga0182017_10004649_pt1 | contig 10201 bp, 8 predicted proteins | sample 712E3DmetaG_FD_120492 | JGI IMG/M metagenome (GOLD analysis project Ga0182017, IMG submission 120492) | Permafrost microbial communities from Stordalen Mire, Sweden - 712E3D metaG | ecosystem: Environmental > Terrestrial > Soil > Wetlands > Permafrost | place: Sweden: Stordalen | collected... | reverse complement strand
CTCCGTGGGGCCGTGAGCACTTGCTTCTAGCTGAGCACTGCTTCCTACGATTCGCTGAGCCTCCTCCTCAATCCAATCCCTGCCAGGCTTGCTCGTAGAACTGTTCGATCTGCCCGACCTCGGCGTCGGTCAGCGGCGCGAACTCTCCGGTCCTGGCGCGCATCGAGAGCTTCCCCTGATTCTGGTGCAGGAACCGCCAGAGGAGCTCTCCCCTAGCCTGCGGCATATCCACAAGTGTTCCCGCTCGACTGACGAAGGCGTCGTAGGCGCGGAGGAAGCGCACCTCGTCCACGAGGTCGTGCTGCACCGTCTGATCCACGCATTCGTAGAGGAACTCGGCGTGTTTCGTTGCGTCGAAATACCGGTAGAAGTCCGCGGTCTCGTTCAGGACCTCCACATTCCCGGCAGGGGTCGGACGCCACTCGATCAGGTTCACCAATGGCCGGGAGTATGACTCCAGGACGCGTCGATATTCGTCCACCCGCCGCTGGATCGCCGCACTGACCGGGAACACCAATCCCGGGGGATTGAAGCCGGTGCGCGCGAGCATGTGGTGAATAAGCCAGCGATGCAATCGCCCGTTGCCGTCTTCAAACGGGTGGATGTAGACGAAGCCGAAGGCGACGGCGGCCGCTGCAACCACCGGATCGAGCTTGCCGTTGATCGCGCGATGCTTGAAGGCAATCACGCCCTCGAGCAGACATGGCAGGTCTTCGGCCCGTGCGCTGATATGCTCGGGAAGGGGCTCCTGCGTCACCCGCTCGTGCGTCCCGATGAAACCTCCCTCGGTACGCAATCCCAAGTGGACGAATCGTGGATCGCCCACAACGATCTTCTGGAGGCGCTTGAGTTCCGCGAGGGTCAGCGTGATCGATCCTGCCTCGCCAATGGCCTGCCCCCACCGAGCCACGCGTTGCGCCGGGGGCCGTTCCCCCTCGATGGTGAACGAGGCCTTGCTGTCGCTCAGCAGCAAGAAGGCGGCCGCCCTCGCGATGATGTCCGGACGCGTGCTCCCGGCGACGTCCCGCGCGCGTCCGCTGAGATTTTGCCCGGCGTACTGGTCCAGCTTCTCGGTGCGACGTACCATCGGACAGAAGGCGGCCGTCCCGGGCAGATTGTCGATAACTTTCTGCCGTGCGACCATCGTGCCGTCGGCCAGCGCGAACTGGAGCTCCGGATCGACCACGGGCACAGCCCGAACCTTGCCAAGCGCGGACAGCGGGAGCGTCTGTCCAGTCAGCCACTCATAGAGGAACCAGAGGCGCCGAGCGTAAGCCCCTGTCGGCGTCTTGCAGATGACGGCTGTGATGTCCTCAGCAGGCACGGCACGGAAGAGCACGGCGAGTACACCCAGTTGGACCCCCTCCCACTTCAGCGCAAACTGGATCTGCCCACCGAGCGTGTCTGCTGGAGCGTGCCGTGGGGTGAACAGTTGCCAGTCTTCTGTCGACCGGGGATGGTGTCGCTCGGAGATAGCGCTGAGACGGGAAGGCACCGGGACCTGGAGGTCGAACCGCTCGATGAGCGCGGCATAGCCTGCGAGCCTGCCTGGTTCCGGCAGCCTCCATCCGCGAAATTCGCTCACTGGCTGAGAATGAGGGTCATACATTGGCATTCTCTGAGAAATACAATCACCATGCTGTTCAATTTAGTCTTGAGAAAAACGATCACCGACCGTGAAAGTATATCACTGGAATATATTAATGTGAATACTAATCACCAGTAAGGGCGCTAGTTGAAGGGACACGCGCGGCCGGAACAGGCTGACCGCGAACGCGAGCAGGGCACACACGATGGGCGTCATGATCGGAGTCCTTTAACCGAAGATGGAAATATCGATATATCTGAGGCGGCTCGCTTGCTGCAGATCGTGGGAAAGATCAACCGGGATGCGGAGTACGAATATTCGGGAAGGACAGCAGGCCATCTCGCAGGTCCTGCACCCCACGCACGCGGGCATCGCGAAGGCTGGCATGGTGTCCCTCGATTGCGAGATGAGACTCGGGCTCCGACCGCTCGCGCACTCCCATCAGGGCTGCGATGGGGCGGCAGACAGCGCTAGGCGTCCGACATAATCGAGGTGGCGCCGCATGCTGAACCGGGCGCCCTCAGGGTCGCGAGCTGCGATGGCCTCGAAGATCTGGCGGTGGTTCACCAGGCCCGCCTCAATGGAAGCCGGGGCGTTCGAGACCGCCGCAGCAATGACTCGCCGGAGGAGATCCAGGATCGAGGTCAGCATGTTAAGCATGACCTCGTTGCCGGCGGCACGCCACACGGCGAGGTGAAACTGGGGGTCGATCTTCACGTATTCTTCCGGCTGGTGGCAGACCGCTTCCATCGCGAGGAGTTGTCTTTCGATCTCCCTCACCTCCTCGGGTGTCGCGCGCTGGGCTGCCATGGCGGCCAGTTCGCTCTCCATGCAGCGTCGCGTCTCGGCGAGCGCAGCAATCTTGGACTGGTCCAGCAGGGCGCTCCAGCTCAGTGGCTTCAGGAAGAAGCCCGAAACGTCTGCCCGAACGAAGGTGCCGCCCCCGTGCCTGAGTTCCACGATCCCCACCAACTCCAGCGCCACGAGGGCCTCGCGCACCGACGTTCGCCCCACCGCAAACTGCTGCGCGAGCGCCTCGATCGAGGGCATATGATCCCCGGGCTTGAGTCGCCCCCCCATAACCGACGCAATGATGCGGTCGATGACGAAACTGCTGCGCTTCGGCCGCTCCGCTCCGCTGTGCCTCAGGACTTCCCTCGCCGCCTTGCTGCGCACACCTCACCACCTCCCTTGATTCAAGTGAGCAGATGACTTTGTCTGGATATTCTTGACATTTCTCCATTTTGTCAAGCAGATTTGTGGTCCGTCAGACCTGGAATACCTTATGTTACTAGGACGGAACGCTCACACTGCCCTTGACGCCACATTCGGAAATGGTATAGTGTGATCACTGCTCATCTGCTGAATCCACTGGAACGGGAGCTCTCAGTGTGAGTGCGACACCGGTGTTACCCGCCCTGCCAGACGCTCGAGCCTCCCGCACGGTGTTCCGGGGGAGCCAGGCGGTCGCTATCTGGCTCGTCGTGGCGCTGCTGGTCGTCGTGGCAGCGGTGCTCTCGCCCGCGTTCCTTCGCACCCGGAATCTATTCAATGTCCTGCGGCAGGCGGCCACGCTCGGTATCATCGGGGTCGGGCAGACGATGGTCGTGTTGTCCGGCGGCGCGGACCTGTCCCAGGCAACAGTAATGACGCTCAGCGCGGTCGTCGCGTTCAAGTACCTTGGCGGCGACGACGCGATGATCGCGCCCGTCATTCTCCTCTGCCTTGCCCTCGGCGCGCTCATCGGTGCGGGCAACGGCGTCATGGTCAGCAAGGTGAAAGTCCCACCATTTCTCATGACCCTCGGCACGCGCACCATCGTCTTCGGGCTGGCCCTGATGTTCACAAAGGGCGCCCCCCAAGGGCAAACGACGCCGCTCTTCCGGGCGGTGCTCGGCCAGACCTATGTGCTCGGCATCCCCGGCCAGGTCCTGCTCTGGGCCGGCGTCGTGCTCTTGGGCTGGGTGGTGCTCACACAGACCGTCTTCGGACGAAAGCTCTACGCCGTGGGGGCCAACGCCAGGGCGGCACGGCTCGCGGGCGTGCGGACGGACCGCGTGTTGATCCTGGCCTACCTGATCTCCGGTGCCCTCGCCGCCCTGGGCGGACTGGTGCTGGGCGCACGGTCTGGCAATGCCGACAACGTGATGGGCAACGGCTACGAACTGAACGCGATTGCGGCCGTCGTCATCGGGGGCACATCCTTTGCGGGAGGGCGGGGCGGTGTCATGGGAACCGTCGGCGGCGTGCTCATGATGACCGTGCTGCAAAACCTGTTGAACATCCTCGGCGTCAGTCCCTACGCGTACCTAATCGCCATGGGGATCGTCATCATTGCCGCAGTGGCAACCGTCAAGCAGGCGTGACCCTGCGTCGGCGTCGAGAGGAGGTGAAGGTCCGCCGCAACGAGCAGGTCGGCACCCCGGTTCGGATTTGATCCCGGCAGCGTGCTCTGCACGCGAGAGGAGAAGCGATGCGACTCATCGGGCGTCATTACACGGCAGTCTCGGCAGGCCTAACGATCGGCGCAGTGGCCTTTCTCCTGACGGTTTCCATCCCGGCCACCGCCGGCATGCCCGCCGGCGGTAAGCTGGTTGAAATTCCCGACGTCTACAAGTGGCCGACCGGCACTACCCCCCAGATGGTGGACACGGCCAAATACAAGAAACCCGGCCCCTACAAGATCGGTTTCTCAAACTGCTCCACCACCAACGCATGGGCCGTCCTTTTCTGGGAGACTGCGAAATGGGAGGCGGCCAAGTACCCGCAGCAGATCTCGCAGTTCTATACGACCGATGCCGGGGACAGCGCGGCCAAGCAGTTGTCGGACGTGGAGGACCTCATCGCCAAGGGCGTCGACGCCCTGATCATCCGTCCCTGCACGCTCGACGCGGCCGTTCCGGGCATCGAGAAGGCGATGAGCAAGAACATCCCGGTCATCGTGTCGAACCGCAGCACCAAGACAACCCAGTACGTGACGCAGAACACGACGCCGGCGATCGACATCGGCCGCAACCAAGGCGCCTGGCTGGCCAAGCAACTGAACGGGAAGGGCAAGATCATTTCCATCGAAGGGCCCGCCGGCAGCGGTCCACAGGTGGAACGGTTCCAGGGTGCTCAGGAGGTCCTGTCCAAGTACAAGGACATCGAGATCCTTGCCCGCAAGCCGACGAACTGGTCGCGCTCGGAGGCTAAGACGGCCATGGAGGACTATGTCCAATCCTTTAAGAAGATCGACGGCATCCTAAGCCAGGCTGGCATGATGTCCATGGGGATCGCGGAAGCGCTGGAGGAGGCTGGCGTGAAGCCGACCAGCCTCCCGATCACGGGCGACGATTACAACGGCTGGATGAAGTGGATCGCCATGAACAAGGCGGGCATGGTGTCTACCAACCCGACCTATTGCAGCGGCGCCTCGATCGTCGCCGCCCTCATGATTTTGAATGGGCAGCCGGTGCCAAAGCGTTGGGACATCCCCAGCCAGGCGTACGACGCGAGCACGATCGACAAGGTGGTGGTCCCGAATCGCTCGGACGAGTGGTATCCGAGCATCTTGCCAGCGACCTGGAAGATCGAGGGGCATTAAGCGCTGGGGCAGGTGAGTGGGGATCTCTCGCTCACCTGCCCTGTTCTGCTGGGGCGTGCGGCACGGGCGTGTCGTGCGAGGGACGGAAATGAGCCAGACGGCAGATGCGCAGACGCGAAACGGAGCGCCGACGGGCTTCGCAGGGTGGGCCGTCGCGCTCATCGGGCAGCACACGGTATGGCTCCTCCTTGCGGCACTCGTTGTCATTGGTGGGGGCTTTGCCCCGGAATTCCTTACACCGGCCAACATTTTCAACGTGCTCCGCCAGGCCACCGCACTCGGGTTCGTGAGCGTCGGACAGACATTCGCCATCGCCGCGGACTGCATCGATCTCTCGGTCGGTGCGATGATCAGCCTGACCGCTTGCCTCACCGCCGGGGTCATGGATGGCCGGGCCGCGGGCATCCTGCCCGCCCTGGGCGCGGTCCTCGCCGCCGTCATCGCCGTGGGCCTGCTCAATGGGTTCGCGGTCGCGCAGCGGAAGGGCAACCCATTCATCGTCACGCTCGGCAGCATGGCAGTGATCAACGGGATAGTCCTGTTGTACACCAAGGAGCAGCATGTCGGGTCCATTCCGGACGGTTTCCGGGCGATCGCCGAAGGTCACCTGGGGCCGCTGCCGGTACCTGTGCTCCTCGCCGCGGCCGCCTTCCTGGCCGCCCACTTCGCGCTCCGTTGCACACGATACGGGCGCTACGTCTTGGCCGTGGGCGGGAACGAGGAGGTTGCCCGTCTCTCCGGTATCGCCACTCGGCGGGTCAAGACGGTCACCTACCTGCTGTCGGCCTCCGGCGCCGCTGCTACGGGACTCTTCCTCGCCGCGCGCATGAACGTCGGGGATCCGCTGGTGGGCGCCGGGTTCGACCTGGACGCCATTTCCGCGGTCGTGATCGGGGGCACGGACATCATGGGCGGCCGAGGCAGCATCGCCGGAACGCTGGGGGGCGTCCTACTCTACGCGGTGCTGAGCAACTTGATGAACCTGCTCAATATCCTGCCCTTCTCCCAGATTGTTATCAAGGGCACGATTATCGTGCTCGCCATCAGCACGTATCAATTGCGGCGGTTCCAGTAGGGGGAGCGACCTCGAATGGCGGGCGAGAAGGCACCGGACACGGACATCTTGCTGCGGATGGACGGCATCACCAAGCGCTTCCCGGGCGTGATCGCGCTCGATGCCGTCTCCCTCGAATGCCGCGCGGGCGAGGTATTGGCCCTGGTCGGCGAGAACGGGGCGGGCAAGTCGACCCTGATGAAGATCCTCGCCGGCGCGTACCAGCCGGACACCGGGCAGATTGTCTTCCGGGACCGCCCAGTACACATCGCCAGTCCGCGGCAGGCGCAGCAGATCGGCATTGCGATCATCATGCAGGAACTGAATCTCCTCCCCTACCTCACCGTCGAGGAGAACATCTGGCTCGGCCGGGAGCCGGTCACACGCCTCGGGGTCATTGACGGCCGGGCGCTCCGGGCCCGCTCCCAGGAGTTGCTCGACAGCCTGCATGTTCGCCTGCGACCGACGGAGCTGATTGCGCACCTGACGGTAGCCCAATGCCAGTTTGTCGAGATCGCGAAAGCGCTCTCGCTGCACGCCGACCTGATCCTCATGGACGAGCCGTCGTCCAGCCTGACGGAGCACGAGCTGGACTACCTGTTCCAGGTCATCCGAGACCTGAAGCGGCGGGGGGTCGCTGTGATTTACATCTCCCATCGGCTAAACGAGGTCTTCGAGATCGCCGATCGGGTGACGGTTCTCAAGGACGGGAAGCTGGTGGGCAGCCGCCGGATCTCGGACGTGACGCGGAACGATCTCGTGCAGATGATGGTCGGCCGAAACCTCGCTGAGACGTTCCCGCCGCGCAGCTCGCAACCGCGCGCTGCGGTCCTGCGGGTGCGCGGTCTCTCGCGGCGGGGCGTACTCCACGACCTCAGCCTCGATGTGCGCGCGGGCGAGATCGTCGGCCTGGCCGGGCTGGTCGGCGCCGGCCGGACAGAGTTTGCCCGCGCGGTCTTCGGCGCCGATCCGTTCGACTCGGGATCGATCGAGCTGGTGGGCAAGCCGGTGCGAATCCGGAGTCCCCATGATGCCGTGCGGGCAGGCATCGTTCTCATCCCCGAGGACCGGAAGTTGGAGGGATTGATCCAGGTGCTCTCCATTCGAAAGAACATCGGGCTGCCCAACCTCGACCTCTTCCGGCGTTGGGGCTTCGTGCGGCGCGCCCGCGAGCGGGCGGTATCCTGGCTCTGGCTGGGTCAGCTCGCCATCCGCGCCAGCGGCGTCGATCAGCCGGTCCTAAGCCTAAGCGGCGGCACCCAGCAGAAAGTCGTGCTTGCGAAGTGGCTGGTGCGCGACCCCCGCCTGATCATCCTCGATGAGCCCACGCGGGGCATCGACGTTGGGGCGAAAGCGGAGATCTATCGGATCATGCGCCAGCTCGCCGACTCGGGCGCCGCGATCCTGATGATCTCCTCGGAACTCCCCGAGATCCTCGGGATGGCCGACCGCATCCTCGTGATGCACGAGGGCCGGCTGACGGCGGAGCTGGACGGGGCGACGGCGACCGAGGAGGCCGTCATGGCCGCCGCCACGGGCAGCCTCGCCGGGGACGGCCGAGCCCCCGGGCGGCGCGCGTAAGGGGCGGGGAACCGAAGGCACGCGGCAGCGCCAACAATTCGTCTCGGGTGAATCCCACAGGAAAGGAAGGATGCGATGGCTGACGATCCCATGGTGCAGGCGGATCCCAAGAACGACGGCCGGGGGATCATGCGCGGGGGGTACCTACTGACGCAGGACCGGCCGATGGACGAGGCGCGATGGCGGGAGGAGTGTTTCCCGGAGTGGGGGCACTTCCTCAACCGGCAGGTCGCGGCGACAAAGGTCGAGAAAGGACAGGTGGGCCTGTGGTGGTTCGGCGCGGGCACGTTTCTCATCAAGAGCGCCGCTGGCCGCGTCTTCATCATCGACAGCTACGCCGGCCCGTCCCACTACACCGAGGAGACGAGCTGCGGGGTCTGCCGCACGACCGGCGCGCCGTACATCAATTGGTTCCGCCTCTACCCACAGGTGTTCAATCCCTGGCGCTTCGAGAAGCTGGATTATGCGCTCTGCACCCACCAGCACGCCGACCACTGCGACATCTACAGCCTCAAGGCGTACGACCAGACGACCGGCTGCCGTTTCGTCGGCCCGATGTCGACGGTGGAACGCATGCGGGTCTTCGGCGTGCCAGAGCGGCGGATCGACATCGCGGAACCCGGCATGAAGATCGCGGTGGAGGACGTCGAGATCGAGGTGACCGAGAACTTCGACGTGATCGCCACGTACACCTTCGCAAAGAAGCCGGGTCAAACCCGGCCCTTCCGCGAGGTGGCCGTCGGGTACTTGTTCAAGACGGAGGGGGCAAACATCCTGTTCCTGGGCGACACGCTGTACCACAACGCCTACGTGACCCTGGGCAACAAGTACGACATCGACCTGGCGATCTTCAACATCGGAAACAATGCCCCAGGTGGCAAAGACAAGCCCACGCCATACGACGCCTACATGATCATGGAGTCGCTGCGGGCAAGACGATTTATCCCTTTTCACTGGGAGACCTGGGGGAACGTCGCGTCCGACCCAGGCGAAGTGGAGTGGGTCTTCGCCAAGCGAAACCCGAGCATGAAGGCCATCATCATGCAGCCGGGTGGGATGATCATGTACCCGCGGGATCGCGACATCGGGCGCTACCGCTACCCCGATTGGCGCGAGTTTTACCGCCCCGAGGAATCCTGGGAATACGGCAAGCCGGCCCGGGATGCGGGTGTCTTCAAGTAGCAGAGGTTTTGGAGAGGTAAATGCGGCCAGCGGAGTCCCGCTGGCCGCTTCTCTTTGGTGGAGCTGGGGGGATTCGAACCCCCGACCTCCTGACTGCCAGTCCTTTCACCCCGCTACGGAACTCTGCATGAATGCTGTGATTTCCAGAAGTTAGGTCGCCAGTATTCGGTACAGCATGGAACAAAACGGCATAGTTTTGAGCCGACGCATGCAAACAAACATTCAAACACCTTTTAAGAAACTGACTGTTCGATTACAGGGACCAACTGGAATCCCAGCGCCCGGGCCTGGGCGCGGAGCCGGGACTCGCTGTGACGCCGGTGGGCGGCTTCCGCGGCGGCCAGCCGGCTCTCGTCGTAGGGTTGCCGCGTCGTCACCAAGTGGTAGATGATCCGCGCGAGCTTGTGCGCGGTGGCGGTGATCGCCTTGGGGGCGCCGAGCTTGGCGCGCATGCGGCGGAAGAACCCCCCGAGGACCGACTGGCTGCGGAACAGGCTCTGCGCCGCGAGTCGCAAGGCGGTGGCCACCCGGTGCTTCACGTGCCGGGTCTTGACGGAGAGGATCTGGCCGCCCGAGATGCGGTTGTCGGGGCACAGACCGAGCCAGGAGGCGAAGTGGGCGCCAGAGGGAAACGGGGACAGGTCGGCGCCCAACTCGGCGAAGAGCGTATGGACCGTGGGGGTCTGGAGGCCGGGCACCTGGGTGAGATCGGTCCCGAGGACCCGGTAGAGCTCCAGCCGGAGATCGAAGCCTGGGATGGCGGGGATGCCACGCGATTTGCGACGGGATGCGGGAGCCGCCGGGAGCGGGTGCTGGGCGGGATCAACCGTGGAGGCAAACGCTCCCAGCAGCCGCGCGACCTCGCGATCGCACTCCCCAATCAGGCGCTGGTACTGACGATAGGCGTCCAGGGACTGGCGCAGGGTGAAGAGATGCTCCGACCGGTAGTCGCCCACGAGGGCCTTGGTGATGGTCTCCGCGGACGCCTTGACGCGATGGTCGCGGTGCCGGGCGAGCACCTGGGGATCCCGCTCGCCCGCCAGGAGGGCGTCGAGGATGGCCAGACCGGTGACCCCGGTGATGTCGCTGAGCACGTGGTGGATCTGGAGATTCATCTGACTCAGCGCCTTCTGCAGGTGCTGGGTATGGGTGGCCGCCAGCTGGACCAGGGCGTCGCGGTGCCGGAGGAGGGACCGCACGGCACAGACCG
>Ga0182017_10004648_pt1 | contig 10202 bp, 9 predicted proteins | sample 712E3DmetaG_FD_120492 | JGI IMG/M metagenome (GOLD analysis project Ga0182017, IMG submission 120492) | Permafrost microbial communities from Stordalen Mire, Sweden - 712E3D metaG | ecosystem: Environmental > Terrestrial > Soil > Wetlands > Permafrost | place: Sweden: Stordalen | collected... | reverse complement strand
GTCTCTTCCTGCTGGATTTCGCGCCCGGCGGAACCAACATCCCGCACAATCATCCGGCGGAAGAGGAGATCTATCTCGTGCTGCGCGGTTCCGGCGACATGGTGGCCGGCCGCGACGCCGATGGCAAGGACGTGCGCCATGCGGTGACCCAGGGCGCGGCCTTCTTCTTCATGCCGGGCACGCAAGTCGGCTTCTACAGCAACGCCAAGGAGGGCGAAGCGCACGACCTGATTCTGGCCGTGCGCTCCAGCCTTCCGGGCGGGCGCCCGCGCGCGCAATAATCGGGGCGGGCAGATTCCGCGGAAGTGGCGGAGCCTATCCCGCCACCGCGCAGGCCATTTGAGCCATCATGTAGTGGGCATATTCGGCGGCATCCCAGAAGGCTTTCTGCATGCGTTCGGTGGTGGGAGCCTCGCCGGGAATCCAGACGCCGGCCTCGTAGGCCAGCACGCAATTGAGCACGGCACCCAGTTCGCCCTCTCGATGGAGAAGCGCGCGTTTGAAGCGGATATCGATGGGAAGGGGCTCGACCAGGCTGGCGAGGGGCTCATTGAAGACGGAATCGAGGGTGCTCAGCAGGCCGGTGACATAGGATTCCGAAGCGGAGCAGTTTAGTGAAGCGCCGATGAGTTCGCTCATGCGGGCGCGCTGGAGGGCGGCCTCCAGGTAGCCGGCGGGGCAATCGTCGTTGCCAGCGAGCGCCAGCAGGGTGGCCCAGCGGGAAACGAAATCCATGCCGAGCATGGTGACGGCCTGGGTCGGCGAGCGGATCTCGTTGCGCCGCGCGTGGAGCGCCGAATTGGCGAGGCGCAGCAGGCCGTAGGTGAGTGGGGCGTCGCGCGCGATGGTATCGGCGATTATGCCCGCGGAGGTTTCCAGGTTGGCGCATTTGCTGAGAACCGAGAGCACCGAGAGGCGGTTGGAGGGGATGCGGCGGCCGGAGAGCGTTTCCGGACGGCGCAGGTAGTAGCCCTGGAAGCGGGCGCAGCCCAGTTTGCGGCACCAGAGGAACTCGGCCTCGGATTCGATCTTCTCGGCGATAATCGGGACGCCGGAGGGGCGCAGCAGGTCGAACTGTTCCTGAAAACGCGCGGCGCCCAGCGCCTGGAGGTCGAGCTTGACGAAATCGGCGAGCTCGAGCATGGGGACAAGTTCTTCGGAATAGACGAAATCGTCGAGGGCGATGCGGTAGTTGAGGCTTTTCAGGCGGCGCAGGGCGTCCAGGGTTTCGGCATCGGGAGGGACATCCTCCAGCACCTCGATGACGCAGCGGTCGGCGGGAAGGATGGGGTCCAGGGTCAGGAGGTGGCGGGTGTGATTGATGAACACGGGTTGGAGGGGAGAGACGGTGGACAGGCCGATTTCGAGGAACGCCTGGAGCATGACTTCGGCGCTGGCCTGATCGCCATCGGGGAAGCAGGCGGAAGTGTCGCCGGCGGCGCGGCGGTAGAGCAGTTCGTAGCCGCAGATGTCGCGATTAGCGCCATAGATGGGCTGGCGGCCGAGATAGACGGTCGCCTCCACCAGGTGTATTGCCAAACTTTCCATCCTAATAGTGGCATCGACCCAGTTTGGGTTTCCTTGAATGGGGAGGTGCGGAGAGCGCTCCCGACCTTGGGGAAGCCGGGATCGAACAGGACGGCGAGTTCAACGCAGAGGCGCAGAGATCGCAGAGATAAGCGCAGAGAAAACCCAAGACAGGGTGGCCGGATGGAGCAGAATTCACGCGTTGGCGCGCAGAGGGAGCGGAGGGGCTCGGAGCCGAGCTGCACTCGGATTGGCAGACGAAGGCGGAGCCTGAACCCACTTACCGGGGGGGAGGGCGGCGGGCGCCGATGGAGGCTGGCGCAAGGCGCTCCGGCATGTCGGCGAGGGCGTATCCCATAACGGCGAGAGCGGCCACGTTCTTGCGGAAATCCTCGGGGTTCACCTTGTCCAGAGTGTCGGCCTCGGTGTGGTGCCAATCGAAGTAATGCGTACCGCTGGCGCGCTCGCTGAGGCCGGGAACGCCATCGCGCAGCAGCGGACCGATATCGGCGCCGCCGCCGCCACCGGTGATTTCGCCGGCGCCGACGGGGTCGAGCAGCTTGCCGATCTGCAGCAACAGGGTCATGGAGGTGGCATCCACGCCGGCGCCGAATCCGAGCGGAGTCTCGGCGCCGCCATCCATTTCGATGGCCGCCACCTGGTCCTTGATCTTATCGCCGATGAACTCGCGGTACGCCACGCCGCCGCGCCCGCCGTTCTCCTCGTTGACCCAGAAGGCGACGCGGATGGTGCGGCGCGGTTGGAGGCCCAGTTTCTTCATGAGGGCCACGGCCTGAAGGCAGGCTACGATGGAAGCGCCATCGTCCTGCGCGCCCTGGCCGACGTCCCAGGAATCGATGTGGCCGCCCATGACGACCACTTCCTCGGGATGCTCGCGGCCGGGGATCTCGCCGATGACGTCGCCGCTGTCGGCGTCGGGGAGCATGTGCGCGCCCATCTCCAGGTGGACGGTGACGGGCACACCGTCGTCGATGAGGCGGGCCATCATCATGGCGTCCTCGGGGGAAACGGCGGCGGCGGGGATTTTGGGCTGGCTGTCGTCGTAACTCATTTCGCCGGTGTGTGGGATCTGCATGGCGAGGGGCGTTACGGAACGGACCAGGGCGGCCACGGCACCGAACCCGGCGGCGCGGGCGGCGCCGGTGGAGCGATAGACGCGGGTGGGCCCGTAGCCTTGGTACTCCTCGTTAAAGAGGACGATCTTGCCCTGAATCCTGGCGCGCCCGAGTTTGGCGAGATCCTCGAAGGTGGCGACGGCGACCACGGGAGCGGTGATGCCGCCGGACGGGGTGCCAACGCTCATGCCGAGACCGAGCATGTGCAGCGGCCGGTCGAGGGGCTGCAGCATGCGCGCCGATTCGGCGCCGCGCACCCAGTGCGGCACCTTGGCGGGGATCACGCGCACGTTGCTCAGGCCGGCGGCTTTCATGGTGTCCACGCTCCAGGCAATGGCCTTCTCCAGGCCCGGCGATCCGCTCAAGCGGTGCCCGATGCGATAGCAGAGAAAGGCCAGCCGGTTGTAGCCTTCGGTATCGGCCAGAGCGGCGGCGATCAGCTTATCGGCGGTGGCGCGATATTGCTCCGTGAGGTCCGCCGCGAAGGCGGCGCCGGAGGCGAAAAGGAGAGCCAGGGAAACAGCGAACGTGCGCCGAATCATAAAGGACACTATCGCACAAACGGGAGGTAGGCCGGCACGCGCTTGCGGTACTCGGCGAAGCGCTCGCCGAAGCGTGAGGCCAGCAGGTGGTCCTCGGTGTACACCCGTATCTCCGTGCCGGCGATAAAGAGCGCCAGGCAAGGCACCACCCACTGCCAGCGCGTGAACAGAAACAGGGTGCTCACCAGCATGGCCAACAGCGAGGCGTATAGGGGATGCCGGACGATGGCGTAAGGCCCGCTGGTAACCAGTTGGTGATCCTCGTAGAGGCCGGCGTGAACGCGGAACTGGCGGCCGAGATGGCGCACCGACGTGAACGCCAGGGCGACGGCGAAAGGCACGCAAAGGGCGGAGCAGGCGATGCGCCACCACTCGGGCGGTGGATACTCAGGCAGGCGGCAGAAGTAGGCGATAAAGATCGCCAGACATTCCAGAAACAGGCCGGCGCGGGTAGGACCGATCACCGTGATGGAGGGCCGCTTCTGGTTGTGCGGCGCCAGAAACAGGAAGGGGTACCACCAGACAGCCCAGAACACCGCGCTCAGGATCCAACGGAGAGATAGCATTTCGCGCCTCAAGGGGTGACGATGACTTTGCCGAACTGTTCTTTGTTCTCCAGATAGCGGTGCGCGGCGACGATTTCCGCCATCGGGTAGACACGGTCCACCACGGGTTTCAATTGCTTGCGGAAGACAAATTTGAGCACCTGGTGCAACTCCCCCATGGTCCCCATGAAGGAGCCGAGCAGGCTCCACTGCTTGCTGAAGAGGAAGCGCAAATCGAGGCGCGCGTCGAAGCCGGTGGTGGCGCCGCAGGTGACCAGGCGTCCGGCGGGGGCGAGCGATTCCAGGCTCTTGGGCCAGGTGGCGGCGCCCACATGTTCCACCACGATATCGACGCCTCGCTTGCCGGTGATCTTGCGGACTTCGGCGGAAATATCCTGCTGGTAGTGATCGATGACGTGGTCGGCGCCGAGTTCGCGGGCCTTGGCGAGTTTGCTCTCGCCGCCAGAGGTGGCGATGACGCGGCACTGGAAGAGCTTGGCGATCTGTATGGCGGCGGAGCCGACGCCGCTGGAGGCCGCGAGCACCAGGACGTCCTCGCCGGGCTGGAGTTTGGCGCGCGTCATGAGCATGTGCCAGGCGGTGAGAAACACCAGCGGGGTGGCGGCGGCGTCCTGAAAGCTCATGTCGTCGGGGATGCGGATGGCGGTGTACTCCGGCGCGGCGAGCAGTTCGGCATTGCCGCCATCGATGGCGTAGCCGAACATGGTGAAGCGGCGGCAGAGGTTGTCGTTGCCCGAGAGGCACTGCTCGCACTGGCGGCAACTCAGTCCAGGAGAGAGGAGGACGCGCCAGCCGGGCTTGACGCGCTCGCAGAGTTCGCCCACCGCGACCACTTCGCCCGCGATATCGCTGCCCAGGATGTGCGGCATGGGGAACTTCATGCCGGGGATGCCGGCGCGGACGAAGAGGTCGAGATGATTCAGGGCGCAGGCGCGGACGCGGATGAGGATTTGGTCGGCTTTGATGGCCGGCTCCGGCACGTCCTCGTAGACAAGCACTTCGGGACCGCCATGCTGGTGAATGCGGGCTGCCTTCATGAGGCAAGGCTAGCACGGGCGGGAGGGTTAGAATCCTAGTTGTTTCAGAGTCTCGCGATCCTGGTCAAAATCTTCCATGGTGTAGTCTTCATACACGTCATGGGCTTTGAGGAACCCGTCGAGCCGATACCTGGTTCCAAAACCTAACAGCCGCCGCAACTCCGGCTTGGTGATATGACCGTTCTTGAATTCCTCGAGAGCCAGCGCTTCGAGGGCGCGCCGCGACAGATCGCCGCCAGAAGCGCTCATGCTCCGGGCGACATCGTCGGGAATCTGAACGGTGAGTTCCATGCTCTTTCACCCTACCGTGCCGAAGGGAGGCAGTCAACCAACATAGCCAGCCGAACAATAACATCTTTTCGAGGCTGGCGAGCTTCTTCAGGCAGGAACGGCCTGATGGCAAGTCTGCAAATCTCAGGTTGCCTCGACCCCGGTTCTCCGTGCCCTGATCCCCCACCCCATAGCAGCAGGCGATACGGTACGCTTGGAATAGGGCACGATATGGCGAGCGATAAAAACGTCGCGCTACCGGGGGATCTGCTAACGGCAGCCTCCGAAGCTGCGCGGGCGGAAGGCAAGACGACGGACGAATTGATTGAGGCTGCCACCCGCCGATACCTCTCCCGGGAGCGGCTGGATCGGCTTGTGCGGCGCAATGAACAGCGTGCACGGGAGCTTGGAATCGGTGAGAGCGACGTGCCGCGGCTGATTCATGAGCACCGCTTAGAGCGGCGCGGCCACTGAGTGCAGCCCGTCACCTTCGACACCAACGTCTACATTTCAGCGCTCAACTTCAGCCGGGGTAAACCGAAGCAACTGCTGCAACTGGCTATGGACGGTGTGGTGCGCGCAGCCATCTCCGATGCCATCATGCAGGAAACCCTACGGGTGATGCGGGAGAAGTTCCATGCGACGCCCGAAGACCTCCAGGAAGCCCAAGCCATCATTGCCAGTTGTACGGAACGGGTCGTGCCAACGGAAGCCCTGGATGTGGTGAAGGACGATCCCGATGACAACCGGATCGTAGAATGTGCGGTCGCATCCGGGTCGGACTGCATCGTTACCGGGGACAACCACCTGCTGAGGTTGGGCGAGTACGCCGGCATCAAAATGGTAAGGGTCGGCGATTTCCTGCAACAGGGGATCCAGCGGTGAACCCTTGAGGTGCGGAAAGAGGCCCTCTACCTGCCCCACTTAGGGTGCCAGATCGAAGGCGCCTTTCAGGCGGATGTCGCGGGACGATGCGCCGATCCACACCTCGAAGGCGCCGGGTTCGGCGACCCAGTCGTCTTTTGCAGTGCTGAAAAACGACAGCGCGGATTTGTCCAGGATGAACGACACGTTGCGCGCCTCTCCCGGATTGAGCGTGACGCGCTCAAAGCCCTTCAGCTCTTTGAGTGGGCGATCCACGCTCGATTTCACGTCGTGCACGTACAACTGCACGATCTCGGCGCCGGCTCGCGAACCACTGTTGCGCACCTCGATGGTCACCTCAACCTGCTTGCCGGCCGCCACTTTGGCCGGCGTAATCTTCAGGCCGCTGTACTCGAACTTGGTGTAGGAGAGCCCGTGCCCGAACGGGAACAGCGGCTCGACGTTGCGCTTGTCGAAGCCGCGATAGCCGACATAGATGCCTTCTTCGTAGGCGACGTGCAGGTTCTCGCCGGGATAGTGCCCGTAGGCCGGCGAATCGGATAACTGCTTGGGGAACGTCACGGGCAGCTTGCCGGACGGGTTCTGCGCGCCGAAGAGAAGATCGCCGATAGCGTGGCCGGCCTCCTGGCCTCCATACCAGGCCGCGACGACCGCCGGGACACTCCCTATCCACTTCGTCATGGTGACCGGCGATCCGGCGACAATCACGACGATGGTGTTCTTGTTGGCGGCGGCGACGGCCTCGATCAGCTCGTCCTGACCGGCTGGCAGATCCATGGACGGGCGGTCGAAACCCTCGCTCTCGAGCTTGCTGGAGTAGCCGACCACGACGATGGCGGCGTCGGATTTCCGTGCCAGCTCGACGGCCTCCTTGCGAAGGCGAGCGCGTGCCGGCGGTGTTTCGTTGCCCGCGTCCTCGCCTTGCATGGCGGCCCCCAGCGCGTAGGCGATCTGCACTTGCGCACCGGCCGCCTCCTTGATGCCGTCGAGCGCGGTGATGGAGTACTTCGGCCGGACTAGCGAGCTTCCGCCGCCGCCGGTTCTCGGAATCGCGGCACTGGGACCGATCACGGCCACCGAGCGAATCTTGGGAGCGGCGAGGGGTAACGCGTCGCCTTCGTTCTTCAGCAGCACCATGCTCTCGGTGGCGGCGCGGCGCGCTACGGCTCTCTGCTCCGCGGTATCCACCTCACCACCGGCTGCGCCAGCGGCGTCGAACAATCCGGCGCTGAACATCACGCGCAACATGCGCCGCACGGAATCGTCCACCGCCTCCTGTTTCAATTGGCCGGCAGCCACCGCCGCCAGCACCTTTTCCTGGGTCAGCCAGCCCGCCCCGTTGCCGTCCTTCTGCGTTTCGGGCTTGGCGAGCCAGGTGCGCATGGGCTCTCCACCAGGCATCTCCAGGTTCATGCCGGCGGCGACGGTGGCGGCCGTGCTGTAGGTGCTGCCCCAGTCGGAAATGACGAAACCTTTGAAGCCCCAGCGCTTTTGCAGCGTCTCGGAAAGCAGGAAGGGGTTCTCGGCGCAATACTGCCCGTTTATCTTGTTATAAGCGTTCATCACGGCCCAGACGCCGGCCTCCTGGACGGCCGCCTTGAAGGCCGGGAGGTAGATCTCGTGGAGGGTGCGCGCGTCGATCTTCTCGTCGATGCGGTGGCGCTCAAACTCCTGGTTGTTGGCGGCGAAATGCTTGACGGAGGGAATCACCTTCTCCGACTGCACGCCTTTGATGTAGGCCACGCCCATGCGCGCGGTCAGGTAGGGATCCTCGCCGTAGCCTTCGAAGTTCCTGCCCCACAGCGGCTGACGATTGATGTTCACGGTGGGCGCCAGGATCATGTTGCGGCCCAGAGCCTTCACTTCCTGGGCGATTGCCCGGCCCTCGCGCTGGACCAATTCCACGTCCCAACTCGCGGCCATGCCGGTACCCGCCGGAAATGCCGTGGTCATGACCGGCGGCGTGGCCGGGGCGTTGGTGATGGCCGAGGGGCCGGCCCAGTTGCGCACGCCCATGGGGCCATCGGCCATCTTGATGGCGGGAATGCCGAGGCGCGCGTTGGGCTGGGTTTCCATCCAGCCGGCGCCGCTCAGCATCAACGCCTTTTCCCGCGGAGTCATCCGACGTAGAAGATCTTCGACACGCTTTTCGACGGGCATTTTCGGGTCCTTGTAGGGAGCGTCCTGGGGTGTCTGTGCAAGGAGTATTGCCGAGGCACCGAGGAGCGAAAGCAACAAGAAGGGCAGGCGGGTGTGTTTCACAGGTTCACCTCGTAAACTTCGTATCGATGGTAGCAGAGGGAACGGCCGAAACAAATTTACCCGATTCTGTTTCGGTGAGATTGGGTGTATTCTGAAGGTTCGGGGAGAAGAGTATCGTAAAATTCTGCGTGCTGGCCAGCGGGAGTTCGGGCAACGCCGCGCTCCTGGCCACCGAAAATACGCGAATCCTGGTGGATGCGGGCCTGAGCATGCGCGAGTTGCGCAAGCGGCTCGCCTTCATTGGCGAATCGCTGGAAGCCCTCGACGCCATCCTGATCACCCACGAACACTCCGATCACGTGGCCGGACTGCCCGTGCTGGCGCGCAATAAGGACGTGCGGGCGGTGATCTACATGACGCACCTGGCGGCGCCGGCCATCGACTGGGGCGCGACTCCGCCGGAACGGCTGGAACCCTTCCAGGCAGGCGCCAGCTTCCAGATCGGCGATATCGAAGTGCAGAGCTTCGGCATCCCGCACGACGCCATCGACCCGGTGGGGTACTGCTTCGAAGCGCAAGGAGTGCGCGTGGGCGTGGCCACCGATCTGGGCTACGTGCCGGAGTCCATCAAGTTCCATTTGCGGCGCACCAACCTGCTGCTGCTGGAAGCCAATCACGATCTGGACATGCTCAAAGTGGGGCCGTATCCCTGGAGCGTGAAGCAGCGCGTGATGAGCCGGGTGGGGCACCTTTCCAATCTGCATATGTCGGACTACCTGGTGCAGGATCTGGATTCGTGCACGGCGAATCTGATACTGGGCCACCTGAGCGAGCAGAACAATCACCCGGCGATCGTGGAGATGGTGGCCGTCGAAGCCCTCGACCGGCGCGGTCTGGAAACGCGTCTCTCGATTGCCGCGCCACATACACCGAGCGAAGTTTTTCAATTCTAAAATCATCATGATTCCCCGATACACGCGTCCTGAAATGGGCCGGATCTGGAGCGACCGGAACAAGTTCCAACAATGGCTCGAAGTGGAGCTGGCGGCGTCGGAAGCGCTGGCGCAACTGGGCGTGGTGCCCGCCGAGGCGGCGCGCCTGCTGAGGGAGCACGCGGGCTTCGAGGTACCGCGCATCCACGAAATCGAAAGTACCGTGAAGCACGACGTGATCGCCTTCACCACGGCGGTGGCGGAGACGATGCAGGCGCGCGGGCACGGTGAAGTGTCGCGCTGGTTTCATTACGGGCTGACGTCGAACGACGTGGTGGATACGGCGCAGGCGCTGTTGCTCGGGCAGGCGTCGGCGATTCTGATTGCCGACCTGACTGGGTTGCGGGAAGCGCTCAAGCGGCGCGCGCTGGAGTTCCAGCACACGGTGCAGATCGGGCGCACGCACGGGGTGCACGCGGAGCCGATTACCTTCGGCCTGAAGCTGGCCATCTGGTACGAAGAGGCGGGGCGGAACCTCACACGGCTGGGCGCGGTGGCGGAGGAAGTGCGCGTCGGCAAGATGTCGGGGGCGGTGGGCACGTTCGGCCACATCGACCCGGAGACGGAGGAGCTGATCTGCGAGAAGCTGAACTTGCGGCCGGCGGCGGTGGCCTCGCAGGTGATCCAGCGCGACCGGCACGCCAGCTTCGTAGCGGCACTGGCGCTGACCACGGCGCTGTGCGAGAAGATCGCGCTGGAGGTGCGGCACCTGCAACGCACCGAAGTGCGCGAGGCCGAGGAGTATTTCGCGCGCGGGCAGAAGGGCAGCTCCGCCATGCCCCACAAGCGCAATCCGGTGACCTGCGAACAGATCTGCGGCCTGGCGCGCGTCGTGCGATCCAACGTGCAGGCGGCCTTGGAAGACGTGGCGCTGTGGCACGAGCGCGATATCTCGCACTCTTCGGTGGAGCGGGTGATTTTGCCGGATTCCACCATCCTGACCGACTATCTGCTGGACAAGACGACGAAGCTCGTAGATCGACTGCTGGTCTATCCGGAGCGCATGCGGCGGAACCTGGATCTGACGCGCGGGCTGGTGTTCAGC
>Ga0182017_10004647_pt1 | contig 10202 bp, 7 predicted proteins | sample 712E3DmetaG_FD_120492 | JGI IMG/M metagenome (GOLD analysis project Ga0182017, IMG submission 120492) | Permafrost microbial communities from Stordalen Mire, Sweden - 712E3D metaG | ecosystem: Environmental > Terrestrial > Soil > Wetlands > Permafrost | place: Sweden: Stordalen | collected... | reverse complement strand
TGCACAAGGAGGACGGACGATGATCCGCACGGAGAATCTGACGAAACGCTACCGGCGCAACGAAGCGCTCCACGGGGTCACATTCGAAGTGCCCGCTGGCTCCGTGTTCGCCCTGGTGGGGCCCAACGGGGCGGGGAAGAGCACGGCCATCAAGACGGTGATGAACATCATCCAGCCGAGCGCCGGGCGGGCCGAGATTCTGGGGGTGGATTCGCGCGCGCTGGGCGCGGAGCAACTGGCCCAGATCGGCTACGTCTCGGAAAACCAGCGGCTGCCGGAGTGGATGAAGGTGGACTACTTCCTCGCTTACTGCAAGGGGTTTTACCCGACGTGGAACGACGCCGACCTGGCGGAACTGGTACGCGCCTTCGATCTGCCGCTGGACCGGCCGCTGAAGGCGCTCTCGCGCGGTATGCGGGTGAAGGCCGCGCTGGCTTCGTCGCTGGCCTACCGGCCGCGGCTGATCGTGCTCGACGAACCTTTCAGCGGGCTCGACGTGCTGGTGCGCGAGCAACTGATCGAAAGCATCCTCGATCGCACGCCCGAAGCCACGGTGCTGGTCTGCTCGCACGACCTGGCGGAGATCGAGAGCTTCGCCACCCACGTCGGCTACCTCAACGAAGGCCGCCTGGAGTTTGTCGAGGAGATGAGCGCGCTCACCGAGCGCTTCCGCGAAATCGAAATCACGCTGGAAAGCCCCGGTGAGCTGCCGCGCGATCTGCCGGGCACCTGGCTGAACGCCGAGCAATCGGGCGTGGCGGCGCGCTTCACCGACGCGCGCTATGACGCAGCACGCTGTAACGAAGAGATACGGCGCCGCTTCGGCCCGGTGAGCGAAATCGAGGCGCGGCAAATGAGTTTCCGGGCGATTTTTTTGGCCCTGGCGAAATCCGCAAAGAGGCTCTCATGAAACTGATGCTGCACACTTTCAAGAAAGACGTCCACCGCTTTTGGCCCGGAGGGGCGGTCTCGCTCGGACTGCTCGCCGTGCTGGCCGTGGCCGACCGCTGGCGCTTCGACAGCGTAGCGGGCGCCACCGAAGGCTGGCTCAATCTGGTGCTGCCGCTGGCCTGGGCCTGCCTGATGGCGCTCGCGGTTCTCGAAGAGCCTCTGGCAGGAGACCGCCACTTCTGGCTGACCCGCCCGCACCGCTGGGGCGCGCTGCTCGGGGCCAAGTCCCTCTTCGCGGTGCTCTTCGTACACCTGCCCTGCCTGATGGCGGACGCGTACGTCGTGGCGGCGCACGGGTTTTCGCCCCTCGCGTCCCTGCCGCAACTGCTGTGGAAGCAACTGGCGCTGGCGGCTTTCCTCACCCTGCCGGCGCTGGCGCTCAGTTCCATGATCCAGAGCTTTACGCACTTCATGATGGGGGTCTTCGCTATCGGCGCCGCCACGGTTTTCAGTTTCGCCAGCAGCCAATCCCACGGCGTGTATGTCATGATGCGCCAGGACGATTTCCTGCGCAACGAGGTCGCCGCGTTCCTCATCGCCGCCGGTTCTCTCGCCATCCTCTGGCTTCAGTACCGGCGCCGCCCCGCCATCCTCGCCCGCAGCGTGGGCTATGCCACGGCACTGCTGGCCGGCGCGCTCATCGCGCTGGTGCCGTGGCAGGCCGAGTTTCGGGCGCGCGTGCTGCTTCGTCCCGCCCGGACGCCGGTGACTTTGCGCATCGACCCTCGGTCGCCGAATTCCAACACCCATTACTGGTCCTCGGCTTTCGCCCTGCCCATGGCCTTATCCGGACTTCCCGCCGGAACGACGGCTCGCGCGGCTCTGCTCTCGCTTACGATGATTGGTCCGGATGGCCGGCGCTACGAGAGTGCCCTGTTCACGCCGGGGGGTGCGGAGAAGGCCCCCCTGGAAGCCGTCCTGTATCCGGACTCACCCACGCCTTTCGACCCGCCTCCCGACCCGCAAGTTGCGGCGCCTCCGCCGCTTTGTCTCTCCCTGCGATTGGATCCGGCGGTCTACGCTGCCCTCAAGGACCGCAACGTGCGCCTCACCGGCCAGACGGCAGTGAGTGTGGTGCGCCTGGGCGAGACGGCCTGGATGCCGGTGGGCGGCCGCGTCGCCGCGCCCGGCGCCGGCCATTGCAGCAACGGCATCGGTGAAGACCGCGGGTTGGAAGACAGGCTCAAGGTGCTGTGCGAATCGCCCTCGGATATGCCATCCGTCGTGCGGGTCATGCTGTGGACACCCGAAGATCGCGTCAAGTCCGCCTCGCCGCCGCGGCTGGGCATCTACGGCAACTACTCCGGCGGCCCTCAAGTGTCCTGGCTCTCGCCACTGGATCGCGGTATGACGTCGTTCGGCCTCTCGGACCCGAGGTACCGGCGGCGCTCGAATTTCGGCGGGGTGCCGATGGAGCGTCTGGGGCACGCCAGGATAGGCGTAATACCGGAAGTGGTGACCGGATACTCGGTGACGAACTTCGACATTCCGGATGTCTCCTTGAGTAAGTATTGGGTGGAGCCGCGGACATATTAGGGGTGTGCGGCGCAAATCGTCGAAGAACGTCGGCAAGGACGCCGACGTGGCAACCTGAAAGGTCGCTCCACGGGCGTCACATCAATCTCGACGGGAAAGCGGCCACCCACCGCATCCACCGCGTTGCGCACCACGCGCTGGGGCGGCGTCGGGCGGAAATCGAATTTCTGCCGGTTGCGCTCGAGGCGCGAGAAGGTCAGAAAGTTTTCGATCAGGCGGCTCAAGCGCGCGTTCTCGCCGGCGATCAGTTCCAGGTATTCGCGGGTCTTCGTCGAATCGGGCGACGCGTCGTCGAGAAGCGTGAGCGGTTGGCAGGCGGAAGCGCCTGCCCCACCAACTGCGCCACGGTGGAGCGACTTGTGCCACTCTGGAACTTATGGCCGCGGTAGAGATTTCTCACGTCACCAAGACTTTCGGCGAGGTGACCGCCGTGGATGACCTCTCGCTCACGGTTCCCGAAGCCAGCGTCTTCGGTTTTATCGGTCCCAATGGGAGCGGGAAGACCACCACCATCCGCATGATCGTCAACATCTTCTATCCCGACCGGGGACAGATTCGCGTGCTTGGCCACGAAATGTCCGGCGCGCGCAATCACCTGATCGGATACCTCCCCGAGGAGCGCGGACTGTACCGCAAGATGCAGGTCCGCGCCCTGCTGGAGTTTTTCGGTGAACTTCGCGGCGGGCACAAGGTGGGCAAGGAGGTGGGCGCCTGGCTGACGCGGCTCGACCTGGCGGACTACGCCACGCGGCGCGTCGATACGCTGAGCAAAGGCATGAGCCAGCGGGTGCAGTTCATCGCCGCTGTGGTTGCCGAACCGAAACTGCTGATTCTCGACGAACCCTTCACCGGACTCGATCCGGTGAGCGCCGATGTGCTGCGCGCGGCCATCCTCGATCTGCGGCGTGGCGGCGCCACCGTAATCCTCAGCACCCACGATATGACGGTGGCGGAAACCCTGTGCGATCACATCTGCATGATTTTCCGCGGCAGGAAGGTGCTGGACGGCACGCTGTCCGCCATTCAGGGCCAGTACTCCAACGACACCATTCGCGTGGCAGTGAGCGGAGGAGTAGCGATGCTGGGGGATCTGCCCGGCGTGGAGAAGGTGCGCGATCTCGGCCAGGTGCAGGAGTTGCGCATGGCGCTCGATGGCGACCCGCACGAGGTGCTGCGCGCCCTGGTGGAGCGGACGCGGGTCACCAGTTTCTCGATCGCCAAGCCTTCCCTGCACGACATTTTCGTACGAATCGCCGGCCCGGCGGCGGAGGAGGCGGAGCATGCGTAAGATTCTGCTGATGGCCAAACGCGACTACATTGCCAGCGTGCGCACCAAGGCCTTCATTATCGGCCTGGTGGTGGCGCCGCTGCTCTTCGGCGGAGGCGCCATCGGGATGGCCGTCCTGAACAAGAGGACCGACCTGCGCGACAGACGCATCGCGGTGCTGGACCGCACCGGCCTGGTGGCTCCGTTGCTGTTGCGGGCGGCAGCGGAGAAGAACGCCAGGGAGGCTTATGACAAGATCACTCACGCGCAGACCTCGGCGCTCTATGTGCTCGAGGCCGTGGCTCCGTCGCCTGGCGACCCCGACCAGCAGCGCCTGGCGCTCTCGGACCGTGTGCGCAGGCGCGAGCTTTTCGCCTTTCTGGAGATCTGGCCGCCGGCCCTGCACCCCGGCCAGGCGACCAAGGCCCCGGAGCGGGCGGTAGCCTACTACACCAACGCCGGCGGCATCGACCTGACGCGCAACTGGCTGCGCGACCCGCTCAACCGGGCCGTGCGAAGCGTGCAACTGGCGCAACTGGGTGTGGAGGGCAGCCATCTCGAGGATCTGCTGGCCCCGGTGGCCATCGATGCGCTGAACCTGCTGGTGCGCGATCCCGAGACCGGCGCGATGCAACACGCGAAGAGGAAGGATGAGATTGCGGAGTTCGCCGCTCCCTTCGGCATGTTGATGCTGCTCACCATGGTCGTGATGGTGGGCACGGCGCCCATGCTGTCCGGCGTCACCGAGGACAAGAACCAGCGCATTTTCGAAATGCTTCTGGGCCTGGTCACGCCGATGGAGCTGATGGCGGCGCACGTGTTGGCGTCGGTCGGCCGGTCGCTCACCAGTTCGGCGTTTTACATTTTCGGCGCGCTGTTGGTGCTTCAGGGGATGGCGATGATGGGCGCGGCGCCGCTCCACCTGCTGCCCTGGTTCGTCCTCTACGTGGTGGCGGAGGTGACCATGCTGGCCAGCTTCGCCGCCGCGCTTGGCGCCGCCTGCAACAGCCCGCAGGACGCGCAGAATCTGGCCGTGGTGCTGATGGTTCCCATCATGCTTCCGTTCTTTGTCATGATGCCGGTGATGGCAAATCCCAACAGCGCCCTGGCCACGGCGATGAGCCTGTTCCCGCCGTTGACCCCGATGCTGATGCTGCTGCGCCAGACCATGCCGGTGGGAGTTCCGGCGTGGCAGCCATGGGTAGGCCTGGTGGGCATCCTGTTGTGGACCGCCGGGGGGACGTGGGTGGCGGCGCGCATCTTCCGCGTCGGCATTTTGATGCAGGGGCAGCCGCCGAAACTCGCCGAGATTGTCCGCTGGGCCTGGGCGGGGTAGCCCCATGGGGCCGGCCGGACCGAACTGCTCTTGGCGCTGGAGTCCGGAAGTGCCGCTTGGATCGGCCCCCATTCGGACGTACCAGCCGCTGGCTCACGTGAGGGTGGTTTTTCGAACCCGGGTACCGGCTGCCCCCGTGTCCCTATTGCCACCGGCAGCGCGTCCCATTATGCTGGTAACCGTCACGCCATGATCTTACGAACTCGAATTTGCCTCTCATTTGGTACCGCTGCCGGCGCTCTGCTGCTTTGGACCGCGGCCGCACAACAGCAACCCTCGAAAAACGCCGACCTGGGCTTCACGGACACGCCCATCCTGCCCGGCTTGAAATGGCACGTACACGATCCCGACCGTCCCCACCCGCCGGTGGTCGCGCCGGGAGCCACGCCCTATGCGCCGCCCTCCGACGCCACCGTGCTGTTCGACGGCAAGGATCTTTCCAAGTGGGCGCAGTTGGGCAAGGGCGCCAACGAAGGTAAGCTCATCCCGCCGACCTGGCCGGTCAGGGACGGATACTTCGAATGCGCCGGCAACGGCGATCTCCTCACCCGCGAAAAGTTCGGCAATGTCCAATTGCACGTCGAGTGGAGCGAGCCCGCCGATGTCAAGGGCACCAGCCAGGGCCGCGGCAATAGCGGCATTCTGCTGATGAGCCGCTACGAGATCCAGGTGCTGGACGCTTTCAAGAACCCCACCTACGCCGACGGCCAGGCCGGCGCCATCTACGGGCAGTGGCCGCCGCTGGCTAACCCCAGCCGTCCTCCCGGCCAGTGGCAGGCCTACGACATCGTGTTCGAAGCCCCCAGGTTCGACGGCGAAAAGCTGGTCCAGCCGGCCTTCGTCACCGTTTTCATGAACAACGTCCTGCTGCACAATCGCAAGGAGATGATGGGCGCCATGGTCTACCGCAAGGTGGCCACCTACGCGGCCCACGGCGCCGAAGAGCCGCTGGCGCTACAAGACCATCACAACCCCGTGCGCTACCGCAATATCTGGATACGCCGTCTACGGCACTACGATGAACCCGAAAAATAGTCCCGCGATCCTGCTCCTGCTGGCCATTCCCGCACTGGCCGCCACTGCCACCATCGAGATCAAAATCGACCAGGTGGGCTATTTGACCGGCGCACCCAAGGTGGCGCTGGTGGCTTCGAAGACTGCCGCCAGTGAGTTCACCGTGCGGCGCGCCACCGGCGGCGCGGTGGCATTCCACGCCGCCCTCCCGCCGCCGGTGGAAGATGCCGATTCCGGCGATCGGGTGCAGGCGGCCGATTTCAGCGCTCTGACCGCACCCGGCCGGTATTACCTGGAGATCCCCGGCGTCGGCCGCAGTTGGGAATTCGCCATCGGTCCGGACATCTACGCCCGCGCCTGGTATCTCGCCATGCGCTCCTACTACGGCCAGCGCTGCGGCATCGCGGTGGATCTGGGCCCCGAGTTCCCCGGGTTCCGCCACGAGGCCTGCCACCTCGAAGGCGCCTGGCACCCCTCCAGCGGCAAGACCGGCGCGCGCGTTTCCAAGGCCGGCTGGCACGATGCCGGCGACTACGGCCGCTACGTGGTCAACTCCGGCATCACCACCGGCACGCTCCTGTGGACCTGGGAGATGTTCGCCGCGCCCGTCCGCGGCGTCAAACTGAATCTGCCGGAGACCGGCAACGGCATGCCCGACATCCTCAATGAGATCCGCTGGAACCTGGAGTGGATGCTCACCATGCAGGACGAGGACGGCGGCGTGTGGCACAAGCAAACCAGCGAAGGCTTCCCCGGTTTCATCATGCCGGAAAAGGACAAGCTGGTGAGCTACGTGGTGGGCAGTGGGGCGGAGCCCTTCAAGACGTCGTGCGCCACCGGCGATCTGGCGGCGGTGACGGCCATCGCGGCGCGCGCTTACAAGCCGTTCGACGCGGCGTTCGCGGCCAGGAACCTGCGCGCCGCGGAGAAGGCGTGGACGTGGCTTGGCAAGTTTCCCAAGGTGACGTTCCGCAATCCGGCAGGGGTATCTACCGGCGGTTACGGCGACGGCAATTGCGCCGACGAAGCGCTCTGGGCGGCGGCGGAGTTGTTCCGCACCACCGGCGGCGCCGAGTATGGGAAATACTTCCTGGCGCACTACGCGGAGTTCAGCAAGTCCATGCGCGCGACGGAACCCGGGGAAGGCTGGGCCGACGTAGCCAACCTCGGGCTTTGGACGTATGTCCTGGGCGGCGGCAAAGACGCCGAAGCCGTGGCCGCCATCCGCCGGGCGTCGCTCGCTACGGCCGACCAGATTGTAGAGCGCACCAAGGCCAACGCCTACCGCGTCAGCCTGACCTCGAGCGACTACGTTTGGGGCTCCAACGGCGTGGCGGCGAATTATGGCGTGCGGCTTCTGATGGCCAACGCGTTCCAGCCCAAGCCGGGCTATGTCGAGGCCGCGCTGGATAACTTGCACTACCTGCTGGGTAGGAATACGTTCTCGCTCTCCTGGGTGACCCAGGTGGGAGAGAATCCCTACCGCCATCCGCATCACCGGCCCAGCGGGGCCGATGGCATTGCCGAGCCCTGGCCCGGACTGCTCTCCGGAGGCCCCAATCGGGCCCGGCAGGACGATGCCATGAAGCGCCTGCCGCCCGGGACTCCGCCCGCCAGGTGCTATCTGGACGAAGAGGGGAGCTACGCGTCCAATGAGGTGGCCATCAATTGGAATGCGCCCCTGGTGTTTCTGCTGGCCGGTGCGATGAGCGCCAAATGAAGCGGCTGGCCGCGAAGCTCGGACTTGAGCCCTGAACAATGGCGGACGCATTTGCCGTCATCGGCCCGATGGCGCTGTGCTCGGCGGAACCGTGTTGGACCTCGCGCAGCTATTGGCCTGACCAGCGTTCCCGGCCGGCGGCTATGGCGCCGGCTGCAACGCATCCACCTTGAAATTGTCGAATTGGGCCAGGGCGTATCCGACCACTCCCAAACCAACCATGCCCTTGGAATAACTGGCATCGGCCACCGTCCCTACCGCGACTCCATCGATCCGCGCCGTCAGGGATCCGCCCTGAAATTCCAGCGACACCGCGTGCCACGCGCCCACTCCAAGAGGACTCACTTTGCCCGATGCCAGTACCGCTTCCTCCTGTTTCGTGCCGGTCTTCAGCACCCACCAGGACCCGGCATCCGACACGCGCAGCACATAGGAGTTCGGCGTATCGGCGCCGCTCATCCCGGTGAGGCGTCCGATGAGATCGACCGAGCCGGGCTGCTCCAGCAGGATGTCGCTCGAGATCCGATAGTCAGCCCAATCGAGATCGCCAAGAATGGTGAATGGGCGGTTGCCGGTCTTCTTCCACGCGGTGGGCTCGGCCGGAGTGAGCTGGCTGAGACACGTGCCTTTTCTGCCGCCGGCGCATGGTGAGGTCTCAAAGGCGCCGTACATATCGGAGAAGTACTTCGCCAGCCTGCCCGCGGAATAGGTTTCGAAGTTGTCGGCGTAGGGGAACGGGAACGGCGCGCCGGCGGGAGCGGCCACGGCGCCCTTGGTCTGTCCCGTGGTGGTCGTCAGGGTATACACATAGCCGGGTTGTATGGTGAGCGAGAACTGGCCATCGGCGGGAACAATGTCGGCCTGCTTCACGAACCAATCGGTGGAGTTAGTCGAAGTGAAGCCGGTGGACCACAGATGCAGGGCGGCCTTCGGGAAGCCGGCGACGCTGAACTGGACCGTTTGCGCAACCTTGGAGGTGACGGTCTCAATGATGACACTGTAGTCCTGGTTGCCGGGCGATTTCAGGGTGACGAAGCTGCCGTGAGCGCCCGTCGTGTCCTGGTTGAAGAAGCCCGACGCGCCATCCAGATAGCGCCAGCCGGGTTGCGTGAACTGCGCGGTATGGGCCATCGCCCAGACCGAAGGCGTCACCACGTAATGCCCGGACCACGGCTGGTTGCACTTGATCAGTCCGATGTTATCGTAGGGCAGGTTATCGTAGATGGCGCTGACCACCGGCCAGTAGATGGCGGCGGTGACCTTGCCGGCCGCATAGTTGCGGTTGATGTTGCGCGCCATTTGATCGAAGGGCCGCTTCTCATCGAAGTGGCCTTCACTGTCCCAGAGCGGCTTGCCGAGGGACGCGGCATCGGCGGTGGGATAGCCGCCCCAGCCCGGACCGTGGGCCCCCACGATATCGATGGCGTCGTTCAGCGCGGCGTCGTTTTTCATCTCGGTGGCGATGGCCCACAGGCTTTTCTTTGGCCAATCGTCGGAAGCGACCACCTGGATGGAAGCCAGGCCGTTAGAGCGGAGCGCGGCTTTGAAATCCTTGTACCACTGAACGTTGTAGCCCTTTTCGTTCCGTCCGCCGACGTAGTCGATGGTCAGGCCATGGTCGCTCCTGGCATGCTTGAGCCACTTGATCATGTAATCGATCATGTCCTTCGACCAGTAGTTTCCGTTGCCCACCCAGTGCGGGGCGCCCCACGGCAGGGCGGCCAGCTTGATGGCGGGGTTCCTGGCTTTCGCCTGTTCCATCAGCCACCACTCGTAGCCGCGATGGTAGTTCTCGTCCGAGGCGGTGTGCATGTGGCTCGACTCCGCCCCATCGGTGGAGTCCATATCGGCGCCAATCTCCACCTTGAGGATTTGCAGGCTGGCGCCGTAGTGCGGCTTGAACAGGTAATCGAGGATCTGGCTCCGATAGGGCTCCGCATAGTCGATCAGGAGCCTGGAGTTGCCGCCTCCGCCGCTGATCGCGCCCACGCCATCGAAGACTTTTCCGCCGCCGCCGCCGTCGATCGCCACCGTCTGCCCGGCGGCGATTGCGGAGGAAAGAACAAATAACGCGGCGAACGCGATTACTGGTTTATGTTTCGATATCACGACCGTATTGTATCCAAGCGCGCCGCTGTTCGTGCCTGGCAACGCCGGCTGAAAGCCGACTGCAGCCAGGATTGGCCAATGCCACATACTTTTTGCCAGAACTGCGAATTTGGCGGAAATGGTGGGGCGGACCCCCTGGTCCGCACGGGAGGCCCTCGTCCCGCCGCCGGCACAACGATATCAACATCTTGCATGGGGCGGGCAGGCCGACGGGGGCGTCGGCCGCGGACCAGGGGGTCCGCCCCACCAACTGCGCAGGCCGCTGGTGG
>Ga0182017_10004645_pt1 | contig 10203 bp, 11 predicted proteins | sample 712E3DmetaG_FD_120492 | JGI IMG/M metagenome (GOLD analysis project Ga0182017, IMG submission 120492) | Permafrost microbial communities from Stordalen Mire, Sweden - 712E3D metaG | ecosystem: Environmental > Terrestrial > Soil > Wetlands > Permafrost | place: Sweden: Stordalen | collected... | reverse complement strand
TCCGCCGTTGATCGCCAGGATCAGGCGCAAGTCAGAACGCTCCATGGCCCTCTCCCTCGGCATGGAGCAAACCGAACGAAGACAGTTTCGCGCAGGTGGATTGGTAATCAGCGTGAAGGATGCTTCGAATTCCCAGGCCTTCCGCGATCTCGACGAACATCGGGGTGTTATCGATAAAAAGAACTTGTTCGGCCGACGCCTGGGTGATGTCCAGAGCGAGCCGAAAGATGTCCGGGTCGGGTTTGCGAACATGAACGAAACTGGACGAAATAAATGAATCAACAAACCCATCCAGGTTGAACTTTCGAATTCGATATAAATTCAACTCCCGGGCTTCATTGCTGACAACGACTACTTTCAATCCATACCGTACTTTAATTTGACGGATCAACTTGATCATTTTTGGATATGACTTTGATTGGGCAAATATGAATTCACGAAACTGAGCCTGTGAAAACGGCCGTTCTTTATAGAATACAACCCGCATTAAATATTCTTCCAGCGTGAGTTTTCCTTCTTCATACGTTTCAAAGGTCAGGTGGTGTCGAGCCTCTAACTCAACTAACTCCAAGTTGAAATTCGTTGCAGCACGTTTGCGGGCATGATGATCCCAACCATCTGAAAGCAGAACTCCGCCGACATCTAGAAACATGCAAGTGATTTCAGTCGCTTTCTTCGGTGTCTTTTCTTCAGGCGATAGCATCATCGCTCGCATAGCATACGAACGTCTTTCTGTGAGAATATATGACAATCGAAGTTTGGTCCTATTCGCGCTGGAGATTTGAAAGCTCTTTTGAGTACAGTAGCTTCCGGTCCGAAGGCTCCTAACTCAGCGTATTGCTTTAAACTATACTGATCATACATACCGGGAAAGCACTTGGTAATTGATATAAGAAGGTTCATTAATGACACCTGTTTTCTTGTTCGCCTACTTTTCCGATTCCTTCATGGTCCAGAATCCGGCTGTTTGTTACAGTGGAAACATCCCATTTCAGAATGTGAAGGTCGGTACCGCAAACAGTAGTCATTGTCGCTCGAACAATGGCGTCTGTTGTCTCCTTGATCACCGGTTTCGGTTTTACCTCCCAGGCCGGTAGACCTGGACTGCCGTAAACCAAAGCTTTCATGCTATTTGTGTCATTAAATGGCGTTTTCATGGTTTTCCCTTTAAATTTGTCTTGGGTAAGGTCTCTGGTTGCCGTCGGGGCGCAGCTAAGGTATCACTGACGATGCTCTGCGCTTCCTCTAGAATACGGTGTAAATGGTCGGTTCCCTTGAAACTTTCTGCGTAGATCTTGTAAATATCTTCCGTCCCTGACGGACGTGCTGCGAACCATCCATTTTTGGCTACCACCTTTAGCCCGCCAATTGGGGCATCATTACCCGGAGCGCGGGTGAGAACGGCCTGAATTTTCTCGCCTGCCAGGTCTTTGATTTTGATCTGCTCGGGCGACAACATCACCAGCATTGCTTTTTGTTCTGGGGTAGCAGGTGCATCCACGCGCTCGTAAACCGGGTCACCAAACTCGCGTGTCAGGGCCAGATAGAGCTCACCTGGGTCGCGCCCCATCCGGGCGGTGATCTCCGCGGCCAGCAAAGCCAGGATGATTCCGTCCTTGTCAGTGGTCCAGGGGTTGCCATCCAGGCGGAGGAAAGAAGCCCCTGCGCTCTCTTCACCACCGAAGCCAAGCGAGCTATCCAGCAACCCATCCACAAACCATTTGAAACCGACGGGAACCTCATAAAGCCGCCGGCCAAGCCTGGCAGCAACGAGATCGATCATTTGGCTGCTCACTAATGTCTTGCCAACTGCGGCTGCCTTGGGCCATTTTGGCCGATGTTGAAAGAGGTAGTCGATAGCTACTGCAAGATAATGATTGGGTGGCAGCAGGCCCGCGCTGTTAGTGACTACCCCATGCCGGTCATGGTCGGTATCACAGGCGAAAGCGACTCGAAAATGATCCTTCAAACCGATCAAATGTCGCATTGCATACGGCGAGGACGGGTCCATGCGAATTTGTCCATCCCAATCCACTGTCATGAAACGAAAGGTGGGGTCAACAGTCTGGTTCACGACCGTGAGGTCCAATCGGTAGCGTTCGGCAATCGGCTCCCAGTAGTGCACGCCGGCACCGCCCAGTGGATCAACCCCCAAGTGAATCTTCGATTGCCGGATGACATCCATATCTACTACCCGAGCCAACTCATCAACGTAGGAATGAAGGTAATCGTAACGGCGGGTCGAAGATGCCCGCAGAGCTTTTTGTAAAGGAACCCTCTTGACCCCTTTTAACCCGTTCTCAAGGAACTCGTTTGCCTTTGCTTCGATCCAGCCGGTGATAGTGCCTTCAGCCGGCCCTCCGTTCGGCGGGTTGTATTTAATGCCGCCGTCGTGTGGCGGATTATGCGAAGGCGTAATCACGATTCCATCGGCAAAGCCGGTTTTGCGTCCGCGATTGTAAGTGAGGATGGCAAGAGAAATGGCAGGTGTCGGAGTATATTCGTCCCCTTCTGCAAGCATCACTGTGACCCCATTTGCAGCCAATACTTCCAAGGCACTGGCCAGAGCCGGGACCGAGAGTGCATGGGTATCCATACCGAGAAAAAGTGGTCCATCAATTTTGTGTGAGCTCCGGTAAAGACAAATGGACTGAGTGATCGCCAGGATGTGCCATTCATTAAAAGACTTATCGAAGGATGATCCGCGATGCCCGGAAGTGCCAAAGGCTACCCGTTGCTCTGGTATTAACGGATCAGGGGTTTCTGTATAGTAGGCCGTAATCAGTTTGGGCACATTAACCAGTATGTCAGGTTCAGCTGGCTTTCCTGCAAGGGGACTTATTTTCATTTTTTTATTTGCCATTAAGGTGTTTCTCCTGCGTATAGATGGATCATATAATTTGTCTCATGGAACTTTAGGTAAATTTGATGCGAGGGTAGTGAATTCTAGTTTTTCCTTTCCCCGTTCTACATCAATGGTCTCACCATCGTGAAATTCTCCACTCAAGAGTTTTACTGCCAGTGGATCTTGGAGTTCGCGCTGGATGGCTCGTTTGAGAGGGCGGGCACCATAATCGGCATCATAGCCAACTTCCGCTAGGTAGGCTCGTGCTTCAGGGCTGATGACCAACTTATACCCGCGTTTTGCAAGTAGATCGGTAACATGCCGAAGCTGGATTTCAACAACTTGAATCAGATCACTGCGGCTTAGCAAATTGAAAATGATAATCTCATCGATTCGATTCAGAAACTCGGGTCGGAAATGATTCTGTAAGGCCTGGGTGATTGCATCTCGCGTTACTTTTGCCGATTTTCCATTTAGCCAAAGCTCGCTTCCAAGATTCGAAGTTAAGATGACCAATGTATTGCGAAAATCCACAGTGCGGCCTTGACCATCTGTCAGTCGACCATCATCCAGCAATTGCAACAATACATTGAATACGTCCGGGTGAGCTTTCTCTATTTCATCGAACAAGACCACGCTATAAGGGCGACGACGAACCGCTTCAGTCAATTGGCCGCCTTCCTCATATCCGATGTATCCTGGGGGTGCTCCGATCAACCGGCTGACAGTGTGTTTTTCCTGGTATTCGCTCATATCAATCCGGATCATGGCATGTTCATCATCAAACATAAATTCCGCTAATGCTCGTGCAAGTTCAGTCTTCCCAACGCCGGTTGGTCCCATAAAAATAAAAGATCCGAGAGGTCGGTTCACATCTTGAAGACCAGCCCGAGCTCTACGCAAGGCCTTGGAGACCGCCTGCAAGGCATCTTCTTGTCCAACCACCCTTTCGCGCAGTCGATCTTCCATGTGCAGGAGTTTTTGAGTCTCACCTTCGAGTAACCTGGAGACCGGAATGTGGGTCCAGCGGGAAACAATCTGAGCAATCTCCTCACCATCTACTTCCTCTTTTAGTAAGGTATCCCCTTGGGATTGTAGGTCCTTCATATGCTGATCATCATCAGTCAATTTCTTTTCTAAATCTCGTAGAGTCCCATACCTTAAGCGAGCGACCTTTTCCAAGTCTGAGTGACGTTCGGCTTGTTCGATTTCTTGGCGGGTTTGTTCAATTTTTTCTTTGGTTGTGCGTAGTTCAGTGATTACCTTCTTTTCAGTCTGCCAGCGTGCCTGGAGTCCATGAGATTTCTCTTTTAAATTAGCCAGGTCTTTTTCAATAATCTCAAGCCGCTCTTTTGAAGCTTTATCGCGTTCCTTATTAAGTGCCTGACGTTCGATTTCGAGTTGCATAATTTGCCGGTCAACCTCATCTAATGCTTGTGGCTTGGAATCTATCTCAGTCCGTAATCTTGCAGCAGCCTCGTCAATCAGATCAATAGCCTTATCAGGTAGGAAACGATCACTAATATAACGTTGCGAAAGTGTTGCAGCAGCCAGTACAGCACCATCAGTGATACGCACACCATGATGAATTTCGTAACGCTCCTTGAGACCGCGAAGGATACTGATGGTATCCTCCACTGAGGGTTCTTCCACCACCACCGGCTGGAAACGACGCTCCAGAGCGGGATCCTTCTCAATATATTTATGGTATTCGTCCAGCGTGGTCGCACCGATTAGATGCAATTCCCCGCGTGCCAACATGGGTTTCAACATGTTACTCGCGTCCATAGAACCTTCAGCTGCGCCAGCGCCGACAACTGTGTGCATTTCATCCAAAAACAGGATAATTTCGCCTTCGGATTCTACGATTTCTTTTAATACAGCCTTCAAGCGTTCTTCAAACTCACCACGGTATTTAGCGCCTGCCACCAAAGCACCCATATCCAACTGAACCAGACGTTTATGTTTGAGCCCTTCTGGAACATCCCCATTCACAATACGTTGGGCTAAACCCTCGACGATTGCGGTCTTGCCTACGCCAGGTTCGCCAATTAATGCCGGGTTGTTTTTGGTACGTCGGGACAAAATTTGAATCGTTCGTCGGATTTCCTCATCTCGCCCAATGACCGGATCTAATTTTCCCTGTCGGGCCATGGCAGTAAGATCACGCCCGTATTTTTCTAATGATTGGAACGTCCCTTCGGGATTTTGGGAAGTGATACGCTGGGTACCGCGTACTTGCTTTAAAGCCTCCAATATTGCATCCTTGGTTAGTCCAAACTGAACCAGGCGTTTGCCTTCATTGCTCTCTGAAAGACCCAGCAGCAAATGCTCTGTGGAGACATAATCGTCATGCATCCCTTTGGCATATCGTTCTGCAGCAACGAAGACTTCGCCCATTTGTCGCGACATGCTGACTTCGAGGTTAGCGCCTTGCACTTTTGGCATTTTTTCAAGTTCATTAATCAGTTCTTCCTGGAGCGCTTCAATACCACCGGAAACTTTTGTAATAATCGCCCGAACGATCCCATCCTCTTGTTGAACAAGTGCCAGCAACAAGTGAATCGGTTCAATAATTTGATGCTGGTGATCTTGTGCAAGATGTTCAGCAGCGAGCAAAGCCTCTTGGGATTTTTGTGTATACTTTTCGAGATTCATTGGATTCTCCGTACTATCACATCCGAAATTACAATTTGATCAAGGTAACTTTGGAATAAACCTTCAGGTAATGAACTGAGAGTCACTACTGTTTGGTTCACGGCAAGGTTAACTCGTAAAATACTGGTGCTAATGAGACAGATCATTCCAATTCCATTTTGGGTAGTCTAATATTTACGCTGCTGGGCACGTTGTTCATGAACTTGCCGTTCAACTGCATCCAAAGCGCTTTCCAGTGTGGATTGAAGCAGCTGCCCTTTTTCGGTAGCCAGGATATGATCAGATCCCATGTAGAGCATTATTTTCACTTCGTATGCTGAGGCTGTCCCATGTCCCTTAGCAGGTTCCTTCAAGTCAATCGATCCACTTAAAATATCGTCGTGACCTTCTGCCAATTGCCGAAGCCGGTCCGCAGCTTTGGCATATAATTCGTTTTCACTTTCCTTTACTTTATCAATTTCATTATTAAATTTGATCGGAAAACTTTCGTTATTCATCTATTGTCTCCTTGAATTTTGAATAAGCTTTTCATGACGATTAAAAAATCTATTTTACTATCTGGTTTAAAATTTCAATTCTATCCATACGGCTTCTGAATAGATTTCTTGGTATTGAGTCAGGCGCATATGCTGGCTGGCATTCTGAGCGGTCAATTCGATTTCCAACTGATGAATTTGAGCCTGTAATTCGATGACCTGACTGCGGAGGTGTAAGATTGCTTCAGCAGCGGCCTTGTCGACTCCCAGATCGTTCTGTATCCGCCGCTGACTGCGTGACTCAAGGCCTTCAAAGGGGCCATACCGATACCGTTTCTGTGATTTATTTTTGTAAATCATGTTTTTACCTCATTTTGGAATTGGTTCAGAATGGTTTGTTCGGTAGGAAACTAACTCGCGAATGCTATTGACCTCCTGGTCGGTAAGAGCATCTGGGAGAACCAATTTGACCCGGGCAAACAGATCACCGCGCGTTTTTGGGTCCCCCAAATGAGGCATTCCCATTCCGCGTAGGCGGAAACTCTGCATAGCGTTAGTTCTGGGTGGAATTTTCAATGTTAGCGGCCGGTCCAAGGTAGATACATTGGTTTCACCGCCCACGACGGCCGTAAAAATGTCCACCGGTACCTCCATATGCAAATTATCCCCTTCGCGCTCGAAGATATTATTAGAGAGAATGTTGATTAATAAATACAGATCCCCGGCTGGCCCATTGTTGTAGCCGGGTTCTCCTTGACCTGTCAAACGAACTCGAGATCCAGTGCGAACACCCAGGGGAATATGTGCCTGAATACGGTGCTTGTCTATTTCCAGTAAACGGTCAGTACCTTTATAAGCCTCTTGCAAGGTGAGATCGATTTCATATTCAATGTCACGACCGCTACGTGCTTTTGGAGAAGGGCCTCGACCTCTATTATTGCTACTCCTGGGGGTTTGACCAAAGATATTCGTGAAGAAGTCAGAATACGGCGATGCGCTTCCATAGAGATCTTCCATGTCTTCGGCGTTACCATACTGAACGGTCTCTCTTTCATCACGTCGGGCCGCCCAATTTTGCCAGTCAAAATCTTCTTGGCTGCGGCCTGTCTGCTGCCATTGTTGATATTGAGTTCGTAATTCATCGTACTTTTTACGCTGTTCTAGGTCCGATAGAACCTGGTAAGCTTCATTTATCGCTTTGAATTTCTCTTCAGCTTCTTTATTCCCTGGGTTTACATCAGGATGATATTTGCGAGCCAATTGGCGGAAGGCTTGTTGGATCGCTTTTTTATCTGCAGTAGGCGTTACCCCCAATATTCCGTAGTAATCCTTATAGTCCATCAGACCACACCTCATTTATCAAATTATTACGTTTGAGAATATCAACTAAAAGAGGAAAAACTGAGAGGAAATCCGCATCAAAAGGAATGGAATATCCAACTCCATCTTTGTGTCTAAATAGTCACTGTGGTGATTCATTTAGACCTCCCATTCAACACTCTTAAATAAGAAAATGCCATTTTTTTCATAACCATCAACCAGCTTACCTTTAATGAACGACTATTTTTCCGTTCTGAGCCAATGTTTCTGATGCCAGGAATCTAAATACCTGGGTTCTGGCCAGATTTCCTCTGGGATAAAATCAGAACACTCCGCTGGAAATATGAGCCCACCACGGTTAGGCTTTGACCACCCAAATTCGATTTCTCGATCGCAGCTTGCGCAGTTCACATAAAATTCGTCACCTCCTGGGTCGCTCTGCTGCTCGAAGATTTCATATTCTTCCGGCTTCGAACTTGAGTCGTCTTCAATAAACTCACCTAAGTCCCCTTGCTCGACTTCATCATCTTGATCATTACCTTTTTCTTTTTCTACTTTTTCTTTGAATTCAAAACGCCAGTGATGATTCGCCTCGAGCGACCCCCATTCCTGCCACGTTTCACTATCAGGCCCGGCCAGGATTGTCCAAACGTGGGTGACGTTGAGACTATGGCTACCGCATGTTTTACATGTGAACTCCCAGGGTTGACGATCATTCATGACTGAACTCCTTTAACCAAAACCGGGAAAAGATTGTGCTTTTCTGTTACTCGAAAGTTTCTAAATTATGTAATTGCTTTCAGTTACACCTTGTTTAACAAATCAAAGAAGGGCAATAAGTTAGCCCAATTGTCAGGACCAATGGCGTTGCAATGGAAAAGTCGGCAGGGCTTCGATCTGGTGCTTATCGAGCTTCAGGAAGACAGTATCATCATGAGTATGGTCCATTGCTGAAACTGGGATAATCACCTCTTTCTTTCCCCACAAATGTCCTTCGCGCATCACTAAATGAGTAATATAGTCGGTTTTGGGGTTGATAACAAATTCGTCGACATGCCCAACATGACCATCCGTTGCTTCGACTTGTGTACCACGGCGTATTGCCAATTCTCCTGCTGGAATCTGCTGTTTGTCTACAGTTTCATATTCTGTAATTTCAGCAGTTACAAAGGGTAAGTAATAGGATCCTATTCTGTACATTCCGTTCATGTTTCCAAAGTTTCTATCTGGTACTTTCTCTGCGATTACTGTTGTTTTGATAAACTGTTTCATCTTCATTAACTCGGCCTTGCTGCAGCGCAGTTGAATCGTATCGGTTGCAGTTTTCGTCACCACATCCACCGGAACTACATACTCCATGTTAGACGACGCATCTTCTTTCACAACCAAATGGGTGACTTGGTCGATGACAGGGTTGATCAGAACATATTCTGAGTGTCCAAAAACCCCGTCTGTACACTCCACTTGAGCGTTTAAAGGAATTTCCATTTTATTATCTCCATTTCATAAAAAACATTTGAACCCAAATATTTTCCATCGAGTCATTAAGATGGCCTTTTATCCCAATACAATCCTATTCGAAAGATGCTATTTATGTCCCCAATAGAACGTATAAAATACCTTAAAATTAAAATAAAAAGTATGATGGTTTGTGAAGTTCGCTCAAACTATATTGCTAATGACCTTGAAAAATAAGGTTATTAGTTGGAATTGTTCGTTATTTCTACCTTTCTAAAGCTACATCCATTCGTTGCCGGTTTACCAAGCATCGTCCAGGAAAGTCGTTCAACCGTGTTCCACCCTATTCCTGGCACCTCATACCACTTCGCATTTGCCATATCCTAGGAATATCAGGATCTTGTGCAGTGCCACGAGCAAGAACTCCGTCTGGGTAAATCCCAACTTCGGTATATACGAATGAATAGATTGGACCCAGGACTGCCAGTGATGCCATCATCCCCCAACCACAGCGAAAAACATGTCCAGATGCCCAAAACCTATCAATTTGAATAGGTATTCAGGTTAAAAACCTACCAATATTGATATATTGCATTCAAATCTCCGCTTGGAAAAAATTGAAAGAATGCTCTTTTAGGATGTTTATGCAATGTCTAAGCGAGAATAACTGGTAAACGCAGGATAGGTAGTTTTTGTGTTTCTTATGTCTCATGGGCTAAAAAGTTGTTTCATAACTTTAGGCAAATCGCCCACAAAAGTGAATACCAACCTTTGCCCTGCGCGCGTGGTGGCCATGTAAATTTTTCGGGTATTATCCCGTATGATTTCTTCTCGTTCGTCATCAGAAAGACGAATAGATTGTTCTTCTTCAAAAAGTTCACGCAGCCCAACCAAGAAAACAATTGGACTTTCCAACCCTGCGCCTGCATTTAAAGTGGTTACTCTTACATAATCTCCAGGGTACGTATTTTTTGGATCCATGGCTACATTCTTACCGAGTCTGTAGTCGATTGCCTGGATAAGTGTTTGTGTGCCTTGTCCATTTGCGTGTAGTAATAATAAATCTTTACGTGGATATCCTTGCTTGAGAAAATCCGCGACTTCGTTGGCTACTCGCGCTATTTCATCTTGTGCACTTGCCAGCGTTATTATTTGAGGAAAGGCTCCGTTCGGCATGTTAAGTATGTCTGGTGTAAGAATATCATCATCCCTTTCTTCAGGAAGACGCAGACTATAAAATAATGTCGCGAACTGCATGATCTCACGAGTAATCCGATAACTATGTCGAAGCTGGTGAGAATGTCCTCGAGAAGGATTTCACCGGGATGAATAGGAGAGAGTGTGTTGTCCATAATTTACCTACCTTTACAAATGATTATTAACGATCTCGATATTTCTGGTTTTGTTGTTAACCCATTCAAAGCAAATGCGCCATTGGTCGTTGAT